>Ga0335070_10004283_pt1 | contig 16655 bp, 13 predicted proteins | sample Lox_Sample_13_FD_206722 | JGI IMG/M metagenome (GOLD analysis project Ga0335070, IMG submission 206722) | Soil microbial communities from Loxahatchee National Wildlife Refuge, Florida, United States - Lox_Sample_1.3 | ecosystem: Environmental > Terrestrial > Soil > Wetlands | place: USA... | reverse complement strand
AGGGCGTACTGATCACTGTGGTCAATCAGCTGACGAAGTTCCGTGAGCGCCAGCCTCGGGCCAAAGAACGGGCTAGCGCCGCATGACCAGAGCACGTTCTCTTTGGAAGTTCGGCGGGCTCTCGATGTGGGACCTGGCGAAACTTACCTATAAGAAGATGAGCGCGGACGAACTTTCGACCCGATCCGCAGCTCTGTCCTATTACTTTCTGCTAGCGCTGTTTCCGATGCTGCTATTCCTGCTCTCGCTGGTGGCATTTGTTGCGGGTCCGGGCTCGCAGATGCGGGACACGATCGTGTCTGCGATGGGGCGGCTCGCGCCAGGCGCCGCTTCCAGCCTGATCCATGGAGTAGTTCAGCAGACGTTCCGTGCGAGCGGGGGCTTGAAGCTGGCGGCGGGAATTGTTGGCGCGCTCTGGGCGGCCTCGGGCGGGATGAGTGCCGTCGTAAGTTCCCTGAATGTGATCTATCGCACCACGGAGACACGTCCCTGGTGGAAACAGAAGTTTGTTGTGGTCGCGCTGACGGTTGCGCTCGCTGTCCTCATCATTCTGGCGCTAGTGCTCGTACTCTATGGAGGCAAAATCGGCGCGACGGTAGCTTCGCACATTGGCTTGGGTCACATCTTTGATACCGCGTGGGATGTGGTGCAGTGGCCCGTAGCACTCGGTGCGATGTTCGTGGCGTTCTCGTTGATCTATTACTTCGGTCCCGATGTGAAAAATCGGACCTGGCATTGGGTCAGCCCCGGCGCGGTGACTGGTGTCGTTCTATGGCTGGCGGCTTCGATCGGATTTCGCGTCTACCTGCACTTTTTCAATCGATACAGCGCGACCTACGGTTCCCTCGGAGCGGTCGTGATCTTGCTGCTATGGCTCTATTTCACGGGATACGCGATTCTGATCGGGGATGAGCTGAACTGGGTCATCGAGAACGGTGGCAAGGAAGATACAGAGTTGCGCGGCCGGGCGCGCGGCATCCAAGAAAACCTAAACGCGGCTTGAATAACTCCTTTTCATCTCCCCAGGCGGCGAGAGACGCAACTGAGCCGCGTCTCTGCGGAAATGGTTCTCAGTGGCACGCTGGGGTGTAGTTTACTGGTGCCGGCATGCGATTGGCTAAGGACGGCTTGCCCACTGCCTGAACGTACATCCTGGATTCGCCCTGCACTGAATAGCTGCACAGATCTACGGAATGCGTGCCCGGTTTGAACTGGCCTAGTTCATTCAGGACCTGCCCGTCTGTGCTCGCGTACACACTGTAGTGATCCACCGTGCTCTCATTTCCGCTGGTGCTCCACTGCAACGTGCTCCCGGAGAGGGAAGCACGCAGAGAGAAGCAGCTGTCGATACCCGATTCAATCTCGGTTCCTTCCTCATAGTCGTTCCAAGTGACAACCTGGAGATAGGGCAATTGCCGTCCCGAGCTGTACAGCTGATTTGCCTTGGAGAAGGTCTGAAGCCAAGTGCTGCCGCACTGTTGGTCCATAAGCCGATTCGAACCCCATGATGCGAGCGAGTCATCAAAGCCCTTATAGGTCGCGCCCATGGTTTCTTTACCCGAGAAACTCAGGCCCGTCTGATAGAAATTCGAAAGATAACCGAGCCCGTAGTCTGCCGCCCAGGGCATAACCCAGGAATAGCTGCCATCGCTCATGGCGTGAGTGAATCCATCGTTGTCCTGGAAGAGGAAGCGCGGCGGCTTGGAGAGCGCGGCATTGGCGGCACTCCAGTCCAGAGAGTTGCCCGAATCGAGGTTGAAGTTCGTGACCACGGGCTGACCGTTCAGGGTGAGATAGGCCGGAGACGGAAAGTACGTTTGTTCGACGTACTTGAGCAGCTGAGTCAGGTGATCCTGCGAGCTGCAGCCGTTGCAGTTACTGCCCATCGCTCCGCGGTCGATCATGATCGTGAAGGTGAAGCCGGAGTGCTTTTCAGCCTCTTTCATGACCAATTGGGTGGCCTGATCGATGAAATTGTTCGGGCCGTACCAGTCGATGATCACGCCGTCGATGCCCCGGCTGATCATGTCCTCCAACTGGCGCTTGACCTGTGCGGGATCCATGGAGTTATATCCGACGTTCATGTGGTTCGGTTGGCCGAACCAGACGAGGAATTGGGCCAAGATTTTTGTTTCATTCCCGGAATACAGCAAGGAGTGGATGTTGACCTTGCTGACATTGTTTGCGCCCAGATTGCCATTGTTCTGCCCCGTAAAAGAGTTGGCGGCGCTGGTGTTATTCACGGTTTGTGAAGCCAGGGTGGTTGTATTTGTGAATCTTGACGGAGAACCACAGCCCACCAGCAAGAGGGCAGGCAGACAAAGGGCGGCGACTTGTGCTCTTCGCATCAGGCCTCAAAGTTGAAGTAAGTTGGGACTTGCTTCGATCTACGGCCGAATCAAGGACGCATCTTGCGCGGGGAACTCCTGGGACGGCCGGGTCTGTCTGGGAACGGGAAGAGATTAGCCGCGTGGGACGGGTTGCGGGAAGATATCGCGGGTATTGGAACTAGTGTGTCGGCGTTGAAAACCTAACGAGAGAGCCCTGGATAGCGTCGGCTGCACTGGTAGTGCCAGCAGATCGCATAGGTCCTTCGTCGCAAAACCAGTTCCTCAGGATGCAGAGCTATGCACGTACGACGGTCAATCGACTTCATACCTCATTTAGGAGTGGTGATGGCTCCCTGCGAGGCGGAGGACACAAGCGCTCCGTATTTTGCGAATACGCCTGTAGGATAACGCGGCTGGGGTGGCTTCCAGTGGGACATGCGCTCCCGCAAGACGTCATCCGTGACTTCGACTTCGAGCACGCGGGCGCGGACATCGAATCGAATGGTGTCGCCATCGCGGACGGCGGCGATCGGGCCGCCCAGTGCGGCCTCGGGAGAGACGTGCCCGGCCATAAGGCCGCGAGTGGCGCCACTGAAGCGGCCGTCCGTGAGAAGAGCAACCGATTCGCCCAGCCCCTCGCCGATGATGGCGGCAGTGACACCGAGCATTTCGCGCATCCCCGGGCCACCTTTTGGCCCTTCGTTGCGGATCACCACCACATCGCCGGCTTTGATTTTTTTCGCGGTAACAGCAGCCATGGCATCTTCTTCCGATTCGAAGACGCGCGCCGGACCGCGGTGCTCGAGACGCTCATGGCCGCTGATCTTGGCGACACAGCCTTCAGGAGCCACGTTGCCTTTGAGGATCACCAGGCCGCCCGTGGCTTTCAGGGCGTTGTCGAGAGGAGCGATGACTTCCTGGCCCGGAGTTTCCTTGGCGTCTGTTGCTTCGGCTGAGATCGAACGCCCGGTGACCGTGATTGGGTTGGCATGCAAACGTTTGGCTTCGAGCAGGCGTTTGGCCAAAAGACCGATACCGCCGGCGTGATGCATATCTGCGGCGACGAATCTTCCGGCGGGCTTTAGATCGGCCAGCAGCGGCGTACGCTCGCTCACAGTCTGGAAATCATCGATGTCTAGCTGCACTCCGGCTTCGCGTGCGATCGCCAAAAGGTGAAGAACGGCATTGGTCGAGCCTGCCGAGGCAGCGACCCCCGCGATGGCATTCTCGAAAGCTTCACGGGTTAGGATGTCCCTGGGACGCAGTCCCTTTTCCAGCACGTTCATCACGACCTTGCCGCATGCGAATGCGACTTTGTCTTTTTCGGGATCCATGGCGGGGACGCTGTTGAAGCCCATGGGCGAGAGACCGATCATCTCCATGACAGTTGACATCGTATTGGCGGTGTACTGTCCGCCGCAGGCTCCGGCACCGGGACAGGCCACGTCTTCGAGCTGCTTCAGTTCAGCGTCAGACATCTTGCCGGCTACGTTGGCACCAATGGCTTCGAAGACGTCCTGCAGGGTGACGTCTTTGCCGCGATAATTTCCGGGTGCGATCGTGCCTCCGTAGAGCACGATGCCAGGCAGATTCGTGCGCGCTAGCGCCATCGCTGCCGCGGGGATAGTCTTGTCGCATCCGACGAGGCAAATGACGGCGTCGAACATCTGCCCACGGCAGACAAGCTCGATCGAGTCCGCAATCAATTCGCGGCTGACCAGCGAGGCGCGCATGCCTTCGGTGCCCATCGTTTCGCCGTCGGAAATGGCGATAGTGTTGAACTCCATGGGAGTGCCGCCCGCTTCGCGGATGCCCTCTTTCATCTTGGCGGAGAGGCGCCGCAGATGAAAGTTGCAGGGCATGGTTTCAATCCATGTGTTGGCGATGCCGATCAGGGGACGGCTCAGGTCCGCATCGGTGAAGCCTACTGCTTTGAACATGGAGCGCGCGCCGGCACGGTCGCGGCCTTCGGTGATTCCACGACTGATATGTTTGAGATCCATGGCAGAAGATTATAGGAGCCTGTGTTTGGATTGAGTTGGTAAATCGTTCACCAAAAAGCACGCGACTAGCACGAAGGCCCTCTTGCATCAGCAACCAATGCTATTGCCCTCAGGGGCTAAAGCGCGGACTGTGGGTATCTTCTACGGCTCGGCTGGAAGCCGCGCCCTTTCAAACCGATTGTGACAGTGATCCTCAGGCACGAAGTTCCAAGATGAAATCTCCGAAATAGAGTCTCTACAAAAATGGGGAATCCGACTTCCTTCGGATTCCCCCAGAATCGCATGACTCTATTCGGTCATGCTTGCCCACTCAATATCGAATGCTCACGCGCGGGCAATCGCCCGTTCAACGGTCACCCCGGTCGGAGGGTGAGCGGTGGTCCAGTCCGCGGTCTGAGCCGCGCCGGAACGCACATGGATCACATCGACGATCGCATACCATTCCCGGTAGAGCTGGCCAATTTGCTTGGGATTCACGTCGAGCACAATGGTGGCCTCGTGATCCTGCTCAGTGGCATGAGCGTGCACCGTGGGAATGTCGAGTGCGCGGCGGGAGGCCGCGTTCAGAATGCGCATCAATGTGCCTTGCGTGTTGCGGTAGCGGATCTGGAAAACCTGCATGTTGAAGTCTCCTGTGACTACGCCTCTTCTTCTTCCAGCAACATCTCGGAAAGCGCCGCGCCTGCTGGGACCATCGGAAATACGTTGGCCTCGGGAGCGCAGTCGAATACCAACAACTCAGGCCCGTGTGAGTGCAAGAATCCGTCGATGAGATCCCCGGTGTACGGCGAGACCGGGAATTCGCGCATGGCTTCTTCATTCAACCGGCGCGCCGGGATCTTGTAGGCCTTGGCAATCTCGACGAAGTCGGGATTATCACTCAGGTCGGTTTCGGCGTAGTTGCGTTCGTAGAAGAGCTGCTGCCACTGGCGAACCATGCCGAGGTACTTGTTGTCGACGATGACCAGCTTGATCGGCAGACCTAGGCGGTGGACTGTCGCGAGTTCCTGAATGTTCATCTGGAATCCGCCGTCACCGGAAACGCAGAGAACGCAGGCATCCGGCTTGGCAAGCTGCACGCCTACCGCGGCGGGCAGAGCAAAACCCATGGCGCCCAGGCCGCCCGAGGTGATGAATCCTCGGGGCGAGCTGGAGCGATACCGCTGCGCCGCCCACATCTGGTGTTGGCCTACATCGGCCAAGACCACGCTGTTCTCGGGCAGGCGGCTGAAGAGTTCATCGAGGAAACGGATGGTTGGCTGGGCCAGGCCGCGGGGGTCGAGTTCGGCACGATCGGGGCCGCAGGCCACACTGCGCCATTCGCTGAAGTCGGGTAGCTTGTGCCGGCGCAATTCTGCATGGAATGCGGGGATGGTCTCAGCCAAGTCACCGATAACGGGAATCTCGCAGGGACGGACGCGATCGAGCTGCGCCGGATCGATCTCGAAGTGAACAATCTTGGCGCCAGGGGCGAAGCGGCTCGGATCGCCGGTCACGCGGTCGTCGAGTCGCGCACCGAAGACCAACAAAAGGTCGGTTTCGTGCAGTGCCGTGTTGGCGGCGCGCGTGCCGTGCATTCCGACCATTCCCAAGTAATACGGAGCTTCCGGGGGGACCGCGCCCAATCCATGAACCGTGGCAAATGTCGGGATATTCAGTTGATCAAGCAGGCGGCGCAGTTCCGGGATCGCTCCGGAGAGCTTGGCTCCCGCGCCGATCAAGGCGACGGGCTTCGATGACTGCTGCAGCAAGGCGAAAATCGTATCGCTGAAACCGCCGTCGGCCTTAGCTTCCGCGGGACGCGCGTGAGGCGTAAATTTCGCTGGGCCGGAGAATTCCTTCTTGGCCTTCAGCATGTCGGTCGGAATGTCGATGATGACGGGTCCCGGACGACCGCTGCGCGCCCAGTGGAATCCTTCGGCGATGACTTCTGGAATTTCGTCAATCGTCTTTACCAGGCGGCTCCATTTCGTCAGCGAAAGCGTTACGCCGAAGACGTCGGTTTCCTGGAATGCGTCGGTACCGATCAGGGCGCTGCGCACCTGGCCCGTGATGCAGACCAGGGGAACGGAATCCATCTTGGCGTCGGCGATGCCGGTGACGAGGTTCGTCGCACCCGGCCCGCTGGTGGCAATTGCAACGCCGACTTTGCCGGTGACTCTCGAATATCCTTCCGCCGCGAAGACGGCGCCCTGTTCATGGCGGGTGAGAATGTGCCGAATGCCGCTGCCGTCGAGCGCGTCATATAACGGCATGATCGCTCCGCCGGGATAGCCGAACACCAGTTCGACGCCCTCGGCGCGCATGCACTGCAGCGTGATTTCGGCCCCTCTAAGCATTTACCACCTGTTTGGGAGCGGGTTGCGGGGCGGATTTCTTGCCATCCTTGGGCAGCCAGCTCATCATGCCCCGGAGTTCCGCTCCGACGATCTCGATCGGATGCTGCTTCTCTTTTTCCCGGAGCGCATTGAATTTCTTGTTGCCGCTCTTGTTTTCGGCGATCCATTCGCGGGCGAATTCGCCGCTCTGGATGTCGGCCAGAACTTTCTTCATGGCTGCGCGGGTCTCATCTCCGACAACGCGTTCACCGCGGGTGAGATCGCCATACTCGGCGGTGTTCGAGATCGAATAGCGCATGCGGCCCAGGCCGCCTTCGTAGATCAGGTCGACGATAAGCTTCACTTCATGGAGGCATTCGAAGTAGGCGATCTCGGGCGCGTAGCCGGCTTCCACGAGTGTCTCGAATCCCTTTTTGATGAGCGAGGTCAGACCGCCGCAAAGGACCGACTGCTCGCCGAATAAGTCGCTTTCAGTCTCTTCTTTGAACGTGGTCTGCAGAACTCCGGCGCGGGTTGAGCCGATGCCGTGGGCATAGGAGAGCGCGAGTTCGTGGGCGCGCTTGCTGGCGTCCTGCTGGATTGCGATCAGCGAGGGAACGCCGCGGCCTTCGGTGTAGACACGGCGCACGAGATGGCCCGGGCTCTTGGGGGCGATCATCACGACGTCGACGTCATCCGGCGGAACAATGGCCTTGAAATGAATGCTGAAGCCGTGGGAAAAACCGAGAACCTTGCCGGGATGGAGGTAGGGCTTGATGAACTGGTCGTAGAGTTCGGCTTGGGTCTCGTCGGGCGTGAGCACATGGATCCAGTCGGCTCGCTTGGCGGCCTCATCAGGCGCGACCACGACCATGCCGTCGGCCTTCGCCTGTTGGGCGCTGGCACGGGAGGGATCAAGGCCGACGATGACTTTGTAGCCGCTGTCGCGGAGGTTTTGAGCCTGGGCGTGTCCCTGGCTCCCATAGCCGAGAATCGCGATGGTTTTGCCCTTCAGGGCATTCGGATTGGCATCGCGTTCATAAAAAATAGTAGCCACCAGCGTGCTCCTCTCATGCACAAGGGGAGAATGAAGAGCCCTTGCTTGTATGGAAACGGTTCCAGTCCGCCGGAGGGAACTCAGGAGGGCTGGCCCCTGATGCTGCAAACCGACCGGTCGGTCGGTATTTGCGCAATGTTACCTTCGCCCGCGCCGTATGTCAAGGGTATTCTCCCTTGCCTTGGGAGTGACCTGCGTGCCCAAATCCGGGCGGGACCGTTAAAAGAAAAGCCGTTTCCTGCCGATCTTTCAGTGTTACCAATAGTGCTGATGGCACCTTCCTGAACGAGCCGCCGCTATGCCGAAAGATGGAAAACCCGCGAACGAGAAGAACAATCATTTGTATCTTGGCAAGGATTGCGAATATGAACGTGAGCTTGGACGTCTGCAGATCGAACTGGTGAAGCTGCAGGAATGGATCCGCCACCGAGGGCTGAAGGTTGTAGCCCTTTTTGAAGGACGGGATGCAGCCGGCAAGGGTGGCGCCATCAAGCGAGTCATCCAGACCCTGAATCCCCGCATCTGCCGCGTAGTTGCCCTGGGCACTCCCACGGAGCGGGAGAAGACGCAGTGGTACTTCCAGCGTTATGTCGCGCACCTTCCGGCGGCCGGCGAGATGGTGTTATTCGACCGGAGCTGGTACAACCGCGCCGGCGTCGAGCACGTCATGGGATTCTGTACCGAGGCGGAATACCAGGAGTTCCTGCACAGCTGCCCAGAGTTCGAGCGCATGCTGGTGCGTGCCGGAATCATCCTGATCAAGTATTGGTTTTCGGTCAGCGACGAGGAGCAGGAGCGCCGGTTTCAGGACCGCATGAAGGATCCGACCAAGCGATGGAAGCTGAGCCCGATGGATCTTGAGTCGCGACGGCGCTGGGCCGAATATTCGCGCGCCAAAGACGAGATGTTTGCCGTGACCGACATCAAGCAGGCACCCTGGTATGTGGTGAACGCCGAGGACAAGAAGTGCGCGCGGCTCAACCTCATCACCCACTTGCTTTCGCAGATCTCCTATAAAGATCTGACGCCCGAGCCACTGAAGCTACCACCACTCGATAAGACCAGGTACGTACGGCCGCCTTTTCAGGATCAGACCTTCGTTCCGGATCTCTATCGGCGCGGCTAGCGAAACTCTTCCGGGGAAGTGGCATTCCCGTCCGCAAGTGTTTACCATGACACGCGATGGCACGCGAGACGCTGGTCGATTCCCGGCAAGAGATACTGCGCACCGCCGCTCGCCTTTTCCAGCAGCGCGGGTACGACGCCACGTCGATGAACGACGTCGCTGCCGCGCTGAAGCTCAGCAAAGGCGGCCTGTACCATCATTTCCAAGGTAAGGACGAGATTCTGTTCGAGATCATGAATCATGCCATGGAGATCACGGAGGAGCGTGTGCTGGCACCCGTGCGCGGCATCGCCGATCCCGAGGAGAGGTTCCGAGCGCTAATCCGGCGCCATATGGAAGTCGTTCTGAGCCCGCGCGACCGCGAAATCACGGTCATGCTGCATGAGAACCATCCTTTGCCGCCCGGACTGCGCAAGCGGATCAATCTGCGGAAGAAGGAATACGTTCACTTCGTGGAAAGCCTGATCGCAGAGGTACAGCGGGCCCGGCATGCCAGCGGGGCGGTGAGTCCGCGGGCGGCAGCTTTCGCGCTGCTCGGAATGATTAACTGGATCTATCAGTGGTATAAGCCGGAAGGCTCGCTGCAGGCGCACAATTTGATTCCTCAATTCACGGACCTGCTGTTCGGGGGAATCTTCGCGTGAAAGCACTGATCACGGACCTTGCCGCAATCGAGAAGGAGCGGATCGCCGCGGGCAAGGCGTACGGAGAATTTCTGCGCCTGCCCTCAATGAGCGCTGGGCTGTACGTGCTCGCGGCGGGGGCAACCGACTCGCAAAAACCTCACCATGAAGACGAGATGTACTTTGTCCTGCGCGGCAGGGCCAGATTCCGCGCGGGAGGCAAAGATCAGGAAGTCTTGGCGGGAAGCGTCCTTTTCGTCGCCGGCGAGGTGGAACACCGCTTCTACGACATCAAAGAAGAACTCGCGGCGCTGGTTTTCTTCGCGCCTGCCGAAAGCTGACCGGCCTCTCGCGAACTCTTACTGAGCGGATCAAAACCGGAACAGGTAGGAAACTTTCACAAAGAACTGCCGGCTGTCGTTGATGTAGCCGCGGGCGGTGTCAGTTACATATCCCGGGGAGCCGGGCGCTTCAGGAATCACGCTCAGGTTCTGCAGGTCACTGTTATACCCCACATAAATCGCCGTCCCCGGATGCACCAGGTAGGTGATCAGGAAATCGGCATTGAACTGCTTCGAGGTCGGCAAATAGGTGTAGGGCGAACCGATTCCGGGCGTTCCCGCCAGCAGAGCATTGTATTGCAGGATCACGCGCGCCGATAGTTTCGGGGTAAATTGCCAGTTCCACTTGCTGCGCAGGATGTGGTTGTTGAAGATCCCGTGCCCTGCTCCAGGGAACTGCGCGCTCACCATGGCATAGGTGCTATCCGTTGCGCGGAGCTGGTCGAATAGGTACGTGTTGTCAATCTTCAAGGGCTGGATCGGGCGCAGGTTCAGCGTGGCGGAAGCGCTAGTCTCGCGTGCCAGAAACGGCAGGTTGTAAGGGAGCCGGCTAGCTGGATTGGCAGGCGGCTGAGCGACGAAATTCACGGCGTCGCCCCAGTAATATGCCCCTGCAATGGTTGCCTTCTTGAAATAGCTCGTCTGGACATTCACTCCCGTCTGGTGCTCGTGATAGTCCTGATTCGGAACGACCGACGGCGGGCATAAGAGATAGTCGTAAAAACAAAGATCCTCGGGTCGAAGGCGTTCGCGCAAGGACTGGTAAGGATAGAACCTTACGGTGGTTTGTCCGCGCCCCTGAAACGTGACGAAAGGCGAATAGAAGGTATCCAGGCGCAAGCCGGTGTGATCGAAATCGTAACGTGCGATCATCGACGGGCCCCAGGTGGTAATCCATCCTTTGGTGGGCCGGAAATAGTAATCGGCTTCCTGGATCGTTTCGCGAATATCCACGCGGTTGATGAAGCCCGGAATACTGACGAACCCTGGAGTGATGTCGTTGTAAGTCCCGTCGTAAATCAGGTGCATACCGTCGTGACGCAGCTCCAGCTTCTCGGCCGGTCCCGCATAGTAGTTTCCGTTCCCCCGGTTGCCGGAACTGAACGGATAATAATTGGCCTCACAGGCTAGAGTGAGATTGCTGGAACTAGCGACGGCTTGCCCGTCGAGCGTCCAGTTGGGGTTCAGCTTCAAGCGGGTGTCCACGCCTCCGATACGGTTGAACTCACCGGTTGCGGGACATTCCCAGTCGGTATACAGCACCCCAAGGGAAGACTGCTGGAAGATATCGCGGCTCGCCCGCGCCACGGTAAAGTACGAGCGGATGTCAGAAAACTGGTCATAGTCGGGAACGGCGAGCCCCGGGCTGCGATCGTCGCTCGTCATCACACCCAGAGAGTAGGGTCCGTCTTTTCCCGTAAGGCGTATTCCTGCCGAGGGATCTCCGATGTTCCGGGTAAAAAACAAATCCATCGGCGTGCGAAAGAAGTCTTCGTTCTCGAGAAAAAAGGGACGTTTCTCAGGGAAATAGACGGCGTAACGCTGGTTGACCGTGATCTGCGGATCTTCGGACTCAACCTGGCTGAAATCGGGGTTGGCGGTCAGATCGAGAGTGAAATGGTCATGGAAAACAAATTTCGCATCCATGCCCGGCTGACCTTGCGCCGTCGCATTCTGGAAGTATGGATTCTGTGGGTCCCGTGTATCGAGTGCACGGAAGCCACGCATAACACCGTACGGGATCAGCTCAATATCCCGTCCAGGAGAGATGCCCTCCAAACCATACAGAATCGCTGCCTGTGCCAGGCGGCCTTCCGCCCTGTAAGAGATGTGCGGCCAAAAAGCATCCTCGGTCTTGCGCGTGATCCCTCGATAAAGGATCAGACCCCATTCCTGCACTGCCTTGGCAGGAAATCGCAGGCTCTTGAATGGAATCGCGATCCAGACGACGTATCCACGGCTCGTCACCTTTCCGCGGGAGTCCCAGACGGTATCAAACGAGGTATCGTAGTGGCCTTGGGTCTGCTCTCCGCGAGAGGCTTCCGTCCAGATCGCATCCCATTGCACACCGAGAGGAGTCGTTTGGAACATATACGCCCGACGCCGGTCGTGAAATGTGTCAAGCATGATCTCGACCTGATCGTCGTCATAGACATCCTCGCGCCTCGACATCCGTGCGCGTACCTGCCGGGGATCATCGAAGCAGACGAACACGGCATAGAGGTTTTTCTGGTCGTAGCCGAGGTAGGCTTCGGTTTGCTCCGTAACGGCTTCGCCATCGTGCGGATTGCGTTGTGTGAAACCTGTGACCTTAGCCATCTGCGAGGCGATTTCGCCGCGCGGTTCCATGCTGAGGAAGTCATCGAGCGAAGGCGCCCTCTCGAGCCTGGGGATGGTAAGGGCAGGAGGACCGATCCCCGGCGCCACCGGCTTGCTGGCAGACGAAGCGGGAGCATTCTGGGCCTGCAGATCAAACGGCATCACGGCCGCGATCAACAACACTCCCACAACCGCTAACTTATTATGTTGCGGAAAAATACAGAGGAACCGATCCCGACGCACACACCCTCACTGCTACCCGGACCCTGAAGGAGACTGAATGCAGCAAGATACACCAGTCGGGGCACAGACAAAACAATTATTCGAGACCTTACGATTCCCGAACGCCAATTCGAAATCATTCAATGAAAGGTTTTAGAACAAGGAACTCTGCCGCCGGGTAGGGGTGATGCCGAAGTGATCGTAAGCTAACTGAGTGGCGACGCGGCCGCGCGGCGTGCGATTCAGGAACCCGATCTGCATCAGGAATGGCTCGTAAATTTCTTCGATGGCATCTGGTTCCTCGGCCAGAACTGCGGCCAGTGTATTCACGCCAACTGGTCCGCCCTGATATTTCTCTATGATGGTCAGCAGGAGACGCCGATCGACTTCATCGAAGCCGTAGTGATCGACCTCGAGCATCTCCAGCGCAGCCTTTGCCGTAGGCTCGTCGATTTTCCCCGCACCGCGCACCTGCGCGTAATCCCTGACCCGGCGTAGAAGGCGATTCGCGATTCTTGGAGTTCCGCGCGAGCGGCTGGCGATTTCCATGGCGCCGGCCTGATCGACCTCAACCCCGAGAATCTCTGCGGAACGTTGGACGATGACACGCAGATCTTCAGGGCTGTAAAACTCCAGCCGAAGCACGATGCCAAAACGCGCCCGCAGAGGCGACGAAATTAATCCAGCCCGCGTGGTCGCACCGACGAATGTAAAAGGCTTCACCTGGAGCGTATGGGTACGCGCGGCGGGTCCCTGACCGATGATGATATCCAGCTTGTAGTCCTCGAGCGCGGAATAGAGAAGTTCTTCCAGCACTGGTTGCAGCCGATGGATCTCATCGATAAACAGCACCTGCTTATCCTGCAGGTTCGTCACGATCGCAGTTAAGTCACCCTTGATCTGCAGGAGAGGTGCGGCCGTGGACTGAAAGTAGACGCCTAATTCGTTCGCAATGATATTGGCCAGCGTCGTCTTGCCCAGGCCCGGAGGTCCGTACAGCAGCACGTGATCCATGGCCTCGCCGCGGGAGCGCGCGGCCTGGATCGCGACCTCCAGATTCTGCTTAATTTTCTTCTGCCCAATGAACTCCGCGAGTCGTTGCGGACGAAGCTTCAGCTCAAACGAAGAGTCATCCTCAACCGGAGCGGCCGAGACGATGCGCTCGCGGTGGTAGTTGGGGTCAGGATTGCTCTTTGCGGGCGCCACTGCTCCGGATAGTAGAACGAAATGCGAAAGCACGCAAATCGCCGGCGACCGGTATCCGTAATCGTCCAGGCAGATTCACTCCTCGAAGGGCAACTAAGAAAAATCCGGGGGGATGTTTTTCTGATGATGTAAATTGTTGCAACATCTGCGGATATTCGCCCGCAGCCCGCGCGCCTGCGAGGCGAATTCACGCAATCTTAACTCCTCTGTTACCCGACCGTAACATACTGCCGCTAGCTTTCCCTCATCTGCCCCGCCATTTTAACGAGCTATTCGGCGACCCGTATGAGTGTGGTGGCGGGCTTTAACAGAATTCATGCGGTCGCCCCATTTCCCCAGGTTGTTAACCCTTCGAGGAGAGATACGACACCTATGACGAAGAAGATTTCCGTTCTGTGCCTGCTCGCGCTCACGGCAGGAACTTTGGTTGCCCAGCAAGGCCCCGTGCCGCACGGAATCCCATCGCTCGATCACGTTTTCGTGATCCTGATGGAAAACCACGGCTATAGCCAGATTGTTGGGAACCCTAACGCGCCCTTCGCAAACCAGTATGCGAAATCGGCCAACTCCGCGAACAACTACTTCGCTATCGGACATCCCAGCTCGACTAACTATCTGGAAATCGTAGGCGGATCGAACTTCGGCGATCGCAGCGACAACGGCCCTGATTGGCACAATCGTTCCTGCACCCCGAACATTGTGCTGGGCAGCTTGACTACCGACTATCCTTCCAGCGATAACGTTTGTCCGATCGCGGGCGAAGGCACGGACGCCGCAACCCCGCCCATCGATACAACCAACGAGTGCCCGGATCCTTCGACTGCCGATCCCTGCCCGCCAGGCCTGATCGACATCGATGGTTCAGGACTCGCAGCTGCTCGCACAGTAGGCAAGATGATTGGCGACCAGTTGGTGGAACACAATCGCAGCTGGAAGAGCTACCAGGAAAGCCTGCCGGCCACCGGAGCTGACGGCATTGATTACAGCGATGGCTACTTTACCGACGTCAATCCTCCGACTGCGGCTCTCGGCGGCTCCAGTGCGCTTCTTAAGCTTTATGCCGCGAAGCACAATCCCTTTGTGTATTTCAAGAGCGTGCAGGATGGAAACAATCCACGTAATAGCTTGGCCAACGTTGTAGGATTCGAAGGCAGGGGCGGGCTGTACGATGACCTGGCGTCCGGGCGCGTTCCGTCGCTCGCGTTCATCGCTCCGAATCAATGCAATGACCAGCACGGCCGCGGAAATGGCGGGTCGCAGTGCGCTTTCGACCCGGTCACCGATGGCTCCCAGGCAGGGCTGAACCCGGCGTTGATTTACGTCGGCGACCTCACGCTCAGAACTCTGGTGAACGCCATCCACAACTCCCCGGCCTGGAAAGATGGCCGCAACGCAATCGTAGTGGTATGGGACGAAAACGACTACAGCTTCGTGCCCAACCTCAACCAGGTTCTGGCCATCGTGGACACCAACTACGGACGGCACGGCGTACACAGCTCGAAATACTACACACACTTCTCGCTGCTGCGCTCGCTTGAAGCCGGCTTCCACCTTCCCTGCCTGAATCACGCCTGCGACGAGTCCAGCAAGGTGATGTCGGACTTGTTCGGTGGCGAGGAATAGCCCGTCCAATCCAAAGGATCATCGGGCCGGCCCCAGGGCCGGCCCGAATTTTTTGCTTGCGAAATATCCGTCGCTGCTACTTTGGGTACCAGTCCAGCAGCCGTACCTCGATGCCAGTGCCTTCCAATCCCTTTTGAAATACGGCGAGATCGGATCCGCGGTAGTGATAGGGAATCACCACCTTCGGGTGGAACGCCTTCACGGCGTCGGCAGCCTCTTCCGGAGGCATGGTGTAGGGAAGATTCATGCATACGAAGGCGACATCGATGTTCTTCAAAGCGCGCATCTCGGGGACGCCCTCTGTGTCACCTGAGAAGTAGAACCGCTTTCCTCCGTAGGTGAACACATATCCGTTGCCGCGCCCTTTGTCATGAAACAACTTCCCCGCAGAAGGACCGCGCTTCAGGTTGTAGGCCGGGATCGCGTCGATTGTCCAGCCGTGCCATGTCTTTGTCTCGCCATTGGCGATGGGTTTCGCCGTCGTGACGGTCTGCACGACCGCGGGCGGCGCAAAGATCTCCGTGCCGGCTTTGCTGATCTCCTTAATCGAATCCGGATCCATATGATCGCCGTGTATGTCGGTGATTACGATGAGATCCGCCTTGGGCAGCCCATCGAATTTCACCGGCTTGGCGGGATCGAGATAGATCGTCTTGCCGCCTGCCTCGATCAACGTGCTGGCATGGTTCAAAGGGGTGATTCTCACCGGGCCAGCAGAAGTTGTGAAGACTTGCGGCGCGGCGGCTGCGTAGGATAGGGATGTGGCGGCCACGATCCAACTCAGAAAGTAACCCACGAACAGGATCAATCTTGTCATGTCGACCTCGTGCTGGCATCTGCCATTCGGGCAGGTTGGAAGGACATCATCACCGGAATGGTATCCAGGGTGCAATGTTGAAATGTGGCACATCGATGTGCCACAACGATGTGTCACAACGAAGCCTGCCTTCCGTGAACATTCGCCAGCTTCGCGACAAGCGCCGCCTGAAGGCGTGGCTGCGTGCCGGGGAAGACCGTCGAGTTGCGCGAGCGCGACAAACTGATCGCGCGTATTGTCCCTGAACAGGAAAAGCCGAAAGCTCCGGCGGAATGGCCCGACTTCGCCGCCCGCGCGAAAAAGATCTTCGGAGATCGAGTAATTCCCATTGTCGACGCTCTTATCCAGGACCGTGGCCGCGATTGACTGTCTACGCCGATACCAGCGTTCTGATTTCACTTTACGTTTGGAACAGTCATACCCTGGCTGCCAGAGAACTAATGAATCCCAGGCCGCGCGTGCATTGGCCTCCCTTTCACCGGGCGAAGTGTTTTCATGCTCTGGCGAAACAGGTTTTTCAGGGACGAATCTCGTTGGACCAGGCCGAGGCGGCATATTCTGACTTGAACGGCGATCTCGCCGCAGGTACTTGGCTGGAAATACCGGTACCAGAATCGGCGTTCACGATCTGCGCCGATGTCGGCCGCCGCAACGGACCGAAACTCGGGGT
>Ga0335070_10004282_pt1 | contig 16655 bp, 16 predicted proteins | sample Lox_Sample_13_FD_206722 | JGI IMG/M metagenome (GOLD analysis project Ga0335070, IMG submission 206722) | Soil microbial communities from Loxahatchee National Wildlife Refuge, Florida, United States - Lox_Sample_1.3 | ecosystem: Environmental > Terrestrial > Soil > Wetlands | place: USA... | reverse complement strand
AGTGTTATCTACAGGTATGCTATCTTCACCTCGCAGGAAGAAATGAAAGCCATCATCTGGATGAGGGCAGACGCTAGGCTTCAAACTCTTAGAAAGGCATTCAGAATCGAGGATTACCGAATCGCACTAGAAAACTGCTCGACTCTGGCGAAGTCTATCAAAGAGAAGTCGATTAGACTAGCCTCACATGCTTCTGATCTTGGAAGCCGTCGAGAAAAACGAGACGCAACAAGGGCAGAGATAGGAAAATGCGGGCAGGAATTGGAAGTTCTCAGCGGGAACAGGGACAGCTTTGGCGATAAGGTAAATGCGTTGAGGGAGAAATTCGATTCGCTGCAGAAGAGCAAGGAGGCGCTCGGAAAGGCAGTAGGTGAAGTTCCTCTTCTTGAGAAGCAGATCAAGGAGAAGAATGGCGAAGTAGTCAGCCTCGAGGGGGAAGCAGAAGAGCTTTCTGCAGATTTGGGGGAGTTGCAGCGTGAAGCGGATGGGCTGAGCAAGATTCCGCAGCCGACGCCGAAGACTGGAGCTGAACTGAAAGAGGAATTGGAGAGTATAAGAAGGAAAGAGCGACAACTCAGATCGGCGGAGGATGTAATAGGCGCAAAGATAAACGATTACGAATCTGTGGAAGAAAACGGAGTCTGCCCGACTTGCGACAGACCTGCAGATCCTGCTGAATTCGAAGATAAAATCAAGCTGAAACAGGAGGAGAAACTCAGGGCGTCAGAAGAAGTTGCCACCTGCGAAACGAGAATCAAGGAAATAGAAACCTTACAGGAGTCACTCCGGCAATACGAAACCGCCCAAGACAAGCTGCAAAATCTGACTGAACGGATGGAAGGAAATAGGGAAAGAATAGAGAAACATCGTGAAAAGATTCTGGCGCTGAAAAGACAAGTTGAGGAGGCAAGAGAAAAGCTCCAGAAGGCCCAGCAGGAAGTGGGGGAATACAACAGAATTCTGGGCGAGACTGCAGCATGTTCTAAGGAGCTGGACGAAATTCGGTCGCAGCTTGACATTGTGAAAAGTAAAATTTCCAAGTTTCAGACAACGCGAGACATTCTGGCAAATCAGGTGGAGGAACTGGAGAAAGAAATCCGGGATAAAGAAAAGGAAAGAAAAACTGCAGAGAGAATGAAAGAATATCAGATGTGGCTTGAAGAATTTTGGATGCCAACCTTGGAGGCGATTGAAAAGTATGTTATGATGAACATTAACCAGGAATTCAATCAACACTTTCAAAAATGGTGGGGAATGCTGGTGGAGGATCCTAGCAAAGAATCCCGAATCGATGAGGACTTCACGCCTACGGTTGAACAGGATGGCTATGAGCAAGACTATAACTATCTCAGCGGCGGAGAGAAAACCAGCCTGGCACTTGCATATAGACTCTCGCTGAATACCATTGTGCAGAAGGTTTCAGCGGGAATCAAGTCCAACCTTCTGATCCTGGACGAACCCACAGACGGCTTCAGCAAAGAACAGCTGTTCAAAATCAGGGAGATACTTGACGAACTCAAATGCCCACAGGTGGTCATGGTTTCACATGAGAGAGAGCTGGAAAGCTTCGCTGACCAAGTTATGAGAGTCGAAAAGAAAGACGGCGTTTCTCAAATAAAAGTAATCTAAAAGACGCGCGCTTAACCGCACACTGAGCCTTAGCGAAGACGCGCTGCGCCATTTGAAGTCAAAAACGACTTGAAAGCAGTAACCGGCGCGCGCGAATAGTGTATCGGCTGCTTCTGTACGCGCTAGAAAAAGGTGGTTTCATAGTTGGCGAGTGGATACAAAAGGGTAGACTTCGGATTGAATACTACATGCGCGCTAATCACTGAAAAAGGAGCAAAACTGCTGAGTCGTTTACTCGAGTTTTTCCAGATGCCTATACAAGAAGTGTTAAGAAATCTGATGAGAAAAAGTTCAGAACAAAGCGCGCGCTCTGCAATGTCACTTACCTTGTCATCATTCTTTGAAATAGCGGAACTGCAATTGCAATCATGACTGTACCGAACGATATCAGGATTAACAGGTCGATAGAGATGTCGGATACTCCTGCACCTAGCACCATAACTCTTCGCATTGCATCAGTAGCGTAGTACAAGGGAAGGAACTTGGCGATGTCTTGCATGTACCAGGGCATCTGCGATATCGGGAAAAACACACCGCTGAGGAACATCATTGGAAACATTATCGTCATCATCATCATCTGCGCCGTCTCCTGATCCTTAGCGAAAGACGTCAGCACGATGCCTAAGCCGACGAACGAGTATACTCCCAGCAGGAGCAAAGCGACCACCAGCATGATGCTTCCGTGGATTACGACGCCGAAAAGCCCTACAGCCAATGCGAATATTATGAAGCCTTGGAATAAGCCACGAACGGTCTGACCCAAAGCTTTTCCCAGGATAATGGATAAGCGGTCGATTGGCGCAACCATCATGCCGTCCATTGTGCCATCTTCCTTCTCTTTGGATATAGCCACTGGAAGCCCTGTCATTACGCTCATCATAACTGTCATAGCCATTATTCCTGGCGCGATAAAGTTGAAGTAACTTGGATTTCCAGAGACAACGCCTTCTGTCTGACTATAATAAGGTTTAACGATGGCAAGAGAATTATTCGCAGTTACTGCTGGATTTAAAGTTTCAACTTTCTCCTGTGCGAACAGCGTGCCCATCTGCTCAATCGTCGCGGACATGGCTGCTTGGAACATCGCGGCTGTTGTTGGGTTAGACTGGTCAGTTACGATGATCACCGTTCCCTGTTCGCCGCTCATGATGCTCTCAGAGAAATTGTCAGGTATGAGTATGCCGCCGTCTATCTTTCCCTTTTGTACCTTGTCTCTGATGTCAGCCATACTTGAAGCGCTGGAAAGAATCAGCATAGGTGGCTGTGTCTGATTGTTGGTCGTATAATTGTTCATCTGCTGTAAGCCCGTGATGAAGATTTGGCTTGGGATTGTACTGTTGGTGCCTGAAGTTTTGTTGTAGAAGCCCTGGTCTTGGTTTACCAAGGCTACAGGCAGGTTGCTAATTGTGGCAGTGCTGGACGGATAGATAAAGCCAATCATGGTCATCATGAACAATGGCATCACGATAAGCAGAACCATCCCCAAACGGTTCCTAACCAGCTCTGTTAAGTCTTTCCAAGCGATCCGCACAGAGTGCGAAAGTAGATCTTTTGCGCCCATGTTAACTCACCTTATTCTCCCTTGCGGTCGCGACCCAAACCGTCGATGCTCGGCCATCGGTATTTTTTGGTCTGCGCTGTCTCTTACTTCGTGACCAGTTATGTGCAAGAATACATCCTCAAGCGTGGGCTGCAAGTTTTCCATGGAATTTATCTTTCCACCCGTAGTTCTCACCGCGTCGATTACCGAGTCGAATGCTTCTTGGCCGTGGCATATGATTCTTAATTGCATCGAGTTTTCTTGACTAACCGAGTCCACGCATTTGCAGGCACGGATTGCCTCGATAATTGGGGTCGATAGATTTCCGATCTCAAGTTTGAGTATTGTTGTATCCGCTCCTGAAATTGTTTTTTTCAAGTTCGTCGACGTGTCCAGCGCCACTATCTTGGCGTGATCCATTATGCCGATTCGATCGCATAGCAGATCTGCATCCACCATCATATGGGTCGTTACGATTATGGTAGTGCCTTTTTCCCTGTTGAGCTTTTTGATGAATTCGCGAATCTCAACGGAAGACTGCGGGTCCAAACCCAGAGTCGGCTCATCGAGAAAGAGCACCTGTGGCATGTTCAGCAGCGCCCGTATCACGTTCATTCTCTGCCTCATGCCAGTCGAAAATGTGCCTACTTGAGCGTTCTTCCACTTGGTAAGTTGAACCAGCTCAAGCAAGTCATCGATTCTTTTGTTTAACACGTCTTTGGGCAGGTCGAAGAGACTTCCGAAAAATATCAAATTCTCCCTAGCCGTCAAACGGTTGTACATTATCATCTTTTCGGAAACTATACCTATCAGTTTCCTGACTTCGTTATCCCCTTTTACTACATCATGACCGCCAATCGTGGCCGTTCCCTTAGTTGGCCGCGATAAGGTGGACAGCATCCGCAGGGTTGTGCTCTTGCCAGCTCCGTTGGGGCCGAGCAGACCAAGAATCTCGCCCTTTTTGACGTCGAACGAGATGCTGTCAACCGCTACGAAGTCGTTGAACATTTTCGTAAGGTTCTTGACTTCTATTATCGGCTCATTGGACATTTTGGTAACGTCATTGTTGACTTCTATCATCGACGCATTCGACATTTTGGTAGCCTCATTGGTTCAATAGCGCGCGGGCTGATATTGATTACTGCAATACATCGCAGTAAAATATAAATATTCCGATAATATTCACATGAGACGGATGGCTTTAAGATGCAGTCAGAAGAGGAAATAACTGCTGGGCACTGGCTTAAGGAAACGCAGAAGGGCTATATACGCATTGCCGTGCTGATTCTTCTCAGCAAGAAGCCGCATCATGGCTATGAAATCATGAAGGAGATTAAAGAGAGAACCGGCGGTTTCTGGAGGCCGACAGCAGGCGGCATCTACCCTATTCTTCAGAGTTTGGAAGAGTCGGCGTATATTGAGGGCGAATGGGATACCCGCCGGAGAAGACGAAAGACTTACCGAATCACTGGGACAGGCAAATCCGTGCTTCAGCAGGCTCTTACCAGACAGAATCAGATTGCCGATAGCATGAGCGACCTATTCAGGGAATACATGAAAGATGTTCTGGACGTGAAGTCCTTCGCAAGGCCGCCCGTGCCAAACCTCTTCTCGGCTTTTCTAAACGAGGAAGAGGAGAAACCTAAGGATACCGTCAGCGTGTTGAAGCGAAAGCGAGGCAAGATTGAGAACGTTATTGAGAATCTGCAGAAGGAGCTAGACGTAATTGACAGGCGGCTGGCTAAGATGAAACCGCGGAAGAGGAGAACTTCGCGTAGGAGGTTGACTTGAGTGTCTGCACTTTTGGGCTCTAACCCCATCAGTACAATACTAAATTTCGTTTATCTCGGGGTGTTCGTTGTTTTCATGTTCTTCTCTCAGAAGATACAGAGTCTCTTGATGACGCGCCAGGTATCGCGAGCCTTGACTCGACTCAAGGGGATGAGGGACAAGGCCAAGCAAGCTATCACTTCGGCAATATTGGAAGTGGGTAAGCCGGCGGGAGATCCAAAGCCTAGGTTGGAGAGGCTTCTTCAGTTTTTCACCATTCCGCCCGAGGGCATGGATCCTGCGGGAGTTGTCCAAAGAATGGAGCACTTGTTTGATACGGCGGACTTGAGGATTAGAGAAGAGATCAGGGCAATCGCGCCAAGTGCTGATGAAAGTCAACTTTTGAATCTGCAGAATCTATTGGAAGCAGCGCAGGCTTTGAACACGCTTTACCGTGTTGTGAGGCATTATTACTTGTTGGGTAAGAAGGATGGCACGTTGTATTCGACCGTGCAGGTTCAGATGCAGTTGCCCACCATCATGGAGGAGGCTGAGGCCTACGTTTCGTTCTTAGACGCTTTCAAGCAGGGCAAACCCATCGGCGACGGGGTGGGAGCGTTGGTATCGTCAAAACTCATGGGTGGCCAAGAGAGGCGCGAAATTGCAAAGGAAATGGTGGTTGCTGAAACCGCGATAGACGGCAGAAGGATCTTGGCGACGAAGGCCAAGGGTCCAGGCGGCGCAGTTGGGAAGGTCGGAGATGCCGTTAGCACCTTGATTGAGGCTAATGCCGGAAAGGTCGGGCTCGTCGTGATGGTGGATGCAGGGCTCAAGCTTGAAGGTGAAGACAACGGGGAAGTTGCTGAAGGCATAGGCGCCGCGATAGGCGGCATCGGCGTGGACAAGTACAGGATTGAAGAAGTCGCTACGAAGTACAACGTTCCGGTGTATGCCATCATCGTGAAAGAATCGCTTAAGGAAGTGTTGGCGCCAATGACGGAGCCCATTTCTGGAGCGGTTGACAACGTGCTTGCCAGACTCAGGACGGTCCTACACGAGCGGACCAAAGAAGGAGACATCATAATAGTCGTGGGCGTCGGCAACACATTGGGCATCGAATAGAGTGCTGTTAGTAACCAGCAATGATCCAAGAATAAGATTTGACTCTACGTCTTCAGCCATGCTCTAGCCGGTCCTCGCTCCTATGCTCATGCAATCATTGCGCACGCGGGAGGAACCTTCAGATAAGTATCTCAGCCTCGCTTGTTGGACAGCCTTCATCGAGAATGTATCTGAACAGATGGAACTGGCCAAGTACAGTGCTTGTTGTTAGAATACGGTTTTAGAATACATATTTGCAATAACTATTCCAAGTTCAAGTTGTGCGTGAGTCTAATATAAACAGAAACATGCTACAAGGATACGGCGAAAACGTCTGTTGGCGTGGCAATGTGTGGGTGTGAACCGTAGTTTCTAATTCATAAAAGGTTTATACCCCTTGCTCCAACTCGTAGAAGGCACAAACGCGAAGGGTAAAATCATGAGACGTTCCAAGCTCGAGATGTATGTAGACATTCTCCAAGTGCTGTCCCATCGCGGACCATTAAAACTGACGCATGTAATGTATAAGGCGAACGTTAACTGCAAAGTCCTGAAAGAATACTTGGACTTTCTGCTTGAGCAAAACCTGATTGAGGAAAGACCCGTTGGAAAAAACAGAACAGTATTTGCCATAACCCAAAGAGGCATAACAGTGCTCAAGTATTTCAGAGAACTGAAACAAGTGCTCCCCATAGTTGAAGAAGCAAGAAACAGCATGCCTATGCCAATCCCATACTGATTCCAATCCGCGCACATCGAAGGCCAATTCTTTAAACGAAGAAATCAGACTGTCTTAAAGCTCGATTGCGGCTCAGCGCGAACGCGTTCCCGTTGGTCGATTCTTCCAGTTTCTTTCTTTTGTTGTCGGGCTTGTCGGTCTGGTTCTGGCAGCGTACCCGAGAGCATCTCTCACTTGAGTTTTCTGCTGCGATCCTGTTTTCTGGTAAGCGCGTACAGTTAATGATGAGGAGTGAACTCGCTTGTTGGATGACGCGTCTAGGAGTACAGGGAGACGCTCACGTTCTTTGTGAGGTCATTCAGTCTTCGGTAAGTTTCGTCTTCAATGTTGATTTCCGTCAATCGACAGTTTTCCTCGACTTGCTCTACGCTTGAAGCTCCTACGATTGGGGCCGTTACAACCGGGTTTTTGAGTATCCATGCTATAGCCAATTTAGACATCGCAATGCCAACGTCTTCAGCCACTCTTACAAGCTGCTCCATGACTGCAAAATTCGATTCCTGGTCTACGCGTTGCCAGAGCCTCTGGTTGTATCCGTATCTGCTGCCTGCTGGCGGAGGTGCCGCCTTCGAATATTTTCCAGTTAAGAAACCGCCCATGAGCGGAGTGTACGTTAGAACGCCCAATCCTTCATGTTGGCAGTACGGGAGAAGGTCCTTCTCAACATCTCTTTGCATAAGATTGTAGGGTGGCTGAACCGCAACGAATTTCTCCAAGTCATGGGCCTCACAGACTTCGTGGGCTTTCGCTATCTGCCAAGCCGCAAAGTTCGAGCATGCCATGTACCTCACTTTTCCTGTGCGGATAAGATCATTGAACGTTCGAAGCGTTTCCGCAAGAGGGGTTTCAGTATCGAAGCGGTGGAGATAATACAAGTCGATGAAGTCTGTCTGCAAGCTCTTCAAGCTGTGCTCAACCCGAGAGAGTATGTGTTTGCGTGACAGGCCGCTCTGGTTTGGCGCCTGACCGACACCAAACCCCACCTTCGTCGCTATGACTACTTCGTCTCTGCGGCCCTTCACAGCCTTCCCTACTATCTCTTCAGACTTGCCACCCGTGTACACGTCCGCCGTGTCTATCACGTTTATTCCACAATCGAGAGCCTTGTTAACTATCGCTATCGAAGCCTCTTCACCGACCTGCCCACCGAAGTTATTAGTTCCAAGACAGATCCGCGAAACCTTGAGACCAGACTTACCCAGATTCTTATAATCCATAGATTGACAACCCACGCGCATGCTTCACATTGTGAATAGACAATTAGTCGAACTCCATTCTTTAATCGTTATCCTTGCCCCGCCAGAAAAAGTGCCCATCAGCTCCGAACCGAGCCTCGAGTCACTTCAAAAAAGCGTGCACGCGCTCGACCATTTCGCGGGTGCTAGTCCAAAAACTATATTTTCAACATTGTACACGCTCATGCAGATCGGTTGTGCATGAAGTGGCTGTGCCTGTTCCAAAGCTTTCTTTGAAGGGGGCTAGCTCGGGGGAGTTGTCAGAATGATTCCTGTTGAAATTTCCGATGTCAAGAAATCCTATGGCGATTTGCATGCGGTTGATGGGGTTTCCTTTTCTGTTAATGAGGGTGAAGTTTTTGCCCTTCTGGGTCCGAACGGTGCGGGCAAGACGACGCTGATTGAGATTTTGGAGGGGTTGCGGAAACGAGACGAGGGCGATGTTAAGGTGCTTGGTCTTGATCCATGGGAAAACAATAGCCAACTTCACAAGAGAATCGGCGTTATACCTCAGGACTTCACGTTCTTCGAGAAGGCAAACCCGCGGGAGGCAGTGAAGTATTACGCGGATCTCTTCGATGTGACCGTCGACCCAGACGCGATCTTGAGAGAAGTTTTGGTGGATGATTCAGCTCGTGTATTCTTCGAGAATCTATCTGGAGGGCAGAAGCAGAAAATGGGTCTCGCACTCGCACTCGTAAACAATGCAGAGCTTCTCTTCCTCGACGAGCCCACCACTGGGCTTGATCCAAACGCCAGAAGAGCCGTTTGGGGCGTGATAAGAGGATTGAAGAACCAAGGCAAGACCGTAATATTGACCACGCACTACCTCGACGAGGCTGAACAGCTCTCCGACAGGGTTGCCATCATGAACCACGGACACGTAGTGGCCATGGGAACCACCGAAGAAATCATCGAAACCCACGGTTCAGGCGAAAGGCTCGAAATTCACGGAGCAGAACAGCTGGCCATGTACATCAAAACCCACACGAAACTGAACACCACCTTCGACAGCAAGGGCATCATCAGCATAACAATCAAACAAAAAGAAGACGCACTCACAGCCCTCACGGCTGCTGAACAGTCAGGACTCGACTGGCGCGATCTTCACACCCGGCGAGACAGCCTGGACGATGTGTTCGTCAAACTCGTGAGCGGAACAATCGACGAGCACGGCGAAATCACAACGGAAGCAAATGCAGCCGAACATACTAATAACAGGAGGCGGCGCTAAAGCATGTCAACTGGAAGAAGAATCCTTTCAGATTTCAGATTATTTAGCCGCGGGTACCTGAGAAACAGATTCGGATTATTCTTCGGATTGATTTTTCCGGTTATCTTAATCTTGATTTTCGGCGCAATCTTCTCATCAAACTCTGGAACAATCGACGTATATGCCCAAAACCTGGACACAGGTCCATTCCTCTCACCACAAATGAACATCGCTTCGCAGCTTTTGAATGCCATCAACAGTTCGAGTACGGTTAGGGTCATTACGGTAGACACGTCAGAGAACTTTTCTCATTACCTAGCGGCACATTCAGCCTCTGATGGCATTATAATACCCGCAAACTTCTCAGCAAACTATCTAGCAGGGCACCAGATAAACGTGACAGTCTATGGAAATCCAACTTCAACCTCTAGTAGCATCGTGAGCCAAACAGTCGCTGGGGTCATAAACTATTTCAACCTGAACTATTACAAACAAAACGCCGTACCGGTTATCGACATTACACCGACGACAGTGAACACCCAGCAAACAAAATATGTTGATTTCCTGATACCTGGCTTGATAGGGTTTTCAATACTTGTAAGCCCGATGTTCTCACTCGTGAACATTTCCTCAGAATACAAGAAAACAAAACTCTTCAAACAACTGTCCCTAACACCTCTCACCAAAATGGAGTGGCTCGCCTCCAAGATAATGTGGTACATCGTTTTGACCATAGCAAGCTTTCTGCTCATGGTTGGTGTAGGAATCCTCGCATTTGGCGCGCATGTCACGCTTACGGTGGGAATCATACCTTTCCTAATTCTCGGTCCAACACTCTTTGCCTCACTAGGCATGCTCGTTGGAACAGTAACCAAGGACCCAGAAACAGCAGGCGTAATAGGCAACATAGTAACTTTCCCGATGATGTTCCTTTCAGGCACCTTCTTCCCAATCAGCATAATGCCAACATACCTCCAAAACATCGCTCATGTACTGCCATTATTCTACGTTGTTGAGGGCTTAAACAACGTCATGGTCTACGGAAACTTCGCAGGAACAATAATCGACGTAGCCGTAGTCGGGGCGATCACGGTCATCTTCTTCGTAGCCGCGGCAAGACTATTCAAGTGGAGAGAAGACTAGCCCATAGAAACAAGCACCCTTCACCAGTCAGACTAGGCTAAAGCACAGAGCGTGCGCAATGCTCAAGTGAGTGCGCGCGCGCGCTAAGTTGCGGCTGAACCAAAAGATCAATTTCAGAACTCTGCTCTGCGGCCCCGTTCGAAAGCGTCCTCAAGGATGGTGCTGCCACAAAGAACGGAAATACTTATACAACTCTCTCTTCGTCCCCACTTTTTCCTCTGCTCGCGTTGCGAGCCTTTTTACTCGGGATTCTTGGCGTGCGTGAAAAGGGGGTAGTAGCTCGACCCCCGTACGCGGTTCTGACTAGCGCGCGCATTTCGTTTCTGTTAACTCTTCGGGACTTAATGGTGCAAGACCTCCTTTTCTCAAATCATTAATACGTCTTCAAATAGAATGTCCGGGATAGGGAGGTGATAGAATGACGATTTTTTTGGTAGACACATATGTTATAAAACCGGATAAACTAGGCGAATTCGCGGAATTCGTCAAAAAATACTTTGAATGGATGAAAAAGCGCACAGACTTGGCCAATGAGGTGAAATCGCACAAGCTTTTCAGTCATATGATTGGCAAGTTTGGCGGATATGTTGAAATGATAGAGTTTGAGAACTTGGCGGACTTTGAAAAGTGGACCAGTAAGATTATGCGCTCAGAATTTATGACGACGATTTATCCAGAGTTTGCGAAGTATATAGTGCCAGGCACAGAATCAAATGAAATATGGAACTCGATCATGTAAACCAAAATGAAGCCTTGCCAGTTAACACTCAACCCTTTTAACACCAAGCCCCTAAGAGTTAACAAGAACCTTGTATGCAAAAACTTATTAGTTCCTGCACCAACTTTGCAAATTCTCGGGGTAACGTGTGATGAATGTTCATGAAATCAAGGATATTCACAGCATTTTTGTCTTCGTAGACACCGAGCCCACAGAAGATGTTGAAACAATGAACAGAATACTGGCCATTGATGAAGTTAAGGACGTTTATGTAGTAAGCGGCCAGTATGACTTGCTTGTCGTTCTTGAACTCAGCGTTCATGGGACCGCCATCTTCACCTCAATTCAGGAGCTAGCCCAAAAGGCAGTTCAGAAAATCAGGAAGATTGAGGGTGTGCGGGAAACCAGCACCATAGTTCCCTTTGTTTCGATAACAAAACGAGTTCAATGAGTGGAAGTACCTCAAATATAGCGCGCGCGCTGCCCTTTCTTCTCTTTAAGATGCACGACTACCTGCGCGTTAGCACACGCGCGCGGTAACAGCCCCGCTATCTAGAAGAATCCTGAAAATGATTTCAGGACGGCGATTCTCACCCTGGTGAATCCTTCGATTACGTTAAACGTATCACGGACGCATGCGCGCTGGGGGCGCAGTTTGCACTATAGTTCGCGGGTGATCATCGTCGCTGTTGCCTTAACGTTTCGAAGTTTTCTAATATGGGTTACAACCTGATTAAGCTCATCAATCGTTTTCGCAGTCATCTTCGCTATTACGTCGTAGTCCCCAAGAACATAGAAAGCTTCCTCAAAACCATGAACATGCTTTAAGGCTCTCAAAACTTCAGTTTCACAACCCAGGTTCACGTTAATCATAACGAACGCCTCGAGCTTCATGACTGCAACCCCGACCATTATGTCTGCATCTGCGTGCGGATATTTAGTTTTCTCTTCTCGGTTTTCTTGGCACGTGCGTTGTTGCCTGAACAATGGTAGGTTGACAGGGTGCCGACGCTTCACATCGAGCGCATTCGCAAGGAGGACTACCCGAAAGGAATCTCAAAAGAGCGGAGGCATTGACGCACATAAAAAAAGTGAAGCACGCGCCATTTTGGTTTCCTAAATCTTGGTTTACTGGCGTTATGCGCGTGTCCAATTTTCACCTGTCAGGATAGCCGTTGGGCCCCATCCTTTCTTCTTCAGGCAAACTTCGCATCACGCTGCCTGTTCCGACAGGCGGTGAAACAGTCATCAGGGTTTGAGTTCGAAGCACTCCCTTCACATGGTGAATTTTCTTAATCATCTTTCCGAGATCATCCAAATCCGAAAATTGTGCCAAAACTACCGCGTCGAACTGTCCCATCACCCCATAAGCCGTTTTCACACCATCAATCTTGAGCACAGATTCTAGAACCTGCCACAAGACACCGGCCTCCGTGTTAACTAGAATCAAAGCCTCCAAACTACCTTCCCCAAAACCAGTAGTCAGCTCTAACGCATAAATCTGTTACTCAAAGAACTTAAGCAGGCCCAGAAAAACACTGTGGGTCGCAGTGTCTTTAACAGAACTATTTCTCAATTGCGCGCATAGAATGGCCATCATAACCGTGTTTCTGTCCAGATGTATGCCACCAATCTTTCTCAACCAAAACAGTTTCGGAAGGAAATGCAACATATAGCAACAAGAGAGAGGACGCGTGGCTATTTGGTTCCTTCTGCGAAAAGAGCTGGAGGAGAGACTTCCTCCCACTTCCTAATCATGTCAGCAGCTTCGGCGCGCGCGCAGGAACACGAACACTACGCAGGAGGAATCAGCTTGATTTCGAAGATGTGCGGCCACATCTTTCCAGTTACGAAGAGCCTGTCTCCGTTCGCGTCGTATGCGATTCCGTTCAATACGTTGTTTGGATCTTGGTTTTTCAGGTCTTGAATGCCCGTCAAGTCAATCCACCCAGTGACTCGACCGGTCTGGGGGTTGATCACGGCGATCTTCTCTTCTCCCCAAACGTTCGCGTAGACCACCCCTTTTACGTACTCAAGCTCGTTCAGCTTAGTAACAGGCGCTGTGTCGTGCACCGTCACTTGCCCAATTCTCTTGAAGGTCAGTGGGTCCAGAAAGTAGAGATTCGACGTCCCATCGCTCATTATAAGTCGCTTGCCATCGTAGGTTAACCCCCATCCCTCAGTGGGATACTCAAACTCCTGCAACAGACCAAAAGTGGCCTTATCATACACGAAACCCACATGCGACTGCCACGTCAACTGAACGATTTTGTCACCGACGATTGCGATGCCCTCGCCGAAGTACTGAGCCGACAACGTGCGAAGCTGCAAAACCTCACCTGTCTCTAAATCCACGCGACGCAGACTGGAGTTTCCGTAGAGTCCCGTGCTTTCATACAGAAAGTCGTTCTCGAACACCAATCCCTCAGTGAAAGCATTTGCGTCATGTGGGTACACGTTGACAACGCTGTATGTGTAGTGCAATGCAATTGAATTCGCAGGCTTGTCGTCCACCAAAACGAGAAACATGGCAGCGACCACAAGCACCAGCGTGACAATCATCACAACCATCACGCGCCACGTTGCCATCAAAAAGCCTCTCTTGCCTCCCAAACTGCCAACACTCTGATATACCTATCCTTCCAACTCGAAGGCGTGTCTGAAAGGAATGGCAGGGTACGAGAAATAAGGCGCGGCGCGCTGGGGAACTCTTCGGGTTGAAACCACCGGAACTCCCACCAGGTGTTGAGGTTCACGTTTTCATACCAGACATTTACGAGCACTATACGGCGTGCGATATGGTGGTTGTCGTGGGAGGTGGAACGACAACTGCTGAACTGACCGCTCTACGCCGTCCTTTTGTCTTTTTCCCGCCAGAGAACCAATTTGACCAACAGCTTTACGTGGCTGAACGTCTCGCACGGCAGGGGGCAGGAATCAAGATGAGATATTTCGATACAACGCCCGAATCTCTCGCCAATACAATACGAACTAACATCGGCAAAGAGGTGGACTGGAAGCCGATCCCCGTTGATGGAGCACAAAAAACGGCTAGGTTAATCAACGGTTTTCTAACATCCACAACATGCTAGAATCGTTCAAGAGCGCGCGCGTCATCTCGGACATGCGAACCTTAACCATTTACATTAGCCACCTACCTGGTGTAGGTGGCTGTGACCGTCATAGGACCGCTCATCTTCACGGTCGCGGTGGCTAATGTGACAGAGGCGGCGCCGCTCCACTTGCTGAATTTGTAGCCGCTAATGGCTTTGGCGGTCAAGGTGACTGTGGTTGATGAGTCGAACCAGTAGTAGACGGATCCCCATCCATTAGATGTCGGTGCACTCGCAGGTGACACACCGATATTCGTGGTGCTGAGCCAGAATGGACTGATTTTCACCGTCAGCTTGTACTGGGTCTTCCATGCGAAGGTAATTTTCTTCGGGCCGTTCATTGTCACTGTGCCACTGGTTCCGGAGCCCGATGCATCGCCCGAGTAGCCGGTGCACACATACCGTGTTCCAGAGCTACCGACAGCCGGTGAAGTTACCGAGAACGATGCGGCTTTACCGTTGTCGTACCAGCCCACTCCCAGTGGGGTTCCATAGGCGGAGGTGACAGTGAGTTGGTACTGGGTCTTGAAGGTGGCCGTGACAGTGTTGGATGTACTTTGGACGGTGTAGTTATGTGTCTGACCACCAGTATCGCTCCATCCCGTGTAGATGTACTGCACGCCTGACCCGCCTGGGACTGGTGAGTTAGCCTGAAGTGTGTGGGTCGATCCTTCGGTCCAGGTGAAGGTCTGTGGTGTAGCTATCGCGGTTCCGTCGACCTTTACGAACCCTGCTCCGGACGGGCTGGAGGTGATGACTACGCTCACTGTGCCTGTGGCGGACGCGAAGTTCGCAGTTATTGTCCCTGGTCCGCTTATAGTCGCCGACGTGGATGCGGAGCTAGCGCTCGTTAGCGTGATTGATCCCGTGCTAGTCGACCATGAGGAGAAGCTGTAACCATTGGTGGGTGTCGCCAATATCGAGAGTGGGCCCGATTCCTCCCAGAGGCCTGAACCCGTAGGGCTGGTGGTACCGGCGCCGGTCGGGTTCACAGTGAAGGTGACCTGCCACTGAGTCTTGTAGGTGGCAGTAACAGTGTTGGATGAGCTTTGGACAGTGTAGTCATGTGTCTGGCCACCGCCATCGCTCCACCCACTGTAAACGTACTGCACGCCCGTTCCTGAAACAAGTGAACTTGCCGTAAGGTTGTGATGCTCTCCCACCGCCCACTTGAAAATTCGAGGGGTCGTTACTGCTACTCCGTCGACTATGACGAAGCCAGTGCCCGCTGGAATAGACGTTATCGTCGTCGATGGCGACACTGTGGTATATAGTGGATGATCCCTGAACCATTCAAAGATCTCCTGCTCACGGCCATTGATCAAATCTGTCCCGTAATGGCCAACCCCAGGAATCTCGTCGTACTTAACGACATACCCGGCCTGACTAAGGCTGTTGTTAAGGTTCCTCGAATTACTCACGGGGACGACTGTGTCAGCTGATCCGTGAAGTAGGAAGACGGGAGTATGCATGAAGCGGATCTCGTTTCCCAATGGACTCTCATCCTTGTATACCTGAGGCTTTGTTGTGGGAGTTCCTCCATAAGCGGCTGCTATGGAGTTGTGGAGATCCGAATTTGGGGTCCAATAGTAGAATTCTGTGAAGTTGGTGACTCCCATGACGTCGAGAGCGCTGGCGATTATGTTTGGGTTGAACATCGCGTATTTGAGCGTTCCACTGCCGCCCATACTCGTGCCCACCACATGTATATGGTTGCGGTTTATGTTGAACTCCTGCTCGAGCAGGTTGATGACATCGGTGATGTCAGACCTGGACGGGGCAGTGTACCATGTCTGATAACTGTTTCCACCGGAATTAATCCACCGACACTCAGGGCACGCGACCATCCAACCGTTCTGATGGAAAGCCAGTTGAAGCCCGGGGTAGTAGGTCCTGTAACAGGATCTATCTTGACCGTACCCGTGCAGGAAGATGACCAGCGGTGTTGAGGCTGAGCTGTTGAAGTCATCCGGCAGGTCCAACCAATAATACCTCGTGCTACCGTCATAGCTGGCTGTGAACGAGCGATCGCCCGACGTCGCTGCCGCACTTGTCGTTACAAAAAAAGTTGCGAGGCACAGAATTACAATAAATAGGACTGCGGGACTTCTAAATTTGAGATTGGAAAACACACACCGTTCCCCCTGTATTCTCCTTTCTCCAATAATATATGTCGTGAGTCGTCTAATAAGGATTATAGAAGTATCTTATAGAAGAGATTTCTAATAGTCCGCGCTTTTGGGTTTAGTCCGCGCGAGATACTTTGCCAAACATTGCCTTCTAGCATTCTTACTGATGAAAGAAGGAGCAGTGCGCGCGCTAACGCAAATAGCATCACTCAGGCAGTGACCGGTGTTTGTCAAAAACCATGTCAAATGGACCGGTGGGGATTTGAACCCCAGACCTCCTGAGTGCAAGGCTTTGTCTGAGGAGATTTGGGCAAACTTTGGCAAT
>Ga0335070_10004281_pt1 | contig 16661 bp, 16 predicted proteins | sample Lox_Sample_13_FD_206722 | JGI IMG/M metagenome (GOLD analysis project Ga0335070, IMG submission 206722) | Soil microbial communities from Loxahatchee National Wildlife Refuge, Florida, United States - Lox_Sample_1.3 | ecosystem: Environmental > Terrestrial > Soil > Wetlands | place: USA... | reverse complement strand
AAACTCCTGACCATACTCAATGCCATGGTGAAGACCGGTACTCCATGGCAACCTCGTTGCGAACAAACTACTTGACAATCAACACAGTTGCTATGCTCTTGTTCCCCTCCAACGGGCCACGAGGCCCGCGCCACTGACTACGGACAATTGACCACTGACAACAGGCGTTAGCCTCCCGCCTTGCGCCTTAAGCCTTGCACCTTCCGCCCCAGATGTTGTATCATACCCCTATATTCGACAATCCCTCATGACCGGACGATCAGCTCTCATGGTAAGGGGCGCCACGAGCATGTTTGCACGGTCGAAATACTCCACAAGAATGGGATCCTCATCCAACGCAGTACGCGTTCTCAGAGGCGGCTCGCCTGACGCGAGGAGAGCAGACTCGATGAGGGCACCGGCAGAGATGTTCCTCCAAAAGAACCGATGGGTGAACCCGGAAACCGGCGAGCAGAGCCGCTATCACGTTGACGAATCAATTAGGCCGCACAAGGCTATCGGGAGCGAAGGCGAGATACCCTTGAATTATCGGATTGACCACGGCCTGCGGCTCGTGATCGCGATCGGGCAGGGAGTACTGACAGATTCCGACGTCTTCGGGTATCAACGTGATGTCTGGAGCCGTCAAGATGTTGCGGGGTACAACGAACTTGTCGACATGACGTGGGTCACGCAAATCGCACTACCTTCGGCGGACCGGGTGCGCGACCTTGCCGAGGTCGCCGCTGCGATGGATGACAAGTCAACGAGGTCCAAGTTTGCGATTGTAGCGACCGCCGATGTTGCCTTTGGTCTCGGGCGAATGTTCCAGTCCTATCGAGAGGTGATGGAGCAAAGCACAAAGGAAGTTGGTGTTTTCCGAACAATGGAGGAGGCGCTTTCGTTCCCAGGGATCAACGGCCCTCTGTCACTGGACTGGGGACCGCGTTGACGAATTGCCCGTTAGCTTCAAAGAGTCAAGAGCAGACTTGACCCCTTTTCATGACCCCTTTTTCATGCATGCGGCTGATCCGCTGCTCCGTTGGGCGTAGAGGTGGCAAGATGACGCAAATTTATCGCGCAGTGACGCACCCTAAGGGTTGGGGCGGGTTACTCGACTACGAAATTCGCGCCGACGGTAAGATTTATCGTACGGTCACTCACCCGGATGGCTGGGGCGGGCTACCAGACTACGAGTTTCGCGCCGACGGCAAGATTTACCGAACCGTTTCGCATCCTGCTGGCTGGGGTGGCCTGGCTGACTTTGAATTTCGCTAGTACCTGCGACCGACAGTACGCTCAAGCCGAGGCCGTGACCCGACGGTGACGCGTTGCGGTTCGGTTCGTGTCCAGCGCGGCTTACGCTGGCCTATCGCGCGGACGCGAAGCGCACGAAGGTGGTGGGCGAGAATAGGGGATGACACAGCAAGAAGGGTGCTGGGGTGAGGAGGTAGGCAGCTGCGCTGCGCCATCGGGGGCAGCGTCTTCACATCCGCCTACTGGCTGGCGCTTCACGCCGAGCTATCATGCGGAGGCAGTCGACATATCCCGCCGGAAGCGTCGCTTCCTCAGGGCCCTGCGGCTGATCTGCCACCCCGTTAGGTCAAGCGAGGAAAGAAGATGCTTAAGTCTATTACAGATAGAGCAGAAATTGCAAAATGCCAGCGTCATCTTGAAACCTATTTGAAAAAAGCTTTGCCAAACAGTGAAAGGTTGACTATCGGACATCCTGGGGGAAGCTTTGAGGGTCGGGTATATCACGACACTGGCTTTTGGTTCTCAACGAAGGTGTTATCCAAAGAAGATGCAGACATACCACGGTACTGGAACGGATTCGGTGTAGGCAAAAGAGAAGGTGGCCATCAGATAATAATTGTGGAAATTAACCCACCTCTCGAAGGGTCAACAAAACAGGTTTCGGGATTATTTGCCAAAGATCAATTAACAGGGACTTATTTTCTCTTGCATCGCGGGCGAATTGGTGGCGGCCGCAAAGGAATTGGCAAGAATGCTTTTCAATCCTGGTATCGCGGAGTGTGGGTACAAGTGTATGATCGAGATGCTACCGGAGATGACGTCATCTTGGTAGCCACATTAGGCTCTGAAGGTCTATTGGATCAAATTCGATGTTTTGTTCAAGAAGTGGCCAAGTTTAAGAACGAAGTTACGCTTGGTTCCCTCCGTCGGGCGCCCCGAGGAGATGTCGCAAACCTAACATTTGCTCCTGAGTTTCATGGAAAAAAATCTGGCAAGAGACAGTCGAGATTCGAATATGAAAGCTACCATGGTCTTGTGGTGAGCGCTCTAGAGGAGAAACTTCGAGAGGAAGGTATCGTTGGGAATGGCACGGTTTTTAATACTCGTTTCGTTGACTTGGGCATCCAAGTAGACGGATACACAAAGCATATCTTCGAGGTCAAATCATCAGCAGATCTGCAGTCGATATACACAGGTATAGGACAATTGATGTTTCATTCATCAGGGCGTCCTAAAATTCAAAAGACAATGGTTTTGCCTAAAGAAAGGCTAGCTCCAACGATTCTGGGAGTCCTTAACCAGCTTCAAATAAAGCTACTCAAATATGAGATACGGGGTAACAGAATAGAATTCATGACATAACTTCTTGGTGCACCGGACGCTGGGAACCTCGGGCCGGTGACCCGATCGTTATGCGTTAAATGATTAGAACCGAGGTTGGTCGTTCCAGGGCGAAGGTATGAAGGAAACCGCAGTCTTCACGAGTGAACAGGAGTTTCGGAGTTGGTTTGAAAAGAACTTGTCCCGATTCGGTATCAGGGAGATCTATCTGTCACAGGAAACCTGCCCGGACTACGTCGTTATCATGGAAGACGGCCGTTACGCGAAGGTTGAAGCGGAACTGTTTGCTGTCAACTTCAAGTACCATGGCCACGATCCCTCCAAAGTAGACTACATCGTAGCCTGCTATACTAAAAGTAATGATGTGGAAGGTGTTCCTGTGAAAGCCGTGCACCGTTTGTGGTGTTTCGACCCCGAGCCATTGGAACTCCTCTCGCCCGATGAGCCGCTAAGCGAGGACGAGGCGTCCCTCCTTAGCGCCATTCACCAATCAGGTGGCATCTCTTTGTCTGCCCTTTCCGAAGGTTCACTGGGCGGGAACCAACAGATTTGGATTCGAGTGCGACCGGAGAAAATAGCGGCTATACCGCGGGGCAGAATCGAGGACAGCGTTCTTAACATTCTCACTCAGCCAGCCAAAGAGTGGGTAAAGAAATACCACCATCTTTTGATTGGCGCAGGAATATCGGAGGAGGGCTGCCGCCTCCTAGAGTCCCTGACTCGGCACCAGCTTATCAGCCACAGGCCAATGAATTTCATGGCGGCAGCGTACGATGGCGTCATCGTACAGCATCCAGCCTGGTTTCCGGTCGAGCTATATGCTAGGCCGGAAGCTTGGCAATACCACAAAGACGATATCTTGACGTACCTCTTTGGGAAGAAGAGGGACAAGAATTGATACACCGCATAACAGCTCAACGGGGGAGTAGGGGTCAGCAACGGGGGAGTAGGGGTCAGAGCTTTATTATTAACTCAACGTCGCTTGTGGTCATAACGAACGGCTCCTCGGAGGGAAATCAAGGAATGTTGGTCGCGACACCAGTAAGTCGGCGGTGTTGCGCTGGAATTGCGCCGTGACCTCCGTGATGGAAAAATCGTGGACTTTGCGTAAGAGTCGGGTAGAGCTCTTGGGAATGAGGGTGGCAGCTTTGTGCGGGAAGAAAGCAGGCGAAGACCAGCCGCAACGTGACGGCGGCTTAGCGGGAGTCCATAGGATGATTCTATGGACCAAGACCGTACCAAAGGGAATTAACAATAAAGCTCTGACCCCGCCCCGCGCAGATAGGTCCGACCCCGTGCCCGCAAACGCGGGCAGTCTGGTGGTGATGCAGTGGATGGAGGATCTGCAGGGCCTGCGATCCCAGGCAGTCGCGACCGGCTTGCTGCTGAGTGCGCAAGTGACTCGTTCGCTCACAGGTACGGAGAGGGGTTACTCCTCCGACATCTGATGTCGGTGGGCTGTCTACTTGCGACAGGGAGGTTGAAGCCGTTAGGGGAATAGTATAGGAGGCCGCCAATGTACGTAAGCAGCGTGAGAATGAAGAACTTCAGGAACTTTGAGGACTGCACAGTCACGCTCAATGAGGGATTAAGCATCGTCATAGGAGAGAACAACGTCGGAAAATCCAACCTCCTGTTTGCCCTTCAGCTCGTTTTCTCTCCTGATGCTTCAGACAGAACACGGCGGCTCACACGCGAAGACTTCTGCTCACACGTAGCTCGTGGGGACGAGCCGCCCGAGATCGTTATTGCATGCACCCTGAAGGGCTTCGAGACCGAGGAAGAGAAGTCCGTCGTTCAGACCTGGCTCACGAAGACCGACGGTGAGGCCAGGGTGACGTATGCGTTCCGGTGCTCTGTCCGCGGAAGAGAGCTGTATCGGAAGAACGGGCCACTGCCAATCGAGCAGTATGTCTGGGTTCTCTACGGAGGCGAGGAGGAAACGAGAGAGCGATTTGAGGAAGATCAGTTGCGGAGGATCTCGCTTGAGACCCTCAGTGCTCTCCGGGATGCGGAGGGGAGCTTGCGTCCCGGCGCCCGCGGCATGTTGGCGTCTATCGTGCGGCGCTTCGAAGCCGAGGCTGACGATAAGACTCGAACGAACGAAGCCGTTAAGCAGCTGAATGAAGTGCTGGGCAGGGCAAAGCAAGTCTGTGCTGCAGAAAAAGCAATCAACGACAATCTGAAAGCGGTTTCTGGACCAGCATTCGCTCAAGAAGGGCGTCTGACGCCTGTGGGGACGGAATACGAAGACCTCATCCGAAATCTCATGTTGGAGGTACGCTCACGCGGAGGGCCATTTCAGTCGCTTGTCTCAAATGGGCTCGGGTACAACAATCTCGTATTCGTGAGCGCATTACTCGCTGATTATGCCAGGCGTCGTGTTGGGCATGAGCTCGTCCTCCCTATTCTCGCGATTGAGGAACCGGAAGCTCATCTTCACCCACATCTCCAGCGCGTGCTGAACAGAAACTTTCATAGAGGAGCAGGGGCAAGTCAGCTGCTTGCGACGACTCATTCGACCCACGTGACGTCGAGCGTATCGCTCGATTCCCTGATCGTGCTAAACCGAGAAGATGGCAAGGCGCTTCAAGCCGTGAGAGTAGGTGACATCTTCGGTGAAGACGGCGAGAAGGAGAAGAGAGACCTGGAGCGGTATCTGGATGCGACGAAATCGACGCTCTTCTTCGCCAAGGCGGTGCTTTTAGTTGAGGGCATGGGCGAAGTACTTCTATTGCCGTGCCTGGCGAGAAGATGTGCGCGGGAACCATTCGACTTGGATGAGAAGGGCATCTCTCTTGTGCCCGTGGACAGTCTTGCGTTTCGCCCCTTTCTGAGACTATTTGGCCCGAAAGCAATCCAGCGGAAATGCGTCGCGTTGATGGACTCAGATTCGGAAAATTTCCCAATTGAAGGGAAGGAAGTAAAAGAGAACGCGACAGTCCGGAAAATTCGAGCAGAGTTTGAAACCAGGGCGCTTCGCCCGTACGTGCGCGTCGTGACGAATCTGATGACCTTGGAGTACGACCTAGCCGTGACGACACGAGGAAATGAGGGGGATCCGATTGCGCCTCTCGCGAACGAGAAGCACGTAATCGAGGCGCTGAAGAAGACGGCCGGAGTGCCACAAAGCAAGATCCCGGAGGAGGGGGCAATCAGGGATAGGCGGCAATTCGGGAAGCTGGTGGTGGAACTGGTGGACCGCAGAAAGGGACGTTTTGCTCAAAGATTGGCGGCTGAGATCAATGAGAGCTTTGTGGTTCCACGGTATATACAAAGAGCGTTTGACTTCCTGAATGGTCATGATGGGACTTGACCCGGAATCAATAGCCGGTTTGCCGGTGGATAAGTCTTGCGTGGTGTGTGCAGGACCCGGAACGGGGAAGACTCGGCTCCTGGTTCGGCGACTGAACTTCCTGGGTCGGAATCTATGTCGCCCCGGGGCTGGAGTCGCTTGCATCACGTACACCAATACGGCCGCTGATGAGATCTCGCAGCGCTTGGAGCCAGGGGCCAGGCCCGCCTTTTTGGGGACCATCCACAGCTTTCTCCTCCAGCACATCGTCTACCCGTACGGGTGGTGGCTTGAGGGGGTCCCGGCTGATTTTGATCTCGTGACCGCAGGATATGCGGCGCCGCACCTTGCATGGATGCAGGCTCAGCGTCTGATTAGTAGGCAGAAGGCGCATGTTGCGGATGTCGTGGCGGCGTTCGAGATGATCGGTTACGACCTGGACGGGAATCTCAGGAACTTGGGCCAGGCTCGACTGACCCAAGAAGAGATGAGAGCTTTTGTTGACCGGCGCCTCAGCGAGGGCCAGGTCAGTCAGCAAGATGTTCTATGGTTCGCGTGGAAGATTCTCTCGAATCCCGAGTGGAAACATGTGCTTGATGCTCTTTCGTGTCGATTCTCGGCGATTCTCGTGGATGAGTTCCAAGATACCACGGAGCTGCAGTACGCGGTGCTGAGGAAGCTCCATGAATTCGGACGAACCGCGTTGTTCCTTGTGGGGGATCGGGAGCAATCGATTTTTTCCTTTGCGGGTTCGAGCCTCAGCACATATGAGGCGGCCGTTGGATTGTTCCCGACGCATCCCTTGTTTGTGAGCTATCGGTCCACAAAACACATAGTGGAGTTTTTGAACCTGTTCTTGGACGCCGACCGGCAGCTCGAAGCAGGTGCCGAATGGAAGGACGCGGACATTCCCGTCTATGTGCTAGTTGGCAAGGTGGACGATGGGGAGCGCCTTCAGAGATTCATGGAACTGAGGAGTAAGCATGGGTTGGTTGGTGGGGGGAGGAAACCGGAATACTTAGTCTTGAGTCATGGAACGGAGCGAGCCAGGCACCTTGCGGCGCTGTCGGAGGGGGAGCCTGGAGGGCCGGGCGATGTCTTCGAGCGGCTCGAGGAGAAGCACCCGCTACTGAACGCAATAGTCAGAGACGTACTGCGGGCACGGAGGTTGGTAGATCTTGGGGAAAAGCCGAGAGCGTTTCGAAGTCTTGATCGCGGACTCTCGCGGCTCATTCTCAAGGCGAACCCCGGGTTTGGGACACCCGAAGAAGTCGGACTCACGCGGAACTCATGGCGGGTGATGGTGAGTGCGATGCTGCATGAGATGTCGCAGCTGAATGATGACGACGTGAGATCGTGGATGGCGAGCTTCGCAGAGAAAGTGAAGGCGGTCATCCTTAGAGTCGGGGGCAAGAAGTCAGGACGGAAGCTGGTCCTACTGGGGAAGTTGCCGGAGAACCTCAGGAAGAAGGAGCCGTACAGAACGGCCGAGGCCCTCCGCCGGGTTGACGTGTCGGATGAACTGCCGAGAGTCGTTCGAACCATTCACCGAGCTAAGGGGTTGGAGGCGGAGGCGGTCCTCGTCGTTGCAGCGCCGGGTGGGCAGTTTACGCAGTGGATGAACCCGTGCGGGAGTGGAAAGCCGCGGACGGAAGAGGCGAGGATTGGCTATGTTGGTTTCAGTCGGGCAATGAAGCTGCTGTGCATAGCGACCGATAGCATGAGCCTCGAGACGCGGAACATGCTTGCTTGCTGTCCAAGCGTAAGGGTAGTGGAGCTGTCGGGAGAAGGGGGACGTTGACGCGGAAGGGAGCGCGGTCAGTTGTGGGGGTCGTGGGTCGGGGTCGGACCAAGGCAACTACCTGGAATGATGGCGCAATGATTTGAAAAACAGGGCTCTGTTGGGGCTTAGAATTGCATTTTTGAGGCTAAGACCGGGGTTCTAAGAAAGCGCATATATGCCGCGAGCGAATAGACACTACCTGCCAGGGTATGTTTGGCACATCACTCACCGCTGCCATAAGAAAGAATTCCTCCTGAAGTTTGCACGGGATCGAAGACGGTGGATTGAACTACTCCTGGAGGCGACGAAGCGATACGGTCTGGTCGTATTGAACTACACGGTTACGCCGAATCACATTCACCTGCTCGTGTACGGCTGAGCAGTCAACCGATGGATGTGAGCACATGGTGACTCGGCAGAAAAGCGCATGGCAGACAGAGGCGTTGGCCGCAACCTATCTGCAGGGAGTCAGGGGTGCTGTCCCTGCTGCCGGCCTACAACTCGAGCTTATCCAGAAAATTGTGGAATCCTGGTGTCCTCACGGGGCACGGGAGAGGAAGTGGGGTCAAAGGAAGTGGGGTCAGACCTTTATTATTAACTAGACATCTGTTGTTGTCATAATGAACGGCTCCTCGGAGCGAAATCAGGGAATATTGTTTGTGGCATTAGTAAGTTGGCGGTGTCGCGGTGCGATTGTGCCATCATTTCCGTGATGGAGAAATGTCGAACTTTGGAAGATACGGGTGGAACTCCTGAGAATATGGGTGGCGGCCTCATGGCGGAAGAAAGGATTCGCCGCACAGGCGCAACGTGACGGCGGCTTGGTGCGAGTCCATGGGGCGATTCTATGAACCGAGACCGTAGGAAAGGAATTAAAAATAAAGCTCTGATTCCGACTGACACATGCGGTGAGCGCAACCCAAATGGTCAAAGCGGCAGCCGCCGGCGGTCAAAACCTCGTGTTCTTTGCTGTATGTCGAACCCACGTTCTCGATGATGGCGTCGCGCCGCCGCACCAGGAAAATGCAGCAACCTCGTGAACTCGGGGCTGATTTGCGCCGCCAGCTTCCCAATGAAAGGCACTCAGAGAGATTATGGTGAGAACGACTAGGAAAACCGTATCTCTGGTTCTCGGAAGTGGTGGCGCTCGAGGTTTGGCGCACATTGGCGTTATTCATTGGCTTGAAGAAAATGATTACGAAATACGCGCAATAGCCGGTTCCTCGATTGGTGCCCTCATAGGGGGCATATATGCAGCTGGGAAACTCGGTGAATATGAACAATGGGTGCGTGCCATAACGAAGATCGACATCGTCACTTTACTGGATCTTTCCTGGGCAAAGAGCGGACTGGTCAAGGGCGACAAGATTATAAACACCTTAGTCGATCTCGTGGGAGAGCAAATGATCGAGAACCTCCCAATCCAATATACTGCTGTTGCGACTGACCTCACGAACCAGAAGGAGATCTGGATAACGTCAGGTAGACTCTTTGATGCTATAAGAGCGTCTATGTCAGTACCCCTTCTCTGTACTCCATTTAAGCATAGAGGACTTGAGCTTATTGATGGAGGTGTATTGAATCCTGTGCCTGTCGCTCCGACGATTGGTGCCGGCACCGATATGACCCTTGCGGTAAATCTAGGCGGCCCCGCAGAGAGTCCGGAAAAACTGGGGGGCGTGAGTTCGGCTCCAGCCTTCCATTCATCGCCGTGGCATGAAAGGATCAAGCGCTTTATACACCACGTCCAACGATCCGTGACAAGCAGCACCGGTCGAGATTGGGGGGCGTACGACATCGCGATGCAAGCGTTTGAGGCCATGCAGAGCACCATAGCCCGGCAAAAGCTTGCGGCTTATCCACCAGACATGGTCATAGAAATCGCCAGGAACGCATGTGGGATACTGGAGTTTGATCGGGCAGCCGAGATGATCGAATTGGGGAATAGAAAGGCGAAAGAGTGCCTATCTCAGTTTACATAGCAAACGTGGCACGATGGACGCTGACAACTGCATGGTTCGGACTGGCGCAAGCGCTAGCCGCACCTGCGTGCTGCGGGGGAATAGGGGTCAGGGCTTTATTATTAACTAGACATCTGTCGTTGTCATAATGAACGGCTCCTCGGAGCGAAATCAGGGGATGTTGTTCGTGGCATTAGTAAGTTGGCGGTGTTGCGGTGCGATTGTGGCATCACTTCGGTGATGGAGACATGTCGAAAGTTGTCAGATACGGGTGGAACTCCTGAGAATATGGGTGGCGGCCTCGTGGCGGAAGAAAGGATTCGCCGCACAGGCGCAACGTGACGGCGACTTGGTGCGAGTCCATGGGGCGATTCTATGAACCGAGACCGTAGGAAAGAAATTAAAAATAAAGCTCTGACCCCGACTGACGTGGCGCAGCAAGTGCTCGGGCAAGCGAAAACTCATTGAAATGATGAACTTTATTATGCCTTCGAAAGAACATCGGGAGGAGTCTCATAGGGACAGAAACGAGGACTCCCGCATCTTATGCGGGTCCATCTAATTATTGTTGACTGGAAAGGCTGGTACAAAATGAGCATAAAATTGAAAATATGCCCTGAATCAGGGTTCCTTAGAGTAGGCGCTACGGGGGAATTCTCGTTGGAAGAGGCAAAACGATCTTTTCTGGAAATGCTTGAGGCCGTTGCGCGATGTAAGGTTAAGAAGGTGCTCTTCGATGGCCGGACAATTACGGGAGAGCCCGAAACCATAGAACGGTTCTACTACGGCGAATTCGCAGCACAGGCGGTCGTGGAATTTTCAGATCGCGGTGTGTCCCGTGCCACACGATTTGCATATCTTCTCAAAGAGCCAGTGCTTGACCCAAGGAGATTCGGCGAAACCGTCGCCGTGAACCGAGGCATGCTTGTCAGGACCTTCGACGATCTTGAATACGCTCTCGGATGGCTCGGAATAACACCAGCCAACAAGCCGGATGCAGGCGAAGGTAAATAGCGGCGCCTGATCCGCAACTTTGGGTCTGAAAGTCAATGTTTTACGAATCCTACATTTCAACCGACAGTACCCAGGATCTTGCCTCCCGCAACACGGATCTCGTCCGGTTTGAGAGGGTAACGGATCGCGATTCCGATCCCTGCATTTCTTTGTTGGACTATGCCTCTCAGTGGTATGTCGGATCGAAGTCAGGGTGCAGTTGCACATTCCGTCACCTGATGTCGATCGAGCTCGGGTTCTCCGAAGCCGTAGATTGGTACAAAGAAGAACAGGAGGAACTCGACGCCACTCTGGAACTGTACGCAGTGCTCGATTCCCTCTTGACCTCAGGTCATCAGGTCGATTTGCTGGACAGGTGGGAGGGTTCAAAACCCGACGACATCACAACCATTGATGTCTCACTGGAGGAGGTATCGGCTCGGGCGTTCCGCATGTTTGAGGACCACAAGTTCAGATTGAGGAAACAGACAACCCAACCCTCACTACAGCCGACGCGAAACCCGCGCGCGAAAAGCCGGACGACCATAAAATTATAACTTGCTATCCTATGGGGGAATTTGGCGGCCGTTGTTTACAAGTAAGGAGGGCGTTGGCACCCCGCTGTGGATAGCGAGCCGCTCGTCAGAAAGTACGTCGGCGTTGGCAGCGACTTGGGCTGCTTGTCGATCAAGGGGGAGCTGCGGTCGGAGCTTAATTATTAACTCAACCTCTCTTGTGGTCATAACGAACGGGTCTTCGGAGGGGAATCAAGGAATGTTGTTCGCGGCATCAGCAGGTTGGCGCTTTTGCCCTGGAATTGTGCCATGACTTCCACGACGGAGGAATGTCGGACTTTGGGAGATTCCGGCGGGGCCCGTGGTAGGGGTGACAGCCTTGTGGCGGAAGAAAGCAGTCGAAGAACAGCGGCCACGTGACGGCGACCTGGCGCGAGGCCATAGGGTGATTCTATGGACCAACACCGTAGGAGGATAATTAGAATAGAGCTCTGACCCCAAGTCCGGAAGATCGGTGAAGGAAGAATGAAGCAAACCTCGACAGCATGGATATTTGTTTCGCACTCTAGCCGCGATCTCGCGAAGGTCAGGCAGGTGCGCAATGCCCTTGAGAAAGCCGGCGCTGAGCCTATACTCTTCTTCTTGAAGTGCTTGTCTGACCACGACGAAATCGATGGTCTCATCGAGAGGGAAATCGACGCGCGCTACTTTTTCCTTCTCTGCGATAGCGCCAATGCCAGGAACTCGAAATGGGTTCAGGATGAGGTCGCTCATGTGAAGTCCCTCCATGGAAGAAAGATCGAGGTCATCGATCTCGATTCTGATTGGAAGGCGCAGCTCGCAGGGATCACGAACCTGGTAAGCAACGCGACAGTCTTTCTCTCCTATTCTCACGGCGATCATGCAGTAGTTGAGCCAGTCCGCGCTGCTTTGATCGCACGGGACTTTGCCACATGGGATCCAAGTCATGACCTTTCACCCGGAGATCGCTGGGCAGATAGGATCGAAAGCGCCATCGAAGCCGCCGCTCGATTTGGATATGTTCTACACTTCATCAGTCATTCATCGCTTCGTTCTCATTCGGTTACGGGTGAGATGAAGCGGGCATTAGACCTCAATATCGGTTCTCGGTATATCCCTATACTGCTGGATCCGCCTGACAGCGTTGTCGGCTGGTTGCCTTCGTTTGTCCGCGAGCGCCGTTGGATCGATTACTCACACAAGAATGTGGATCGGATACTTCCGTCTTTACTACGAGCACTTGGAATGAACGTCACCGAACGAGACGGTGGACTCAACGATCCTTCAACTGGCGCTCCAGGATCATGAGTCCCCTTTGACTTTAGGCCGCATGCGGACCGCGACTCCGCAGGCTACATGCAAGTAGTAGAAAATGGGGTCAGCCCTTGAATCGGGACATTTTGAGATGCTCTCGCACTGAGAGTACGGTTGTCGTTGCTCGACCACTGCGTATCGAATATGAAGGAGCGTTCCACCACGTAACGTCTCGTGGTAATGAATGGCGGTAGATCTGCTCTGTGTCAATATGAGTGAGATACCTTCCGCATGGCAAAGCAGTGTCGGGGGCAGGAAAAGAGAGATCCGTCAAAGAGGTGATAAAGGCATACGCGCGTTTCAACACGAGACTGTCGGAAAACAAAACGCTGAGAAGGACGATCGGCCAGGTGAAGGCGCTTTTGTCCACTTTCAAGGGCTGACCCCATCTTCACCACAGGGCAACAAGACACTCCAGTGGAGACGGGGTCACCCAATAACTCGGTGAGGCCATCTTGCGGCTTCTAACCCTGCTCATCCTCGTAGCCGTCCTAATAGTCTCTGTGCCTGGGAGCGCGGCGACGCCGACCGCGTGCGCGGGTCCAGTCGTCATGTCCTTTCCACTCGCGGCTGCGAGCGCTCCAGAGCCCGTTCATCTTGGGCGGGGGCTCGTGCTGCAAGCGGTGACCGGTGACGGCGGCTGGGAGCTTCAGGTCTTCAAGGCAGGCGATACTGAGCGAAGAGACAACCGTCTCTCCCCGATACAGAACTGGCACGGCGCACAGCCATTCCTAGTCACGCCCTACATGGCGAGCATCTATCCCGACGAGCGAGTCATCTCGATTCGGGGCACCTCAGCCTCGATCTGTGTCCGGATACTGAACGGGCGCATTGAAGGTGGAGGAAACGACCGTCGCTACGTTGACGGTGTAGTCGAGGTACGCTGGTCCGGGCCACGTGGCTAACTCGCTGCTTCAGCTGCCAAGGGCGCCCTTCAGCCGGATTGGGGAATGAGATACGCTGGGCGCGCTTGGCAGCTGAAGCAGCCCCCCGATGGATGTGAGCACATGGTGACTCGGCACAAAAACGCATGGCAGACAGAGGCGTTGGCCGCAACCTATCTGCAGGGAGTCAGGGGTGCTATCCCTGCGGCCGGCCTACAACTTGAGCTTATCCAGAAAATTGTGGGATTCTGGTGTCCTCACGGGGCGCGGATCTTGGATTTGGGATGTGGTGACGGTCCAATTGGTCGGATGCTTCTCGAGCACTTCCCGCACGCGGAGGTTATCTTTGCCGACTTTTCAGAAACCATGCTCGAAGCCGCTCGAAAGGAACTCGTCCATGAAGGTAGGGCATCTGTCATAAAGGTAGATTTTTCTCTACCAGACTGGACCGATAGCGTCGCTGGCTACAAACCTTTCGATGTTGTGGTATCCGGGTTCGCCATTCATCACCAACCCGACCATCGCAAGAGAGAACTGTACGCAGAGATCTTCGGTGTCCTAGGCATGCCGGGCGTTTTTCTCAATCTGGAACACGTTGCATCAGCGACACCTGCAGGGGAGGCCATTTTCGACAGCTTCTTCGTGGATCACCTATACCGTTTCCATCAAGCGACCGCTGATAGCAAGACGAGGGCGGAGATCGAGGATTCCTACTACAATCGTCCCGACAAGAAAGAAAACATTCTCGCTCCCGTCGATGAGCAGTGTCGCTGGCTCCGTGAAATCGGCTTTGAAGATGTTGACTGCTTCTTCAAGGTTTTTGAATTGGCTCTCTTCGGAGGAAGAAAGACATCCATGTGCGTCCGGGTGGAGGCGGGCTGTCACCCGCGCCGACGATGTGAGCCGTGTGACCCGTGATCCGGCACGCCCTTTAATATTTCAAAAACTTTTTGCCCGCGAGAGAGATTACGGACGAGGAGCGCAAGCTGTCTAATTTTCGAACGCCGTCGCCACTCGAGGTGAGGTCAACCCATGGCGCCGTCGTGAAGCGCGCCAAGGTGGTGGGCGCAACCGCTTCATCTTGACTCTCTCCTCGCCAGCGCTCGTCGCTCGCAGGTTAAGCGGATTGTTCTCGGCCGTGGCGTCCAAGATCGTTCGGGTAAGAAAGGCCGCGGGGTAGCGAAACCGCAGTGCTCCGTGATTAATGGATCGGACGAAAGGATGACAAACCCATGAGGCTCACCCAACGTACTGTGCTGATAATGGGGGGGTTGTTGGCTGCTCTCTGCAGGCCTTGGGCGCACGCCGGGAAGGACTTGTCCCAGGACGATTACAAGAAGCTGCTGGGCCAAGCGCTTGATGAGGTGTCCAGGCGAACCCCCGAGGAAGCCCGACGGCGTATCGAGTTCGGACTGAACCTGTTTATCGCGCACGAGGCCTGGATCGGGGGCATGGCCCAGGAGTCACTAGTAAGGGCCGTGGATGCCTTCAAAGAAGCCGGGGTCGATCGTGTCGAACTCAACCCCGGTCAGTTCCCGTGGCTCGACCGTGACCAGGCCACGATTGCGAAGTACGATGCTGCCATCGAACGCGTCAGGCAGCATGGGCTGAAGCTTGTGCTCAATCCGCAGTACTCGACCGTCAAGCACAAGGTAGACTCCTTTGCCGAGTGGCGCAAGCGTGCCGTGATTCTCTACGCGGAGCTGGCGCGCCGTTACCATCCGGATACCTTGGTGGTAATTCACGAACCATCGACCATGGCCTCGCGCATGGGCGCGAAGGTCAAGGTGTCGGATTGGGTGGGTTTCGTGCGCGAGGCGGCCAGGGTGGTCAAGGAGAACTCACCCAGCACCCGCATTGGCGCAGGCGGCCTCGCCTCCGAACGGGAATACTTTGAGGCGTTTGTGCGCTTGCCCGAAGTCGAGGCCCTCACGCTTGATATCTATGGCGTCCGGGAACTGAAGGTATATAACCGGATGATCCGTGCGGCCCAAGCTGCGGGTAAGCCGGTGTACATCGAAGAGACTTGGCGTCCCCCATACTTCCAGCCCCAGCCAGGGATGACACCTGACAGGGCCTCGCTCAAGAACGTCGGCAACCTGGAGTTCCAAGCGCTCGACAGTCGGTGGCTGCGTGTCATGACCGCCTACGCGCAGGCCAACGGCCTCGAGGCAATAACCCCAATATGGATGTTCACGTTGTTCAGCTACATCGACGGCAGCGGCGACCTCGGTGATGCGACTTACAACCGAGCGGTCGTGGAGGCCATCATGAGTGGTGAGCGGACATCGACGTTCCGCACGCTGCAAGAGTTGGTGCGTGAAAATCAGTATCTACGGCGGTGACGCTCGATTTTGATTCAGGACGGGCGGCTTCTTCCCAACCGCCTGCTGTGCGGCGCTTCGCAAGGCCTGCGGGAAGCCTGGCTTCCTCCCGCTCCAGGCGGCTGATTCGCCGCCGCCAGGGAGGCGGCATGAGGAGCGAGCAGGCAGGCGCCGGTCGGTGGGGGGAGCAGGGCTCAGAGCTTTATTATCAACTCAACGTCTGTTGCGAACGGCTCCTCGGAGGGAAATCAAGGAGTGTTGTTCGCGACATCAGGAAGTTGGCGGCTCTGCGCTGGCGTTGTGCCATGACTGGGATTGCATATGATTATCCGTAATGAGATGGAGTCCGATCTGTGGAGAATATCCGAGATCACCAGAGCGGCTTTCGAGAATCATCCATATAGTAAGCACACAGAACGGTTCATAATTAATGCATTGCGAGCCGCCAATGCGCTTACTATCTCCTTGGTCGCGGAGATCGGTGGAAACGTTGTAGGCCACATAGCATTCTCGCCTGTAACTATTTCCGACGGTAGTCAAGATTGGTATGGCCTTGGCCCTGTCTCTGTGTTGCCCGAATGCCAGAAACAAGGTATCGGGAAATCCCTCGTTCTTGAGGGCTTATCATTGCTAAAATCCTTGGCAGCAAAGGGCTGTGTTCTTGTGGGCGACCCTAAATACTATGGACGCTTCGGGTTCAGAAATTATCACGATTTGGTACATGATGGTGTTCCACAAGAATACTTTCTTGCCTTGCCGTTTGATACTAAAAAGACTCAGGGGGTTGTGCTGTTTCACCAAGGTTTTTCTGCGAGTGACTAACCAAGGCATGCTAGCCCGTATATTGCCCGAGCCACCTGCTGCGAGCGCGGATATGGCCGTCCTTCCGGGCGTCCTCGGGTCTCGAACCTTGCGACCTACTGAACAAGTACGCCTCAGGTCCGAGTCCCGCGGTACCGCGGGATGATTGCCCGGTGGCACGACCATCTCCACG
>Ga0335070_10004280_pt1 | contig 16662 bp, 15 predicted proteins | sample Lox_Sample_13_FD_206722 | JGI IMG/M metagenome (GOLD analysis project Ga0335070, IMG submission 206722) | Soil microbial communities from Loxahatchee National Wildlife Refuge, Florida, United States - Lox_Sample_1.3 | ecosystem: Environmental > Terrestrial > Soil > Wetlands | place: USA... | reverse complement strand
ACCGAGAGAAGATCCGCCGTCGCGTCGGGCAGCGCCTTGACGAGCTCCGCGAAGCGCCGCTGGCGCCCCAGATACGAGAGCCGGGCCAAGATCGCGTCCGGATTGGACTCGTCCAGCCGCAGCGCCGCGGCGTAGGCCCGGGCCGCGCGGTCGGGCTGGCCGAGCTTCTCCGCCTTGCGTCCCAGGAAAACCGCGGTGCGCGAGAAATCCGAGAGGTGGCGGACGCCAACCTTGCGCCCCGCGCGCACCATGGCCTCGAGAGCCTTGTCTTCGGCCTTCGGATCGTTCTCGGAGAAGGCGGACAGAAAATCGAACCAGTTCGACCGATAGAGGCCGCGCGTCACCGGCGGCGGCAGCGGTGAGAGCGAGTCCTGCGCGGCGGCCGGCGCCGCCCGAAGCGCGAGGAACACGAGACCGGAGACGGCGGGCAGGAGACGGGCGAGGACCCTCAACCTTCCGCGGCGGTCGAGACGCTTCATCCGGGCGTCAGCCGCCCGCGCGCGGCGGCTCCCGGCCCGGCGGGCGGACGGCCTCCACGTACGCCATGCGCAGCTCGTAGAGGGCGCGGGACAGAAGGTCGGTCTCTTCGAAGGAGAGGTTGCCTCGGGTCTTCTGCTCGAGCGCCGCGAGCCACTCGATCATCTGCTGCGCGGCGGCGGTGTCGCGCCGCGACAGGCTCTTGCCCGTCATCGGATCGACGCCGAGAGCGGCATAGACGTTGCTCGCGAGGAAGGACAGGAGCGTGACGAAGGCCTGGGACGTCGTCCGGTCCGAAGCCCCGTCCGGGCCGCCGGGCGGCGCGGCGGCGGCCGGGGCGGGGGGCGGTTCGCGGGTCGGCGCCTTCGCGGCTTCCGCCGGCTCCTCGGCCTGGAAGCCGGGACGCAGTTCCCCCTCCGGGGTGAACATCCGCCGGTCGACGACGCGGATCGGCTTCTCCTCTTCGCTCACGGCGATGCAGGAATTTTAACAGGAGCGACCCTCCGGCTCGCCGCGGCGGGCACGGTTATCATCGGGCCCGTGTCCGAACCTCTCGACCGCCTCGCGGCCCTCGTCGCGCGGCTGCGCCAGGAGTGCCCCTGGGATCGGGAGCAGACGTTCGAGAGCCTGAAGACCTACCTGCTCGAGGAGACCTACGAGACGCTGCAGGCGCTCGACGCCGGCACCGCGGACGCTCTGCGCGACGAGCTCGGCGACCTGCTCTTCCAGATCTTCTTTCTCGCGCGCCTGGCCGACGAGCGCGGCTGGTTCGACGCCGACGCCGTTGCCCGGGCGATCACCGAGAAAATGATCGCCCGCCACCCGCACGTCTTCGGCGAGGCCCGCGCGGACACGGCCGAGGACGTCAAGACGGCCTGGGAGAAGCGCAAGCGCCGACAGCCCGGAGCCGCCGACGATCCGCTCGGAAGCCTTCCGGCGGCCCTGCCGGCGCTCTCGGCCGCCTATCGGCAGACGCACCGGGCCGCGGACCTCGGCTTTGACTGGGAGCGCGACGCCGACGTCGTTTCCAAAATCGAAGAGGAGATCGCGGAGTGGCGGACCGCGTCGGAACGCGCCGACGCGCCGGCCGAGACCCACGAGATCGGCGACATCCTGCTCTCGGTCGTCAACCTCGCACGGCGGCGCGGGATCGACCCCGAGACCGCCCTGCGCGCGGCGAATCGCCGCTTCCGCGACCGCTTCGCCGGGGTCGCCCGCCGCGCACGCGCGAGCGGCCGCGACGTCTCCGAGGTGCCGATGGAGGAGCTGGATCGGTACTGGGACGAAGCGAAGAAGGAGTAGCTCCCTACCGCACCAGCTCGCTCACCTTCACGAGCCTCACCCCCCTCTCCGAAAGCCCCGGCAGCTCCCGCTCGAGCACGAAGAGCGTCACCGGGTAGGGGTGCCCGATCGCGATCGCGAAGCCCTCCTGTTCGGCGCGGCGGACGAGCTCGTCGAGCTGCCGGCGGATCGCCTCGTCGGAGGCGACGTCGTCGAGGAAGACGCGCCGCGACGCGGCCCGGACCGAGTTCTCCTCGGCCGTCTTCTCCGCGACCGTGGCGTCCGTCGTGCGGCTGTCGAGGAAGAAGAGGCCTCGCCGGGACAGCACGCGCGAAACGGCGCGCATGACGCGCGCGTCCGCGGTGGCAGCCGACCCCATGTGGTTGTTGACGCCGACCGCGCCGGGAACGGTCGCGAGGTCCTCCTCGAGGAGGCGCTCGATCTCGGCGTCGGACTGCGAGCGCAGCACCAGCCCGGGACCCGGACGGACCCGCGGGTATCCCGTCGGCTCCATCGGCAGGTGCAGCAGCACCTCGTGGCCTCCGCGCGCCAGGGCTTCGGCCGAGGCCGCGCTCCAGCGCAGGTCGGGCAGCACGGCCCCGGCCACGGGCGCCTTCCAGCCCGCGATCCGCGCCGCCGGCGCGAGCTCGTTGCCGAGGTCGTCGATGACGATCGCCACCCGCGGCGTTCCGGAGCCGGCCGGGGCCGTCGGCACCGGCTTCCCGGCGGGGGCGGGCGCCGGGCGCTTCGGGGTTGCCGGGACGAGTGGGCGGCCTCGGGTCGGCGAAGGGCGCAGCGGCTCGCGCGGCACGGGGGCCGGCGGAACGGGCGGACGGGTCTTGACGAAGAGAGCGATGCCGAGCGCGAGCGACAGGAGCGCGAAGAAGACCGTCGCCGGGGACGGGCGGCGGCCGCGGCGGCTCAAGGAATCGCGCCGCGGAAGGCTAGGCCGCCTGACGCGGCGCCGCGTCCGCGCGAACGATCTCGAGGCCCCGCTCGAGGATCAGGTCGCGCTCGCCGGGCTCTCCCGGCAGGACCAGGACGCGCTCGTCCGGGACGAGACCCTTGCCGCCGAGCACCTGCCCCGAGGGCGAGACGTAGCGGCCGACCGTCATGTAGAGGCTGCCGCCTTCCTCGGTCGGCACGTTCTTCTGGACGATCGCCATGCCGACCGTCGTCTCGCCGACCGTCCGGGAGGCGTTCCGGTCGTGGAGCGCGGCGGCGAAGACCTCGCCGGCGCCCGCCGTCGAGTCGTCGACGAGGATCACGACCTTGCCCTTCCACACGGGATCCGCCGTCGTCTCGAGCGGCTTCTCGGGAGCCTTGCGCGACACCACGGTCGCCACGGGCCCCTTCGGGAGAAACAGCGCCGCCACCGGCACGGCGTCGGGGACGGCGCCGCCGATCGAGCCGCGCAGGTCGAGGATCACCTTGCCGATCGAGCGGCGCGACGCTTCGTCGAGGAGCTTCCGGACGGCCGCGGCCGAGTCCGGCATGAAGGTCGGGATCGCGATGATCGCGACGTCGCGCTCCCACTTCGCGCTCGGGGCCGGCGCCTCGAAGCGGGCGCGGCTGACGGGGATCTTGAGCTTCTTCTCGTCGCCGCCGCGGAAGACCGCGAGCTCGACCGAGGAGCCCTCGGGCCCGTCGAGCGCCGCCTTGATCTTCCACATCGGCGCATTGCGCATGGGCTGGCCGTCGATCGAGTCGATCAGGTCGCCGCCCTTGACGCCCGCCTTTTCGGCCGGGGAACCGGGCAGCGGCGCGACCACGTACGGGTAGCCGCCGCGCCGCGCGAAGACGACGCCGGGACTGGCCGCGCCGGCCGCGAGCTGCGCCTTGTACGCCGCCATGGAGGCGGCGGGCACGTAGTAGGAGAACGGGTCGAGCGCGTCGGACATCCCGTCGTAGGCGCCTTCGAGCAGGGCCTTCGACTCCGTCGGCTCGACGTAGTTGGTCCGGGTCAGCGAAAAAACCTCGGAGAAGATCGACAGGGCCCGGGTCGCCGGATCGCGGCCGGACCCCTCGGGCCCGGTGACCGCCCGCAGCGAGGCCAGGGCGCAGAGGGAAACCACCACGAACAGCACGCGGGAGCGGTTGGACTTCATCAATCTCATGCTAGCAGAGCGAAGAACACGGTTTGGGATCAGTTACTTCCCGGTCGCTCGTTGCTGCCGTCGTCCCGAGGACCGCCGGTCCGGGGGATCCCTCGCTTCGCCCGGGATGACGCGAAGCTCAGCGGAGCCAGGCAACGGGATCCTGCGCCTTCTGCCGGTCCCGGACCTCGAAGTAGACGCCCGCCTCGTCCCGGCCGGGGCCGTAACCGGCCTGGCCGATCTCGGCGCCGACGGCAACCTGGTCTCCCGGCCGCACGGACACCCCCTGCAGCCAGGCGTAGAGCGTCAGCATGCCGTCGCCGTGGTCGAGGATGACGAGGTTGCCGTATTCGGCCAGCCACTGCGCATAGACCGTCTTGCCGCCATAAACCGCCCGCACCGGCGTGCCCGCCGCAACCGCGAGCGAGACGCCGTTGGAGACGGTAAATGCGTCGAACTTCGGGTGCCGGTGGCGGCCGAACGTCTCGATGATCGTGCCGCGCACGGGCCAATCGAGGACTCCCTTCCAGGGCCGGATTCCACCCGACGGCCCGACGGGCTCCTCGGCGTCGGCCTGGCGCGAGAGCGTGTCGAGGAGGCGCTCGAGGCGAGCGGCCTTGTCGGTGAGGGCCGAGACCTCGCGCTGCCTCGAGGCCATCGAGCTCTTCTCGCTGGCGAGGAGGCGCTCGCGCTCGGTCTTCAGCGACGCGACGCGGGCCTCCTCCTGGCGGCTGCGCAGGTACAGCCGGTCGATCTCGGCCTTGAGCGCCTGCTCGCGCGCGAGGTTCTCCTGCAGGCGCGTCTCGGCGAAGCGGTACTGCACGAGAAGCCGGCCGTCGCGCCGCGCGAGGCTGTCGAGCCGCTCGATCGAGTCCAGAAACGCCGGCACGTCCCGGGCTTCGAGCAGGACACGGAAGTAGCCGAACCGGCCGAAGCGCTGGAGCACGCGGGCGCGGGCGATCAGCTGGCGCCGGTAGTCGGCCGCGGCGACCGAAACCTCGCCCCGCTGGCGCGTGACCTCCGCCAGGCGACGGGCGAACTCCTCGCGCGTGGCCGCGACGAGCTCTCCCTCGCGCGTGGCGATCTCCTGCTTGAGCTCGAGGCGCTTCAACTCCTCGGCGAGCGTCGCTTCCTTTTTCTGGCTCTCGGAAAGACGGGCCTTCAAGGTCGCGATGCGCGTCTGGAGACGGGCCAGATCCGCCGCCCGCTCGGAGTCGGCGGGCGTCACGGCCTGCTGGGCGCCCAGGGGAAGCGCGGCGAGGACCAGGAGCGCCGCGACGCGCTTCACCAGAGCGACTTCCCCGCCGCGTCGGGCACGGCCGCGCCGCCCACGAGGGCCCGGACCGACGCCGTGACGTCGGCGATTCCGGGCGGCGCGTCGGTGTGGAAGGCCTTCGACGCGAAGAACACGCCTCTCACGAGGTCGGGGTCGAGCGAGCAGTGGTCGCCGCTCCAGACGTCGTGGTTGTCCTCGAAGACGCTGCCCGTCGGGACGCCGAGGGAGGACTGCCACGAGACCCGATAGCCCGGCCGATTCGTCACGATGAGATCCGGAATCAGCCGCGGGTCGAAGCGCCGGTACACGTCCTCGCGCTTGAAGACGCGCGAGACGGCCCTCTCGCCGTTCTTCGGGTCGACGAGGGCGGAGAGTTTCGCCACGAGCTCGTTGCGCAGCGCTTCGTACTCCGCGCCCGGCGCGACGATGCCGCCGGCCTCGCGCCCCGCGAGGTTGACGTAGACGTCCCCGAGACCCATGGCGTACGCCTTCGACTTCGTCCAGTCGACGGCTTCCCAGAACTGGCCGCGCGAGAAGAGCGCCTCGAGGTTCTGGCGGCGCGCGCTGCCTTTCAGAACCAGGTAGCCGTTCTCGACGAGCCAGGAGTTGTAGTTGACCGAGCGCCGCCACGTCGCGAAGCCGTGGTCGGAGAGAACGATCAGGACGTCCTCGGGCTTGAGCGCCTTCGCCGTCTCGCCGACGATGTCGTCCATGGTGCGGTAGGACTTCTCGACGACATCGCCGTACTTCGCGGCGAGCGCGGCGTCGTAGGCCGGGTGCTGCGGGTCGCGCAGGCGCCAGAACACGTGCGCCACGCGGTCGGGGAACTCGAAGTAGTGGAAGAGAAGCTTCTCCCCGCCGCCGAGAAGGCCCGCGAGCATCTGGCGCTCCTGCCTGGCGGTCTGCTCGACGTCCTGCAGGAAGGCCTCTTCCGAAAGCGTCGCCGACTGGATCGACCACGTGTCGATCCCCCAGCCCATCGTCTTGTAGCGGCCGAAGCGCTTCACGAGCTCTTCGGCGAAACCCGCCGGCGATGAGATCGCGAAGCCCGGCGGCAGGTGATCGGGGTCGAACTGGATCGGCGAGAGGTAGAGGCCGATCTCGGGCGCGATCGACGCCAGGCGCAGCCTCGCGTACCCGTGCACGGTGATCAGGGGGTTGACGCGGAACTCGAGCGGAATCCACCCGGTCCACTGGCCCGGCTGGAGCTCCGCGCGCTGCCCGCAGGCCTCGACCGTGAGCCGGTCGCGCGAATCCGAGACCGTCAGGGTCAGCGGGACGTCGATCGTCCCTTCGCGGCCGAACGCGCGCGCCGGCGGCCCGACGATTTTCGTGATCTGCCGGCCGGTGTTGGACTCGAGCCGCGTGATCTCGACCGAGAAGTCGTTGCCCTCGCGCGGCGCGAAGAACGGGTCGGACGTGTAGTACGAGGGCTTGCCGATCCGGCCCGAGAGATCCGGAACGCCGAGGCCCGAGAGCATCCGGCCGCCGACGAACGGCTCGGGGGGAAACGTGACCGGCATCCGCATGACGGTCGCCGGGCGCGCGCCTTCTTCGGCCCAGAAAACGGGGCCGCGGCGGTTGTTCTTGACCCATGGCCGATTGACCGGCAGCCACGCGCGCGCAGCGAGAAAGACGCCCGCGGCGGCGCCGGCCGCGACGACCGCGAGAAGGGCGGCGGCGAGCCGCTGGCGGCGGAGCGCGAGCAGCAGGGCCGGCGCGCCGAGCAACGCCGCGGCCGCGGCGGCGAAGAGAACCGGGTTCCGGGCGCCGAAGAGAAACGGCACCTGGATCTCCTCCGCGACGGCGAAGGTCGGGATGCGGTTGGCCGGGTCGCGCTTGAGGAAGTCGAAAATCTCGTGGCCCCCCGGATCGAGACCGGTCGAGAACGTCGCCCACGAGACGGGCGTCTGCGCCGGAACGGTGGGCGTCAAGGGGGCGTAGCCGCCCCGGCTCTTCAAGGCCGCCAGGTTGGGCAGCTCGCCTCGGGACAGCATCTCTTCGACCAGATGCGCGTCGACCCCGTCGAACCCGAGGATGACGACGCGTCCCGGCGCCGGGGTCGGCGCCGCCGCGAAGGCCCGTCCCGCCAGAGCGAGCGCGGCGAGCGCCGCGGCCAGAGGCTTCATGCGTGGAACCACCAGTGTAGCCCGACGGCGGCCGGCCGCGGCACTAGAATCGGCGCCGGTGACCGAGCGGACCGAGGATCTCGAGACGCTTCTTTCCAGGATCGAGGATCCGGCGATCCGCGGGCTCTTCTCGCGGGAGTTCATCCTCTGCGCCGAGCACTTCGATCGGTTCACGGTCGATTTCGTGCTGCGGCTCGTCCACGAGCTCGACTTCGCGGAGGAGCTGCGAGGCGGCACCTCCGCGGCCGCGCTCGTCGCGGCGCGGGGCTACGCGCCGCGCGCCGCCGTGCCGATCCGCTGGTTTTTCGCGAAGCTCGAAGCCGCGGGCTACCTCGACGCGCTCGAGGAGGCCGGCGAACCGCGCTATCGCGCGCGCGGACCGCTCCCGCCCGGAGACCCCGACGCCGCCGAGGCCCGCGCCCGCGCTCTCGACCCGCAGTCGCTGCCGGCGTTCGCCGTCGTGCGCGAGATGGTCGCGCACGTCCCCGAGTTCCTGCGCGGCGAGAAGACCGGCGAAGAGATCCTGTTCGCGCCCACGCGCCTGCCCCTCTGGTTCGACTACTTTTCGAACGACAACCTGCTCTACCAGATCAACAACCGCCTGGGCGCCGAGGCCGTGGCGCGCGCGCTGCCCGCGACTCGGCCGGCGACCGTCGTCGAGATCGGAGGCGGCTCGGGCTCGGCGGCGCTCGCCGTCTTCGAGCGCCTGGCCCGCGACGGCGGCCTCGCCCGGATCGGGCGCTACGTCTTCACCGAAATCGTGCCGACGTTCCTGCGGCGGGCCGAGCGGACGATCCGCCAGCGCTTCCCGACGGTGCCGGCCGAGTTCGTGCGCCTCGACATGAACGCCGACTTCGCGGCGCAAGGCGTCTCGCCCGGCCAGGCCGACCTCGTCTACGCCGTCAACACGGTCCACATCGCCCGCGACCTCGCCGCAACGCTCGCGCGCATCCGCGCGACCCTGAGGGGCGGCGGCACGGCGGTCTTCTCCGAGTGCGTGCGCCCGTTCCCGGGACAGCCGATCTACGTCGAGTTCGTCTTCAACTTCCTCGAGAACTTCACCGGCGTCGCCACGGACCCCGCGACGCGGCCCAACCACGGCTTCCTCACGCCGGAAAACTGGCGGCGCGCCTTCGCGGCGGCGGGCTTCGAGGATCCGGCGATCCTCCCCGACGTCGAGAGCCTCGCCCGGCACTACGACGCGTTCTTCGTCGCGGCCGTCAGCGCCCGCCGGCCCTTGCGCGACGGGTCGTCCCAGAACGGGTAAAAGCAGTACCACTGCTCCGGAAACGCGCGGACGTAGCGCTCGAGCAGCGCGACGTAGGCCGCGAGGTTCGTCCGCAGCGCGGCGTCGCGGTCGCCCTCCGAAACCACGGCGAGCGGCTCCTCGACGATCGCGCGGTAGCGCCCGTCGGGAAGCCCGACGATGAAGGCCGGCAGCACGACCGCCCCGGAGGCCATCGCGACGCGCAGCGGTCCGCGGGGGAAATAGGCCTCCCGGCCGAAGAACGGGATCGCGATGCCCGTGTTGTCGAAGTCGCGGTCGCCCTGCATCGCGACGATCCCGTTCTCGCCGAGCACGCGCAGGACGGAGAGCGTCGGTACGAAGCTGCGGTCCACGCGAATCTCGGCGACGCCCAGCCGCTCGTGGAGACGGCGCCGCTCGCGCTCGACGCCGGGAAAGATGTCCGGCACCAGAACGACGTGGATCGGCTGGTTGACGCGGGCGAGCATCAGGCCCCCGACCTCCCAGTTGCCGAGGTGGGCCGTCAGCAGGAGAACGCCTTTCCCCGCCAGACGCGCCTGGACGATGCGCGAGTACCCGACGACCCCTTCCACCAGCCGGGCGGCTTCTTCCGGCGGGCGCGTGGCGAAGTGGAGGAAGTCGACCCACGCGCGGAAATGCGACGCGACCATTTCGAAGGCCAGGGCGCGCACGCGGGGCGAATCCTCCGGCTCGCCGAGGATGACCGCGAGGTTTCGGCGCGCGGCGCGGAGATACTTCGGGCGCAGGCGGTAGTAGACCGCGGCCAGCGCGCGACCGCCGCGGTGCATCAGGGGGCGCGGGAGGTTGCGCGAAGTCGAGAGCGCCGCGGGAAACCAGAGCCGCGAGGTCACCGAGGCGATCGCCCGCGCCACCGGATTGCGCGTGGCCATCTTTTCCTGCACGGGAGTTATCCTACGAGAATCGGCTCGCGTCAGACGGAAGAGGGCGGTCGGCAGGCGGCGGCGTCGCTGCCGTTTCTGGTGTTCGCTCTCTTCGCCGCCGTGTCGTGGCAGCGCTGGATCGAGCCGTACGTCGACTCGGGGCGCGAGCTGATGGTGCCCTGGCGCCTCGCCCACGGCGAACGCCTCTACGGCGAGCTCCAGTTCAACCACGGCCCCCTCGGCCCCTGGCTCGCCGCCATCGCGGACCACTTCGCCGGAGCCTCGCTTCCGGCCCGGACCGCGCTCGCCGCGCTCGTGGCGTTGCTGCACCTCGCGGCCCTCGCCCGCCTCGCGCGCCGGTGGCTCTCCCCCTGGCGCGCCGCCCTGGCCACCAGCGTGGCGGTCGTCACGGCGATGTTTCTCCGTCCCGGCGGCTGGCTGTTCCCTTTCAGCCTCGACGTCGCGGTCGCGATCGCCGCGCTGACCTGGGGGCTCGTGTTCGCCGCGCGCGAGCCCTCCACGGCCTGGGACGCGGCCGCGGGCGCCTGCGTCCTCGCCGCCCTGCTCTCCCGGCTCGAGCTCGGCCTCGCCGGGGCCGCGGTCTTCGCCTTCGCCGCCCGGGCGCGCCCGCGACGGCTCGTCCCGCTGGCGGTGGCGCCACTGGCCGGCGCGGCCGCCGGCTACGGCCTGCTCTCGCTCGGCATCCCGCGCGACACGCTCGTGCGCGACGGCTGGCTCGCGCTGCTCGCGCCCCCGCCCGCGTTCGCCAACGTCTACCGCGCCTACGCCGGTCTGGACCGGCCCGGTCTCCGCGGCGCGGAGCTCCTGCTCGCCGCCTTCGTCCTCCTCCTGTTGGCGTGCCTGATCGTCGCGGCGTCGGTCGCGGCGGCGCGCCTGGCCGCTTCGGGTCGGACGGGCGCGGGCTTCGCCGTCGTCGGGGCCGCCGTCGCGGCGCTGCTTGCCGCCGCCGCCCTCGCCGCGCGGCCTCCCGCGGGTCTGGCGGACTCGCTCGCGCTTCTGCCGCCGCTCGTCCGCGTCGTGCCGCTCGCCGTCGCCGCGGCGGCGCTCGGGCGCCTCGTGCCCGCGCTGCGCGGCCTGCCGGCGCGTGGAGTCCTCGCCGCGGTGCCGGATGCGGCCGTGTGGCTCGGCGCGGTCTTCGCCGCCCGGGTGCTCCTCGCGGCCGGCTACGTCGGCCCGTACGACGCGTTCTTCCTTCCGCTCCCGCTCGTCCTCGCGCAGGCCGGCCTCTTCGGGCTTGCGGATCGATTCACCCGCTCGCTCGGCGCCGCGCTCCCGCGCCTCGTGGGCGCCGCCCTCGTCGTCTTCGCGGGCTTTCGCGGGCTCGCGCTCGTGGACTTCTACCGCGGAATCCCGTGGGGCCGCGTCGAGACGCCGGCCGGCGCCCTCTATCTGCCCGGCCCCGTCGCGGAGACGACGGCTTCGGCGCTGACCGCGCTCTCCAGGCTGCCCGCGCGGGAGACGCTCTCCGGATTCCCGGAGGCCGGTTTCTTCGGCTACGTCCTCGGCCGCCGCAGCCCGTTCCCCGTCGAACAGTTCTTTCCCGGCCACCTCGACGACGCCGGCGAAGCGCGGATCGTCGCGCGCCTGCGCGAGCGGCCTCCGGACGCGCTCGTCTTCGCCAACGTGCTCGCCGTCGGCGAGGGCGCGCCCGCCTTCGGGCGCGACTACCTGGGGCGCCTCGACGCGGCGGCGCGCGAGCGCTATCGGACCGTGGCCGTCTTCGGCCCGGGGGCGAGCCCCGGGGCGCGCATCGGCGACCCGCAGTTTTTCGTCGAGGTCGCCGTCCCCCGGACGGAGACGGGCCCGTGAGACTCGACCTCGCCGTCGCCCGCGCGTTTCACCTGTCGCGGCGCGCCGCGCGCGACGCGGTGCGGGCGGGCCGCGTCGACGTCGACGGCGCGGCGGCGGACGAACCGGGGCGGGAGCTTCCGGCGGACGCGAAGATCGAGCTCCACCCGAACCGGCCGCCCCAGCGGCGCGTTCGCACGCGCCTCTCCGTTCTCTACGAGGACCAGGACGTCATCGTCGTCGACAAGCCCGCCGGGCTTCTGACCGTGCCCACGGAAGACCGCGAGAAGGACACGCTGTGGGCGCGGGTACTCCACTACCTGCAGCATCGCTACGGCGGCCGCCCGTACGGCGGCATCGTCCACCGTCTCGACAAGGACACGTCGGGTGCCCTCGTGTTCGCGCGAAACCGGGACGCGCTTCACGCCCTCCAGGACCGCTTTCGCACGCACGCGATCGACCGCGAGTACGTCGCGCTCGTCCTGGGAGCGCCGAAGGATTCGGGCACGTTCGACGCCGACCTCGTCCGCGAGCCCGGCCTGCGCCGCAGCGTGGCAGGCCGCGGCGAGACGGGACGGCGCGCGGTCACGCGCTACCGAATCCTCGAGCGATTCCCGGGCGCCGCGCTCGTGGCGATCCGGCCGGAGACCGGGCGCACGCACCAGATCCGCGTCCATTTCTCGGCCGGGGGCCATCCGGTTCTCGGCGACCGCGTCTACGGCGGCGGGGGCGCCGCGGCGCAGGCGCCGCGCCAGATGCTCCACGCGCGCGCGCTCGGCTTCCCCCACCCGCGCACGGGCGAGCCGGTCACGGCGCACTCGCCCCTGCCCGAGGACTTCGAGCGCGTCCTCGCCGCGCTCCGCGCCGCCAGAAAGAAGCGGCCCGGCAGAGCCGGGCCGCGCGATGCCGAGGAAAGAAAACCGAGCGCTACGCGAGGACGATGATGACCACGCGGCGATTCTTCGACCGGCCTTCCTTGGTCTTGTTCGACTCGACCGGCTCGGAGCTGCCGTAGGAGATCGTGGACATGCGGTTCAACGCGACGCCCTGTTTGTTGAGATAGCGGCGGACCGCCTCGGCCCGTTCGGAGCCGAGCTTCATGTTGTACGCCTCGGATCCGGTCGAGTCCGTGTGGCCCTGGATCTCCAGGTACACGTTGCGGTTCTCGGACTTCAGGCGCTCGGCGAAGGCGTTGAGCGCGTCCTGAGCCTCCTTCGAAACTTCGTACTTGTTGACCGGGAACTTCGCCGCGTCGTCGGAGAGAACGAGCGAGTACACGAACTTGCCCTCGGCGAGCTTGCCCGCCTCCTGCGCCCGCTCGAGCGCCTGCCGCGTCGCGTTGTCGAGCTCGGCCAGCTTCGTGTCGTGCGCCTTCACCTTGGTCTGCGTGGCCTCGACCTGCGACTCGACGTCGTTGATCCGCTTCTCCGTGGCGGCGCTGCTTTTGGCGACCTCCTCTCCCACGTACTTCTTCGACGCGCACGCGGTGAGCCCGAAGGACCCCAAAAGAAGCGCTCCGACCGAGAGGATGGAATTGACCCGTCGTCCCTGGACCATCTGCACCTCCTAAAAATTACGAACCGCCGGGCGCGGTTCCCCGATAGCCACGACGTGTCCGCACGACCCAGGAACCGGGTTTCGCGACGGACACGAATACAATCCTATATTTTACGTCGCCTTTGCCGGAGGGCGCAAACCCCAGCAAGTACTGCTGCCGGACCTCCCCGGAGATCTGGGCGGCCAGGGGCCTCAGGTCGTCTCCCCCCGAAACCAGGTGGAGGCGCCCCCCGCTCGAGGCCGCCAGCATCTGCAGCGTGTCCACCGACAGCTCCTGCCGCTGCTTTTCCGTCAGGATATCGAACGCCGAGTTCTTCATGCCGATCGGGTACACCGGCACCGATACCCTCTGCAAGAGCTCGGCCATCTTCTCCGCCGTGAGCTCGCTCGCGTTGTCCACGCCGTCGGTGAAGAGAAGGATCGCGCGCTTGTTGTTGCGGCCCTTCATCATCCGTTCGGGCGTCGAGGCGACGGCGTCGAAGAGCGCGGTCTGGCCCGAGGCCTCGAGGTCCCAGAGCGACGCGAGCAGGGCCGTCGGATCCGGCGCGAAGTCCGCCATCATCCGAACCTCGCCCTCCGAAAAGGCGAAGAGGGCGAAGTCGTCGCCCGGCTTCCGGGCCCGGACGATCGAGCGGATCGCGTTCTTGGCGTTCTCGAGCTTGTCGCCCACGCCCATGCTGCCGGACGTGTCCACCAGGAACGCGAAGGAGACCGGCGCGCTCTCGTCGCGGTCGAACGTGTCCACCGGAACGCGCGTGTCGCCGACCTTGAGGACGAAATCCTCCTTGCGCAGGCCGTCCGCGAAGCGCCCGTTCTTGTCGGTGACGAGCACGGGAAGCATCACGTACTCGGCCCCGGCCGAATCGCTGAAGGTCGGCGGCTCCTCCGGCGGTTTGGGCGCCTGGGCGTATGCCGCCGCGGCCGCCAGCGTCAACGAGAGGAGGAGCAGGACCCGTTTCACCCGCAAATTATAAGGCCCGAGGGCAGGTCGGGATTCCCCGGACCGTATCTCGTTCACGGCAGACTGCTTAACTTCGCCGGCCACGGGCGACCTGCTCTACACTGGTTCCCCTTGCCCACGCCGCGGCTCCATCTGGTTCTGGTCCGCCCTCAGAAGGCCTCGAACCTCGGCTCGGTGGCGCGCGTGGCGAAGAACTTCGGGATCGAGCGCCTGCGCGTCGTCGAGCCGGCCGTCGCCCCGGACGAGGAGTCCTCGCGCCTGGCTGCCGGCGCCGACGACCTTCTGGCCAACCTCGCGCGCCACGAGGATCTTCCGGCAGCCGTCGCCGACGTCCCCGTCGTCATCGCCACTTCGTCGCTGCGCGGCCGCGGGCGCGCGCCGAGCCTCGCGCTCGCGGAGCTGCCGGCCTACCTGGCGGAAGCCGGCCCGGTCCCGGCCGCGCTGGTCTTTGGCCCCGAGCGCAGCGGCCTGACCGAGGACGAGCTCGCCCGAGCCACCGCGTGCCTGCGCCTGCCGACGGACGCGCGCTTTCCGACGATGAACCTCTCGCACGCCGTGGCCGTCGTCCTCGCGGTGGCGCGCGGGTTTTCCGCGGAAGCCGCGGCCGCTCCCGAGGAGCTCCCCGCGCCCGCCGGGGAGGTCGAGGCGGCGCTCGCCCACTGGGACCGGGCGCTCGAGGCGATCGACTTCTACGACACCGGCCACCGCGACCGGTCGCTGCGCGATTGGCGGCGCGTGGTCGCCAGCCGTCCCCTCACGGAGCGGGACGTGGCGATCCTGCGCGGCATCGCGAACCGGATCCTGGTCAGTCTTCGCGTTCGGACCGAGAGCTAGCCGTCGCCAGGCCGGCCGGTCCCCGACCGGTCGCGCCGCAACGGCTCCCGTGTGTTACCCCAGGTAGGGTCGCAGGGTCTCCGCCACGAACACGCGGGACATGCCGTTGACGCTCGTCGCCTCGATTCGCACGATGGCGTCGGGATGAGTCCCGTCGACCGGAAACTGGAAAGCCCACCGTCGTGGCGCGCCGGCCTCTCCCTCTCCCGGCGAGCGTTGACGAAGAACATCGTCGAAATAGAGGGCCACGTGCGGGGGCGTCTCGTCTCCGTCTCCCGAAGCCCACCCCCCGACGGACACCGTCCCGTTCTCGATCGCCGACGTATCCATGACCCCCCAGGGACATCGGAACAGGCGCAATGACGCCAGCGGCGAGACGGGTGGCCGCCTCAGGACGTAGACGTCCTGAAACCCGCAGAGCCCGAACGGGAACGTTCGCAGGGTTGCGTCGGGTGCCGCCGCGCTCACGGCGCGTCGGACGAATTCCGCGGTCACGTACGAGGTGCCGTATTCCTGCGAAGCGAGGCGCCGCGTCTCGCTCACCGGCCGGAAAACGATCCCGGCCGGACTCTGGTCCGCGGCGGCCAGGAGGCTCATGCCGTGAACCGAAAGGATCAACGAGCCGCCCGGTGCCAGGAGACGGTAGAGACAGTCGAGCCAGGGTTCGAACCTCCGGCCCGGGAGGTGACTGAAGAACGACCAGGCCGTGACCAGGTCGAAAGAGCCCGACATCTCGAACCGGCTCGGGTCGTGATCGGAGACGGTCCCCCGGACTCCGAACACGGATTGCTGGAAGGAGACGGCGTCCGGGTCGATCTCGCTGACGTGGACCCGTTCGGGGCCGATCGCATCGACCAGAAAACGCGTCGATCGCCCGAACCCGCTCGCGAAGTCCAGGATTCGCGCGTCGGAGAGTCCGCCCGGTCGTCCCGTCGCCAGCCGCTCGAGCGTTTCGAAGATCGTCCGACCGGTGTGAAAGTAAAAGACCGAGGCCGTTTCGGGCGCGCGATGGGGTTGAGCCAGCTCGTAGCGAAACATCTCGTCGGCCGGATGGATTCGCGTTTCGAGGGACGAGCCCCGCCAGAGGGTCCGCAGGAAGGCGGCGAAATGCCGATTGAGCGCCGGGTCGATCAGAACGACGGACTCGTCCAAGCTCCGCCCCTCCCCGGCGGTGCCGCCCGAACCGGGCGGCGCCCCGAGAGTCGCGACGATCTAGATCAGCTCGGCTTCCGAAAAGAAGAAGCCGATCTCGCGGGCCGCGTTCTCGGCCGAGTCGCTGCCGTGGATGGCGTTGCGCTCGATGTCGGTGCCGTAGAGCTGGCGCACGGTGCCGGGCTCGGCCTTCTTGGAGTCCGTCGCCCCCATGGTCTTGCGCAGGTGCGCCACGGCGTCGGCGCGTTCGAGCGCCGCGACGACGACCGGGCCCTCGGTCATGAACGCGACGAGCCCCTGGAAGAACGGACGCTCGCGGTGCACCGCGTAGAACGCGCGGGCCTGCTCGGGAGCGAGGCGCGTGCGGCGCAGGCCGACGACGCGAAAGCCTTCTTTCTCGAGATGCGCGAGGATCGCGCCGGCCTTGCCGGCCGCCACCGAGTCCGGTTTGAAGATGGTCAGAGTCCGTTCCAAACAGCCGCTCCTTTTCTCGAGTCCGGGAGCCCGGACGCGTCAGGCGCCGAGCATCTCCCGGACCTTCTTGCCGATGTCCGCGGGCGATCTCACGACGCCGATGCCCGCCGCTTCGAGCGCCTTCATCTTGTCGGCCGCGGTGCCCTTGCCGCCCGAGATGATCGCGCCGGCGTGTCCCATGCGTCGGCCCGGCGGCGCGGTCTGGCCCGCGATGAAGGAGACGACGGGCTTCTTCAGGTTGCCGGCCACCCAGCACGCCGCCTCTTCTTCCGCCATGCCGCCGATCTCGCCGATGAGAACGACCGCCTCGGTTCCGGGGTCGTCCTTGAACGCCTTCAGGCAGTCGATGAAGTTCGTGCCGTTGACGGGGTCGCCCCCGATGCCGACCACGGTCGACTGGCCGAGGCCGAGCCGCGTGAGCTGGTCCACGGCCTCGTACGTCAGCGTTCCCGAGCGGGAGACGACGCC
>Ga0335070_10004279_pt1 | contig 16663 bp, 16 predicted proteins | sample Lox_Sample_13_FD_206722 | JGI IMG/M metagenome (GOLD analysis project Ga0335070, IMG submission 206722) | Soil microbial communities from Loxahatchee National Wildlife Refuge, Florida, United States - Lox_Sample_1.3 | ecosystem: Environmental > Terrestrial > Soil > Wetlands | place: USA... | reverse complement strand
TAGGCCGTTAAAGGATCCAGAATGAAAAGAAGAATTTTTATCATTGATACCTCAGCAATCCTATCTGGGAAACCAATCTCCCCACCAAACACTACTCTGCTGACGACCCCTGGTGTCTCAAACGAGTTTCACCCTGGAGGCAAAGATTTCCGAAGATTCGAACTACTGAAAGAAACCGGATTGACTATCCAGATGCCGTCAAAGGATGCTCTTACCCTTGTGAAACAAACAGCACAGCAAACCGGAGACGATCGGCGACTCTCCATCGCAGATATCGAAGTGGTCGCCTTAGCTCTTGATATCAACAACAATGAAAACCAAGAGGCAACCATTCTCAGCGACGATTATTCCATACAAAACGTCGCATCAACACTGGACATCAAATACCAGGGAATCCTACAAAAAGAAATAACAAAAAAGTTTAAATGGGTCTCTCGTTGTCCAGGGTGCGGAAAACAATTCAACGAACCAGTAAAAATCTGTCCCATCTGCGGAACAGCAACACGCAGTCTACCAAGAAAAAAAGAAAATCTGTGATGCTATGAATTTTGCAAGCATTAAAAATGCGTTTCTCCGGTTTTGGAAAAGCAGCAATGAAAAAGTCTCGATTGTCCGAGACGTTGTTATTGCGTTGATTGCTGTGTTCATTATCTTGATGCTCCTCTGGGGGTACACCGGGCAATGGTTCGCCGCACCAATGGTCGCGATCGAATCCGGCAGCATGGAACATCCTAATCCTCCATTCGGAAGACTTGGCACGATCGATGCCGGCGACATGGTTCTCGTCGTAAAGGTCACCAAAAGAAGCGACGTCGTCCCCCATGGGGGTACGCATGAAGGGGCTGCTGCTGAGAACGGCTGGAGGAGTTACGGGGATTTCGGTGACGTCATCATCTACAAACCTCTCGGCCGTAATGACGTATCGCAGATCATCCATCGGGCAATGTGCTGGGTTGACGTCTATACAACCAAAGGCATAACGACCTATACCATCGTCGACTATGGAATTAATAATGTAACGTCTCTGAACATTCCTGAATTGGGGTTGTATAATCGGGATCCACAGTGGACCCACTCAGGGTTTCTAACAAAAGGAGACGCTAATGATGTCATCGATGAAATCACCGACATCTGCCCTGAACCGGTGAAAATAGAATGGATCACAGGGAAAGCTCGTTCTGAAATCCCATGGCTAGGGACCATCAACCTCTTTTTCGAGGATGTGTTCCATGGAACCCATACCGTTGGTAATGTCCATGAGGATAGCTTGATCTGTCTTGGGATTGTCATCGCGATTCTTGTCTCAATACCGATCATCCTGGATATCCGTGAGTATCTGAAAAACAAGAAAACTCCGTAATAACTCTGTATTAGTTTTTTGTTTCTTTTTCCTTGGTCTGTACAAACCGCGTGTACCACGATGGCATCGTTTCATACTCGAGAGGGTCGAGTACGGATGCTTCCTGGAATCCTTTTAACCGAAGGAGACACGAGTCACACTGGCCGCATGCTTTCTTTTCCCCTTTATAGCAAGACCATGTGTCTTCAAAAGGGACGTTCAACCGCTGACCTTCTTGAATAATTTCTGCCTTACTGAGATGCAACAGCGGTGCTTCAATGCTGATTGTTTTTCCCTCGACACCTTTCTTTGTCCCACACGACACAAGGTCCTGGTACGCCTGGATATACTCTGGTCTGCAGTCGGGATACCCTGAATAATCCACCGCGTTTGCCCCGATAAAAATCGCATCCGCATCCAGTGTCTCCGCGTACGCTAATCCTAAAGAGAGAAACACAGTGTTGCGCGCCGGAACATAGGTCTGAGGGATGCTCTTCCCGATGCTTCTCGTCGGTTGATGTCGAATGGTTTTGGATGATGAGGCAAACAAAGATGATCCTCCGAATTTTGCAAGATCCACAGTAAAAAAGATATGATCCTTTACACCCAGTGCTCTGCCAATTCTTTTTGCACAGCGTAATTCTTTTGTATGGCGTTGCCCGTAGTGAAATGACAACCCGTAGATGTCGTACCCTTGTTGTTGTGCAAGAAAAGCGGTGACACAGGAATCAAGGCCTCCTGAGATTAAACAGACTGCTTTCTTTCTCCTCATAGGTTATCGATTCCACAGTGGTGACATCATGCGAAGCTTCCCGACGACCTCCGGGACGACCTTCGACACAAACATTATTTCGTCTGTCGTGTTCTCCCTGCCCAAAGACAATCTGATGGACCCATGCGCCTGCACAGGGTCCAGACCGATAGCCAGGAGCACATGGGAGGCTTGTTGTTTTTGCGACGAACAAGCAGACCCAGTGGAAGACGCTATCCCTTCCTCATCCAATCCCAAAAGGAGCGATTCCCCTTCGATTCCAGTGAACCGGAAATGTGCATTGTTCACCAAGCGTTTCACGGGATGACCGTTCAAATGGCTTTCCTCAATTTCAGATAAATTCTTAATGAGAAGGTCGCGCAATGTTTTCATCTTCGCCGTATCTGTTTTCATGCGTTGGACGGCAAGCTCACCTGCCTTTCCAAGGCCGACAATGCCGGGAACATTGTACGTGCTGCTGCGCAGCCCTCGTTCATGACCTCCACCGTGAAGAATAGGTTGGAGTTTCACTCCGTTCCGTATGTACAGCGCCCCTACCCCCTTTGGTCCGTAAATCTTGTGCGATGAAAGTGCGAGCAGATCAATGTGAGATTTCTTCACGTCGATAGGCAGCTTTGCGACCGCTTGAACCGCATCGGTATGAAACAGAACTTCATGTTCATGAGCGATTTTTCCGATTTCGTCGATCGGTTCAATGGTTCCGATTTCATTGTTCGCGTACATGATAGAGATCAGAAACGTGTTCTTTGAAATGGAGCGTTCAAGCTCGTCAGGGTCGATCAAACCAGTGTTGTCGACAGGGAGATATTTTACCTGGAATCCTTGGGTTTCGAGGTGGCGACACACCTCAAGGACAGCGGGATGCTCAATAGTTGAGGTGATGATATGCGGACCTTTCGAAGTTTTTTTCTCCTTGTTCAGATAGGCAGTCCCTTTGATAGCGAGGTTATCGGATTCGGTTCCTCCTGCGGTGAAAATGACTTCGTTTTCCTGCGTTCCAAGTAAATCACTAATCTTGACTCTTGCGGCATCGACCGCCTCTCGCGCCTCTCTTCCGAAGGCGTGTATTGATGATGGGTTCCCATAATATTTTGTGAAGAACGGCAGCATCTCGTTTAATACCTTCTCGTCAACTTTCGTGGTGGATGCATGATCCATGAAAATTCGTTTCACTTCTGTCACCTCATCCTAGGTCCAACATGCGTTGCAGTGGTATTCGCGCTTTCTGCATGATTTCATGGGACAACTCTATCTTTGGCTCTAAAGTCTCCAAGCTTTTTAATACTTTTTCCAAGGTCGTTTTTTTCATGTTCGGGCAAATCGCTGAAGGAACCGGATAAAACTTTTTTTCAGGATTTTCTTTTTCTAATCGATAGCAAATTCCCATCTCTGTCCCGATGACGAACTCTTTTGCTGGCGATGTCTTGACGTAAGAGACCATCCCGTTTGTTGAAAATGCATAATCTGCTATCTCAATGACCTCTGGTTGACATTCGGGGTGGACCAGAATTTCTGCACCTGGATGTTTGTCTTTTAATGCCAGTAATTCTTCTTTTTTTATCTTGTGATGGGTGCTGCAGATTCCTGGCCAGAGGATCATTTCTTTTTCAGGGACTTGTTTCTGAATGAATAAACCAAGGTTCCGATCAGGGATGAAAATAATTTTTTTTGCTTTCCTGCTCTTGACGACTTTCACTCCGTTGGCTGAGGTACAGCAGATATCAGCAAGTGTTTTGACTTCCGCGGTGGTGTTGATATATGCGACGACCTCGGCATCGGGATGCTGTTTGATGAGCCAACCGAGACTTTCCGCATCGACCATTTCTGCCATGGGACAGTTCGCTGTCTTATCTGGGAGAAGTACGGTCTTCTTCGGATTCAATATCTTCGCTGATTCAGCCATGAAATCGACACCACAAAAAATGATGACTTTCGCATCGGTCTTTGTTGCCTTCATCGACAAGTCAAGGGAATCACCAACGAAATCAGCGATATCCTGGATTTCTGGATTTTGATAGTTGTGCACAAGGATGACGCCATGATGTTTGCGCTGTAGGTTTTTTATTTGTTGTTGGAGTGTTTCAGTCATGGATGTGACCTTGCGATTTTTGTCCTGAATACGACCTAGGGACATAAAGCTTATCCTTGTTTTTTATTTTTATAATATGAAGGAAAATCTATTTATCCTGGATGCTGATTTACCTGTTATAGGAGATGGATAGTAGATGGATGTCTTAGCATTTGTCTTAGGGTTAGTAATCGGAGTCATCGCTGTTGGTATCGCCATTGAACTAGGGATGCGAAGAATCAACAAAGCCGAACCTGCGACTAGGCCCACACACAAGTGGAGCATCGCAGAGATAGCCAACCCTCGTATTATCGCGGAGAACATGGGAGCATTGGATCTTCCAAACAACGCAAAAGTCGTGGTCAACGAATACCAGGACGTTGCGCTTTTGAAAGGGATAGAGGTGAAACACCATTCCGGCATCCGCGGTAACTTCATCCTCGGCGACGATCGAGCATTGATCCTCTCAGGCCCGCTCAAACAAGATGAACTTGGGGTTTGGACCGTTGAAAAAGACATGCTGGAGAAGTTGAATAAATATTTCGAGGAGAGCTGGGAAAAAGCGACACCGCTCATCGATGATGAACAGCAGCAATGAGTGATTTTGATACGTCCGTTGAGAATATCTCTTTTTATGCTAGGGATAAAGATTAATTCTTCGAACTACTACTCCTTTGCTTGCAGAAAATCGGTCGTCTCATTGAGGAGATGGTAACCATGAGTGTACTCATTAGGCAAACCACGATTCTCACCCAAAACGACTCCAGAAAACAGATCCTCGGAGATCTCTTTATTGAAGATCATCGGATCGTCGAAATCTCTAAAAAACCCATTTCTGTCGAGGCTGACTACCTCATCGATGGGAAAAACACACTCACACTTCCCGGATTCATCAACACCCATACGCACATCCCCATGACCCTGTTACGCGGGTATGGAGACGATATGCTGCTGAAGGATTGGCTCGCCCAGCGCATCTGGCCCATCGAAGCGAAGTTGAATAAAAAGGCTATCGAAAGCGGGACATCTCTTGGTCTATTGGAGATGATCGCATCGGGAACGACCTCGTTTCTCGACATGTATTTTTTCGAAGATGCCATCGCGAAGACGACAGAGAAAGTTGGGATGCGAGGATTCCTCGGATTCGCCTTGGTTGACTTTGATACCCCAGAGTACACCTCTTTGGAGTTGTTCCCTCGGTGTGAGCAGTTTGTGAAACACTGGAAAGAAAACCCCCTGATCTCTCCCGTCGTCGCTCCACATAGCACCTATTCGTGTAAACCTGAAATCCTTCAGCAATCAGTCGAGATTGCATCGAAATACCATGTCCCACTCCATACCCATTGTTCTGAAACCCGGGACGAAGTCTACGAAGTGGAGAGTCGATTCGGCGTTCGTCCTGTGGAACATCTGAAAAAAAATGGGTTGCTCTGCCCAGGAACGATTCTTGCGCACTGCGGATGGATAACAAAAAATGAGATCATAGACATGAAAAATGCAGGAGTGACCGTCTCCCATTGCCCGGTGAGCAATATGAAAATCGCCACGGGTGGGTACGCGCCAATCCCTGAGTTACTCGAAGCCCAGATCCCTGTTGGATTAGGGACTGATGGTGCAGCAAGCAACAACACTCTTGACATGATCGAGACGATGAAATTCTGTGCTCTTGTCCATAAAAATCACCGCTGGGACCCCACCGTACTTCCTGCACAGACCGTCCTTGATCTGGCCACTAGAACCGGAGCAGCTTGCCTTGGAGTCCAGAACATGCTTGGTTCTTTAGAGGAAGGAAAAACCGCTGATGTCATCATGATTGATTTGAAGAAGCCGCATCTGACGCCACTCTTTGACCCAGTGTCCCATCTGGTGTATGCCGCGAGGGGACCAGATGTCTGTACCACCATTGTGAATGGAAAGCCACTTATGCTGAACCATGAATTCCTTACTCTTGACTACAACCACACCTTAGACCAGGCACAGCAGTGCATGCGAGAGTTAATTAGTTAAATCATACGCCCATTCCTCGCCTGACATGCTCAACCTCGTCGGAGTCATCATCGCGTTTATCGTCATCCTGATCCTTATTCGGAAGAAGGTCAATTTCGGATTGACATTGCTCTTAGGGTCGCTTATCATCGGGGTATTTTCCCTCGAGGTGATTTCTCCGATTGACATTCCAAAGACGATGATCGATGCGAGTTTCTACTCTTTTGATACCCATACGATAGTCACTAGCACTACCGAACTGGCTCTCCTCATGACCTTGATTTTTGTTCTCGCGAAATGCATGCAGGAGACAGGCGCAATTGACCGGCTCATCAACAGCCTGCGAACGTTTTTTTCCAAAGGCGGGACGGTTGGTGTGATCCCCGCGGTGTACGGGCTGATGCCAAATCCGGGTGGTTCTTTATTCTCAGCTCCCCTCGTCGATACCGAGGGTAACAAATATCGTTTGAACAAGGATCAAAAAAATTTTTTAAACGTCTGGTTCCGGCACATCTGGTTCCCGATTTACCCAATCTCCCAGGCGATGATCATCATCTGCAGCGTCAGTTTCTCAGATATCCCGATGGGAACCTTGATTCTTGCGAACTTCATCGGGTTTCTTGCGTTTGTTGTCATCGGGTTGTTCTATCTAAGGAGATTCATCGGCCGACAACCAAAGAAACGAAACGATCCACCACATGCTGTTCACGGATTAATCTATCTGCTTCCCCCAATTGTTCCTCTCTTTTTTTATCCTCTGACGTATCTTTCCAAAGATTTCACTGAAATACGTTGCTTTCTCCTCGGTGTCACTGTCTCAATTTTCCTGTTATTCATTCTGACAAAAAGCGATGGAAAGACGTACGGAAGGATCATTAAAAAATCACTAACCTGGAAACTCGCGTTTGCAGTGTTCGGAATCATCATCTTCCAAGAGATGTTCAAGGCATCCCAAGTCCACATCCTCATCCAGCAGCTGATGAGTAGTGTCGCGTTTCCTGCACTGATCATCATCATCGTCATTCCCTTCCTCCTTGGTGCACTGACCGGGAGTGATTTTGGTGCACTCGCGCCGCTCTCCTACTCACTGGTCGCACCTTTTTTTTCCTTGACCGGAGTCTCACTGCTCGGCCTGACAAGCATTATCTTCATCAGCTCGTTTCTTGGATATTTGATTTCCCCGATTCATCTCTGCAACGTGCTGAGCAGCGATTATCTAAAAACAGACACGACTAGGATGTACAAGTTCTTCATTCCTGCGGTTCTTATCACCCTTAGTATCCAAGTCGTGTTTGTCATCCTGGTTTTCCATGGATAATAACACTTCTTATGTTTTATGGAAGCTTTTCAAAAAGACAAACCTTATAAAAAAGCTGTGTTCTACTCTTCGCATATGAACCAGGGTATGTTGTTCGACCATCTGAAAAACCCAAAGTTTTTCGGCTCACACGTCACCTCGGTTCAGTTACTCCAAACCCATATTTCCTATGTTGCACTCACTGGAACATTTGCATACAAGATAAAAAAACCGGTGAACTTCGGATTCCTAGATTTCTCCACCTTGGATAAACGGAAGTACTACTGTGAGGAGGAATTACGATTAAATAAACGTCTCAGCCCAGAGATTTACCTCGAAGTCCTCCCAATAACCCAGAAGGATGGCACCCTTATGCTCAATGGAGACGGCACCATTGTCGAGTATGCCCTTAAAATGAAAGAGTTCCCCCAGAAATATATCATGACCAACATGCTCCAGCAAGGGAAAATCACCGAAGAAACGCTCGATCGTCTCTGCTCCATCCTTGTTCATTTTTACACCTCACAAGAACGCTCAGATGAGATCACAAAATTCGGAGAAGTCCTAGCGGTCAAACAAAACATCGATGAAAACTTCGAACAGACCAAGCCGATGATTGGAGTCACTATCTCAAAAGAAACCTTCTCTTACATAAAAGATACAGCAGCAAAGTTTCTCGAACAGAAGGGAGACGTCTTCAACCAACGGATGAACGAGGGGCACATCACGGACTGCCATGGAGACCTCCACTCAGGCAACATTGTCGTCACCGACGATCAGTCGATTTACATCTTTGATTGTATCGAGTTCAATGACAGGTTCCGATTCTGCGATGTTGCATCTGATATCGGGTTCTTAGCCATGGACCTTGATTATCTCAACCATCTCTCTATGTCGAGTTATCTCATCCAGCGATATGTCGAGAAAAGCGGCGATGCTGAAATATACAGTGTGCTGAATTTCTATAAGTCGTACCGAGCGTTCGTCCGTGGGAAGGTCCATGGATTTCAGCTGAACGATCCTCATATCGAACCAGAAAAAAAGAACGACATCATTGCCGCTGCGAAGAAGTACTTCGAGTTGTCGCACTATTATGCGGCATTGTTTTCTGATGAACTTCATCGTAAACATCCCATCCTTTTCCTTGTTTGCGGTCTCACCGGTACCGGAAAGTCCACGATCGCACAGAAGATAGCGGTTGACTATCATGGGATGCAAATCAACACTGACGTGGTGCGCAAGGAACACGTAGGGATGGACGTGTTCGAACGGCACCACGATTCATTCAACAAAGGTCTTTACGATCCGAAAAACGTCAATGAGACCTATGCACTGGTAATGAACCGGGCGGCCATCGCGCTAAGCGAAGGGGATAACGTGGTATTGGATGCAACATTCCAGAAGAAAGACCATCGCGACATGGCTCGGCAAATAGCTTCCAAAAATCATGCATCCTTATTGATAGTACAATGTACATGTCCTGACGAAGTGGTACAGAAGCGGTTAGAAGAGCGTGTGAAAAAGAAATCGATCTCTGACGGTCGGTGGGAGATATATCTTTCGCAAAAAGCTACCTTCGAACCCTTAAGCCCCCGGGAACATGCGTTACAGGTGGATACCTCTGAAGGGTCATACCAGTACCAAATGGACTTCTTCAGGCTGCTTCTTTCAAAAGTAAGTGAGGTGAAATAATGGATATTTTAGGTTATCGAATCGATATCGAGCATGCTGCAGATATTATAGCGCAACAGAAATACAAAACAGTGGCGGTGCAGATACCTGAAGGATTGAAGTCAAGTATTTTTCCACTTGTGGAATTCCTCGAAAGCAAAACCGGAGGAACAATCCTAGTGTCTGCAGATCCTTGTTATGGTGCCTGCGACGTCGTGAATTACGAACTGAAGAACCTAGACGTCGAATGCGTCATCCACATCGGACACACGGAGATCCCGTCTGCTGAGAATTTCTGGATACCCACTATCTTCGTCAACGCGATCTCCACGTTAGACGTCTCCAGGGTCGTAGAAAAAGCACTCCCATCACTCATGGGGAAAAAAATTGGTCTGGTGACAACAGCACAGCATCTCCATACCCTTGAAACCGTTGAGAGTATCCTCCGACAGCACGGACTAGAGCCAATCATCAGTGAGGGCGACGAACGAATCTCCTCAAAAGGACAGATCCTTGGTTGTAACTTCTCTGTGGGAACAAAGAGTGCTGAACAGGTTGATTCCTTCTTGTTCATCGGGAGTGGAACGTTCCATCCCGTGGGGCTCTCCATGAGCACGCGAAAACCAGTGATCGCGGCGGACCCATATACCAACACTGTGAAAAAACAAGAAATCGATGACATGAAAAATAACATGCTGCGGCAGCGGTACGGAGCGATTATCGCGTGTCGAAGCGCGCGGCGATTCGGCATCCTCATCGGGGTGAAGCGTGGTCAACAGCGCATCAAACTTGCCCATGAGCTTCGGCAGATGCTGAATTCCTCTGGAAAAAAATCCCTCTTCATCACGATGGACGAGTTCTCCCCAGTGTCCCTCCAGGGGTTCAGCGATATCGACTGTTATGTGTCCACCGCGTGTCCACGAATCGCAATCGATGAGTATCTCCAGTACAAAAAACCGATCATCACGCCTGTTGAGTTGGAGATCGTCCTAGGGAGACGCGAATGGGAGACCTACGTTTTCGATGAAATCCTTGCCTAGACAGACAAAGCCTTTTTATGTTCGAGGTTCCTCAGGGGAAGCATCATGAAGATGCTCGCACTGAAATGTCAACCTCTTGACGACTTGCTCGGAGGCGGTCTTGAGAGCGGGATTCTCACCAGGGTCTATGGCGAATCGGGATCTGGGAAAACCAACCTCTGTCTCCAAGCGGCAAGGGAAACGGTTCTTTCCGGTAAAAAGGTAGCGTTCATCGACACGGAAGGGGTTTCTGTCGAACGGATCAGGCAGATGTGCGTCGACTGTGACTATAAGAAGATACTGCGAGACATCCTCTTTTTTCACCCATCTTCCTTTGATAATCAAGAACAGATGACTCTTGATGCGATCGAAACAAAAGGTGTCGGTCTTATTGTTGTCGATACCATCACCATGCTGTATCGGTTGAAACTCCAGGGTGATCGAAAAGGAGGGATTCGTTCCTTTACCAGGCAGGTCACAAACCTGCAGGTCGCTGCTCGTGAAAAAGATGTATTCGTGATTGTAGCGGAGCAAGTCTACACCGATAAATCAGGGGAGATACGGCCGTTTACGAATCGAGACGCCGACCATGTGGCAAAGACAATCCTGAGACTTCAGCGTAAAGGAATCGGGGAGCGGGAAGCTGTCATCATAAAACACCGGTCAGAGCCTGAAGGTAAGAAAGCTGCTTTTCGCATCAGTAAGATCGGATTAGAATAGATCAGATAAGACGTGTTTTTTATGGTCCTGATTCCTCTGGTCCGATGCTCAGGAAGATGGAAGGATTATTCTGATTTGCGTATTCAGTGGCAATCCATCCGGCGCTCAGTGGCGTATTCGCAATCCTTATTTCGTCAAGAAGGCCGTTCCATTCGTACCCGTCGACCGACCGATCAAGTGCTCCTATCGAATGAGTGTTCGTCGGTTGATCATCGAACCACACTCCATTGGGGTCTAGGCCATCCTGCCAGTTAAGAGTTATTGGTTGGCCGTCGAAATAGAACTTGTTTCCGTTCCCGGAACCCATCGATTCCCAAGTCGCCTGATGCCATTGTCCATCGTTCATCCCTACTGGTGTAAAACCTTGGTAGTTTGAAGAACCTCCGCCTGAATCCCTGCCAAACCAGAAATCACCATTGTCATGTTTACCAAATAAAATATATGGTTTAATAGAGTTTTGTGTTGCGTCACTCCAGACGATTGCTCGTTCAGATGATGTGGTCTGCACCCAGGCTGTGCATGATCCAGTGTTGAACGACTCAGTGAATTCTGAAAATGAGATGAAATCATTGACGCCATCGAACTGGAGGCATGGTCCGATTTTTCCATTCATGAGATTAGATGAGGTCATCCCACCGCGTGGATTACCATTATTTTTATTCGTTGTACTATCATAGATCTTTCCAGTGGGATCATTGTTCAAATGCCACACTGCGATAAATGACGAGGACCATACTTTTTCAGGATACTGTTGGTCGGTACAGTTGTAGTTTCCATAATACAGATAAAGTGTTGTATCCGTACTTGTAGAGAGACTTGGGATGTTGACCCAGGCAACTAGAGTGCCAGAGTTATGATCGAAGGATTCGATTTCATAGTACCGTTTTGTAGCGACACCAGGGCCGCTCATGAACTGGAAATCGGCGCCGGTCGCCTGTGCTTTGGTAAAATCAAGATCTGTGGCACTGAGAAGAATGGGGAAGTTTGAAAGATCATCAGCAACCTGTGAATGATTAATGGTGATTTGTTTTCTATAGCGCCATCCGTATTCAAACGGGTCAAATTGGGAGGGATATCCTGTCTGGAAACTATAGGTCTTGCGTGTCCAATGAGTCCCATCAGTCACATTCAAATACCATCGATAGAGGGCCCCATGCGTCATACCGCTGATGGGAACCGTGTACGTTCCGTCATGGACTCCTATCTCATGTTTCGATCCGATATTCGGTGAGGTCTCCACCGTGTATTCCATCGCATCCCCCTGATAATCCTTTAGGGTGAACTGCAATGATGGAAGGTCCATTGGTACATCTTTTTCTTTATCGGGAGGGATGATGTTTGTGACAATAGGCGCAGCCGGTTCTGTCGTAAACGTCATGGTCTTCTCTACAGGATCCTTTCCATCGGTAAGCTGGATGTGCCAAGAATAAGTCGTGAGACTCTCCAGGCCGCTGATGGGGACCGAGTACGTCCCACTCGGTTTCAGGCCACCGCTCCCCGAACCTATATCGGGATCGGTCGTCACGTTGTAGCTCATGCGATCGTTGTCTACATCATCGATGCTGAAACTGAGCTGCGAGGTTGATATGGGCACCATTTGTTCTCCATCAGCAGGATCGGTCTGGGTGATTTCCGGCGGGTTGTTCGGCGGCCAGAATTCGATTGCCTCTGCATTCACCCTTGTATAGAGTGCGTACCCGAAAATCCCATAGGCATCAATTGGTGGAAGGAAAATACTGAACCCTATGCCCCAGAAGCCTAGTGCGATACCTTGTTGCTGTCCGCCAGCGATAAAGCCGGTGTGGGAAATCAAGCCGCCGACCGAGGTAACGCCTTCCGGGGTTGACCACCAGACGAACGCGCGTGGAATCGGTGCGAGGATGAAGGGGATGAGCCTGGGGAGGATGATGATGGGGAATGCAGCTCCTTCTCCTGTTGTCGCGAAGTTACAGAACCATTCAGAAGCTCTGGTTTGCAGAGGTAAAAAATCCGATCGGAGATATCGTGGGGGCTTGAGTGATGGTTGGAGAAAAGCGTTCAGCTGATCGGTCGTCATTCCAACTGGCAAGGCATTGTTTTCTCCAAGGAATGTTAAAAATTCTTTGATGATGCGCTGTGTTTTTTCGGCTCGTGGGTTTGCAGCCATTTCTTTTTTGAGGTCTTGGTATCTTCCGTAGATTTCCAAAACTGTGGACGCTGGCAGTATTTTCTCTTGTTTTTGTAACCCGTTCTTTCCGATGATGTAGAGTGTGAACGGTGCGGTTTTTTCTGATGACAGAGAAACATTAGCACTGATAATTTGTTGTTCAGATGTTTCTTCTTTACTGCGACCAATTGAACCGCAACTTGGCAAAATCAAAATGAGAACGATTCCTAGGACTACAACAGCTCCTCTTTTCTGTATAAGTTTTTTCATTTTCTTCCCCCTTAGAGATACTCTCTTCAACTATATAATTTTTTCTTTCTGTTATGGAGAAAAAATTTCGCATCAACATTTTTAAATCAGAGATTAGATTCCAGGCCTAATCGAAAGAAAATTCAAATCATTCATAAAAAATCCAGGGAACGACTAAAACTATTTAACAACCATTTTTGTTTTATCACACGAGTTACATGGATGAACACGACGAAATCAATTATAAAACCCTCCGAAAGATCCAACAAGGAGAACAGACTTCAGCGACATTGACGAAAATAGCTCCAGATTTCTATCAGAACCTCTCCGTTTTCATCCGAAGCATCGAACACAACGTGGAACAAGAAAAAAATCCTCTGAAACTCAAGCTTTTTTCCGATGAGATGATGAATACTAAAAAAATCGCAAATAGCATCTACGAACTTCGGGAAAAAAAAATCGTCCAAGCAGCACTGGCAACCACTCGCGGAGCGAACCCAGATTTGAAGAACCTCTTGGAGATTGAAAGGAAAATGTATATGGCGCTCGTCGACCAAATAACGAACTCGAGAAAAACGATTTTTGAGCAACCAACAAAATCTCATCCTCCGGGAGAACAACGGAAACCCTCTGAAGAACCACAGGTTGTTGCAAACACGAACCCTATCGTCAGAGTCGTGGAGGACACCCCCGAGTTCATTGGCACAGACGAAAAAACGTATTCTCTCCGCAAAGAAGACGTTCTTTCCCTCCCGCAAGACACTGCCAAACCACTCCTGAAAAAAGGGGTGGTGAAACACATCAAGTAAGGCACCCTATGTTTTTATATACCTTTCTTACTTACGGTTACATTCGAACTGTGATTTCTATGAAGATGCCCAGGAAGATCAAACGATACTGTCCGTACTGCAAAAAGCACACGCTCCAAGAAGTCGACAAGATGAAGAAGCGAAAAGCAAGCGAGTTGAAACGCGGACAGCGACGATTTCGACGGGCAACGAGTGGATACGGAGGATTTCCTCGTCCGAAACCAGAGGGGCGAGAGAAAACAAGCAGGCGGATAGCGACACGGTTCACCTGTACTGTGTGTAAGAAAATGCATCAGCCTCCGAGCATCCGGTCAAAAAAATTTGAAATAGAAGGTGAGTAATCTCATGGATCAACCAAAGAGCAGGTTCATCAAAGTTCGCTGTAACGACTGCGAAAATGAACAGGTATTGTTTGATAAAGCAAGCACCACGGTCCTTTGTCATATCTGTGGCAGTAAGCTTGCGACCCCGAATGGTGGGAAAGCAAAGATAAAAGGAACTATTTTAGAGACCATCGAATAAGGTTCATCTGCATGTTAAAGAAGGAGTACCCTGAGGAAGGAGAACTCGTTATTGGTACTATCACGACCGTCCAGGGTTTTGGGGCATTTGTTTCACTTGACGAATACCCAAATAAGGAGGGTTTCATCCACATCTCTGAGATCGCGACGGGATGGGTGAAACGGATCCGTAATTTTGTCCGTGAACGACAAAAAGTGGTCTGCAAAGTCGTTCATGTTGATCCCGCAAAGAAACACATCGATTTGTCGCTAAAGAAAGTCAACGATCATCAGCGCCGCGAGAAAATCCAGGAGTGGAAGAATGCGCAGAAGGCGTCCAAGTTATTCGAGATGGTCGCCTCAGGTCTTGGGAAAACAGTTGAACAGTGTTACAAGGAATTCGGGGACGACCTTGTCAAGAAGTACGGGTCGATGTACGCAGCGTTTGAGGAATGCGCCTATGATCCTAATGTGCTGAAGAACGATGGTTTTTCTGGGGATTGGTTTCAGAAATTCGAAGAAATCGCAAAGGGCAGCATCACGGTTCCTTTCGTTGAAATCAAAGGCATGCTCCATCTCACTTCATATCTCCCTGACGGGATTTCCCATATCAGAGAGGCACTCATGCTTGCGGGAAAAAGCGAATTTGATGACGTCACCATTGACATTAAGTACATTGGTGCGCCACGGTACATGATGAAGATCAAAGCACCTGACTATAAAGTCGCGGAATCACAGATGAAAAAGGCGGTGGCACGCGCCGGAGCGTACATGGCAAAAATCAAAGGCGAATGCGAGTTCAAACGTGAAGTCGAAGAATAATGTCTGAGATTCTCTATTGTAAGAACTGCCGGACGTATACCCTGCATTCTGTGTGCCGGGTTTGCAAAGAAAAAACAGTGTCGAACAAGCCTGCGCGGTTCTCCCCGCAGGATCATTATGGGAGATATCGCCGGGAATTAAAGAAAAAAACAAGGACGACCTGAGACAATGAACTTAGTCGAGATACGTTATATCGCGAAAAAACCGAAACTGAAAAACCCGATATTCATCGAAGGATTACCAGGCATAGGGAATGTCGGGAAGCTTGCTGTCGAGCATCTCATCGATGCGATGAAGGCGAAAAAGTTCGCCGAGTTGTACAGCAAGGATTTTCCACCACAGGTGTTCATCAACCCTGATGGGACCATCAAGCTTGTCAATAATGAATTTTTTTATTGGACCGCAAAGAAGCGGAACCAACGTGACATCGTGTTTTTGACCGGTGATTATCAGGGCTTGTCCTCACAAGGCCAGTATGAGCTTGCGGAGTCCATCCTTGACATCGTCCAAGACCTCGGGGTAAAACAAATGTTCACCCTTGGCGGGTATGGCCTGGGTCGGGAGATAAAGGAACCAAAAGTGTTGTTTGCTACCACGGATGCTCATCTTGTCAAAACCATGAAGACATACGGAGCGGTGTTCAAGAAGAACGAACCCGGTGGGGGTATTATTGGCGCCAGTGGTCTTCTGCTTGGGTTGGGGAAGCTACGGGGATTGGCAGGCACCTGTTTCATGGGTGAAACGCCTGGGTATCTCGTTGATCCGAAGAGTGCGAAAGCGGTCTTGAAAGTCCTGATGAAGGCGGTGAATATCGATATCGATCTGTCAAGACTTGAGGAAAAAGCAAAGGAGATAGAGTACATCGCCCAGCAGCTCAACGAGATGGAGACGATATCGAAAGAAAAACCAGAGGATATCCGGTACATCGGGTAATCCTTAATTTTTTCCTTTTGTTATTTTATGCTTTCAATGTTTTAGGAATAATCATGGTTCGGATGACCATTCTGGAATCTTTTTTTCAAACTCCCTTAAATCAGATACGACGTACGGTCCTGTTGAGGTTTTTTTCCTATCGAGATACACCGAGATAATGCCGAGTTTCTGCGGTATGAGGAAATCGAATTCCTTATGGTCGCCGACATGAATCATCTCCTCTGGTTGTATCTTAAGTTTTTCACAGATCATGGCATAGAAATCCGTTACTTTTTTTATGGTGTGGAAATCAGAGGTCGATGAAAAGATTTGTTCGAACAAATCGGCAAGAT
>Ga0335070_10004278_pt1 | contig 16667 bp, 19 predicted proteins | sample Lox_Sample_13_FD_206722 | JGI IMG/M metagenome (GOLD analysis project Ga0335070, IMG submission 206722) | Soil microbial communities from Loxahatchee National Wildlife Refuge, Florida, United States - Lox_Sample_1.3 | ecosystem: Environmental > Terrestrial > Soil > Wetlands | place: USA... | reverse complement strand
TCGCAAGCGGGAACCGCCGCAGAACCCGACCGCTCGAGCACGTTCACACTTCCGCGGTCCAGCGTCAATTCTTCGGGCGCTCCTGTCGGGATGCCGGTTGTTTCGGAAGGTGGAAAAGAACCGCGGGTATCGCTGCCGATACCGTTGCCGCGGGAGCTCTCCCGGGCCGTGTTGGATCAGGTGGTCAAGGGAATGACCCTCACGGTGACCGATACGACCCAGGAAGTGCGGGTGTCGCTCAAACCGGAATCGCTGGGAGACGTCGTCGTGAAGATGAAGATGGAGGATGGACATCTCCAGGCCCAGATCGATGTTGCACAACCTGCGGTCAAAGCAACGGTGGAGTCGCAGATTGCCGATCTGCGACAGGCGTTGCAGGATCGGGGGATCGATGTCCAGAGGATCGACGTCGTAGCCGCCGGTCAGTCCTCGAATGTCGCGGACGGGCAGACGCAGCGCGGCGGCAAATACAAGCAGAAGGGAGGGAAACGCCAGGACTCGCTTGACGTGCTTGACGAAGTCCACCAGGCACGCTCTCTGGGGTACAATACACTTGAAGTCATCATGTAACGAGGGGAGGCATTTTCCATGTCGACCAATGTCTCAACGGTGCAGTCCGCAACAACGACGCCGTCCACAGCGTCGAGTCAGTCGACGACGTCGACCAATTCGATGGGCAAAGATGATTTCCTGAAGCTCCTGGTTGCGCAGCTGCAGAACCAGGACCCGATGAATCCGCTTCAGGGGACGGACTTTGTCGCGCAGCTTGCTCAGTTCAGCTCGCTCGAGCAGCTGACCAATATCAATGATTCGCTCACGCAGAATCTTCAGGCCACAGAGGTGATGAACCAATCGATCGGCAATTCCCTCGCGGCAACGCTCGTGGGCAAAGACGTGCGTGCCTCGACGAATGCCCTGCAATACAGCGGGACGTCGTCGATCTCTCTCGGGTACACGCTCGACAGCGACGCCAACGCGGTGGATGTGAAGGTCTACGACGCCTCCGGCAACCGTGTCAAGACGATCACCGGTCTCAGCCTGCATTCGGGGGACAACTCCTTCACCTGGGACGGCACGAACGACGTCGGGACGCAGATGGGTGCCGGGAAGTACACGTTCACCGTCGAGGCCCAGGACGCGGCGGGGAACCCGATCACGGCGTCCACGTACATGACCGGAACGGTGTCCTCCATCCGGTTCCGCTCCGATGGAGCGTACTTCGTCGTCGACGGGACCGAAGTGCCGATCTCGGACGTTTTGGAAATTATGGGCGACTGACACCAATACTCACAACACCACAGGAGGAAGAGCACACATCATGTCCGACACAATTGTCAACGGCATCAAGGTCCCCTTTCTCCCCGTCGGGGGGGTGGACGGGCTCGGGAATCGTGCGACGATTCCTCTGCCGGAGGACCGGGCCTTCGACAAGGTGCTGCAACGCGAGCTTGAGGGACTCAAATTCTCCAAGCACGCCCAGGAGCGGTTGTCGGCGAGGAACATCACGCTGAATGAAGCGGATCTCTCCAGCCTGCAACAGGCGGTCTCGAAGGCCGATGAAAAGGGTTCGCAGGATTCGTTGATCCTGCTGCGTGACACGGCGTTCATCGTAAGCGTGAAGAACCGCACCGTCGTTACGGCGGTCGATGCGGCTGCGGCGAAAAACAACGTGTTCACGAACATTGATAGCGCAGTCATAGCGGGATGAGTTTTCTCGTTGTTGGGGCTGGTCCTTTTGCCGATCCCGCGGCAGCCAAGGAAGCCCCTCCGATCGAGCCGACTGACAGAAGCTCGACCAGAACATCAAACATACGGAGGGTATCACCATGTCGTTCTTACGTTCGCTGTTTTCCGGCGTTTCCGGTCTGATGAGCCAGCAGACGATGATGGACGTGATCGGAAACAACATCGCCAATATCAACACTATCGGATTCAAAGCCGGCAGGGCAACCTTCAGCGAGCTCTATGCGCAGACACTGCGCGGCGCCACGCAACCGACGACCACCAACGGTGGAACCAACCCGATGCAGGTGGGGTTGGGAACGACGGTCAGCTCCATCAACACCATGTTCACGCAAGGCGCCTTTCAGAACACCGGCGTCAGCACCGACCTGGCTCTTTCGGGACCGGCCTTCTTCATCGTGAATCAGAACGGTCAGCAATTGTATACCCGCGTCGGCAGTTTCCAGTTTGATTCAAACGGCATGCTCACGAATCCGGGCACCGGCGCAGTTGTCCAGGGAAAGCTGGCTGACGCAGTGGGGAATATTCCCTCCGGGACGGCGCTGCAGAACATCCAGATTCCTGCGGACACGAAAGGCCCGGCCGTGGCGACAACCACGGCGGAACTATCGGGAAATCTCGACGCCTCGGCCGCGGTGGGGACGGCCATCGATACCTCCATTCTGGTCTATGACTCATTGGGAAACCAGACGAACGTCAAGGTCACCTTCACGAAGACGGCAGACAATGCATGGTCGTGGACTGCGACTGCACCTGCCCCAGCGACCACCGCGTCGTCGGGAACAGTGACATTCAATACCGATGGCAGCCTGAATAACGTTACCGGGAACCCGGTCGTCGTCACGCCGGGGACCGGAGCACCGGATATTTCGTTCACCCTCAACCTCGGGAAACCCTCTGCGACGGTACCAGGAAACTTCTCCGGCTTGACGCAGGCCAGCGGCGATTCAGCCGTGAACCTGAGAAATCAGGATGGGAGCTCTTCCGGGACGCTGCAAACCATCTCGATTGAGAGCTCGGGGATTATTCGTGGTGCGTTCTCGAACGGGGCGAAAAGAGCACTCGGTCAGATCATGCTTGCTGAGTTCAACAACCCGAGCGGGCTGGTCAAAGTGGGGGACGACAACTGGACGGTAAGCGGCAACTCGGGAACCGCCGCCATTGTGAACCCCGGCGGCACGACGACGATCCAGTCGAATGCCCTTGAGCAATCCAATGTCGACCTCTCGCAGGAGTTCACCAACATGATCACCGCAGAGCGAGGATTCCAGGCAAATGCCCGGGTCATCACCACGAGCGATCAGATTCTGCAGGAAGTGGTGAATCTGATCCGGTAAATTCAGGAGCAACGGAGGGGGGCCTCAGCCCCCCTCGTTCTTCCATCATTCATCAGTTCGCGGAAGTGAGCGGCCATGATTGAGCTTACGCGCCTCCAGGGACAGAAGATCATCGTGAACGTTGATCTCATCGAATTCATCGAAGAAACGCCAGATACGCTTGTGACGACGACGACGGGCAAGAAGCTCATGGTCAAGGAAAGCGCTGAGGAAATCGTCGAAAAAGCGATGGAATACAAGAAGCGCTGCCTACCAATACGGCAACCATCTGGCCGATAATAACCACCAGAAGAACGCGCTGCCCGCCCTTTCATCCCCAAAAGCCTTGTAATTCCGCACGTTAACCGCATTTCCTGAGAGAAGTGCTCTATCGACCGTGGCACACGGTTTGACCCATGTGGTTCCTGGAAAAGCCTGGATCGGACCTATGGCGAAAGAGCCAAACCCCACTGAGAAGCCAAAAGAGCAGCCCGCGGAAGCAAAGAAGCCGCTTCCTCTCAAGAAACTCATCATGATCGGCGTCCCCGTATTCCTGGTGCAGATCGTTGTCCTGTTCTTTGTCGCGACGAAATTTGTCGGCGGAGGGACATCGGGCGCCAATGGCGCGGGCAATGCGGCCCAGGGGAAGGAATCCTCGAAAGAAGCCGAAGCGTCGGACGAGAAGGAAGGCGGCGAAGGCGCGGGTTCACACATGTACGTCGTTAAGGATCTCATCGTGAACCCGGCCGGAACGAACGGCACGAGATTCCTCCTCATCACGGTCGGCTTCGAGACTTCAACGGTCGAGGCGGCGAAGGAGATGGAGCGAAAGGAAATCCAGGTGCGCGACGCATTGAATTCCGTGCTGACGACCAAAGGGCTGGACGAACTCGCCAACGTCGCCCAACGCGAGCAGCTGCGCGGTGAAATCCTCGGGAAAGCGTCGGAGATCATCAAGTCCGGCACTGTCTCCAACGTGTATTTCAGCAAATTCATCATCCAGTAGCGGTGCTCCGTGCCAGAGATTCTCTCGCAACAAGAAATCGACAGCCTTCTCTCGGGGATTAACGTCGACCAGCCGCTTCCGGTCGAACCCGGTCCTGAAGAGAAAAAGCAGTCCAAAGAAATGGTCGTCTTCGACTTCCGTCTTCCGCACCGGATGTCGAAGAATCAGCTCCGGACGTTTCAGGCGGTGCACGAGAGTTTCGCGGAGGCATTCGGTTCTTACCTCGTCTCGCGTCTCCAGACGACGGTCTCCGTCACGGTGTCCTCCGTGGACCAGTTGTTCTACTCGGAGTTTGTGCTCTCCATCTCCAGCCCGAGTTGTCTTCACATCTTCCGGATCCAGGAATCGGATGCGCTCGCGGTGCTCGAGTTCAGCCCTCAACTGATCATTGCGATGGTCGAGCATCTGATGGGCGGGGTTGCGGAAGGCGACAAGAATCCCCGTCTGATCACCAAGATCGAACAGAGTATCGTCAAAGGGATCATTCAGAAGGCCTTGGTCGAGATCCAACGCGCATGGAAGACCGTGGCCGAGCTGACCTTCAAGCTTGAGCGGTATGAGACGGAGGGGGATTTTGCACAGATTGCGCCGGCAAGCGAAATCGTCATGGTGGTGTCCTTCGAAGTGTCGATCGGCACGCAAAAGTACCTGATGAACGTGTGCTTCCCGACCTTCGCGCTCGACGATGTTCTGGCCAAGATGAACATCCAGCACTTCAGCGGTGTGCCGGCCGGAACCGTCGACCCGACGTCGACGCGCGCGATGATGCGCCGGCTGGGTTCGACTGACCTCAGCGCCGTCGCGGTCCTCGGCGAGACGTCGCTCACCCTCAGGGAGCTCTTGCATCTCGAACCCGGCGACGTTGTTCGGACCAACATTCCGATCGACGGTGAAGTGAAAGTGTGGGTTGGCGGCAAGCCGCGGCTGCTGGGGCGACCCGGCGTGTCCAACGGCAAGGTCGCCGTGAAAATCACGCGTTTGACGCAGGACGTACAGCAAGGAGAGTAAGGCAGCATGGAGACTCCCGTGGAAGCAGATCCGCAGACAGCGAATCCTCCGGCGGCATCGGCCGTGGAAGTGCAGACAGCGCAATTCCAGTCGCTGAATTCGTCGCCGCAGAGCGGCGAGAAGGACATGAAGATGGACATCCTCCTCGATCTGCATCTGCCGGTGTCCATCGAGCTTGGCAGGACGAACATGCTGATCCGCGACATTCTGGATCTTCAGCGCGGATCGGTCGTCGAATTTGAGAAGCTCGCGAGTGAGCCGGTGGACATCCTGATCAACGGCAAGAAAATGGCGGAAGGGGAAGTGGTCGTCATCGAGAAACATTTCGGCATCCGGATCACGAACCTCGTGGATGCCAGTGAGCGTGTCCGGGGACTGGGAAAATAGCGATGGAATGGATCCTGTTCAAAACACTGCTTTCCCTTGCCGCGGTCCTTGGGCTCATGGTCGGCGTGGTCTATCTGCTGAAAAAGTACGTGTATCGCGGAGCCCCCGGCGGAGCCAACGATGTCGCCGTGGAGATCCTCGGTCAGCGGGCATTGCACCCCAAGCGCTCGATCGTCGTGGTCAAAGTGCTCGATACGATCTTCGTCGTCGGGATGAGCGAGCAGGGAATGCAGACGCTCGGGACGATCGACAACGAACAGAGTCTTGCCGCGCTGGCGGACAGGCGCGTCGCTGACGACGCCCTGCACGGATGGGCGGCGAAAAAACCCGTCTCGTTCTCCTCAGCGTTCGCGGGGCAGCTTCAGGAATCCCTCAAGGGATTGTTCCATCGCGGCGTCGTTGCGGACCCCATCATCCAGGAACCCGGCAATGACAAGCGCCCCGCGCACAGACCGAGGAAACGCCAATGAAACGATCGGTCGCGATTCTCCTCCTGATGGTCCTCCTTGTCGCGGCCGTTTCCAGCGTTGCCGCCCAGGACAAGGTCCTGCCGCTGCCGAAGGTGTCGGTCGAAGTCGGCAAAGCCACGAAACCGGAGGAGGTGGCGACAACACTCCAGATTTTGTTCATCATGACGATCCTTTCGCTTGCGCCGGCGATCCTCATCCTCACGACGGCGTTCACCCGGATCATCGTGGTGTTTCATTTCCTGAAACAGGCCATGGGGACGCAACAGGTGCCCCCGGCACAAATCCTGGTCGGGCTGGCGATGTTCCTCACGTTTTTTGTCATGGCGCCGACGTGGAACAAGGTAAACCAGGACGCGCTGCAGCCCTATCTCTCAAACAAGATCACGTTCCAGGAAGCGTACGACAAGGGCGTGGGCCCGCTCCGCGAGTTCATGTTTAGGCAGACACGCGAGGAAGACCTGGCGCTGTTCGTTTCGATGGCGAAGATCGACAAGCCCAAGAACCACGACGATGTGCCGACATACGTGGTGATCCCGGCGTTCGCGATCAGCGAACTCCGCATCGGCTTTCAGATCGGGTTCATCCTGTTCATCCCGTTTCTGATCATCGACATGGTGGTGTCCAGCATCCTGATGTCCATGGGCATGATGATGCTGCCCCCGATGCTGGTGTCGCTACCGTTCAAGATCCTTCTCTTCATCATGGTGGACGGATGGCGGCTCATCGTTGGCTCGGTGGTCAATAGCTTCCAGTAACTTCATCACAGAGAGGTTCACGTGTCAGAACAGTACGTCGTGTACATCGTGCGGGAGGCCTTTTATACCACGCTGTTGGTCTCGGCGCCAATCCTTCTGGTCTCGCTTGTCATCGGCCTCGTGGTGTCCGTGATTCAGGCCGCAACGTCGATCCAGGAATTCACGCTGACCTTTGTTCCCAAGCTCATCGGCATGGCTGTGGTGCTGGTGCTGACGCTCCCGTGGATGATGGACACGATGATATCCTTCACGATGAATCTGTTTAACTCGATCCCGACGCTCGGGCGGTGACATGGACATCTATGTCTCACAATTCGTGCTGTACGTCCTGATCTTCGCGAGGGTGATGTCGTTGATCGTCGTTGCGCCGGTCGTAAGCCATCAGGCGGTCCCGGTGCAGGTCAAGATCGCGCTCGGTCTGTTCGTCGCGTTGGTCATGCAGCCGATCGTCGCGGCGACGCATCCGGTGATCGACCAGAGCCTGGCGGTCCTGACGATCATGGTCTTGAAGGAGATCGCGGTCGGATTGCTCCTGGGTTTCGCCGCAGGGTTCATCCTGCTCGGTGCAGTCGTCGCAGGGGAGATGATCTCCCTCGATCTCGGCATGAGCCTGGCAACCGTCCTCGATCCGGAATCCGGGGCGCAAAATACCGTTATGTCCCAATTTCTGCAGTTGGTGATGACGCTGGTTTTCCTGCTGCTGAACGGTCATCACTTTGTGCTCCAGGCATTGCGCATGAGTTTTGATGCCGTCGGGATCGGGCAATTCACGATTTCCACCGGGCTGACCGACCGTCTGGTGGCTCTTGCGGGAGCGGTGCTCGTGGTCGGGATCAAACTGGCCGCGCCCGTTATCGTTGCATCGTTCATTGTCAATGTTGCGCTCGGCGTGCTGGCGCGGGTGACTCCGCAGATCAACGTCTTCATCCTCAACTTTCAGGTGAAGATCGGCATCGGGTTTCTCCTGATGATGACCGCCGCGCCGATGATGGTGTACGTGTTCAAGAAGCTTCTCGCGGGGTTTGAAGAAAACATGGTGGATCTTGTAAGGGCTCTCTAAACCGTGGCCGAAGAATCGTTCCAGGAAAGAACCGAAACTGCGACCACCAAGCGCCGCGAAGACGCACGGCGGAAGGGGAAGGTGGCGCGAAGCGTCGACTTGAACTCTGCGTTCATGTTGATCTTCGGCCTGCTTCTCCTGTTCGTGTCCGGCGATCTTCTGCTGCAGGGTCTGGCGTCGGCCACGCGCGACTATCTCACGAAGGCCTCCTCGTTCACGGGGGACATGGATGCCGTGCGACAGATCTTCCTCGACATAGTGTTGCGGACCATCAGCATGCTCGGGCCTGTGATGGGGGGGCTTATGATCGTCGGCCTTGCGGCGGGATATGCGCAGGTCGGGCCGATGTGGTCCATGGAGGCAATCCAGCCGAAGTTCTCCAAGATCAATCCGCTGTCGGGGTTGAAACGGGTCCTCGGGTCCAGGCGCTCGATGGTGGAGATCGGCAAGAACGTCGCCAAGGCGACGATCGTCGGACTGGTGGCATACGTGGCGTTGAACGGCATCATCGCGCAATCGGTGACGCTGATGGACTCGGACCCGGCAGAAATCTTCTCCTCCATGGCCAGCGCTTCGGTGAGTGTCGGCCTGAAAACCGGCCTGGCATTTCTGGCGCTCGCGGTCATCGACTTCTTCTATCAGCGGTTCGAGCACGAGAAAAGCCTGAAGATGACGAAAGAAGAGGTGCGTGAGGAATCGAAGGAACTGGAAGGCGATCCGCTGGTCCGGGGACGCATCCGGACCATCCAGCGGAAGATCGCCTACAAGCGCATGATGCACGAAGTGCCCAAGGCGGACGTGGTGGTCACGAACCCGACACATCTTGCGGTCGCCTTGAAGTATGACTCGGTAAAAATGTCGGCCCCGCACGTGGTGGCGAAGGGCGCGGGTTTCATCGCGGAAAAGATCAAAGCGATCGCCCGGGAGCATGCGGTCCCCGTCATCGAGGACAAACCGCTTGCACGAGCGCTCTACCACAGCGTCGAGATCGGCGACGAAATTCCGGAGAAACTGTTCCAGGCGGTGGCGCAAGTCCTCGCGTACATCTATCGGCTCAAAAGCGCGCATCCGAGATTGGGGATGAACTGACGCTATGGAAGCGACACTCAACACACGGCCCGGCGGGATATTGAGCAACCCCATGGTGCGGACGATCGCCGCCCACACGGACATCGCGCTGGCCATCGCGGTGATCGGGATCCTCTCGCTGATGATCATCCCGCTCCCGTCGCTTCTTCTCGACATCCTCCTGGCGTCGAACATCACGCTCGCGATCCTTGTCCTGATGGTGTCCATGTATTTGACGAGTCCGCTCGAGATGTCGGTGTTCCCGGGCTTGCTCCTGATTCTCACCATTTTCCGGCTCTCGCTGAACGTCGCCTCCACGCGTTTGATCCTCGGCGAGGCATATGCCGGCGAAGTCATCCAGGCATTCGGGTCCTTCGTGGTCAAAGGGAATTACGTCGTCGGTTTCATCATTTTCCTCATCCTCGTCATTATTCAGTTCGTGGTGATTGTGAAAGGCTCCGGGCGCATCGCGGAAGTCGCGGCGCGGTTCACCCTCGACGCCATGCCGGGCAAGCAGATGGCAATCGACGCCGACCTGAACGCGGGCCTCATCACGGAGCAAGAGGCGCGCGAACGCCGGGCCCAGATTGCGCGCGAGGCGGAGTTCTATGGGGCCATGGACGGGGCGAGCAAGTTTGTCCGCGGCGACGCGGTCGCGGGATTGCTGATCAATGTGGTCAATATCATCGGCGGCTTCATCATCGGCGTTGCCCAAAAGGGGATGCCGTTCACCGATGCGCTGCGGACCTACACGCTGTTGACCGTCGGCGACGGGCTCGTGACCCAGATCCCCGCCCTGATCATTGCCACCTCGGCCGGCATGATCGTCACCCGCAGCGCTTCGGGAAACCAATTCGACAAGGAAATCCGCGTTCAGGTGTTCGGTCGATACAAAGCCCTGCTCATCGCCTCCGGCGCCCTGCTCCTCTTCGCGATTGTGCCCGGATTGCCGACGATTCCCTTCCTCGTGCTCGGTTCGCTTGCCGGCGGGATTGGCTACGTGCAGATGCGGGAAGCCAAGACCCCCCCTCCCGATCAGGCGCCGGAACGACCGGCGAGCCGGGAAGAGAAAATCGAAGACTATCTCCAGGTGGATCCCCTGGAAGTGGAAATCGGCTATGCGCTGATCTCGCTCGTCGACGAATCACAGGGCGGCGATCTCTTCAACCGCATCACGAACATGCGCAAGCAGCTCGCGATGGAGCTGGGGATCGTCATCCCTCCGGTGCGGGTTCGCGATAACCTGCAGCTCGAGGCGAACCAGTATGTGGTGAAAATCAGGGGTAACGTCGTCGCGACCGATAAGCTGATGATGGGGCGCTACCTTGCCATAAGTTCCGCGCATTCCCCGTCGCGCATCGACGGAGACGAAGTGAAAGAGCCGGCCTTCGGCCTGCCTGCCGTGTGGATCGCAGATCATGAACGACAAAATGCCGAGCTCCATGGCTATACGGTCGTCGAACCCTCCTCGGTCCTGTCAACGCACCTGCAGGAAATCCTGAGGAGGAATGCCGACAAGATTCTCGGGCGGCAGGACACCAGAAAGCTGATCGACAATCTGAAGAAGGACTACCCTGCGGTGGTCGAGGAACTGACACCGGAAGTCATGCCGACGGGGACGGTGCAGAAGGTCCTGCAAAACCTTCTCCGGGAGGGAATTCCCGTGCGCGATCTGACCACCGTTCTCGAAGCGCTGGTCGACTACGGCCGGGTCACGAAAAACGTGGACGTGTTGACGGAGTATGTGCGTCACTCGCTTTCGGAGACCATCGCCCGCATCTACCAGGATGGGAGCGGCGTCATTCACGCCATCGCGATGGACCCGCGGCTCGAGCAATTGATCACCGCGTCTCTCCAGAGCCAGCGAGAGGCGAGCCCCAGCCTGGGTCTCGCGCCGGCAACCGTCCGGGGTATTCAGGAAAGCCTGCGTGCCAATGTCGACGCAATGACGTCCAGCGGATGGACTCCGGTGGTCGTGTGTGCCGCAACCGTCCGCCCCTACTTCTACAGGCTCGTTCATACATCGTTCCCCACCGTTTCCGTGCTCTCGTTTACGGAATTGCCGCCGGAGACGGAGATCGAATTCATCGGGAAGCTCGAGGTCGCCAATGAGAATTAAGAAATTCACCGCACGAACCCTGAAGGAAGCCACGGAGCAGATGCGGAAGGAACTCGGTCCGGAGGCCATCGTCCTCGGAACACGCACGTTGCCGAAAGCCAACGGTCTCGGACTGTTCGGCAGGGAGACGTACGAAGTGACCGGGGCGATCGACGATCCGACGACAGGGCGGGCTGCCTCCTACGGTACGAGGAAGGCCACGACACCGTTCGACCGGTATCTCGACGATTCAACGCCGATCGTCGACCCCGCAGCACACCTTGAGGAGCTGAAACGGGTCGCAGAGCGATTCGACTCGCGCCGGAGCCAGGGAGCGGTCGGACGGCGCTTTGCAGGAGAAAGCGTCGCGGATATTGCCGGGATCGCCGATCTGCGCAGTGAAATGCAGGTGATGCAGGGTGCCCTCAGGGAAATCTCCGACCATATTCGCCATGCGAAAACCCCCGATCTCCCCGATGCTCTTCGCGAGCTGTACGTGACGCTGATCGAGCAGGAAGTCGACGAGGCGCTCGCACGGCAGATGGTCCTTGCCGTCAACGACACGTTAACGCCCGATCAGCGCCGGAGCAAGGACGTCACGCGCGACACGCTGCTCAAGATTATGGCCCGCATGATCCGGGTGCCGGACAGCGCGAAAGTGCGCCGACGCAAGACGAGGATCGTCGCACTTGTCGGGCCCACCGGCGTGGGGAAGACGACGACCATTGCCAAACTTGCCGCGATCCACAAGCTGCTCCACCGCAAGAATGTCGGACTCATCTCGACGGACACGTACAGGATCGGGGCGATCGAACAGCTCCGCACGTTCGCTTCGATCGCCGACATCCCGATGGACGTCGTCTACAAACCGACGGAGATCGCCGGCGCGATGAAGAAGTTTCGCGACCGCGACGTCGTGTTCGTCGACACGGTCGGCCGGAGCCATCGATCGAAGAAGGAAGTTGCCGAGCTCGGGAGATTCGTTCAGTCCGCCGATCCGGATGAAGTCCATCTTGTGGTCAGCGCCTCGACGTCGCCGCGCGCGATGAACGAGATCATCAAGCAATTCAATGTCGTGAAACCGAACCGCCTGCTCTTCACCAAACTCGATGAAGCCGTGACCCTCGGGCCGCTGTTCAGCATCGTCAACAAACAGCATTTGCCTGTCGCGTATGTCACGACCGGACAGACGGTGCCCGACGACATCGTCGCGATGGAGCCGGCGCAGTTCGCGTCCATGGTGTATCAAGGAGCCGCCGCTCATGCATGATCAGGCCACACGGATGCGGGAAATTGCACAACAGTACATGGAACGCGAGTCCAGAAGGCGCCCCAGTGTGATCGTGGTGACCAGCGGGAAGGGCGGGGTGGGGAAGAGTACGGTGGCGCTGAATGCCGCGTTGACCCTGAGCGCCGAAGGGCACAAAGTTCTCCTTGTCGACGCCGACTCGAATCTCGGCAGCCTCGACGTGATGCTCGGTATCGCCCCGCGCCACCGCATCGGCGACGTGCTGCGCGGCAACATGGCCGTGGAAGACGTCATGGTCACCGGTCCTTCGGGGCTTCGGCTCCTCCCTGCGAGCACGGGCGATGCCGCCTATCCGCTCGGCGGCGAGGAGATGCAGGAGCGGCTCATGGCGGAAATTCTCGGGACGGACGAGCCGTTTGCATGCGTCATGATCGACACGGGAGCGGGTTTGAACGACGAGGTCATCCGGTACGCGGGGTACGCCGATGAACTTCTGGTGGTCACGACGCCGGAACCCACGGCGATCATGGACGCGTACGCCATGATGAAGGTGATCTGGTCGGTGCGGGTCGATGCGAAACTCCAGGTCGTTCTCAACAATGTGCGTTCTCCCCGGGAGGCGGACGACATAACGGCGAAATTGAAAATGGCGGTCAATCATTTTCTGAAGCGGGATGTCGATGTCGTTGCCGCCGTCCCGGCGGACCCGAATGTCTCCAAGGCCATCACCCAGCAGATCCCGCTGGTGCAGGCGTATCCGTTTTCGGCTGCATCGCTGTCGTTGCAGTCGTTTGCCCATTATGTGTTGCTTCACCTCATGACACGCAGTGAACGAAAGGCCATATAATCATGACCAAGGTCATTTTCCAAATCGGACTGCTGTCGTTCTGTGTCGCCGCCGTCCTGTTCGGGCTCCAGCACACGGATCTTCTCGAAATCGTTGCCAGGTCCTTCGTGGTGTTCATCGCCGTGGTGGGCGCGATGATCATCATCCTCCTGGTGGTGGCGAATTTTGCGGAACACAAAACGATGGAACCGGATCACGAGGTCCGTCCGGCACAGCATCAGACCAAGCCGGCCGCAGAGGCGGCGAAATAGCCCGTGCCCCCTGTCAGTCAAACGGCGGTGGTGGATCCTCAGGTCCTGTGGCAGCGCCACCTCGACGGCCGCACGGATGGCACCAAACGCGATCTCGTGCTCTGTTACCTCGATCTGGTTCGATACGTCGTGTCCAGGCTCGGGACGCCGCGCGGCGGTTCAGGGAAGTCGTTGGAGCCCGACGACATGATGCAGTACGGGATCCTCGGCCTGATCGAGGCGATCGATCGCTACGATATGACCTCGGGAGTGAAATTCGAGACGTACGCCATCCCACGGATCAAGGGAGCGATCGTCGACGAACTGCGGAATCTCGATTGGGTGCCGCGCTCGGTGCGGGCGAATGCGCGAAGAGTCGAGCGTGCAAAAGAACAGGTGAGCCAGGAGGTGGGGCGGGAGGCGGCCGACCAGGAGATCGCCGGAAAGCTGGCGATCACTGTCGATGAGCTCCACCGGATGCTGTCCGATGCCAGTGTCGTGAAGCCGGCATCGCACCCGGTGACAACGCCCGAGGGAACGGCAGCGGACCAGGTCGCCGAGGACTCTCCGAATCCACTGGAGATGCTCTCGGAGCAGGACGTGCGGAGTCAGCTGGTGGAGGCGGTCAGTGCCCTGCCGGATCGCGCCAGGACAGTCATCGCTCTTTATTACTACGAAGGGTTGCGCTTCGGCGATATCGCACGAATCCTGAAGGTCTCGGAGTCGCGCGTCTCGCAGATCCATACCGAAGTCCTCAGAGAGCTTCGGAAACAACTGACGGAGGTCCTGTGAGGGAACGGGAGCGAGAGTTCGGAAGGAACACGCACGCGTCATGATGTCGCCAGAACACATCAAGGAGCGGGTCCAAACCATCATTCAACTGCCGGCGTTGCCGACGGTGGCGATGGAAGTCGTCGAGATGGTGGACAATCCCAAGACGAGCGCGTCACGCCTCGGGAAGGTGATTTCCACCGATCAGGCGCTGACCGCCAAGGTTCTGAAGATCGCGAATTCACCGTTCTACGGTTTCCCGAAGAAGATCTCGACCATCGACTTCGCCATCATCGTGCTCGGCTACGACGCGTTGAAAGAGATTGTGATCAGCATCTCCCTTGTCAGCTCCTTGCAGAAAAAATCGGACCAGTACTTTGACGCGAAAGGATTCTGGGACCATTCCATCGCCGCCGGGGTGCTCGCGCGACGCCTCGCCCGGGACCTCAACTACCGCGTGAGCGGCGAGGTGTTTGTCGGCGGGCTGTTGCATGACATGGGGCTCTCCGTGCTGCACCGGTACTTCAGGCCGGAGTTCAAGCGGATCGTAGAGATCGCGCGCGAGACCGACCTGTCGTTCATCGAGGCCGAGGAAAGCGTCCTGGGCGTCACGCACGCCGACATCGGCGGCTGGCTCGCCGAGAGATGGAACCTCCCCGACCATCTCGTCGAGGCCGTGGCGTGCCACCACACGCCGGGGAACGCGAAGAAGAACCCCGAACTCGTTTCCATCATTCATCTGGCGGACGTGTTCGCGAACAGGATCGCCGACGTGCCGCTCGAGTTCGACAAGGGGTGCGACTTCAGCACGGATGCGCTTGACCGCCTGCAGCTCAACGACCAGGCGGTGTTGAACGAATATTTAACCAGCTACGTGAATTTGCTCGGGCCGGACCTCGAGCAGGTGACACGCGACGATACGATGGGGCACGAAGGATTCCAGGGAAATGAACGGCGAATCGCCAAAGCGTAAAAGCACCGCGCAGGTGATCGAGGAAGGACTGCCGCAGTTCGAACAGTTCATCGAGAGCCGGGAAACGTATATCCGCGCTCTCGAGCGGACGATCGGCGTGCTCCGGCAGGACAACTCGCTCGCCACGAATAACACCATGGCGATGCGCACATCGATCGATGAGCTGGTGGCGATGCAACGGCTTTCGAACACCATCAGCACAAGCAACGACCCCGAGCAGATTGTCGGCGCGCTTATCGAATTAACAAGACAATTCATCCCGGTCATCGAGTGCAACATCTTCACCTTTGAAGAACATTCCAGCAATCTCCTCGCCCTGTCGTCGAAGAGCTCGCCGCGGCTGGAACAGGAAGCGCGGCAGCAAATGGAAGCGGGGATTGTGGACTGGGTCATTACGGAAAAGAAGACGGTCATCATCCCCGACCTGGAGCATATGGTCGCCGGCTCGAGCAGCCGGAACTTTGTGATTGTCCCACTGATCCTGGGGAACAAGGGACTGGGGTTCTACGTCATTCACACGGTGAAACCGCAGCAGGAATTCTCCAATCAGGACGTTCAGCTCCTGTCCGTTCTTGCGAATCAAGCGGCCGTGGCCGTGGAGAACTGGAAAACGCACCAGCAGCTCGTGAAGGCGAACGAGGAACTGAAAGCGTCCCACGCGCAGATGATCCAGGCGGCGAAGCTTGCCGCGATCGGGGAACTCGCGGCGGGCATCGCCCACGAGATCAAGAACCCGCTCCAGGTGCTTCTTTTGAACCTGGAACTCGTCGAAGCCGGCAGGCCGCTGCCGAACTGGACGGAGATGTTCAGCAAACAGGTCAGGAGACTCTCCGAAATCACCCATCGGCTGATGAACTTCGCCCGGAATGCTTCGGAGGATGTGGTGATGGAACCGATCAACCTCCGGAAGGTCATCGAAGACATCGTCGCTATGGTGCAGCACGAATTCCGGAGCGCGGGGATCGAGATTGAGATGGCGACGAACGACGACATGCCCCCCGTGGCGGGCAATGCCAACTATTTGCAGCAGGTGTTCTTGAACCTCCTGATCAATGCACGCGATGCGATGGCAAAAGGAGGGATGATATCGATCAGCCTATCGTTGACCGGGTTCCACGTCTTCGTGCGCGTGTCGGATACCGGCGACGGCATACCGCCGGCCGTCCTGGAGAAGATCTTCCGCCCCTTCTTCACGACCAAAGGAGAGAAAGGGACCGGACTCGGGCTGGCGATCTGCCACAAGATCATCCTCCAGCACAAAGGAGACATCCGCGTGGAAAGTGAAGTTGGCAAGGGCACGACGTTCACCATCTATCTGCCGATCTGGCGGGGGCCGCAATGAGGACCAGGCACATGCTCATCGCACTTCTCGTCTGGGGCTGGACGACGGCCGCCGGCGCCGGCGTCGGCGATGCGGTCGTTCTCCGCAGTATCCGCTACTCGATGGAGGGCGACGCCGGAAAACTGATGATCGGGACAACCGGCATTCCGGTGGTTGTGGCGGGAGGTTCCGGCGAGTACATCACGCTCGGGTTCCGGCACGCGACGGTGTCATCTCCTCCCGGAGCGGCCCGGGTGTTCTTCAAGGACGGCCCGATGCGGTCGGCGGCCATTGACCGCTCTGCATCGGACAGCGTCACCGTGACCGTCCGCCTGCGAGCGCCAGGGAGGATGGACGTTGGGCTC
>Ga0335070_10004277_pt1 | contig 16670 bp, 16 predicted proteins | sample Lox_Sample_13_FD_206722 | JGI IMG/M metagenome (GOLD analysis project Ga0335070, IMG submission 206722) | Soil microbial communities from Loxahatchee National Wildlife Refuge, Florida, United States - Lox_Sample_1.3 | ecosystem: Environmental > Terrestrial > Soil > Wetlands | place: USA... | reverse complement strand
TTTCCCTTGCGAGCTCCACCCGGGCCGGCGGGCGATGCCGAGCCCGCGGCTCGCTCCGCCGACCTTGGTGGCGCAGTGGGTACGAAAACCCCGCGCTCTAGCGGGGTTAAGTTAAGTGGTGGAGACGCCGGGAATCGAACTCTACTTAGGGTGAACATCTAACATGGCGACGGCACTCACCAATTCTCGCCAAACCCTTGGTAGGCCAGCCTTCCCCGCCTATATCGCTCCCGACATGAACGGACAGAAGTGGACGGCTCTAGACCGGCCACGCGGCACCAGTTTGGCACCAGAGGCCGAGAAGCTACATCGCGTGAAGCGATTGTCTTGCGGTTCCTCGCATCGCCAACAGCCGGTGTGCCGCGGGGCAGCCCGCGTCGGCGCACTGCCACGGACTTTCAGCGCGCGGGTTTGGTCCAGTTTTCCAGGCGAAGACCTAGAACCCTGGCGAACTCCCGCTGGTTGTTCGTCACTAGGGTGAGCTTGCGGCCCAGCGCCTGGGCAGCAATGAGGGTGTCAAGGGGGCCGATGGGCGTACCCGCCCGCTCCAGCTTCGCGCGGACCTGGGCGTACGAGGCGGCGTCAGCGGACGTGTAATCCACGATGGTCAGCGGCCGCAGGAAGTTGTCCACGAGATGCAACATCTTCGTTGGCGCAGAGCTCTTTGCCGCGCCGGTGCGGAGCTCCGCCTCGCTAATCACGCTCACGGCAACGTCCTCGCGGCTTTGCGAGAGAAGGTTCTCGAGGACGGTCGTGTGGTGCTTGAGTGCGAAGATGCAGGTATCGGTGTCGAGGAGGAGCCTCACCCCAGCTTCTCCCGCTCGTCGGTCTTGCCCTGCGGCGGCCGCTCGAAGTCCCCGGGCGCGCCGGCAAACGATTCGACGTACCCGGCTGGCCATTCATCAGCGGGCTCGAGGACGATGGCCGCGCCTTTCCGATGGACGATCACGGTGTCTGTGGCGAAGCGGAACTCCTTTGGAAGGCGGACCGCCTGACTCCGACCCGTCCAGAACACCTTGGCCTTCCGCACCTTCATCGCCATAGGAAGCTCCTTAGTACGTACCGATGATATGTACCATCGCTCGAGACGAGTCAAGTCCGCCACCCGTGCCACCAACAGGGCTTTGGGCCGCTCCCTGCGGGTGGCCGCGTCATCCCCACGTGCCGTTAAATGGCTTCAGCAGTGGGGAGGCCGCGCCTCGACGTGAATGGCCATTAGTGGACAACCGCGGACCGCCCCCGTGGCACCAGCCCTTCAGCCGTCGCGGGCTGCCAGTCTTTAGCGCGACGGCTTCTTTCCCGAGGCGTCAGCCGTCAACTCGCGCGCCACGCTTACGAACGCGCGAAGGGCAGGGGATACCTGGGCGCGGCTCGGGAAGTACAGGAAGAAGCCCGGGACGGCCGCTGCGTACGCCTCGAGTACGAGTCGAAGACGCTCACTGCGCAGGTCGTCGACGATCTGTCCCTCGAAGGTATAGAGGAGCCCGACGCCCCCAACGGCGAGCAGGCGCATGAGTTCCGGGTCGTTGGTGGTGACGCGGCCCTGGACGGGCACACGCCATACCCGTTTCCCGCGCTCCAGCTCCCACGCATATCGGCTGCCGTCCATGGAGGAGCGGACGCCGACGCAGTCGTGGTGAAGGAGGTCCTCGGGCTTCAGGGGAGTCCCGCGCTTGGCTAGGTACGACGGTGCCCCGGCCACGACAAAGCGCCCCGGACTGGTGAGCCGGACCTGGACCATGTCGCGCTCTATTGCCTCGGTGAGCCGGATCCCCGCGTCAAGCCCCTCGCCGACGACATCGACGAATCGGTTCTCGACCTGGATCTCGACCTCCACTCTGGGGTGCCGTTCCGCGAACCGAGGCAGCAGGCGAGCGAGAATGAGCGGAACCGCCGCGGTTGGCACCGACAGGCGAACGCGACCGGTGACCTCGCCCGCCTGGGCGGACACCGTCTTCAGGGACTCGAGGGCTTGCACCACCGCCGGCCCGGCGTCCTCCAGGAGGCGCCGCCCCGCATCGGTGAGGGCCACGCTCCGCGTCGTGCGCGTGAGGAGCGCGATGCCGAGGCGTGCTTCGAGTTGCCGCACCGACTGGCTCAGCGCAGACGTGGAGACACCGAGATCCCTGGCAGCGGCGGCAAAGCTGCGACGGCGCGCGACCGCGAGGAAGGCGCTCAGGGCATTGAGGGGTGTGAAAGCCATCGTGAAGTATTCCTACACGGTGACGGGCATTCGCAACCGTCCTCTGGCCCTCACCCTTGGCTTACACCGAGACTGCGCCGGGCCTCTAGTCCCGGGGTCAGCGCCAGCTTCACAATGAGGTCCGACACGCTGTTCAAGGAAACGTCGTGCCCGATGAAGGGCTGGCCCTTCTGCGTGATCTGATAAGCGATTTCGGCGTCCCGGGTGAACCAGCCGGGCCGCAGGATGGTGTAGTCCAAGTCCGAGCGCTCGATGATCGTCGCCGAGTCGCGGTACGGGTCCAACACGCTACCGTACTTCTGCCCTGGCACCTCGCCGTAGATGCCCATCGCGCTGATGAAGATGAGCCGCTTCAGGCCAGCGGCGTGCATGGCCTTCACGATCTGCTCGGCTTGCTGCTTCATGGCGCCGGCGAGGTTCGCGTACACCACGTGCTGGCCCTCCATGGCCGACTCAAGCGTAGGCCTGTCGAGCACGTCGCCCTCGATGATCCGGACCCGGTTCGGATCGGGGTTGGCGAGCCGGCTGGCGCGTCGGAGGTACAGCGTCAGCCGTGCATCGGTGTCCTTCAGGAAGAGGCCGGTCGTATTGCGCGCGAGCTGGCCGTTGGCGCCGAGGATCAGGACGTTGGTCATGGAGCGCTCGCCGGCGGCGCCCCCTCATCGAGCACTCGGAGGGCGTTGAGGGTGCGCGGATAGCCGATGAACGGCAGGAGCTGAGTCAATGTGGCCAGGAGCACCGGCCGGTCGTTCCCCACCGCCAGGTTCGCCGCGACGTGCCCCGCAAGCTGGGCCTCGCAGCCACCGAGCGCCGCCAGCATGGAGAAGGTGACGAGCTCACGGGTCTTCAGGTCCAGGCCACTTCGCGCCACGTGGTCCCCGAAGCAGTTCGCAGTGAGGAATCGCTGGATGTGGGCCTCGTCCCGAGGCGCCTGCGCGTGCATCTGGTCAATCCTGGCGCCAAGGATTCGCCGTTGTGCTTCTAGCCCGCGCTCGTACCGACTGGAGGGCGTTGTGGTGGGCTGCACCGGGAGCGGGAGCTCAATCCCCCTGCTGCGCAGCACGTCGTTGGTGGTGTGCAGGAAATCGAACGCCCTGGCCATGCCCAGGTAGGGGACCGCCTGGTAAGCGATCTCCTTCACCTCGACCGGCGTCACGCCCACCTCGAGCGCCGCCCCCAGCAAGACGCGGTACTCGTTGACCGCCTGGCAGGCCACGATGGCCGCCAGTTGGGCCATGAGGCGGGTCTTCACGTCGAGCGGCGCCGCCTCCAGCACCTCGTCGAAGGCCCAATTGTCGAAGATCTCGACCAGTTCGGGGTCGGTCAACTTCAGTGTCGAGACGTGGCCGGGGAACAGCGCGTCGTGAGCGCGCTGCGCCCGCTCGGTGATGGCCATGGCGGTACCTCCGGTACTCCCCAGACTCAGCGGCCGACTAGCGCCGCCAATCGCGCGGGATATCGGTCTCCCTGCACCTGGATGCGGGAGAGCGCCTCCCCGATGCGGGCGAGGTCCGTGGAGCTCAGCTCGATTTCGGCGGCCCCGAGGTTCTCCCGCAGCCGATGCGCTTTGGAGGTGCCCGGTATCGGGACGATCCAAGGTCTCTGAGTGAGCAACCACGCCAGCGCGATCTGGGCTGGGGTTGCTCGCTTGGCCGCCGCAATGGCGCCGAGTTCCTCGACGAGGGCCTGGTTGGCCTTGCGGGCCTCCGGCGAGAAGCGGGGGACGACGTTGCGGAAGTCATCCTTGTCGAAGGAGGTCTTCTCGTTGATGGCACCGGTAAGGAAGCCCTTCCCGAGCGGGCTGAAGGGCACGAAGCCGATGCCGAGCTCCTCCAGGGTCGGCAGGATCTCCTTCTCCGGCTCACGCCACCACATCGAGTACTCGCTCTGGAGTGCCGTGACCGGCTGGACAGCATGCGCTCGCCGGATGGTCTGGGCACCGGCCTCGGATAGGCCGAAGTGCCGGACCTTGCCCTCGCGGATTAGCTCCTTAACCGTTCCAGCCACGTCCTCGATCGGGACGTTTGGGTCTACGCGGTGCTGGTAGAAGAGGTCGATCCGGTCCGTCCGGAGCCTCTTCAGCGAGGCGTCGGCCACGGCGCGGATGCGCTCCGGCCGGCTGTCCAGACCGACCTTCGAGTCTCCGTCCTTGAAGCCGAACTTGGTGGCGATGACGACGCGGTCCCGGAACGGGGCCAGCGCCTCGCCCACGAGCTCCTCATTGGTGAAGGGCCCGTAGCACTCGGCGGTGTCGAAGAAGGTAACACCCAGCTCGACGGCAAGGCGGATGAGCGAGATGGCCTGCTGCCGGTCGGTCGGAGGTCCGAGGCCAAAGCTCAGCCCCATGCAGCCGAGCCCGAGGGCAGAAACCTCCAGGTTGCTCTTTCCAAGCTTCCTCTTCTGCATGACTGCCTCCTTGCGCTACGACGACTTGAGCGACGCCATGTCGATCGAGAACCGGTACTTCACGTCCGACTTGAGCAAACGCTCGTAGGCCTCGTTGACCTTCTGGATCGGGATGACTTCGACGTCGGAAGTGATGCGGTGCTCACCGCAGAAGTCCAGCATCTCCTGGGTCGGCTGGATGCCGCCGATGAGCGAGCCGGAGAGGCTCTTGTTTCCAAAAATGAGGGCGAACGCCGACACCGCGTGCGGCTGATCCGGCGCGCCGACCAATGTCAGGTTGCCGTCGCGCTTCAGGCCGGCGAGGTACGGGTGAAGGTCGTGGGAGGCGGAAACGGTGTCGAGGATCATGTCGAAGCTACCGGCGTGCTTCGCCATCTCCTTCGCGTTCTTCGAGATCACCACCTCGTGGGCGCCGAGGCGGAGCGCGTCCTCGACCTTGGAGGCGCTCGTCGTGAAGACGACGACGTGCGCCCCCAGGGCTCGGGCAAATTTCACGCCCATGTGGCCCAACCCGCCGAGCCCCACGACGCCGACCTTCTTGCCCTTCGTGACCCCCTGGCGACGAAGCGGCGACCACGTCGTAATCCCCGCACACAGGAGTGGGGCCGCGCCCGCGGGGTCAAGGTTCGAGGGGATACCAAGGACGAACCGCTCGTTCACGACGATGCTGTCCGAGTAGCCGCCGTAGGTGACCTTGCCCGTATGCTTGTCGGGCGAGTTGTACGTATAGACGGCGCCAGGGCAGAACTGTTCGTAGTGCGCCTTGCACTCCGGGCAGGTGCCGTCGGAGTCGACCAGGCACCCGACGCCAGCGAGGTCGCCCGCCTTGAACTTCGTCACCGCCGAGCCGACCTTGGTCACGCGGCCGACGATCTCATGGCCCGGGACGCACGGGTACACGGTGGGCATGGCGCTCCACTCATTGCGGGCCTGGTGGAGGTCAGAATGGCAGATCCCGCAAAACAGGACCTCGATCTGGACGTCGTGGGATATCGGGTCGCGCCGCTGGATCTTCGTGGCAGCAAGCGGTGACGTGGCGCTCGTCGCAGCGTAAGCCTTTGCGTTGTACATGGAATGGCTCTCCCTTGTTCTTAGCGGTGGCCGGATTAGGTGCCGGTTCCCTTGGCGCGACAGAACATACGCTCGCGCCCGCGATTTCGAAACACAAGCAAAACGCATAGGCTGTTAAGGAAACCTTCAGAGTGCATGTGCGAATGCTCTGCTAGGCTTCTCCGATGCTCGAGGCCGTTCAGCTGCTGCTCTCGGAGTGGGCCAACTTCTACGTGATCACGGGGGCGGCGGCGGCCGGTCTGACCGGCCTAATGTTCGTAGTCATAGCGCTGGGAGGAGAGACGATGGCTGGAGAGGCGGAAGGCGGAGTTCGAGCCTTCGGGACGCCGACCGTGATGCACTTCTGCAGCGTGCTGCTGATCGCCGCGATTCTCTCGATACCTCGCCACACTTCGACGTCCCTTGCCCTCTGTGTTGGCGCCACGGGATGTGCAGGCTTAGCACTTTCGGTATGGGTCGCGGTGCAGGCGCGACGGCAGGTGCACTACTCGCCGTTAGTCTCCGACTGGATCTGGCATGTCGCGATGCCGTTTGCCGGGTACGCCGCTCTGGCCGTAGGCGCTGCGATTCTGCCTCGGTCGCTGGCCGTGGCGCTCGACGCGGTCGCCGCGGCCTCGCTCCTCGTTCTGTTCGTCGGGATTCACAACGCCTGGGACTCCGCGGTCTGGATCGCGACGAGAAACAAAAGGCAGCCACCCTGAGCCCTGGGCGGGGGGCCGCTGTCCTAGCGCGCCGACCAATCGACTTCCAGAAAGCGTAAATGTTCGAAATGCCTGGGGCAGTGCCTCCACGATGTCGGAGGGGTGCCGGGCGGACTCGCCGTTCAATGGGATTCTGTCGAGCGCTGGGCTGGGTTCAGCAAGCGCAAATGGACCGCGCGGCTGTAGTCGCCCCGTTCGGGCGGCCAAGAAGACACGGAGGGCTCTACGTGACCAGTGACCGCTCCAAACGTGAACCGGCCCCGGCTTCGTGCCAGGCACGAGCGAAGCCTCCACTCAGCACGTAGCGCGGGAAGGTCACCCACTGTTCGACGAAGAGCCGCGCGGCGAAGTCGCCTGGGCCGAAGAAGGGCGAGGGAGGGTTGGCCTCCAGGCGATGACCGCGCCCCTGCGCGACCAGGGGCAGCGCAATCGCAGGTACCGAGAGGACCACGAGCCAGATGCTCGTGAAGGGCGCCAGGACTACGGCGCAAGTTCCGGCAATGAAGAGCGGAGCCGTTGCGGCGTGTAGCGCTAGGTTGCGCCGGTTGCGATGACCCTTGGAGTAGTTCCTGAACTGCCACGCCAAAAGGCCACCTTCTCGGGACGGTACCATGACGCTGCCATAGGCTAGATGCCGAACGAGCGCACGGTCGGGATGGGGCCTGCGGGCGTAGGCGAGGCCAAAGTCTATTTGCCGAGGGCGGGGTGGTACGTGGAAGCCCATTGTAAGTCTGTACGTCTCAGGGGAGCGCGATCCGCCGCCTTCAAGCCATTCGGCCAAGGGTTCTCCACATTGAACCCCGGGGTTCAAGGCGAGGCACTTGGACCACGTGGTCCAAGGACCAAAGACCTGGGGTACTGGCGGCCGGCCGATGATGCGTTGGACCACGTGGTCCAAGAACAGGGGGGTGCTGGAAGCCGCGCGAACGTATGTTGGACCGCGCGGTCCAAGCGCGGACGCCCGCTGCAAGGCCTGGGGTACTCGCTCGCTCCGCGGAATTGTCGCGGCATGGTCGCGCCATGTCGCGCGACAGCCCGCAGGTCGCGCTCACTGTCACCCGCGGTGTCGAGGCGGTGTCGCGGCAAGGACGCTCAACCCCTTGAAACTCCGCCCGGCCCCGCCGCCCGCTTCGCGTGAACCCCGCTTGAGCCCCGCGCCAACATCTGCCCGACCCCTCTCCCACAACGAAGGGAGAGGGGTCGGGCATCTGTTGACGCTTAGATCGGGGAAGAAACGGAGCGGTCGGCGGGGCCAGACCATTCCCAGGTCAATGACTCAAAGAGAACAGTTCTGGTGGGTTCAGGAAGACTCATCCTGAGAACAAACCAACAACAAGAATACCAGATGGCGACCGGTACCGTGCTCGGAGTCGTTTCAGTAGGGCGATCGGCAGCGGCAGACGGATCGAAAGGACGGCACGAAGGACTTCAGTCAACAGAGCGAACTCGATTCGGTGACGAAGGCTCAGGGCACAGTGCTGAATAGCAGGTCACTCACAGCGACAGACCTCGGAACTGGGCCGCTGAACAACGACGACCCCGCGGTTCAGCTTCCCGTTCCCAGACGTCCACGTCACCGGCCACGGAGGCGGTTGCCCCTCGTTACTCGCCGGTTCCCGGTCGGCCACCTCGCGGCCTAGCGGGAGCAAGCAGGGTGAGAAGCGAGGAAGGCCTCGGGGGACGTTCCGGGCGACGCAAGACGGGCGCAGAGAGCGAGACCAGGCCCACGGTCTCGAGGCCGTGAACCGCCCCGGATTCTCCGGAGACCCGGTTACTGGAGTCCAGCCCCCGTGGCTGGGTTCTCCTGACTGCGATGGTACGCCGCCTCGAACTCGATCGGTGGGACGTAGCCGAGCGGTCCGAGAAGGCGGCGACGGTTGAACCAGTCCACCACTCCAAAGTCGCGTACTCGACGGCTTCGATGTTGCGCCAGGGGCCCCGGCGCCGGATCACCTCCGTCTTGTAGAGGCCGATGACCGTCTCGGCGAGCGCGTTGTCGTAGGAGTCACCGACGCTCCCAACCGACCGCTCGATGCCGGCCTCGGCGAGACGTTCCGTGTGCCGGATCGACAGGTATTGGACGCCGCGATCGCTGTGATGCACCAGCTCGTCCGCCGGCGCCCTTGCGTGGAGGGTCAAGTCCCGAGTTTTGTGTAAATCCTACTCACGGTGTAGCTCCTCGTTCGCTTCACGCAGCCTCGGCGACGATGACCTCCTTCGACTTCAGCAGGGACATGTCCAGGTAGCGGCGGTCGGTCCAGATGGCGGTTACGTTGAGGGCGACGGCCGTGATGAGTCGGAGGACGCTGCCCCGATCCGGGAAGGCGCCCACTGCGTTGGTGCGCCGCTTGATCTCGCCGTGGAGTCGCTCGAGGCCGTTGGTGGAGCGGATGCGGTGCCAGTGGGCCTTGGGGAAGGCGTAGAAGCGGGTGGCGGCCTCGAACCCGTCGGCGAGGCACGCCATCGACTCCGGGAGGTGACGCCCCATGCCGGCGGCGAGCTCCGCCGTCCTCCTGCGGGCCTCCGCCTTGCTCGGCGCCAGGAACACCTGCCAGACCGCCTTGGCGAGCCGCGCCCTGAGCTTCTGGGGGGCCTTCCCGACGACGTTCCGCAGGAGGTGGACGCAGCACCGCTGCAGCGGCGCCTCGGGCAAGTGGTGACGCACGGCCTTGGCCAGACCGGCGTGGGCGTCGGCGGCGACGAGCTGCACGCCCGAGAGGCCGCGCTCGTTGAGCTGGGTGAGCAGGTCGCTCCAGGACGCCTCCGACTCCTCGGCGCCGATGGTCACGGCGAGGAGCTGCCGGTGGCCGTCGAGGCCGACGCCGTAGGCCACGAGTGCCGAGACGTTCTCGACCTCCCGAGCCCAGCGCGCGTCGAGGAAGGTGGCGTCGAGGAAGAGGTACGGGATCGGGCCCTGGATGGGGGCCTTCCGCAGCTCTTCGACCTTGGTGCCCAGGGCCTTCGCCGCCCGGCTCACCGTCGACTTGCTCACGTGCTCGCCCATGAGCGTCTCGGTGACGTGGCCGATGTCGCGGGTTGACGCGCCGTGGACGTAGGCGCTGACCATGGTGTCGTCGATCTCGGCCGAGCGTCGCCGGTACCGACCGATGACCGCGCTGCCGGCCGAACCGCCCTCGCGGGCTCGGGGCACCTCGATGTCGATGGCTCCCATCGTGGTGATGAGCCGGCGCAGGTACGTGCCGTTCCGGCTGTCGACCCGCTGGGCCTGCCGTTCCCACTTCTTCGCCCCGACCATCGCTCGCAACTCGTCCTCCAGGGCCACCTCCAGCGCAACCCGGACCGCGCCCCTGAACAGGGCTCGTAGATCGGTGCGGATGTTCTCTTGCGTCGGGACGTCAAGCTCGGCAACCTCGTTCACGGGAAGGCTCCTCGACCTCGCCGCCAAGCGAGGCCTGTTCACTACTGGTTTCGAGGAGCTTCCCTTCTCTCTTCAGCCTCCGCGAGTTTCCGATTCACACAATCTTAGGGACACGAACGCGTGGAGCGCCTGCTCCAGGGCGTCGAGGGCCAGGTCGCTGCGCAGCGAGCTCGACACCCTCCAGCCGACGATCGAGCGGGCGAACACGTCGATGACGAAGGCGACGTAGACGAATCCAGCCCAGGTGGCGACATAGGTCAGGTCGGCCACCCAGAGCTGGTTCGGGCGCTCCGCCCGGAACTCGCGCCGCACCAGGTCCGGCGGGCGCACGACCTCGGGACCCGCCTGCGTCGTCACCCGGAAGGCCCGGCCACGGACCGCGCCGCGTAGCCCCATGGCGCGCATCAAACGCTCCACGGTGCAGCGCGCCACTGCGATGCCCTCGCGGCCGAGCTGCCGCCAGACCTTCTCCGCCCCGTACACCGCGAAGTTCTCGTCCCAGACCCGCCGGATCTCGACCCGCAGGGCCTGGTCGTGCTGGGCGCGTTCGGGCCGCCGCTCCGGGGCCAGCCGCCGTGCCCGGTGCTCGTAGTAGGTCGCGGGGGCGATCGGCAGGACATCGCAGATCGGCTCGACCCCGTACAGCGTCCGGTGCTCCTCGATGAAATCGACCATCACTTGGGTCGGCGGTCGAGCTCCGCCTGTGCGAAATACGCGGACGCTTTGCGGAGGATCTCGTTGGCCCGCTTCAGCTCGCGCACCTCGCGCTCGAGCTCCTTGAGCCGCTCACGTTCGGACGTCGTCAGCCCGGCCCGCTGTCCGTGGTCTCGCTCCGCCTGCCGCACCCACTGCCGCAGCGTCTCCGCCGTGCAGCCGATCTTCCCGGCGATCGACTCGATAGCCGCCCATTGCGACCCGTGCTGCCCCTGCTCCTCCAGGACCAGCCGTACGGCCCGCTCTCGGACCTCCGCCGGGTACTTACCCTGTCTTCCCATGGCTCCATCCTCTCAAGCATTGGAGCCTCCGGGAATCCCGGGGCGGTTCAGCCGTGGGCCCGGTAGCGCCCGAGAGGCATGGGAGTCCGTCAAGACTTACGCCACGTGAGGGGCGTCCTTTCGGCTCCGGAGCCTCCGGGGCGGCTACGGCACGGATTCCGGCGCACGAGCATGGCCTGGCACTGGCGCAACGAGGGGGGGCGTTACCCAGTATCCCCCGGACCGCGCGACTCTCGGTGGCTCGTTCGGCGGAGTCCAGGAGGGAACCGGCGTTCCTCACCCAGGGCGAGGTCGAGCGTTGACAGCGTAATACAAGAGGATGTAAAACAATGGCATCGAAAGGGCTACGATATGACATCCCGAAAAGGCGCGCCCAGGAAGCCAGTGGAACCAATCTCGTCGTCTCCGACCGAGCTCACGAGCAGCGAGAAGGTCATGCAGACCTTCCGCATGCCGCTCGACCTTGTGTACGGATTCAAGGCCGAGGCCCGGGCGCGCGGCCTCGACGCCACGGCCCACGTTATCCGGGTGATGGAGGGGTATCACCGCTACTACGGTCTCCCCCGCGCCATCGTCGAGAAGCTTGAAGAAGACCGGATTCAGATGGGCATGGACCGCTTCGAGTACTTCCAGCACGTGCTCTTCCGGCGTAGCGAAGCCGTGGAAGAGCAGGGGACCGGCTTCGATCGCCCAGGCAGCGGGCAGCGCCGGAAGTAGGTTCCGACGCTTACGGCTAGGAAGGCCGGCATCGAGGCCGAGAGACATGGCCCCCGAGCAGTCATCCTTCGAGTGGGCGCCGAGCGCCGGGCGGGACCCTGAGGCGGCCGCCCGGAACCAGGGCAGGCCACCGCGACGCGCGTCAGCCAGCCGCGCGTCGGGGCCAATTCCAGCCAACGGTCCATGGCTCACCGCCCAGCAGGCGGCCCGGTACCTGGGCCTCCCGAGCGTCCAGGCGCTCTACAAGAGGATCGAGCGCGCGAGCGTCCCACGCGAAGCGGTGCGCCGATGGGGGCGCCAGTTCCGCTTCAAGCGCGAAGTCCTGGACGCCCTGATGGGGCGTCATGGTTAGTCGCTGGCCGTCCACTCCCGTAGACTTCTTCGCGGTGAGTGCCGTCGCCGGTCAGGAGGACCGACGATGGTGAGAGTTAGGCAGCGAAAGGGAAGGAGCGGGCTTCAGGTGGACATCTATGGACTGCTCCCCAACGGCACGCGCTATCGCGAGCGGGTGAAGCCGCCCGTGTCGAGCTACAGCGCTGCGCTGCGATGGGGTCAGCAGCGGGAGGCCGTGATCATTGCGCAAAGAGGGAGGGTACGGCACAGCGAGCCAGGCCCGACCCAGAAGACGAAGGACGTTCCGACCCTGGCCACATTCAAGGACCGGTTCGTGGTCGAGCACCTTCGTGCGGAGCAGCGAAAGCCGTCCTCCATCGAGGCAGCCGAGTCGGCTTCAGGACGCACCTCGGCCCCGCTCTTGGAGACAAGCGGCTTGACGAGATCGAGCTTGCGGATGTGCAGACGCTCAAGGCGAAGTCCCTGGAGCAACTCTCGGCCAAGACGACCAACAACATCCTCTCGACCCTCGGTTCCATGCTGCGGCGCGCGGTCGAGTGGGGGGTCATTGATTCGTTTCCTCGCTTCAAGCTTCTCAAGACCAGTGGGCGAGGAGCGCTCTTCTATGACTTCGCGGACTACGCTCGGCTCGTGGAAGCGGCCCGCGCCCTCGATCCCCGTATCGAGGCCATGGTGCTTCTTGGCGGTGACGCTGGGCTCCGACGCGGTGAGATCATGGCGCTGGAGTGGACGGACCTGGACTTCAAGAGACAACAGGTACACGTCCAGCGGTCGGAGTGGAGCGGCCAGGTGACGACGCCGAAGGGCGGGCGCTCGCGCATCCTGCCGATGACGGACGAGCTCTGCAGGGCCGTACAGTCGCTCAGGCACCTGCGCGGCCCCAGGGTCCTCTACCGCGACGATGGGAGCTCGCTCACGAACAAGGTGGTTCGACTGTGGATGCTGGCTGCCCAGCGCCGGGCGCACCTCGCGATGCAGGGCGCGGCGGCAAAGGCGATTCAGGAACTGGCGGGCCACTCCACCTTGGCGATGACCCAAAGGTACATGCACCTGTCGCCGGCCGCGAAGGACTCCGCCATCGCGCTTCTCAACGCACGGCCCGTCGAAAGCCTCGATGTGCCTGGCACCAGTTTGGCACCAGCAGCAGTTCAGCGGGTAAACCCGAATGATGTCGGGTAGTTAAATGGTGGAGGCGCCGGGAATCGAATCACGCCGACCACGTACGTCAACCGTCCGTTAACGACCCTGAGGAGAAGCAAAGTCCCCGAAACAACGAGGATCGCGTGGTCGACTTATGGCCGAACGAGGACGACGAAGTGCGATAGAGGGCCTGGGGCTGCACCAAATGCACCAAGCTCCGCAGTGATGACCCGCCAAGGAGTTCAGGCAGGCATCGAACGATGGCGTGAAGTGGCGTTGAAGACGAAGTCCTCACCGGGAGCAACGGCGGCGAGCAACTCGAAGAGTTTATCGACGGTCGGTACGCTTCGCCGTTGCTCGTACCGCGCATAGGACGTCTTGGAACGCAATCCCAACTGGTGCGCTACCTCAGAGAGGGACAACTTATGGCTCGAGCCCACGGTAGATGATCGACAAGACTTGCAGTCAATTTCTGGGATCAGTTCTTAGTACCCATCACACTTCAACTGACGCCTCGCTCCCGGCCTCCAAGGCTCGTTTGGGATCCAGGATGGCGTAGAGTTGGATGAGCCTGGCCACGAGTCCGGTCCAGCCGGTCTGGTGATTGGCGCCCAGCCCTGCACCGTTGTCGCCGTGAAAATACTCGTAAAAGAGGATGTGGTTCCGCCAATGGGGGTCCGTTTGAAACTTCTCGGTACCACCGTAGACCGGTCGGCGGCTATTCCCATCTTGCAGGAAGATACGGCACAGCCGCTCGGCGATCTCCTTGCTCACCTCGAAGAGGTTCATGAGCTTGCCGGAGCCGGTGGGACACTCAATCTTGAAGCTGTCGCCGTAATACAGATAGAACTGCTGCAGCGCTCGGATGATGAGCGCGTTCACGGGCATCCACACCGGTCCCCGCCAGTTGGAGTTGCCGCCGAACATCCCCGAGTTCGATTCAGCGGGCAGGTAGTCCACCCGGTACTCAATGCCCTGGACCTGGACGATGTAAGGGTGCTGCTCGTGGAACTTGGAGAGCGAACGGATGCCGTGGGGACCTAGGAACTCGTTCTCGTCGAGCACCTTCGCGAGAATCCGGCGAAGCCGCTCGGGATTGACGAGTGCCAGGATTCCCCTGTCCGCTACTCCCAAGTGCCCTGGGCCGGTGGGGTGCATGGACTCGAGTAGCCCGGGCATCCGGCGCCGGCGCTCGGTGATCCCGCTCATAACCCTCGGCATTCGGTCCCGCGCCTCCTTCTCGAACACCGAGACGGCGCACATGGGCAACAACCCCACTATCGAGCGCACCTTGAGACGCCGGCCGCTGCCGTCGGGCAGTCGCAGCAAGTCGTAGTAGAACCCGTCCTCCTCGTCCCACATCCCGTCCGGACCAGGATGGTTCATGGCTGCGGCGATGAACTGGAAGTTCTCCGTGAACTTGAAGACCATGTCCTCATAGTCGGGGTCGTGGACGGCGATCTCCGACGCGAGCTCCACCATGTTCTGGCTGAAGAGGGCCATCCAGGCGGTGCCGTCCGCCTGCTCCAAGTGGCCGCCGGTGGGAAGCGGCGCGCTCCGGTCGAAGACGCCGATGTTGTCGAGTCCGAGGAACCCCCCCTCGAAGACATTCTTTCCGAAGCGGTCCTTGCGGTTCATCCACCAGGTGAAGTTGACGACCAGCTTGTTGAAGGCGGACTTGAGGAAGTCGATATCCGTCGTCCCGCCGAACGACTTCTCGGTCTGGTGGAGGAAAAGCGTCGCGAAGGCGTGGACCGGCGGATTCACGTCGCTGAAGTTCCACTCGTAGGCGGGTAGCTGGCCGCTCGGGTGCAGGTAGGCGCCGCCGAGCATCAACGTCATCTGATTCTTCGCAAAATCGGGATCGACGATGGCGAGCGGGAGCGTGTGGAAGGCCAGGTCCCAGGCCGCGTACCAGGGGTACTCCCACTTGTCGGGCATCGAGATGATGTCCTCGTTCAGCATGTGGTACCAGTCCCGGTCCCGGAACTGGCGGCTTCCTGGCTGGAGAGGGTTGGCGTGGTGCTCGTTCAGCCACAGGTCCAGGTCGAAGAAGTAGAACTGCTTGCTCCAGAGCATCCCGGCCAGCGCCTGGCGCATCACCATCGCCTGGTCCGGGGTGACCGAGGGCGGGGTCACTGCGCGGTAGAACTCGTCCGCTTCCGAGAGCCGCTCCGCGAAGATCCGGTCGAAGTCGTCGAAGGGCCTGCCCTCTGCCCCGGGCCTGGCACCCTGCCCGAGCGGCCGTGCGCCCGTGAGGCGCAGCCGCACGGTCGCCGACCCGCCGGGCGCGATCGACCGACGGTAGTGCGCCGCGACCTTGGTGCCCTGCCTCGCCGGGTTCACCGTGTCCTGCTTGCCCTGCACGATGCAGTCGTTGATGCCGTCCTTGACGTACGGGCTGTCGTTCTTGCTCCCGGGGAAGAGCCGCTCGTTGTTTGTCTCGTTCTCGGTAAAAAGCAGCGGGACGGCGCCCTCACAGTGCAGCGTGTAGTCACCCAGGACCGGATGCGCCGCCGCAGCCGAGCTCACGCCCGCCATTCCCTCGGTCAGCCTGAGGGTGGGCTTCTGGGCAGGGTTCGCGATCCACGGCGACCAGTCGTTCCGGAACCACAGAGTCGGCAGGAGATGGACCTCGGCCGCCTCCGGTCCCCGGTTCACTGCCGTGATCTTCACGAGGATGTCTTCGGTCCCGCCCTTTGCGTACTCCACGAAGACGTCGAAGTAGCGGTCTCCCTCGAAGACGCCGGTGTCGAGGAGCTCATACTCCATCTCTTCCCGCGTCCGCTTGCCGTTCGTCTTGACGAGATCGTCGTAGGGAAACGCAGCCTGCGGGTACTTGTAGAGGTACTTCATGTACGAGTGGGTCGGCGTGCTATCGAGGTAGAAGTAGTAGTCCTTCACGTCCTCGCCGTGATTGCCCTCGCTGTTCGACAGGCCGAAGGCCCGCTCCTTCAGGATGGGGTCTTTCCCGTTCCACAGCGCGATCGCGAAGCAGAGCCGCTGTCTGTCATCGGAGATCCCCGCCAGGCCGTCTTCCCCCCAGCGGTAGGCGCGCGAGCGGGCCTGGTCGTGGGTGAAGTAGTTCCAGGCGTCGCCGCCCTCGCTGTAGTCCTCGCGGACCGTGCCCCACTGCCGCTCGGACAGGTAGGGGCCCCATTTCCTCCAGGGAATCTTCCCGTCCCGCGCCTCGGCCAGGCGGGCCTGCTCCGGGTTGCCGTTGGTTGTTGCCATGGGACTCCTTTGGCGGACGACCTCACGGATGCAGGGATACCGCGCGAAACACGACGAGGTTCGTTCCCCACCGAAGACGCCGCACTCGCCTAGTGCTTGTCAGGATATTCGCCCCACCTTTGCGGGCTTCGCTCCCCGCTTCCTTATCACGGTCGGTCACCCTTCCGCAGTTGCGGTTCGCTTCCCTTGCTACGGCCAGCTTGCGAAAGGACTCTTACCTCCGAGGCACCGTCCATCGTGGGCGACTAAGAAACCACGGCCCCCTCGCGTCGCCGAGGGGGGCCTCTGTCTTGGCGCCGGGGAGGGACAAGGCCGCTTGGCGGCGGCCTTGTCCGCGACCGCCTGCGCCTTATGGGCCTTCTTCTAATCCTCCCCGCCGCGGAGAAGAGTTGCCCCGCGTCTCCCCACGGACTGAAAAGGTCGCAGCAACGGGTAGGACTCGGGAGCCCGTCCTAGAACAGGACCCGGGT
>Ga0335070_10004276_pt1 | contig 16671 bp, 16 predicted proteins | sample Lox_Sample_13_FD_206722 | JGI IMG/M metagenome (GOLD analysis project Ga0335070, IMG submission 206722) | Soil microbial communities from Loxahatchee National Wildlife Refuge, Florida, United States - Lox_Sample_1.3 | ecosystem: Environmental > Terrestrial > Soil > Wetlands | place: USA... | reverse complement strand
ATCATGGCGAGAACCGATGCCCTCGCCGTAGAGGGTCTCGAGGCGGCCATCGATCGAGCCCGTGCTTTTGTGGAGGCGGGGGCTGACATGATCTTTCCGGAGGCCATGACTGACCTCGACATGTACAGGAAATTCGCTAGGGCGGTAAAGGTCCCGATTCTCGCCAACATCACCGAGTTCGGCGCCACCCCCCTTTATACCGTGGAAGAACTCCGTGAGGCTGAGGTCGCCCTTGTCCTTTATCCCCTTTCCGCCTTCCGCGCCATGAGCAAGGCCGCCCTTGCCGTTTACAACGCTATCCGCAAGGAGGGAAGTCAGAAGAGCGTCCTTAACCTCATGCAGACCCGTGCGGAGCTCTATGATTATCTCGATTACCACGCTTTCGAACAGAAGCTTGATACCATGTTTTCGAAGGAGGAAGAATCATGAGTAATGAGAAAGAAGTCATCACTCAAAAGGTAAAGAAATCCGTCGCCCTCTCCGGCGTCATAGCCGGAAACTCGGCTGTCTGCACGGTGGGCCGTACCGGAAATGACCTGCATTACCGTGGCTATGACATCCAGGAACTTGCGAAAGAATCCACCTTTGAAGAAGTCTCCTATCTGCTCATTCATGACGAACTCCCCAACGAATCCGAATTGAAGGATTACCGGAAGAAGCTCAAATACCTGCGGGGACTGCCTGCCGAAGTGAAGGCGGTACTGGAACACATCCCTGCTGCAGCTCATCCCATGGATGTAATGCGTACCGGTTGCTCAGCCCTCGGCACCGTGCTCCCTGAAAAGGACGACCAGAACCCTCAGGCTGCAAGAGACATCCTGGACAGACTCATAGCGTCTTTCGGTTCCATGCTCGTTTACTGGTGGCATTACAGTCATAATGGAAGGAGGATCGAGGTCGAAACAGACGACGAGACCGTTGCAGGCCACTTCCTGCACCTTCTCCACGGCAGGAAGCCATCGGCCCTCCATGAAAAATCTCTCGACCAGTCTCTCATCCTCTATGCTGAACACGAGTTTACGGCATCCACCTTTTGCGCCCGCGTGATCGTGGGGACGCTCTCCGACGTGTACTCGGCCATTACGGGCGCCATTGGCGCCCTTCGGGGGCCGAAACACGGCGGTGCGAACGAAGTGGCCCATGAAATCCAGAGACGGTACAGGAATCCCGACGAGGCCGAGGCGGACATTGTCGCCAGGGTCGCCAACAAACAGATCATCATCGGTTTCGGCCATCCGGTTTACACGGTCTCCGATCCCAGGAACCCGATCATCAAAGAGATCGCGAAGAAGCTCTGCAGTGACGGAGACAATATGAATCTCTTCAATGTCGCCGACCGCATTGAGGCGGTCATGAAAAGGGAGAAGAATATGTTCTCCAACCTTGACTGGTATTCTGCCGTCTCCTATCACATGATGGGCGTGCCCACTCCCGTGTTTACACCGCTCTTCGTGATATCGCGGACCACAGGCTGGGGAGCCCACATCATCGAGCAGCGTCTCGACAACAAGATCATCCGGCCGTCGGCAAACTACATCGGGCCCGAAGACCGAAAGTATGTGCCTTTGAAAGACCGGAAGTAAGCTTCGACAGAAAAAGGAAAGGTGAGGTGCCCGGATGAGTTCATATATCTCCAATGTCAGGCCTGAACCGGACAAGGTCCTGGTCGACATCGCCAATTATGTCTGTAACTATGAAATAAAGTCAGATGAGGCCTTTGATACTGCGCGCTCCTGTCTTATCGATACCCTTGGTTGCGGACTTGAGGCCTTAGGTTATCCGGCCTGTACAAAGCTCCTGGGACCTATCGTTATCGGCACTGTCGTACCCAACGGCTCAAAGGTTCCGGGCACGCAATTTCAGCTTGACCCGGTGCAGGCGGCCTTCAATATCGGGACGATGATCCGATGGCTCGACTTCAACGATACCTGGCTCGCTGCAGAATGGGGCCACCCCTCTGACAACCTGGGAGGAATCCTCGCTGTGGCGGATTATCTCTCCCGCAAGGCGCTGGCAGAGAATAAAAAGCCGATGGTGATGAGAGAAGTTCTGACCGCCATGATCAAGGCCCACGAGATCCAGGGTGTCCTAGCCCTGGAGAATTCCTTTAACCGCGTCGGCCTCGACCACGTCGTCCTCGTGAAGGTGGCCACAACCGCCGTCGTGACCAGGATGCTGGGCGGCACAAAGGATGAAGTCATCAACGCGCTCTCCAACGCCTGGGTGGACGGCCAGTCTCTCAGGACTTACCGTCATGCCCCCAACACGGGCTCCAGGAAATCCTGGGCAGCTGGCGATGCAACAGCGCGCGGCGTGAGGCTCGCACTCATGGCCCTGAAAGGCGAGATGGGCTATCCCTCTGCCCTGACTGCCAAAGTTTGGGGCTTTTACGATGTCCTCTTCAAGGGCAATGAATTTAAATTCCAGAGGCCCTACGGCTCTTACGTCATGGAGCACGTGCTCTTCAAGATCTCCTTCCCCGCAGAGTTCCACTCCCAGACTGCGGTGGAATGCGCTATGGCCCTCCACGCCAAACTCAGGGATATGGGCAGGAGAGCCGATGATATCAAGAGGATCATGATTCGCACCCACGAAGCTGCGATCCGCATCATCGATAAGAAGGGGCCGCTCTATAATCCCGCGGACCGTGACCACTGCATCCAGTATATGGTTGCCGTGCCGCTCATCTTCGGTCGCCTTACCGCCGCTGATTACGAGGACAATGTGGCTTCCGACCCGGGCATTGATCTCCTGCGGGAGAAGATTATATGCGTGGAAGATCCGCAATTCACCAGGGACTACCATGACCCTGAGAAGCGATCCATCGCCAACGCCCTTTCCGTGGAACTGGTGGACGGGACGAAACTGCCGGAAGTGGTCGTGGAATACCCTATCGGCCACCGCCGCCGCCGCAAGGAGGGGATTCCCGTGCTTGTCGAGAAGTTCAAGACCAACCTTGCCCGCCGCCTCCCTGCAAAGCAGCAAAAGGCGATCCTCGACGTAGCTCTGGATCAGGCCAGACTGGAAGCGATGCCCGTGCATGAATTTGTTGACATGTTCGTGATCTGACCGAATCATGAGCCATAACCTCTTCAATACTCTTCGTGAATTTGATCCGGGAAATGGAAAGAAGGGGAGACTCTATTCCCTTCCTGCTCTGGAACGGGCGGGGTTTGGCAGGATCTCCCGTCTGCCGGTCTCGATCCGCGTCGTCCTCGAATCGGTCTTGCGTAATTACGACGGGAAAAAGATTACCGAAGATCATGTGAGTCAGCTTGCCCGTTGGAGTCCCGGCGCAACCCGCGTTGATGAGATCCCTTTCGTTGTGGCAAGGATCGTGCTGCAGGATTTTACCGGTGTCCCTCTCCTCTGTGACCTCGCTGCCATGAGGTCTGCGGCCCTCAAGATGGGCAAGGACCCAAAGATCATCGAGCCCCTCGTTCCCGTCGATCTCGTCGTGGATCACTCGGTGCAGATCGATTACTGTCGGGAGCCTGACGCCGTGCGAAAGAACATGGAGATCGAATTCAGACGCAACAAGGAACGGTACCAGTTCCTGAAGTGGGGCATGAACGCCTTCAATACCTTTAAGGTGATCCCGCCTGGCGTCGGCATTATCCATCAGGTCAACCTCGAATATCTGGCCCGCGGCGTGCATAATAAGGCAGGCCTCTACTATCCCGACACCCTTGTGGGCACCGACAGCCATACCACGATGATCAACGGCATCGGCGTTGTGGGTTGGGGCGTCGGCGGAATTGAGGCAGAGGCTGGAATGCTTGGTCAGCCCGTATATTTCCTGACGCCCGACGTTGTGGGAGTAAATCTCAAAGGCAACCTCAAAGAGGGTCTGACAGCAACAGACCTCGTTCTGACGATTACCGAAATACTGCGCAAGGAAAAGGTTGTCGGAACCTTTGTCGAGTTCTTTGGCGAGGGCGCTGCTTCTCTGGCACTGCCTGACAGGACGACAGTCGCCAACATGGCGCCCGAGTATGGGGCGACCATGGGCTTCTTCCCCGTCGATGATATCACCGTCGATTTCTTCCGTGGCAGCGGCCGCACCGGGGACGAGATTGCAGCATTTCAATCATACTTCCGGGCCCAGGGAATGTATGGCATGCCGAGGTCGGGCGAATTGGAGTACTCGAAAGTCATCGAGATTGACCTGTCAGAAATCAAAAGGTCTGTGGCCGGACCGAAACGGCCCCAGGACCGCATCGAACTTTCGAACCTGAGGGAGACCTTTTCTGACCTTTTTACCAGGTCCTTGTCCGAAAACGGCTTCGCCAGGAAGAGCGGTGACCTTGGGAAGCGCTTCAAGACAAGAGAGGGCGTTGATGTGGGATCGGGAGACGTGATCATCGCCGCAATAACCTCCTGCACGAATACCTCCAATCCTGCAGTTCTCCTTGGGGCCGGTCTGCTGGCAAAGAAGGCAGTGGAGAAAGGACTTGCGGTAAAAAGACATGTCAAGACATCCCTTGCGCCCGGATCTCGAGTTGTAACGGAGTACCTGAAGAAGGCCGGACTTTTGCCCTATCTCGAAGAGCTTGGTTTCTCCGTGGCTGCCTATGGCTGTACGACCTGTATCGGCAATGCAGGACCATTGCCCGATGACATTGAAGAGACGATTGTCCAGAACGACCTTGTCTGCGCCGCGGTCCTTTCAGGAAACCGCAACTTCGAGGCCCGTATCCATCCGAATCTCCACGCCAACTTCCTGATGAGTCCGCCCCTTGTCGTGGCCTTTGCCATCGCAGGAACGGTTCTCAGGAATATGGAAAGCGAGCCGTTGGGCAGAGGCAAGGACGGACAAGAGGTCTACCTCAGGGATATCTGGCCGGGGAGTTCCGAGATCGCCGAGGTGATGAAGTTCGCAACAGATCCTGAGACCTTCCGGCGTCTCTATTCAGACCTTACAAAGGACCATGTGTTGTGGAACAGCGTATCTTCGGTTTCAGGAGAGGTCTATGACTGGCCGAAATCCACTTATATTGCGGAACCGCCGTTCTTCCAGGGCTTTACCATGCAGGCTGGCCGGGTCAGCAAGATTTCCAATGCCCGTGCACTCGGTATCTTCGGTGATTCGGTGACCACTGATCACATCAGCCCTGCCGGCTCGATAAAGGAGACTTCCCCTGCAGGCAGGTATCTGATCGAAAACAATGTTCCCAAGGCCGACTTCCAGAGTTACGGCACCCGCCGGGGAAATCATCATGTCATGGTGCGCGGCACCTTTGCCAACGTCCGCATCAGGAACCTTATGATGCCGCCGAAGGCTGACGGGTCACGCATAGAAGGCGGCTTCACCATCTTCCAGCCCTCAGGGGAAGAGATGTCTATCTACGATGCCGCAGTGAGATACCTGGCGGAAGGTGTACCAACGGTCGTCTTTGGCGGCGAGGAATACGGCACCGGCTCTTCCCGCGACTGGGCAGCCAAGGGCACACAGCTCCTCGGTGTGAAGGCGGTGATCGCGAAGAGCTTTGAACGTATCCATCGCTCCAATCTTGTAGGCATGGGTGTTTTGCCGCTGCAGTTCAAAGGCAATGACACGGTCCAGACCCTCAATATCCGGGGCGACGAAGAGTTCGATATCCTTGTTCCCGAAGACCTGAGGCCACAGCAGGATATTCCCCTCGTGATCAGACGCAGGGACGGCGCGAGGGAGGAAGTGGGACTCCTTTCGCGGATCGATACCGCCATCGAGTTCGATTATTACCGGCATGGAGGGATCCTTCCTTACGTTCTTCGTGAGCTGATCGCAGAGGCCTGACCTTTCTCGGGGACCGGCCATCCATGAAGACAAAAAGGGACCACGGACGGTTCTCCATAACCATGGTACCCCTCTCTGACAACGTGTTCAGCAATCTTCCGGGTCCGAAGGTCCTAAATCTTTTCGAACATATCCTTTGACGCGCCACAGACGGGACAGGTCCAGTCATCGGGAAGATTTTCAAAGGATGTACCGGGAGCCACGCCTCCGTCGGGATCGCCGGCTTCAGGATCGTAGATATAACCGCAGACAACGCATTTCCATTTTTGCATTTTATGAGACCTCCGTTAGTCGAGTATTATGATGGCATCATTGTACCCTATTGCCTGAGACTTCCGCCAGAAAAAATGGCTCCTTTTTGCCGGCACAACAATATCTGATATAATGCATACATGCAAAAGGCTTGGAGAAAGAGGAAGAGGTTATCTCTTTCCGGCAGGTTCACCATGGTGGCCCCGAAGCCACTCACGATCACCGATTTCTTTGTCGGATCTGACAATGGTCATCCTCGTCACGAACGATGACGGAGTGCATTCGCCCGGCTTGATCGCGCTTTTTAAGGCGATGAAGGAACTCGGAGATGCCTATGTTGTTGCGCCTGACAGGGAAAGAAGCGCTGTCGGCCATGCCCTGACCCTTCACAGGCCCCTCAGGGTGGATGAGTTGAGGGAGCATGTCTACGCGATAAACGGCACTCCCACCGATGCTGTCGTGATCGGCGCAAGCAAGGTCCTTCCCCGGAAGCCCGATCTCGTCGTCTCCGGCATCAACAGGGGCGGAAACCTCGGAGACGATATTACCTATTCCGGAACGGTCTCTGCTGCAATAGAAGGGACGATCATGAGTATTCCGTCCTTTGCCGTTTCTGTGCACGGAGACAGGAACTTTCACTTTGACACGGCTGCAACGTACGCACTCAAGGTTGCGAGGTATATCATGGAGAGACACCTCCCTTACGACACGTTCCTCAATGTGAATGTGCCGAATCTCCAGAGAGGACTGGTAAAGGGGATAAAGCTCACGAGGCAGGGGAAGCGCATCTATGACAACTCGATTCAGGATGTCATCTCTCCGAGGGGCGAACAGCACTTCTGGATCGGCGGGGGTGTGCTGTACTGGGAGCACGGTGAAGACACTGACATCAATGCCGTTGAGGAAGGGTATGTTTCCGTTACCCCGGTGCACCTCGATTTCACGAATTATACCGCATTGAACCTTATGAAAGAACAGGCAGAATTTCATGAGGACGGCCCATGAAAAAGTATGATGTTATCATCGTCGGCGCAGGTCCTGCCGGCATATTCGCCGCCCTCGAGTTCACGGAGGGAAGGGGGGGCCTTCGGATTCTCATGGTCGAAAAGGGCAAAGACCTGGACGAGAGGCTCTGTCCCATGAAGGTAAGGGATATATCCTGCAACGAGTGTCCTGAGTGCGAGCTCTTGAGCGGTTGGGGAGGGGCGGGCGCATTCAGCGATGGCAAGCTGACCCTTTCATCGGAGGTAGGAGGGTATCTTACCCGATATATCGATCGGTACAGACTCCAGGCTCTGATAGATTACGTTGACGGGATTTACGTCCGCTTTGGCGCGCCGGCAGAGACCTATGGCGGCAGTGTCGATGCTGTGAAGGAACTGGAAAGGCTTGCGTCGAAGAACGACCTTATCCTTGTTCCTTCGAGGGTGAGACACATCGGGACAGAATGGTGCAGCGGCCTCCTGAGAAGGATGAGAGATACCCTCCGGGGAAGCGTTGATGTTGTCTTTGAGTCCGGCGCTGAGAAGATACTCGTCGATGATGGTCGGCCGGTGCGGAGAGTCAGGGGTGTTCGTCTCAGAGGCGGCGAAGAGGTCTTCGCTGATTTTGTGATACTCGCACCCGGAAGAGAAGGTTCACGATGGCTTGAACGCGAGGTCAGGGGCCTTCACCTGACACTTCTCCAGAATCCCGTGGACATCGGTGTGAGGGTTGAGATCCCTGCGTCGATCATGGAGCATCTCACCTCGGTAACCTACGAACCGAAGCTCGTGTTTTATTCGAAAAAGTTTGATGACAAGGTCAGGACCTTCTGCGTCAATCCTTACGGCGAAGTTGTGAAGGAACATCTCAAGGGGATTTGGACCGTGAACGGCCACAGTTACGCGGAAAGGAAGACAAACAACACGAACTTTGCGCTGCTCGTAAGCACGGTTTTTACGGAGCCCTTTAACGAACCGATTTCTTACGGGAGGTACATCGCGAGACTCGCAAATTTTCTCGGACAGGGCGTCATCGTCCAGAGGCTCGGTGATTTTCACTCGGGGAGGAGGTCGACGCCTGAAAGGATCGCAAAGGGCATTGTCCAGCCGACCCTCAAGGATGCTACGCCCGGTGATCTGAGCTTTGTCATTCCCTACCGCTACCTATCGGACATCATTGAGATGATCGAGGCCCTTGACAGCATAGCACCGGGAGTGAATTCGCGGCATACCCTTCTCTATGGCCTGGAGGTGAAGTTCTATTCCATGCAGCTGAAGTTGGACAATAACCTCGAGACCGAGATCGCGAATCTCTTTGCCATCGGTGACGGGGCAGGGGTGAGCAGGGGGCTTGTACAGGCGTCTGTCTCCGGGGTGGTTGCGGCACAGGAGATCATGAGAAGGGTAACGTGAGGGATAACAGGCAGGAGGACTACCAGAAGCTCAGGGACATGATGGTGGAGACGCAACTTGTTCCGCGCGGTATCAGGGACAGTCGCGTTCTCAAGGCCATGCGGAAGATCCCCAGACACCTCTTTATGAGTGAAGATATGTGGTACAGGGCCTACGAAGACATGGCCCTTCCTATCGGCGAGGAACAGACCATATCACAGCCTTATATGGTCGGGGTCATGACGGAGCTCCTTGACCTCAGGGGCGATGAAAGGGTCCTCGAGATAGGAACGGGCTCCGGTTATCAGGCCGCAATTCTCGCTGAACTGTCGCGGGAAGTCTACACGATCGAAAGGATGAAGACGTTATCGGAGAGGGCCGGCGCAGCCCTCAGAGACCTCGGTTATCAGAACGTACATCTGAAGGTCGGAGACGGGACGTTGGGATGGCCTGAAGCGGCCCCTTTTGAGAGGGTCCTCATTACGGCAGCAGCTCCCGAAATCCCCCAACCCCTCGTTGAGCAGCTTGCAGAAGGCGGGATAATCCTGGCGCCCGTCGGAGACAGATTTTCACAGCAGCTTGAGAAGACGGTAAAGGAGAAGGGAAGACTATACAGAGAATATCATACCCCCTGCGTCTTTGTGCCCCTCGTGGGGAAATACGGGTGGAAGGGATAGATGCCTTGAGAGGCTTTGATGAATCAGCCCTTCTCCTTCTCGACGGCCTTTATAAACTCCTGATATTTATAACTCGTTTCCGTAAACTCGATGCCCATGCCATTCCCTTGCTTCGATAGATGGGTGCTTCTCACATACCTGATGATGCCCTTTGCTCTGCAGAGATTATCTTCCGTCAGATGCAGGGTTATGTCAACAGGTATTCCGACACGAAAACCTTTCTGTGACCTGACAAACAATCCCCTTTCCGATATTCTTATTGTCGTCCCTTTCAGCGAATGATGACCTGAGCTTATCTCCACAGGGAGCTTTACGAGGTATCTCCGGTTCTGTCTCTTAATCACTATCGTATTACCCATTACTTTTCGATAGGGTCCTGATGGGACGCTTTAGAGATCGCATGCTTCTCAGTATCCCTTTCCTACTCTTGGAGCACATAGGCACCCGGAGCATCATCGAGAGGAGGATAGCCCTTTTGTGCCGATCCCAGGGACGGCGGCGGCACGGAGCCGCTGGAACGGATGGCAAGCCAGTTCTGCCACGCAGGCCACCAGGACCCCTCATGTCTCGGCGTGACAGTCTGCCATGTATCGGGATCGATATACTTTCCAGACTCTTCTTTCGTGCCGATCTGATAGGAACGGTGGGGATGGCCCGGCTCGCTCACGACGCCCGCATTATGACCGCCCGTTGTCAGCACGAAGGTCACCTGAGTATCTGCGAGAAGGTGAATTTTATAGACCGAACGCCAGGGGGCGACATGGTCCTTTACTGTTCCCACAGCAAAAATGGGAACGCGGATATCGCCTATCGTAATCGGCCTGCCTCCCACCTCAAAGCGGCCTTCGGCAAGGTCGTTGTTGAGAAAGAGATTTCTCAGATACTCTGAGTGCATGTGATAGGGCATTCGTGTCGTATCAGCATTCCAGGCCATAAGGTCGATCATGGGCTCCCGTTCACCGAGGAGATAGTCATGCACGAGGCGCGACCAGATCAGGTCGTTGCTGCGGAGAAGCTGAAAGGCGCCGGCCATCTGCCTGGCGTCAAGATACCCCTGGTCCCACATGAGGTTTTCGAGATAATTGACCTGGCTCTCATCGATAAAGGTCATGAGTTCACCTGCCTCGGTGAAGTCTGATTCTCCTGCAAGAATGGTGATACTCTTGAGACGGTCGTCGCCGTCCCTTGCCATGGCCGCACCGGCAATGTAGAGCAATGTGCCGCCGAGACAATATCCTACGCCATGAGCCTTCTGTCCGGGCACAATGGCTGAGATTGCTTCCATCGCGTCCATAATACCGAGGGTCCGATAATCTTCCAGGCGAAGATCACGGTCTTCGGGACCGGGGTTCTTCCAGGAGATCATAAACACGGTATGTCCCTTGTCTACAAGATACTTCACGAGGGAATTATGGGGGGAGAGGTCAAGAACATAGTACTTCATGATCCAGGCAGGAATGATAAGGACCGGTTCTCCGTAGACGGTCTCTGTTGTCGGCGTGTACTGAATCAGCTCAATGAGGCGGTTACGATAGACTACTTTCCCCGGTGTGACGGCAAGGTTGGCCCCGACCTTGAAGCCCTCGGTACCCACCGGCTTTTTTCCGGATACCGCCCTTTCCCAGTCCTCAAGAAGGTTCAGCATGCCTCTGATAAGGTTGCTCCCTCCGCGCTCCATGGTCCTCTTCAGGATTTCAGGATTTGTGAGGATGAAGTTCGAGGGAGAAAAGATGTCGAGGAGCTGACGTGCAACAAAGGAGACGACATCCTCATGATGGCAGGAAACGCCCTGGATTCTCGTCGTTGCCTCACGCCACCACTGCTCAATCAAAAGAAAAGACTGGGAGAGGAGATTGAAGGGCCAGCGCTGCCATTCCTCATGGGAGAAACGATGGTCCTCAGGGGTCTCAAAGCAGGGTTCAGTTGCAGGGTCTACGGCAGCCCTGGCAACGTAGAGATGGAACCTCAGGATCTCGCGGACCGCCTTCTCCGCAAGCTGAGCCTGCTTGCCCGGTGAAATGGCAAGGTGAACAAGCCAGTCAAAGTAGGCCGACATGAGTGCCGCCGGTGAAACGCCCAAGGTCAGGCGTCCGAGCCAGGCATGGGTCAAGCGGTCCAGAGTTGAAACCCCTGTATGCGGGGAAGAGAATTCTTCTTTCATTTGGCCCTCCTAGTCGACTGATCTATGCGAGAAGCGTCTCTCTACCTAAGAATAGTATAGCAATATTATCGGGAGAAGTCATTTGAAGGAGTTCGCGAGTACGGCGATATTGAACCAAACAACGCTCCCCAAACCGCCCTTCGGCTAAGAGAGGGGAAGGGGGATTTACTTTATGCAGTTATGAGGAACATGGACGCAACTCCGGCTTTTTCCGAGAACTTCAAAAAATGTTGTAAGACAAAATCTGACAGCGTATCGGCGATGTCTTACAAAAAAATCGTCAACCGTCTGATAGAAAAAACCATCACGATCGCTTATGATTAAAACTCACACCCAGCAAATCGCGGCCAGAAAGTCGTGGATAGATCAACAAGCCGCGATGTACAAGGAGGTACAATGAAGAAGTGTCCGCAGTGTTCCGGAGAGCACCCCATATGGAGAGATTGTGGCAACGGCATATGCTCCCGGTGTCATACAACCATGAATGTATCTGCGGGAGCCAGGAGTCAGAAACCAGAGTTTGCAACGCTGGTTCTGGGAGACGGCTTCGCAGAGTCTGCGACGGAAGTCTGCCCTGATTGTAATGGCACGTCTGTGTGTCAATATTGCATGGGATTGGGATTCGTACCCTAAGGGATCTTCAGATCAGGTCAGTACCACTCTGCCTTGTTTTTGGGTACGGACCAGTGTATGAAATCATACCAGATGCCGAGAGGCGCCTTTTCGACTCCCTTGAAACGTTTGTGGAGGACAGGTAAGGCATCGGGAACAAAGAGGAAGGTGACGGGCTGTTCTTCCGCAAGGATAGTGTGGATTCTGTTATAGATCCTCTTTCGCTCTGCAAGATCGAAGGTGCTCCTTCCTTCGATGAGGAGCCTGTCGACCTCGTCGTTCTTATAGGAGATAAAGTTGAAATCACCCTCCTTTGTCTTTGAGGAATGCCAGATGTCATAGATGTCTGGGTCTCGCGAGAGTGCCCATCCCAGAATGACCGCCTCGAACCTCTTCTTGTCGATGAATTCATGAAGCAATGCCTGCCACTCCAGGACCTTTATGTTCATGTCAATGCCGACTCTCCTGAGGTTCTCCTTGATGATCTGTGCTGCCTTCAATCTCACGTCATTCGCCTGGTTCACTAAGAGCGTGAAACGGAAAGGTCTGCCGTCCTTGGAAAAAATGCTGTCGCTGCCCATCGACCAGCCGGCCTCCCTAAGAAGCTCTCTTGCCCTCTCGGGGCTGTAAGCGGGATCGCTGACGTTGGGATTGTATGCCCAGGATTCAGGCGGAAAGGGTCCTGTGCAGGGTGTTCCAAATCCGAGGAGGACACCGTCAATAATGTCCCTCTTGTTGATGGCATGGGTGATCGCCCTCCTCACACGCTTGTCCGCAAAGCGCTGATCAAGGAGATTGAAACCGAGATAGGTGTAGCCGAAGGCGGGATACCGAAACTTCTGAAAATACCTGGTGAAGCGCTCTGAACTGGCCTGAAGCTTATATTGAGGCGGGGTCAGTCCCATAAAATCTATCCCGCCGAACTTCAGTTCGAGAAACATGGTCGCCGTGTCAGGGATTACCCTTGCTATGTACTTGTCGATATGAGGTCTGCCCTCAAAATAGTCATCAAAGGCTTCGAGTACAATCTTCTGGCCCGTCACCCATTCCTTTAACTTGTAAGGCCCTGTTCCAACGGGGTTCCTGTTGTAGCTCTCTTCAGCTATGTTCTTCCCTCCCAGGAGATGTTTGGGAATGATGCCCATGCCCCATGATTCGAGGGCAGGGGCATAGGGCTCTCTATAAGTAACGCGTACCGTATATCTATCAACAACCTCAACCCTTTCGACAGGGCCGTAATTGCTCCCATAGGGTGTCGGGACCTTCGGGTCGGTGACGGTCTTATAGGTAAAGACAACATCATCAGCAGTGAATTCTTCACCATCATGCCATTTGACTCCCTTTCTCAGATGGAAGGTTATCTCCAGTCCGTTGGCGCTCACATCCCAGGATTCCGCGAGGTCACCGGTAACCTTGATATTTTTGTCGTATTTTGTGAGTCCGTTAAAGATGTAGCCGCTGATGTCGCCCGATGCGCTGTCCGATGCCAGGAGGGGAAGAAGGCGTTTGGCGTCGGCGCCAAAGCCTACGGTGATGTCAAAGGGCCTCTTTATTTCGGGCTCTCTTGAACAGGAGGAGAGGAAGAGGATGATGAGAACAACCGTACTCCGGAAGGCGTAATGCATAAGGGGATGACAGGTACCCTTCTTAGTATCAGCCAATACTTCTTGCCGGTTAGACCTATTTTGGGGGTTGAGGCGCCTGCTGCACCGGTGCCTGCGGCTGAGGCGCCGGAACCGCTCCCTGCTGGGGTACCGTTTGGAAGGGTTTTTGTTCCAGCGGAGCCGTGTGCTTTATGACCGACCCGCTCTTGACCGAGAGAACGGCAAGGAGGAGTGAAGTTATCATAAAGACGACAGCACAAATTGTGGTAAGTTTGGAAAGAAATGTCGCCGCTCCCCGGCTTCCGAAGAGCGTCTGGCTGGAGCCGCCAAAGGCGGCTCCCATCTCGGCACCCTTGCTGCTCTGGAGCAGGACTACAGAAATCAAAAAGATGCAGGCTGTGGTATGAATGATGAGAAGAAATGTTGTCATTTTGTCCCCCTCGTAAAGGTAACGATCTTTTCGAAGCTCTCAGGTTTAAGGCTTGCGCCTCCGACGAGCGCGCCGTCAACATCAGGACAGGCCATGAGGCTGTCGATGTTCTCGGGCGTCACGCTTCCTCCGTAGAGAATCCTTATGGTATCGGCGGTGTTGCCATAGATCTCCCGCAAGGTATTCCTGATAACATTATGGGCCTCCTGTGCCTGCGCTGCTGTTGCCGTCTTTCCGGTCCCGATCGCCCAGATCGGTTCATAGGCGATCACCAGGTCTTGTCTGCCGATCTCCTTAAGGCCACGCGTCAACTGGGTCCGGACAACGTCAAAGGTCTTTCCTGACTCCCGCTCAGCCAGAGATTCGCCGATACAGAGAATGACGGCGAGTCTGTTCTTATGAGAGACACTGATCTTCCTGTTTACGATGTCATCGGTCTCATGAAAATATTGCCTTCTCTCTGAATGTCCGATGATCACGTAATCGCAGCCTATGTCCTTAAGCATGAGGGGTGATATCTCTCCGGTGAATGCCCCTTTTTCCTCGTAAAAGACATTCTGAGCCGCAAGTTTCACGTTCGTCCCGATAAACCGCTCTGCGATCGCAAAGAGCGAAGTGAAGGGCGGGGCTATGGCAATGTCGGCGTCAGTGACGCCGGAAACCGTGGGGAGAAAGTGATGGACGAAATCCATCGCCTCCGGTATGGTCTTGTTCATCTTCCAGTTTGCCGCCAAAAAAGGTCTGCGCATCCTTACATTTAATATTATCAAGGCGATAAAAGTCAAGGGCTGGCGGCCATTTTGCGGTGTATACGTCGAAATCAGGTGAAGGTATTTTGGAAGGGAAGCAGAATGATTTTACGTTCGTTGTTCTTTCGAATGAAGAATATCAAGCGGACTCTGTAGCCGTTAACCGGCGCCACTATGTTTAATACAAGGGCCGCTCAAAAATCTAAGGGACTTCTTGCCTCTTTTACCGTCCTGCTCGGCACGCAATGGGTATAGATCATCGTGGTCCTTACGTCGCTGTGGGTTCTGTGATGAGGGGGATACATTACACGTGACAGCGAGATGGGTAAGGAAGTCCTTGACATCCGTTGTAGTGAGAGAAGAAGGGTGTGTTCCTTTTTTGAAGCCGCGAAACTTATTGACCCAGATCGTGTATGACGAGAGCGTCTTGGGCGAGTAGTGTCTGGTTTTGATGACAGCAGCAAGATCCGCGATCGCCTTGTCCCATGCCGGTTTATCAGAAGAGAGAGACGCGACTGCCGAAGTGACCGGCGCCAAAGCTTTGCTCTCCGCTGGAACCCGGCTCGTATTGAACCGCGTCATGAGGTCGAGATAAAGGGATATGGCATGCGCCGCCTGCTTGATCTGCATATCGGTTTGCCTTTTTTCTTTTAACTTTTTGAGAAACAGTGGCAGACTTTTCGAGGAGGCATCAGCACAATGGTATTTAGAGCAGAAGTCCAGGTAATACCTGAGCCATTTTTTGTAATAACCATGCTGGACTGAAGGAACCGAATGCTTGGCGAGCTTCGATTCAAACTGTTGCACTATTTCAATCGGCACACTGATCATCCCGGCGCCCCCTTCGATGACGCTATGCACTATTCTTGTTATGATGAGCGACAAATCAATATAATGATATCAAGGTGTTATGTCAACTTCTATTTCACAAAATCACCTTTTTCTGCTAAACTTCTGTATGTCGCTTAATAACATGGTTCTGCATAAAATGATAATAAAGACAACTCAATCTTTTGCCCTCAATCGGTTATATTCTTCAATCGGAATAATGGCATATCTATCCAGTTTAGTAATCATACTTGATCCATCAGGAACTATAAAAAAAAGACAATCCGAAACATCATCCAACCGTCGCTCGATCAGGCAATTATGGACATAAGAACCGTCTGTTGTTTTGTTAGCCGCAATTTTACACATTTTAATCACCACCTTTCACGAAGGAGATAAACCCGATGAAAGCTAAAATTCTGTTTCACAAATGCCTTCAAAATGCTCAGGAACTTGGAAGTAATGACGAATTTATGGTATCTCGCATTTTCTTTTCTCTTCAGTTGCCAGACAAAAGAATTGACGATTTGTCCGTTGATATTAAACTTGCCGTGGGTGATCAATTTGAAGGTGGTAGCATTGAAGTCAGCAAGCCACAAGGCTATTCTGGTCCGCTTAACTATTCCGCCTTTCGCGACGCAGTTGAAAAATATTATCGTCATCTTGTCGGGTCCACCGGCATAGGCATCCGCAGTGCAGGTGCATCAAATATTCGCATGTACAACAATACATTTTCAATCCCCATGACTGCTGAAATCGATATTGATGAAAGCACTGCCGGATGGTAAGAAAAATCAAATAAAATTTTGCAGAACAAAATGCTCAACCAGACTCGCAATAAACGCGGTTTGGTTTTCATTTTTGGCCTCTGCGCTCGCTGGTTAGCATGGTCGTTCCTCCCCTCCGCTTCGCTCCGGGGAGGAACGCGGCGCTGAGCGGTGTGCCTGATTCACCCCTCCGCTCCGCTGCGGGGCGAACCAGGCACAGGAGCAGGATTCCCCTCCGGGGCACCGCTCAGCCCCGCATTAGGGAGTAAATAATGAACAAAAAAATGCGATCATTCTACATTGAGGTTATGACCCGACTTTCGCCGATGGATCTCCCATGTCTCGTAAGTAATTGGAATTGCACTTCAATTTAGCCATTGAATTGCCTACCTAATGATATCCAGCCTCGTATAGCGTCTGAAAGAGCATAAAATAAG
>Ga0335070_10004275_pt1 | contig 16673 bp, 13 predicted proteins | sample Lox_Sample_13_FD_206722 | JGI IMG/M metagenome (GOLD analysis project Ga0335070, IMG submission 206722) | Soil microbial communities from Loxahatchee National Wildlife Refuge, Florida, United States - Lox_Sample_1.3 | ecosystem: Environmental > Terrestrial > Soil > Wetlands | place: USA... | reverse complement strand
CAGGCGGATGCCCAGGTCCAGCGTGCGCTGCTCCACGGAGTAAGCCATGAGTCCGTAGAGTCCGATGGAAGCCAGCAGAATAGCCACGAAGGCGAAGATGCCGAGCAACAGAGTGTTGAACTGATCGCGGGCAGTGGACTGCACGACGACCTGATCCATCGTGCGGATATGGCCGACGGGGAGATCCGCGGCTTGTTGGAAAATGCGCTGGATGGGATCGGCGAGCGAGAACGGCGCCACTTTCGTGCGCACCACCCAGGTGAGGGGCATGAAAGTGTTGTTCAGGGCCATCACACCATCGCGGACCTGCGAGAGAGGCACGAACATCTCATTGACGGGGTCCTGATTCAGACCGGCGTCACGGGCGTCGCCTACGATGCCGATGATCTCGCGGGCCGGTTCGGCGAACGCGGGTCCCATGCCCGCCCCGATGGTGATTCGTTGCCCGATGGGGTTTTCGTGGGGCCAGAAGCGCCGGGCCATGGCTTCGTTGATCAGGGCCACGCCGGGGGCGCCAGCTGCGTCACGTTCGGTGAAGCCGCGGCCGCGGACGATCGGGACCTTGAAGACATCGAAGAAACGGGGTGTCACATAGGCCCAGCCCGCGCCGCCTTGAGACTGCTGGTCGTTGGCGGGGCGGCCCATGATCGAAAAGCCCAGGCCGAGCCCGCCTTCGAGCGGCAGGTAGCAGCTTGCCGCCGCTGCCTCCACTCCGGGTAAAGCTTCGATCCGTTCGATGGCTTGGCGAGCCATCCCGGAAATCGGCGCAGTTTGGTCGAAGCGGCTGCCGGTCAGCGAGGTATACATGGTGAGGACATGGTGCGGATCAAAGCCAGGATTGACGCTGTGCAGTGCGGCAAAAGTGCGGATGAGCAAACCGGCGCCCACCAGCAGCACGATGGCCAGCGCCATTTCGCTGACGACGAGCAAGCCGCGGGCTTTGTTCTGCCGGAGGCTCGAGCCTGACCGCGCACTGCTTTCCTTCAGGGTGAAGCTGAGGTTGGCGCGCGACGCCTGTAGAGCGGGGAACAGGCCGAAAATGATACCCGTCAGCAGAGCGAGCCCAAGGCTGAAGGTCAGGACGCGCCAATCGAGAGTGACCGCGGCGCCGTTCTCGCCGATTCGTGGAATGTTGCCCGGATTGACAGCCAGAAGAGCGCGCACGCCGGCGGATCCAACAGCCAGACCCACGACGCCGCCGATGACGGAAAGCAGCACACTCTCCGTGAGCAGTTGGCGAATGATGCGACCCCGGCCCGCGCCGATGGCGGAGCGGATCGCGATTTCGCGGGCGCGGCCGGTGGCGCGCGCCAGCAGCAAGTTGGCGACGTTTGCGCAGGCGATCAGCAGGACGAAGCCCACCGCGCCGAGGAGGATAAACAGCGCCGGACGAACGTTCCGAACGATGGTCTGCTGCAGGGGCTCGGCGGTGAAGCTTTGGCGGGGCCCTAAGGCACCCTCGGGGAACTTGCGCCGGAACTCTTCAGCGGCCAGCTTGAGAGAAGCCTGGGCGGCTGCCAGGCTGATGCCGGTGCGCAATCGGGCTGCGGCGCCGAAATAATGCGCCTTCTGTGCGCTGTTCGGGTCGGCTTGGAAGGGCAGGTAAAGATCGGCGGGAGGATCGAACGCGAAGCCGGGGGCCAGAACACCGATGATGGTGTAGGATTCGCCACCGAGCGTAACGGCCTTGCCGACGATGCGGGGATCGGAGCCGAAACGCCGCTGCCAGAGGCCGTTCGAAAGCACGACGACGTTACCGCCGCGCGGCCGGTCTTCCTCCTTCGAGAACGTCCGGCCCAGAACCGGTTTGGCGCCGAACAAATTGAAAAACTCGTAGGAGACGTGGATGCCTTTGAGCTGCTCGGGCCGGTCGCCGCCCGAGATATTGATGCCCGGGCCACCGGCGTCGAAAGCGGCGACGTCTTCCAGAACCTGGGTCTGCGCGCGCCAGATGTTGTATTTGGGGACGGACGCACCCGGGAAATTACCCTGCGGCGTGGCATTCAACAATTGCACGATGCGGTCCGGCTCAGGATACGGCAGCGGCTTCAGCAAGACGGTATTGATGACAGAGAAGATCGCGGTGTTGGCTCCGATGCCGAGGGCCAGAGCAGCAATGGCGGTGACCGTAAAGCCGGGACTCTGACGGAGCATGCGCAGCGCGTGCCTGAGATCCTTGAGCAAAGTATCCATGGATGGGTTAGACGGAGCAAACTGGCCGAAGTTCCGGCGCGGGACCTCCTTTTAGTATGGGTGGATTATTGACCGGATCTGCGAATCCCCTTATTCTGCATAGATCGCTTAGGGGGAATCATGGCTTACATTGGCCTTCCAGAAGGCCTACCAGGAATTACGGGACCGATGGCGTTTCGACCGGAAACGGCAAAGCCGCTGAACGAGCTGGCTGAGATTTTGCTGCAAGGGCCGAGCACGCTGGCACGCGGCGAGCGGGAATTGATCGCCGCGTATGTTTCGTCGCAGAACGACTGCTTTTTCTGACACCAGATTCACGGCGCGGTCGCGGCGTACCATTTTGGCGGAGACGAGAAGCTGGTCGCGGATGTGAAGAAAGATGCGCAGGGCGCGTCGATTTCACCGAAGCTCAAAGCGCTACTGGCCATCGCCGATAAGGTGCGGGTGAGCGGCAAGGCGGTTCAGCCGGAAGATATCGAACGGGTGCGCCAGGAGGGGGCAACCGACCTGGAGATTCACGATACGGTGCTGATTGCCGCGGCGTTTTCGATGTACAACCGGTACGTCGACGGACTTGCGACATGGGCTCCGGAAGACCCGGCGGCATATCGCGAAGGCGGGGCCAGGCTGGCGCGCGAAGGCTATCTTGAGCCCTGAGCCAGGCTATTTTTTCCCCCAAACCGTCGTTTGCGGGTTGTAGTTGCGCCAATCGAACCAATAGTCTTTGAGGGCCTGGACCCGTTCGAGACACGTTCCTTTCGCCTTGCCGGAAACGGCGCAGCCCTGGAAGTTCCATTCACTGCCGGTGGATGCATCCATGAGCAATGCGCCGGGCTTGGGAGGCGAGAGGCGATAGAAGTCCGCTGCGCCGTCGACGCCGGGAATGCGGTCCCGGAAGACGCGCACCGACTGGTTATCGTCGCCCACGACGAGCAGAACCGGCTCGGCGCCGACGTGATCCTGGACCAGTTTTTCCTTGAGGACCTGGTCGTAGAGAAAGGCGCGGCTGGCGCCAAAGGCCCGGATGCCCAGCATGAGGTCTCGCGCTTTCATACCGTGCTCCGGGAAGCTGATAACAACGGGCACCCGCTTCATTTGAACGTCCCAATCTTTGCGCTCGTATTCGGAAGCGTATCGGGAGAGGTCTTTCAGCACGGAGCCTTGCGGCTGTTCGGATTTCCAGGTTGCGAAGTTGAGCTCATCGGACGGCACGAGCGTCAATTGGCGGCCCTTGAGCGGGCCTGAGACGGCCAGGCCGGTAATCTGCTGCCAATAGCTGCCGGTCTCCTCATCGCGCATGAGAAAGTTCTGGTTGTTGATGCCGGCCAGGTGAAACGTGAGCCGCAGGCCGTCTATTTCTCTGGTCCACACCAGACCGGTGTGACAGAGTGTTCAATAGGTGGCGACGATGGCGCGACTACCAACCACGTCGTTGACGACGTGATGGTACCCCATGGTGCGAATGGGGTACGCGTGAGCTTCTCCGTTGATCGAGACGGCGATAACCTTGTCGTCCGGATCGATCTTGGCCTGCTGGGCTCGAAGAAAGGACGGCTGGCCGATGGGGTGAAACATGAGCTCGTAGACGTTGACCCGCGCCACGAACGCCAAGAGGCAAACGAAGGCTGTGGCGAGCGACGCGAAGAGGCGGGGCAGCTTGCGGGGCTGCGCCGGCCAGTACCAACCGAGCAGCGACGCCAGCGCCGCGAGCGCGGAGAGCATGGTCAGCACGGAACGGAAACGGGCGAGCAGGAGCGCTGTCGCCAGCTCATTCGCACCCTGCGCACGGAACGGGCGGATTACGTAGATCGGGTAGACGACACACGCTAAGGATATAAGGGTGCAGGAGAATAAGACGAGAAGAAATCTCATTCGATTGCGCTCGGGTGACGTCGGCATCATACGGTTGGGCTCCTGGGTTGGCGTCAGCGCCGTAACAGTCTTTTCGCCGCCAGCCTAGTGCCCTCCACACGCGCGCGGATCTTGGCAAATGCGGTGTCGCGGGATGTGGAGGTGTCGTCGGCGAAGGGTGAGAAGCCGCAGTCGTCGGTGGTACCAAGCTGTGAAGGCGGAAGGTACTCAGCCGCCTGCAAGACTCGATCACAGACCTGTTCCGGCGTCTCCACCGCAGGGTCCACCGGGTCAATGACGCCGACAAAAACGATCTGGCCGGTTTGAACCTGCTGACGGATGATTTGCAAAACGCGCACCGGATCTTTCTCGCTGGCGAGTTGAATATAGAATCGCCCGACGTGGAACTGAAAGAGCAGAGGCAGCAGGCCGGCGTAGTCGACGTCTGCGCTGTGGGTGGAATCGCGATCGCCTCCGGGGCAGGTGTGGACGCCGATGCGGCGCTGCTCGCCGGGCGAAAAATGATCCAGAACGCGATTGTTCAGTGCCACAAAGCTCTTCAACAACCCTCCGGAAGGGTCGAGCTTCAACGAGAGGCGGCCTTCGGTAAAGTCGATTTGCACGCTGTCCGCGCCATTCCCGAGACACCGGCGGATGTCGGCCACGGCTTCGTCGGCCAGATCGGAAAGGAAGGCGTCGCGTGAATAACCGGGAATTCCCGAAGAGGGATAAAGCAAGCTGAGAGCCGACGACGAAATGACGGCCTGCTTGATAGGCAGACCGGTCAACTCGCGCGCCGCTGCGAGATACTCCGACGCATAGTGGCCGTAGTGAAACGGCCCAGCGGTCAACCTGGGTAATTGACGCGTGTGCCCGTCCTTGAATGGAATGACGACGCCGTCAGGAGCCAGGTTGGCAAGGCTTTCGAGCGGATAGGTGGCGAAGCTGGACTTGGTCTGCTCGCCATCCGTGATGACCGGCGAGCCGGTTTGCTCGAACCGCTGGATGGTGTCCTTGAGCGCCTGGCAGGCGATCTCGTCGAATTGTTCGTCCGAGATCCGGCCGCTTTGTTTGCCGGCCCACGCCGCGATCAATTCGGGCGGACGTGGGATGCTGCCGATCGGTTCGGTAGGTATTTCCATAAAGTCGGTAGAATCGCGTGTCCGAAAAGGGTAGCCAAGAAGACCGCCGGCGCACAATACTCAAAAAGAATTACCGGCGGTCTTGACCGTTGTAAAAATCACGTTTGGGGATAGAATGAGTGACTCACTTGCTCCGCGATGAACAAATGGAGGACAAAATGAACGCCGGTCGTTACTGGATTCTGTTCGGACTTTTCGCCGCCGCTCTTATGCCGGCGCAAACGCAGTCTGCGCATCCGCTCGACGCGCTCAGGATGCAGGAATACTGGACGGTCTACGATGTGCTGCAGGCCAGCGGGCGGATCGACAAGGATACGTACTACGCAACCGTTCTGTTGCACGAGCCGGAAAAAGATAAGGTGCTGGCGTGGAAGACGGGAGATCCCGTTCCGCGCGACGCGGATGCCATCCTCTTCCGCAAAGGACAGGTGATTGAGGCTCGCGTGGACATCGCGGCCCGGAAACTGGAGTCATGGAAGGAGCCGAAAGGCGTGCACGCGCCGATCCTCGAGAGCGAGTTCAAGGAACTCGATGAACTGGTCAAGAAAGACCCTCGGGTTGTGGACGCGCTGGCCAAGCGCGGCATCAAAGACCTGTCGACGGTCGATTGCGTGCCCCTGCCGTTTGGCTATTTTGCGATTCCCGAGCTGGAGGGGCATCGCATTATGTATGGCGGGTGTTCAGACCATCGCGGCAGCTACCTGAACTGGGGACGATCCATCGAAGGATTGCTGGTGAAGGTGGATGCGGTCGACAAGAAAGTGCTCGAGGTGACCGATGAGGGACCGGTGCCGGTACCTTCGTCGCCCATCAATTTTGAAGAGGCGGCTTTCATCGCGCGTCCGGGCACGACGCCGTTGTCCGTAACGCAACCTCTGGGGCCCGGATTTCAGATGACCGGCGGGGAAGTGGCCTGGCAGAACTGGCATTTCCGCTTCCGCCTGGATCCGCGCGTGGGGCCCGTGATCAACCTGGTGCGCTTTGATGACGGCACGAACCTGCGTTCGGTCCTTTACGAAGGATCGATGTCGGAGCTGTTTGTTCCCTACATGGACCCGGCAGCGGGCTGGGCGACGCGCGTGTTCCTCGATGCCGGTGAGTTCTTTCACGGCGGCGTACTGAGGCCGCTGCGCGAGGGGGCCGACTGCCCGGCGAACGCGGCGTACTTCGACGCCCTGGTGGCGGACGAACACGGGATTCCGGTGCTGCGGTCGCGAGAGGCGTGTCTCTACGAGTTTTCGAGCGGCGCTCCGGCATGGCGGCATTTCGAAAAGGAAGAGGTCTGGGCGCGGCCGAGCCGGACCCTGGTTCTCCGCGCGGCGGCGGTCATCGGGAATTATGACTATATGCTGGACTGGCGATTCGAGCAAGACGGCTCGATTCACGTTGCCGTAGGCGCTACCGGCATCATCGAAACCAAAGGCGTGAAGGCAAAGAAGGCCGAAGAGCACATGATGAGCGGAGCATCAGACACATCAGAAGCCGCTCCAGATGAGTTCGGGCAGTTCGTTGCCGAGAACACCATCGGCGTCAATCACGACCACTTCTTCTCGTTCCGGCTCGATCTGGATGTGGACGGGCAGAACAATTCGTTCGTAGCGCACCGGCTCAAGCAAAAGCAACTGCCGGCGTCCACACATCGCAAGACCATCTGGGTGCCCGAGCATATGACGGCGCGCACGGAGCGCGACGCCATGATGGACATTCACCTGGAACGGCCGGCCATGTGGATCTTCGAGAATCCGAGCGTCCGCGGGCCGCTCGGATATCCGACTGGATACGAGATTATGCCGGGGTATAACGCGGCATCGCTGCTCGATCCGGAAGATGGGCCGCAGCGCGTCGGCGCTTTTTCGACGCATCAGCTCTGGGTGACGCCATACCGGACGGAGGAACGTTATGCCGCGGGGGTTTATCCGACGGCCAGCAAAGGAGACGACGGGCTAGCGGCGTGGACCAAGGCGAACCGGCCGATTGAGAACACGGACATCGTGGCGTGGTACACGCTGGGGTTTCATCATATGCCGCGAGCGGAAGACTGGCCGGTGATGCCGGTAATGTGGCACGAGTTCGTGATCCGGCCGTTCCACTTCTTTCCGCAGAACCCGGTGCTCACTCTGCCGAATGCGCCGTAGAGCGTTGGAAGAGAAATCCTCCGGCGGTTCCGAGCATCAGCCAGAACAGCGCGTTCGTCGCCAGAGAAGCCATTGCAAAGCGGTGAACGAGTTGAGCTGGAACTGCGCTCTGCCCGCTCGCAGCCGGCGCGCCAACCAGGTGCGGGAGGGAAAGGCAGATGAGCCCGCCAAGCCGAACCAACCAGGTCCGCCCGCGACCCGCCAGCAAGTACAATCCTGCTGCGGTCGCGACGGCTGTGCCGGCCCACCAGACCTGGCGTTCATACAAACCGGCGACGGCAGTGCCCGGGGGTTGCGGCGGTAGGCCCAGGGCGGGAGCGAGATTGAAGCATGCGAAGGCTGCCAGACCCCAGAGCGCGCCGCGCCGGGCATTGACGCGGGTTCCGGTCAAAGCCAGCGACCCGAACAGGATCGCTGCGAAGCCCATGCTGGTCAATACGGTTGTAAGAGCGGTGAACGACGTACGCTCCCAGCCGTTCGCCGGTTGCCAGCCTTCGGCCTCGTGGGACATGCCGGAATGCTCTGCGGCCGCCTCATAAGTTTCCGCAGTCTCAATCAGCGGAATGACCGTGAAGTGTTGTACGGCGAACAATACCAGGCCTGCGAGCGCGCCGGACGCGAACACCACGAGCATCCATTGCCGAAACCGGTTCACAAACGGCCTCAGTGGCAGGGAAAGCCGCTGGCGTGCCGCGTATCGTGAGCGGCGCTGTGCGCTCGGGGCAGGTTCGAGAAGCCAACCGCATACAAGACGACCACCCCAAACAGGAGAACGCCGAGCGCAGGCCACCGGTCAGCGATTCGCCATACACGAACGCGCGCCGTATCGAGGACGGCTGATGTTTGCATAGTGTCAGAGTCTATCACGAGTCGCCCCTTAGGGCCGGGTAGTGTGAAGTGTCTGAAATCTGCGTTGATCGCCACCTCCACCGCTTGCGGATTTAGAAGCCCAGCGCAGAATCCCTTTGGGATTTCAGCGGTGGTTGCCATAAAACCTTTAGAATCAAAGGAATTCACGCCCGTACATGCCACTTGATCTTTCTGGGCAAATGGAGCATCATAATAGTTGATTGGCTGCTTGTTTATCAAGCAGTTTTTTCAAAGCGACTGGGGCGCCGGATGGCAGTTCCGTTACCCGGGCGAGTCGCCGAGGATCAAAGGCCGCTCATTTCAAGTGGGCGGCCTTTTTACTGTGGCCTGTTATTATCGCCTTTTGGTATCACACCAAAAAGTTCTACGCTGGGGTGGCGCGTTGAACATTCGAATATTATGCGGTCCCGAACTAAATTTCCATAGTGGTCCGCGCGTCGATTTGGGTTTTCTATAGCGGCCATAACGGAGGGCTTGACTATTACCGAAGATGCATCCATGCCGCTCTCTATTTGGTCAAGAACGTCATCAATCGTATACCCATCCCTCTGAATGCGCCCGTTGTAAATGTGTCGCCCCACAAAAACCACTTCAGCGCCAATGGGTGGATGTCCGTGGATGCAGCGTTCCTGGTTAATGGCGTTTCGTTGTACATCAGTCAATGTGCCGATGCTAACGAGTGGCGCTCTCTTCCCGCATTGCAATATTTCTAGGTTTGCGCGAATCAAGGCGCACGCCCCGGGCAAGAGTGGCATTTCAGACCCGCACCAGAAACAATACGACACTACACTCCGAAATTGAAGTCGACGGCTGCATTTTAGCCAGTCACGACATATCCGAAATTTTTGAAGCCCTGTTTTCAGACCATCGCGGTAACGCGAGCAGAAGTTGAATCAAACCGGTTTTGAATTTCGCCCTCGGTCGCCGGGATCGGGCCACAACGGATCTTTTCCTCGAGGGCTTTCCGCCGGGACCGCTGTTTTCGCCCCAACGCACATTTCAGGCACTACCCTTCCCGCCGGAGGCCGCGCTCAATTCCACCGGTTTGCCGTGTGGCGTGTGACGGTAGGCGTCGGCCCAGGCTTCTTTGCGCTCGAGCATGGCTGAGGGATCGGTGAGACCTTTGGCGGTGACCAGACGCTCGAGCGATGCGAGCCAGTGGTGATAGTAATGTGAGCCGTCGTCGGACTCGCCTCGAGCCGCAGCGGCTTTCAATTCATCCGCCAGAGCGGCCGCAAACTCTTTCCAGGCGAAGTGTCCCTGCTCGGAGAGCTTCACGGCGAGCGCGAACGCCTGCGCCTCCCAGGGCTCGGCAAAGACGGGTCCGGATTCATCGCGCGGGAGGCGCGGCAGATCTTTCAAGCGTTCGGCATCAGGCTGGTTCAAGGTAGTCATCCCACGTATCTATGTAGACGGCATCGCGCGGAGAGGCTTGCTCGCCCCACAACTCGCGCGCGGCGAAGCGGACCGAATAGACGTGCTGCGGTTTTTCGCCGAGAAAATAGGCATTGGTGTCCGGGAAGACGAACACGCCGTGGTGGCGATCTATGGTCCCCAACTTTCCACGCGCGTAACGCGGCAGGCGCGTGTGACCTGCGGGATTGATGTTGCGAGCGCGCACCTGCTGGCCCACCTGGAAGCGTGGAAGGCCCGGGATATCGCGCCTCGCACCCTTTCCCGGGGCGAGCATGCCCGGCACTTTATCGGCTGTGAGCGGCGGCGTTGCCTTGGGTGATCCAGGTTCCGGCTTTCCGCTCTCGATTTCGGAACGGGCGACGAGGCCATGGTTCACGGCAAGCTCGACGACTCTCACGAGCCACTTTTCGTAGTAGCTCATGCGCAGGTAGTCGGCTGGCGGGATCAGCTCGATCTGGTAGCGACCGGCATCGATGTTCCATTTGCGCCACGCTCCCATGGCTAGATTCAACGCAAATGTCCGCGCTTCCCAGCGCGAGTGGAACACGGGTTCGCTCTCTTCACGTTGGATCGGGCCCATGCCATGCATGCCGCCCATGTCGTGCACGCCGTTCACGCACTAGCTCCCAGTTTCGGCATGGTCACCTTGGCTACGCCGATCATGGCGTTGCGTGTCACCAGCGCCACCAGTTCTTCTTGGCTCAGGTTTTCGCTGCCGGCGGGCCGCTCGGGCACAACCAGGTAGCGGAGCTCCGCCGTGCTGTCCCAAACGCGCACCTCGACGTCTTCGGGCAGTTCCAGGCCGAACTCGCGCAGCACGCCTCGCGGGTCGATCACCGCGCGCGAGCGGTATGGCGCCGACTTGTACCACACGGGCGGCAGGCCAAGAACCGGCCACGGGTAGCAGGAGCACAGCGTGCAGACCACCAGATTGTGCACCTTGGGCGTGTTTTCGAGCGCTACCATATGCTCGCCCTGCCGCCCCGCAAAGCCGAACTCGGCGATGGCGGAAGTGGCGTCCTCGAGCAAGCGCTGCTTGTATGCGGCGTCCACCCAGGCCCGCGCCACCACGCGCGCTCCGTTGCGAGGGCCGACCTTGTGCTGGTAGGTATCGATCAAGGCGTCAAGTGCCGCGCGGTCCACCAATCCCTTCTCCACCAGCAGCGATTCGAGCGCCTTGACGCGCAGCGCGAGATCGGATGGCACCTCTTGATGGTCGTGTTCGTGACTGTGGCCGCTGCTCATCCAGGATTCACCTCACGCGATCATAGGAACCGCGGGGGGCGATGTCAAGATGGGCAAGATGTAGAATCAATTGCAGAATGCGCTTAGCGTATATTGGCCTTCTCTGTGCGACCGCGGCGATCGCGGAAATCCATCACAATCCGGGAAGCACGACGCCGCTGCCCTATCAGAAGTACATTCACGTGGTCAGCGAAGCGGATTCGCCGGTCCAGCAGACTTATATCAAGGCGAAAGACGGTTTGTACATCGCCGCGGCGATTCGCAAACCCAAGGGCGACGGCCCCTATCCTGCGATCATCATCTTCCATGGCGCGCCTGGCGGCAGAGGCATGGAACAACTCGCGGGATGGTCGAGAGGCGACACCGGCGGGCCGGTTTGGGAGCGTTTTCTCCAAGAGGGCTACGTGGTCGCGGTGGCTGATTACCGGGGCGGAAACATGGGTCTCACGTCCGCGCCGTCGACGAACGGAATGGTGACGTCTATAGACGACGGACTTTCCGTAATCGACTACGTCAAGTCCTTGCCGTACGTCGATCCCAATCGTCTAAATCTCTATGGAGTCAGCCTGGGCGGCAACCTGGTGATGTACCTGGTGTCCAGAGTGCAAGTGAATGCGGCGATCGTCGGCGCCCCGGCAACCTTCTGGTTTCTGGGAATCGCTTTGCCGCCTGCCGGACCGGGAGCGGGGCCGGATCGCTTCAAGAACGTCAAGCCGGATCCCGAGATTGCAAAGAAGAATATCGAGCCGATCCGGACGCCGGTCTTGATCCTGGTTGGGACCGCCGACGGCTTGCTGCCTGTGGCCACGCTGCTGCATGACGCCCTCGCTGCAGCGGGCAAGAAAGTGCGCATGGAGGTCTACGAGAACGGTTATCACGATTTCTGCCTGGGACCGCAGGGCCAGAGGCGCCCGGACCTGCCGCAGGGTGAAGCGCTGTTCGATTCGGCGCTGGATGCGCTCGAAAAGTCGGTGCTCTTCGTAAAAGGCAAATTGGAATAGCCGTGAGCGGAAACCTCGCGGACGGAAGTAGCGCCGTGGGGCTGTGCGAGCGTTGCCGGCACGTGCGGGTAATTCGTTCGGATCGCGGCTCGGTCTTCTATTTCTGCAAACGGTCGGAAACGGATCCTCGGTTTCCAAAGTACCCGAGACTGCCGGTTGTGTCCTGCGCGGGTTATGAGGAGAAAGAATCGGCGCGCCGGATTTCAGAGGGTTGAATAACTCTGACCTAACTACCGTCGATAACTCTAGTTAGTAATCCTATCCCTGCATAATTCAGGATTGTCTATAGCTCGGGCGGCCTGTACAGTTAGTCGAGTTTAGCGAGATTCTCAATGCGCTCAGGGATCCGAACGCTTGCTGCGCTGACAACTTTACTCTTCTTGCTCCCGGTTGCTGCACCGGGTCAGGAGAACCGTCTCAAGAGTTTCATCGATTCCCGGCAAACGGTGATCCTGCCGGGAAACGTCCATCCTCTGGCCCAGGAGAAGTACGATCAGGGTCCGGCCGACGAAGGGACACTGATGCAGCCCATGACGCTGGTGCTCAAGCGCTCCGCGGCACAACAGGCAGTACTCGACAAGCTGCTGGCAGACCAACAGAACCCTTCTTCGAAGGAGTATCATCACTGGCTTACTCCGGAGCAATTCGGACAACGGTTCGGATTCAGCCAGAGCGACATCGCCAAGATCTCCGCCTGGCTTAAGTCTCAGGGGTTCACCGTTGTCCACGTGCCGCCCAGCCGCAATCTGATCGTTTTCAGCGGGACGGTCCAGACGGTACAGAACGCGTTTCGGACGTCCATCCATCGTTACCTGGTGGAAGGTGAAGCTCACATCGCCAATTCTCATCCGCCCTCGCTGCCGGAAGCGCTGACGCCATTTGTGTTGGCCATCAACGGCCTGGACGACTTCCGGCCGAAGGCCACGGGGCGCTGGTCAACGAACAGAACGGGTGCTTTTCCCGATACCAACTTCACCGACGGTTCACATGGTCTGGGCCCGGCCGATTACGCCGTGATTTACGATATCTTGCCGCTATATCAGGCCGGTTTCAACGGTTCCGGCCAGCATATCGCGGTCGTCGGCCAATGCGCCATCGGGCTCAGCGATGTGCAGAAGTTCCGGACCTACTTCAGCCTTCCGGCGAATGACCCGCAGCTCACTCTGGCCGCGGGAAGCTCCGATCCGGGACCAAATGGAGCCCACCCCGGCGATTGCGGCGAGGCATATCTCGATGTGGACTGGAGCGGCGGCATCGCCAGCGGGGCGACAATCGACTACGTTTACGCGACTAACGTTTTCGATGCGGTGCAGTATGCCATTACCCACAATGTCGCGCCGATTGTGACGATGAGCTTTGGTGGGTGCGAGCAAAGCCAGGGCCAGAACGCCTTAGCAGCCTACGAATCGATAGCACAACAGGCCAACGCACAAGGTATAACTTGGTTGGCGTCGTCCGGCGATGCCGGCGCAGCGAGTTGCGACGTTGCGTTCAGTTCCACCGAGAACGAAGCGAGCAACGGTCTGGCAGTGACCTTCCCGGCGAGTATCCCGGAAGTGACTGGCGTCGGCGGAACGGCATTCAACGATAGCACCGGAGTGTATTGGAATTCCGGCAACGGCGCCGGGTACCTCTCCGCGCTGTCCTACATTCCCGAAATAGGGTGGAACGAATCGGGGCCGAAGGGTCTGGCCTCGTCGGGCGGCGGCCTGAGCATTTTCTATCCGAAACCTGCCTGGCAGGCCGGGCCGGGAGTTCCCACTCAGAACCAAAGAGCGGTTCCAGATGTGGCCCTCACCGCTGCCATGCACGACGGCTACATCACGTTCATGAATGGGAACGAGTACTTCAATGCCGGCACTTCTGCCTCCACTCCATCCTTCGCCGGCATTCTCGCGATTCTCAATCAATACGCGCTGTCCAATGGTTCCCAGACCCAGCCCGGGCAAGGCAACATCAATCCGAACCTGTACCGGCTTTCGCAGAGCGCGCCCTCGGCATTCCACGACATCACTACTGGAAACAATGTCGTGAATTGCGTGGCGGGCAGCACGGACTGCACTGCGGGCTCATTTGGGTACTACGCCGGACTTGGGTACGATCTCGTGACCGGACTGGGCTCCATAGACGCGAACCATCTCGTTTCTAGCTGGAGCAACCAGCCGGTGAAATCAGCCGGCGTCAAGGTTGTGGCCGCACTCACCTCGAATACGAGCGGCTTTGTGAACAATGTGTGCAGTACGCCCTCGCAAGTTACCAATTTCACGACTTTGTCACCTCAGGTTTGGGTTTACTTCGACGTCACCGGCGCTCAAGCCGGGGATGCAGTGAAGATCAATTTTTATCGTCCCGACGGCGCAGTCTATACGAGCATGAATTCCTCAATTTCGTCCGTCGGTACCGACGGAGATGAATGCTTTTCCTACTACATCACCATGAATGGCGCCGCCGCCGCTGCCTATCCGGGCACCTGGACCATTGCAGCATTCTGGGATCAGTCGAGCACGCCCCTGTTTACGTTGAACTTCAACCTCGCCAACGCGACCAGCCAGGCGCCGGCTTTGCAGGTCTTCCCGCACATCGCCTCAGACAGTCAATGGCACACTGACATCTTCGTTCTCAATCCCAACAGCACGCCGGCGATCTTCAGCCTGGTTTTCCACACGGATACTGGCGCGCCCCTGGCCCTCGACGGAAATCCACCAACCAGGAACGTGACACTGGCGCCTAACGGCGTTGCCTTCTTCAGAACGTCTGCCACCTCAACTGCCAATGAAGGCTGGGCGGAGGTCGACGCAAGCGTACCGGTATCCGGAGTGGCGGTGTTTGGCCGGCGTGGTGATGATGGCAAGTACTACGAGGCATCGGTGCCGCTGAGCGCTCCGTATCAATCGTTCACGGTGCCTTTCGACGAGACCGTGTCTCCCCTGGGCGCGCCGTTCCTGAATGGATTCGCCGTCACCAACACGGATGCCCTCCATGCGGCACAAATGACTTGCACGGTTTATGGCAATGGGGGCAACGTACTGGGTTCAGGGCTGCGAGTTGGGCCGTTAAGCCCGCTGCAGCACACGGAGTTTCTCATCGACCAACAGTTTGGCTCCTCACTGGCCGGCCAACGGGGCACGCTGGCCTGCCAGTCCAGCACACTGGTGGCCGCGGTGGAGCTGCGAGCCTTCTCGTCATCGCCCGCCGTCAGTTCCATGCCTGTAATCGCCAGCACCACGGCAGGCAGTTCCGCGCAACAGGTCTTTCCGCATATCGCCTCAGACACTCAGTGGCACACTGACATTTTCATTCTTAATACCAACAGCACGCCGGCGACTTTCAGCCTGGTTTTCCACACAGACACGGGCGCTGCTCTACTTCTCGACGGAAATCCCCCGACCAGCAATCTGACCCTGCCGCCCAGCGGGGTGGCGTTCTTCAGAACGTCCGCCACCTCAACTCCCAATGAAGGCTGGGCGGAAGTCGACGCCAGCGTACCTTTATCCGGAGTGGCCGTGTTTGGGCGGCGTGGCGACGATGGCAAGTATTACGAGGCGTCGGTGCCGCTGAGCGCTCCGTATCAATCGTTCACGGTGCCTTTCGACGAGACGGTGTCTCCCCTGGGCGCGCTGTTCCTGAATGGATTTGCGGTCACCAATACAGATTCGGCGAATGCGGCACAGATCACCTGTACAGCTTACGGAAATGGGGGCGGTGTTCTCGGTTCAGCGCGCCAAGTCGGACCGCTAAGTCCGCTGCAACATACCGAATTTCTCATCGACCAGCAGTTTGGCTCATCGCTGGTAGGGCAACGAGGCACGCTAACCTGCCAATCCAGCACGCTGGTAGCCGCGGTGGAGCTGCGAGCCTTCTCGTCATCACCCGCCGTCAGTTCCATGCCCGTGATCGTGAATGCCGCCACGACAACGTTGTCCGCGACTCAGAGCGGGGCCCGGAAGCAGCGGTTCACCGGCACCGAGCAATAACGACCTGCGCGGGTGTAGAACTAAGGTGGAGGCAGCTATGAGCCAGCATGCGTTCTCTCTCGTTGCCACCGTGGTCTTTGGGCTGATCGCTCTTGGCCACGTGCTGCGGATTGTGTTCGGCGTGTCGTTCGTCGTTTATGGTATTTCGGTACCGATGTGGGCGAGCGGGATCGCCGTCGTCATCATGGGCTATCTTGCCTACGAAGGATTTCGGTTGACTAAGAAGCCAACGTCGGGGGCGTAAGTATCAAAAAGTACCGAAGAAAATCCTGGCGCCAGTCGCATTATATTCTGTCGGATTTTTTCATTAAAAAACCTTTACTTTACCGGTACGCTGGCGGATAATCGGAATAATAAAGCACAGGAGCAAGTTCTGAAGCTGAGAATCTGTTGCGTGCACCGGTTCTCGCACCTCCACGTGTCCTCACGCTGAGCACGCTGCCGCCACGATCTCAAAGTCGAAGAGGAAGTTGAAGTTATGCCTCAACAAAAGAGACCTTTGCGGCCCATGAGCAACGGCGGAAGATCGCAGGTAATTCCTGCCGCAATCAGCCCCGACCGCGCAGAGATCGCCCGGTTAGCGTATCTGTATTGGCTGGACAGGGGTCGTCCAATGGGATCGCCCGAAGAGGATTGGTCACGGGCCGAAGAAGAGCTGAAGAAAGAGCCTATCCCAACAACATAGCTGCTGCGTATTTTCCCACGTTCTTTTCCGGCCGTAGCGCCGATCGTGGGTTCGAGGAATTCGTAATGAACAGTTCCCCCGAGATCATAACGAACGGAATCGTTTCAGTTCTTTCCATAAGCCCCGTGGAAGACGATCACTTTGCTTTGCAGGACATTCTC
>Ga0335070_10004274_pt1 | contig 16677 bp, 13 predicted proteins | sample Lox_Sample_13_FD_206722 | JGI IMG/M metagenome (GOLD analysis project Ga0335070, IMG submission 206722) | Soil microbial communities from Loxahatchee National Wildlife Refuge, Florida, United States - Lox_Sample_1.3 | ecosystem: Environmental > Terrestrial > Soil > Wetlands | place: USA... | reverse complement strand
CCTTTGATGCCCATCTTCTTTTCTTCAGCGCCGGGCTTCACGCCGGGGAAGGCTCGCTCGACCAGGAACGCCGTGAATTTCTCGCCGCCGATTTTCGCGAAAACAGTGTACAGATCCGCCGCGCCGCCGTTGGTGATCCACATCTTCTGGCCATTGAGGATGTAGTGTTTGCCATCGGGCGTGAGATCGGCGCGCGTCTTCGCGGCCAAGGAATCGGAGCCGGCTTGCGGTTCGGTGAGGCAGTAGGCGGCAACCATCTCCGCGGTCGCCACCTTGCCCAGATAGCGCTCTTTCTGTTCCTGGGTGCCGAACAGCAGCAGCGGCAGCGCGCCGATGCCCGCTTGCGCGCCGTGCCAGGCCGAGTAGGACCCGTCTTTGGAGACGCCTTCGGCGACGATCATCGCCGACGTCAGGTCCATTTCCATGCCGCCGAACTCTTCGGGAATCACGACCGCGGGCAGGCCGAGCTTGCCCGACTTGCGCAGGATCGAGACCGCGACACCTGGCTCCTGATGCTGGATCGCCTCGAGATTCGGCGCGACTTCCTTGTTCCAGAACTCCTCGGTCGTGCGGCCGATCGCACGGTGTTCGTCAGAGAAATCTTCCGGGGTGAACATCTCCTCGGCAGTAGTGGTTTCGAGGAGAAAGGACCCACCTTTGTGCTTCACGGGAGAGAGAGTGGAGGATGCCATGTTCCGTACCTTCTTTCTTGAATACTGTGCCCACACGCGTGTGAACACGGCGCGCATCGTCGCGCGCCACGCTGGATCAGTTCAACCGTTCGAAAATTCCCGCGGCACCTTGTCCGCCGCCAATACACATCGTCACCATTCCATATTTCAGGTCGCGGCGCTTCATTTCCCGCAGAATGGTCGCGGTTAGCTTCGCGCCGGTGCAGCCGAGCGGATGGCCGAGCGCGATGGCGCCGCCGTTCAGATTCACGCGTTCGAGATCCAGGCCCGCCTTGCGAATCACCGCCAGAGCCTGCGCCGCGAATGCCTCGTTCAGCTCGATCACGCCCATGTCTTCGGTCTTCAGCCCCGCCAGGGCCAGCGCTTTAGGAATCGCCACCACAGGACCGATTCCCATGATCTCGGGCGGCACGCCACCGACCGCAAAGCTGACAAACCGCGCTCTGGGCTTAAGGCCGAGTTCGCGGGCCTTCCTTTCCGACATTACCAGCGCGGCCGCCGCTCCATCGCTGGTTTGCGACGAGTTCCCGGCCGTCACCGTGCCGTTCGCATCGAATACGGGCTTGAGCTTCGCCAGGGCCTCCACCGAAGTGTCCGCGCGCGGCCCTTCGTCCTTCTTGAATACGAACTGACTATGCTTCGGCTTTCCATTGTCGAGCACGGTGATCTCGATCTCTACCGGCACGATTTCTTCGTCGAATTTCCCTTCGGCCTGCGCGCGCAGCGCATTCTGGTGGCTGCGATAGGCGAACTGATCGGAGTCCTCGCGGCTGACGCCGAACTTCCGCTGCACTTCCTCGGCAGTGAGGCCCATGCCCATGTAGATCTGCGGCATGTTGTCGACCATCCAGGGGTTCGGGGCGAACTTATTCCCTGACATCGGAACCATGCTCATCGACTCAGCGCCGCCGGCGATAATAATTTGCGCGCCGCCCGAGCGAATTTTTTCCGCGGCCATCGCGATCGCCTGCAGCCCTGAGGAGCAGAAGCGATTGATGGTCACACCGGGAACGGAATCAGGCAAGCCGGCGCGCAAGGCGGCTACGCGCGCCATGTTCATTCCCGACTCGCCCTCGGGCATCGCACAGCCAAGAATGACGTCGTCGATCTCCGACGCCGGGACGGACGGATACTTTGCCAGCAGCTCGCGAAAAACGGTCGCGGCGAGGTCGTCCGGGCGCGTAGTGCGCAGAGTTCCTTTCGGCGCTTTTCCGACGGCGGTGCGTAGGCAATCGATGATTACGGCTTCCATGCTTCTCCTGAAATCTTATCGCTGTTCATTACAAGTGTGACAACGCGCGATGCGTGCGCCACATCCTGTTAGTTGCGGAGCGGCTTACCTGTCTTCAGCATATACCCCATGCGCTCCTGTGTCTTGGGATGGCCGCATAGGCTGAGGAACGCTTCGCGCTCGAGGTCGAGGAGGTACTGCTCCGAGACGGTCTGTTCGCCGGTCAGGCGGCCGCCGGTGAGCACGTTGCCCAGCTTCTCGGCGATCAGCACGTCGTGATCGCTGATGAAATGCCCTTGGCGCATGGACCACGCGCCCAACTTCAGCAGCGCGAACCCGTTCCCGCCCGTGACCTTAATGTCGGTGCGGGGAACGCCAGGCGTGTACCGCGGGACCAGCGAGAGTGCCATTGCTTTCGCGTCGCCGATGAGCCGCTCCGGGTTCATCGAGATCAGGTCGGCGCGGTCCAGCAGGCCGAGCTTCTTCGCGTCTTCGGCGCTGGCGGAAACCTTGGCCATGCCGATCAATTCGAAAACTTTGCGCGGGTCCTTCAAACGCAGCAGCAGTTCCTTGCAACCACCGCCGCCCGGAATCAGCCCGACGCCGACCTCAACGAGTCCAATGTAGGTTTCGGCCGAGGCCTGGGCGCGCGCGGTGTGCAGCACGATCTCGCAGCCGCCGCCGAGAGTGCGGGCGAATGGCGCCGCAACCACCGGTTTGGCCGCGTACTTCAGCGCCATGTTGGCCTGCTGGAAGCGGGCAATGGCTCGGTTCAACTCGTCCCATTCGCCTTCCTGCGCGGCGAGCAGTACCATCATCAGGTTCGCGCCCACGCTGAAGTTCTCGCCTTCGTTGGCAACCACCATGGCGTCGAAATTCTTGTTGGTCTCTTCAATCCCGGCGTACAGCATGCCGATGTTGTCTTCGCCGAGCGCGTTCATCTTGCTGTGGAACTCGACGCACAGCACGCCGTCGCCGAGGTCGATGAGCGATGCGCCCGCGTTCTTGGCGACCACGCCGTTGGAGCGCTTGCGATCGGCTAGCGTCATAATTCCGGCGCGCGGCTCCAGCTCCTGATAGGCGTTGGTATGGAAATCGAAATATTCGGTGACCGGGTGCGCCTGCCCCGCCTGCCGATAGAAGGACAGCGTCGCGCGCGAGAGCATCCGCTTGATGTTTTCGGGCAGCGGACGGCGTTCGGCCTCGAGCCGCGTGACCACATCGACGAATCCGAGTGCATCCCAAAGCTCGAACGGTCCGAGCTTGTTGGCGTATCCCCAGCGCATCGCGCGATCGAGCTCGACGATGCGGTCGGAGATCTCCGGGATCATCTCGGCCGAATACAGGAACAGGTCGCTGAAAACCTTCCACAGGAATCGGCCGGCCCGATCGTCCGAGCGCACCAGAGCGCGCAGCCGCTCGCTCAAGTCCTCGATGTTGCGCACCGCTTCCGCCGATTCGAAGCGCGGCTTCGCGGCGGGTTTGTACTCGAGCGTCTTCCAATCAAGCGCGTGAATCTCTTTGTTGTCGCCTTTGCCGACCCGCTTGTAGAAACCCTGGCCGGTTTTGTCGCCGAGCCACTTCTGCTCGATCATTTTCTTCTGGAAATCGAGCGGCAGGAAGCGGTCGCGCCAGGGATCGTTGGGAACGGCCGCGTAAAGATTGCTTCCCACGAACGCCCAGACGTCCAGGCCAACCAGGTCGAGTAAGCGGAAACTGGCGGTGCTCGGAAGACCGATTAGCGGTCCGGTGATCGCGTCCACTTCCTCGATGGTGAAATCTTCTTCGAGCATCGTCTTGGCAATGGTGCCGCCGAAGAAGCTGCCGATGCGGTTGGCGATGAAATTCGGCGTGTCCTTCGTGCGCACCACACCCTTGCCAAGCCGGCGGTCGGCAAAGTCGTCCACTGTGGCGAGAATGTTCGGGTCGGTGTCGGCGCCCGGAATCAGTTCCATCAAGTGGAGATAGCGCGGCGGATTGAAGAAATGCGTGCCGAGAAACTGGCGCCGGAACGCGATCGGGAAGTCCTCGGAGATCTTCGCCAGGGGAATGCCGCTGGTGTTGGTGGATAGAATGGCGTCGGGCTTTCGCACGACATCCACCTTGTGCCAGAGCGCGCGCTTGCTGTCAAGGTTCTCGACCACGGCTTCGATGATCCAGTCGCAGTCGGCGAGTTTTGGAAGATCGTCTTCGAAATTTCCGGGAGTGACCAGCGCGGCCTTATCGTCCGTAAAAAATCCGGGCGGCCGCTGCTTGAGAGCCGTTTCGATTCCCTTCATCGCGGCGGCGTTTCGATTCCGCTCGCCAGGAACAACGATGTCTAAAAGAAGCGCGGGCAGGCCCGCGTTGGCGAAGTGCGCGGCAATGCGCGCACCCATTGTGCCGGCTCCGAGGACGGCAACACGACGTATGATGTGCATGGAAAAGTCTAATTATAGCGAAGCGGAGCGCCCGGTCCCGCGCCAATGTAAGGTCCGATATACTCAAATTTCATGCGACGCGCGATTCTTCTCCTCGGTTTGGCTGCCGCTTCTGTGTTTGCCGCCGACCTTCCCCGCAAGGCGCCTGAGTTTGTCGTCGAGACCGGGCCCAACAAGCAGATCCTGGTCAGCCAGTTTCGCGGCAAGGTTTTGTGCCTGGTCTTCATACTCACCACTTGACCGCACTGTCAAAAAACCACTCAGGTCTTGAGTGGCATTCAAAAGGAGCTGGGGCCGAAGGGTTTTGAGGTGGTGGAAGCCGCCGTCAACGAGAATCCGGACGTGCCAGGATTCATCGAGAAGTTTCATCCAGGGTTTCCGGTGGGGACCGCCGGCGGGCAGGCCGCGCTGGATTACCTGCAGTGGCCGAAAGATCAGCGGCCGCTCGTGCCGCTGATGATGTTCATCGACCGCAAGGGCATGGTGCGAGCGCAGTACTCGGGCATGGATGAAAAATTCTTCGACGACCAGCAGGACCAGCACATCCGCGAAGTCGCGCTGAAGTTCTTGAACGAGAGCGCGGCGCCCGCAAAGAAGAAGGCTGCGGCGAAAACCGCACCGGCGCCGGAAAAATAGCGGCCGCAGCGTTGACCGCGCGATGGTTTGCTATGCTCACGAGAGCATGAGCGCCAAAATCCTGGATGGGAAATGGGTGCGCGAGCAGATCCTGGCAGATCTGCGGCCGCGCATCGCGAAGCTGACGGCGAGCCATAGGCCGCCGGGTCTGGCGGTGGTCCTGGTTGGCAACGATCCCGCGTCTGAAATTTATGTGCGCGGAAAGATTAAGACCTGCGGCGAGCTGGGGATTTACAGCGAGAAGATCACGCCGCCCGAGACCATCTCGACCGAGGATCTGCTCGCCATCATCGAAGGCCTGAACCAGCGCAGCGAGATCGATGGAATCTTGGTGCAAGTGCCTCTGCCCAAGCAGGTGGACAGTCGGCGCGTCCTGCTCAGCATCAAGCCGGATAAAGACGTGGATGGTTTCCACCCAGTGAACGTCGGGAGCTTGGTGGCGAACATTCCCGCGCCGCGAGCCTGTACGCCGGCCGGAATCATCGAGATGCTGCGGCGCTATGAAATCCCGATGTCCGGCAAAAAGGCCGTGATTGTGGGCCGCAGCGATATCGTCGGAAAGCCGATGGCGCTGCTGCTGCTGCATGAGAGCGCGACGGTAACGATCTGTCATTCGAAGACTGTGAATCTCCCGGATGAGTGCCGGCGCGCCGACATTCTGGTGGCCGCGATCGGCCGGCCCTCCTTTGTCACGCGCGACTTCATCCAGCCCGGCGCAGTGGTCATCGATGTGGGGCAGAATCGCGGCGCCGACGGCAAGGGGCTGGTCGGCGACGTGGACGCAGCCGCTGCCCTCGAATTGGCCAGCGCCTATACGCCCGTCCCCGGCGGCGTGGGCCCGCTCACGATCGGGATGCTCATGGCCAATACCGTTCGCGCCGCTGAGCAGCACTTATGCTGCGGGTAGGCTTAACCGGAGGACTCGCCAGCGGAAAAAGCTTTGTCGGACACGCGCTTCGGGATCTAGGTTGCTACCTGATCGAGGCGGACGAGCTGGGTCACGAAGTGCTCCTCCCTGACGTGGTCCGCGAGTTTGGCGAAGGCATTCTTGACGCCCAGCGCCAGATTGATCGAAAGATGCTTGGCGCGCTGGTCTTCGCCGATCCCGGGAAGCTCGCAAAACTCAGCAGTCTCGTTCATCCACCGGTGGGCGCCCGCCAGGCCCGCATGATCGCCGAAATTGCCGCGCGCGATCCCAAGGCCATCGTAGTTGTCGCCGCGGCGATTCTGGTTGAAACTGGAAGTTATAAGCGATTTGACCGGTTGATCGTGGTTACCTGTACTTTGGAGCAGCAGATCGAGCGCGCCATGAAGCGCGGCCCTCTCACGCGAGAAGAGGTGCTGGCGCGTTTGAGCCGCCAGCTGCCGCTCGAAGAAAAGGTCCGTTTGGCCGATTACGTGATCGATACGTCGGGCGCGAAGGAAAACACGCTCGCGCAGGTTCGAACGGTCTACGGTTCGCTTCGGAGTTTATCAGCATGAGACTGCGCGTTTTTGTGATCACTGCACTGCTGGTTGGCGGTTTCCTAATTGTCACGTCGAAGACGGATTGGGGACGGCATCGGATCCTTGGTCCGATCCGTGATGCAGGCGGACAAATCTGGTCGGGACCCAGCATCGCTCGCAGTGCGGGCCTGAGTGCGGATGAGACGAACAATATCGAGATTTATAAATCCGCGCACTTGGCCACCGTAAATATCACCAGCACAATTTACCGCCGCACGATTTTCCTCGAAATTTACCCTTCCAAGGACCAAGGCTCGGGATTCCTGATCAGCGGCGACGGAAAAATTCTCACCAACAGCCACGTGGTAACGAATGAACGGCAGCTCGAGGTGACGCTGTCGGACCAAACGCGCTATCCGGCGAAGCTGATCGTGCGCGATGAGGCCAATGACCTGGCGCTCATTCAGATTTCTCCGCGCAGGAAGCTAACGTTCCTGCGGCTAGGCGATTCCGAAGGCCTGCAGGTAGGGCAGAAGGTGTTGGCGATCGGAAATCCGTTCGGATTGAACGGCACGCTGACGACAGGCGTAGTGAGTTCGCTCGGCCGGAGTATCCGCGGCGAAAACAACCAGGAGCTCGAGGGCCTGATTCAAACCGACGCGGCCATCAACTTCGGCAATAGCGGCGGGCCATTGCTCGACTCCGCCGGCGATGTGATCGGCATCAACACGGCGATTCTCGGACCGAACGGGGGAAGCATCGGAATCGGGTTTGCGATGCCGATTAATCGCGCGAAGGTGCTGCTCGAGGATTTTCAGGCGGGGCGCAAGCGGCCGCGGCTGGGAGTTTCAGTTGTGCCAGTGTCGGGTGACTATGCCGATGCGCTGAATCTCCCAACCCAAGGAGGCTTGTTGGTGCAGGAAGTGGAGCCCGGGTCGGCGGCGGCGCGCGCAGGACTGCGGGGCGGTCGCGAAACCGTGCAGATCGGCAATGTGCAGCTGCTGGTGGGCGGCGATCTGATTACCGCCATCGACGGAAAGCCGATCGATAGAGAAGACGCGATCAGCCGCGCCCTCGGCCGAAAACGTGCCGGCGACACGCTCGAGCTGACCGTGTTCCGGAATGGGCGGACAACCGTCTTGAAGGTCAAGCTGACCGAGGACGGTCCAATCTAAGCCGGGCCGATCTAGCGCAGCGCCGCGACGGCGGGAGCAGGATACGGCAGCAGGCGCTGCGGCTTCGCGTCGGCATCCAAAAGCCAAATCCGCCGCCCATGGAAATACTCGATCAGCCGCTGGTCCTCTTGCGGGTTCATCTCGCGCGCCCACACGATCTTCGCGTGGTCAATGTCGGCTCGGTTGTAGACCCACTCGCGCAGGAAATCGTGCTCCGGCGTGTAGTGCACCATCACGAGATGTTGGCCCGGCTCCCGTTCCAACTGCGCCGCGATCTTCGCACGCTTCTCTCCAAAATTCACCCAGGCGTCCGTGTGCAGCCAGTCGAGGTGCATGCAGGAGAAGACCACGTAGACGCCAAATTGCGCGACCAAGCCTAGGGCCAGGGGCGCTATGAGCCCTTCACCGACTCGCGCGCGTCCCATCTTCCAAAATCGCAGTCCCATTAACCCGTACATGACGATGACGAAGAATAACGGCATGGACGGGGAAGGATAGTGCGGCCAGACAGTCTTTTCAGGAATGAGAAAAATCAGGAACGCGCCGAACATCAGGAGAGCCAGCCGGACGCGGCGGTTTTTCCAGACGAAGATCAGCCCCAACAACGGGAGCGCGAACAAGGAATTGCCCAAATAGAACTCGTACGCTTTGCCGAGCTTCTCCGTTGTCGCATAAATTGGATGCTCCCGCATGTAACCGTCCACCTGCATGTCGAAGCTCGCCCAAAACCGGCGCATCGGCTCATGCCGGTAAGAAAGGACCGGTCGCGGCTTCTCCCAGAGGAAGACGGAGCTCATGACGTACTGCGCTTCGTGAACTTGATAGGGCATGCGAAGTGGATCACCGGTCACGCGGAAGTTGTAGTATGCAGTGAGGCCGGCAGCGGCGCTAAGGACTAGTGCGGCGGCCCCGCCGGCTCGCGCGAGCGCGGACCATTCCGCTTTGCGAATCAGCAAAACAACCACCACGACTCCCGCGATGGCTCCAAGAACCGCGCCTTCATAAGGCCGGCTGTTCATCAAGATCGCGAGTCCGAGCCCGAACGCCGCCGCATGCCGACGTCGTACGCGCTTCATCAATCGCGGCAAAGCCCCAAGCACAAGTGCTCCCCCGCACGCGCCCACAGCGCCGCCCCAGTAAGAGTTCATCCAATAATCGGCGACGCCCAGGCGCATCGCAACTATCACCGCGCCCAACAAAGCCGCGCTCGGCGGAAGCCAGCCCTGTAAGGCCCAGCAGGTAAGGGCGCACATCGCAGCGACGCTCAGAACCACGCCGATCCACGGATGTCCCAAGATCTGTCCGAGCGCGAGCACCAGCCCTTGCATCGGCGGATACTTCGACGCATAGGTCGGCTGCTGGATGATGTGAAACGATTCGAAGTGCTGCCAGAAGCGATGGACCGGATTGGTCAGCCGGCCCGAGGCGAACGTGTCGGCGTTGAGCAGGTAGCTGAACTCGTCGTGAATGACCGGGTTGGGCGGCGGCAGCCAGTGCAGCAACGCGAGCCGCGCGAGCACCGCAAATACGGCCACTGCGAAACACGCCGCCACCCGCTTGCGAGCCAGGCGGCGAAAGGCTTGAGCGCTGCTACGGACGAGGTTCCGCAAAAGACACGATTCCCACTCCTCCATCGGCCGATCGCAGAGTTGGGTTTAGCGCGCTTTTCGACTCAGCGCGCGTCGGGTTTAACGCACGGACGAGACCGCCGATCCGGCGAAGGCATACCGGAAGCCTGCGGCCGCGAGCTCCTCTTCCGGCAGGCCGAACAAGTTCTTGGCTAGCTCGTACTCGCGCGTCAGCGTGGTGCGAAAGAACGATGGATCATCCGTGTTCAGCACGATCGGCACACCGGCAGCATGCATCTGCCCGACCGGATGCTCCGCCAGCGAAGGAACAACCCCGGTACAGACATTGCTCGTGATCGAGACCTCGCACGGAATGTTGCGCTCACGCAGGCGCGCCATCAGCGCAGGATCTCGAACCGCCGTGATCCCGTGCCCGATGCGCTCGGCTCCGATCTCGAGCGCTGCCCAGATCGACTCCGGCCCCACCGTCTCGCCGGCGTGACAAACCAGGTGCAGCCCGCCATCGCGCGCGTAGGCGAACACATCGCGGAACCATTCCGCGGGCCCGCGCACTTCATCGCCGCCAATTCCGTACGCGATCGCTCCCTCGTTGCGCCGAGAAACCGCGAAGCGCGCGACCTCCATGCCGTGCTCAACGCCAAAATGCCGCACCGCGTCCAAAATCCAGAAAGTCCGCACGCGCGAGCGTTGCGACTCCGCCCAGACCGCCTCGTAGACAGCCGCGAGATCCTGCTTCTTCCACAGCACGACGCCCGCCGACAGCGTCACTTCGGCGTAGGTCACGTTCTGATCCGCTAGGCGCTCCAGCAAGTGCCGCGTCGCCAGCGCGTAATGTTCCGGCTTCTGGAGTTTGCTCGTGATCCAGATGTAGCCGCGCAGAAATTCCTCAAATGTCCGGCAGCTCAGGTTGGCTTCGATGTCGGCGCGCGCCAGCGATGGATCGATCGCCAGCAGCGTGTCGGCCTCGATTGACCCCTCCAGATGCACGTGCAATTCAGCTTTAGCAACAGGCACCTTGCCATAATAGCTGTGCATGACTTCGCACGATATCGAGGCGATTCTGAGCGGGCATCATGGCGATGCGTTCAGTATCCTGGGACCGCACAAGACGGACGACGGCTGGGAGGTGCGCGCTTTCCTCCCGCAGGCTATGGATGTGGAGGTTGTGCGCGATGGCGCGGCCATCCCGATGCGCAAGATGCACGCCGACGGTTTTTTCACGGGCGCGCTCCATCAAGAACCTGGATGCTACCGGCTGAGGCTTACGCTCTGGAATGGCGGCAAGGTCGAGATCGAAGACACGTATCGCTTCGGACCCCTGATCTCGGATTTCGATCTGCACATCCATGGCGAGGGCACGCAGTACGAAAGCTACCGCACCATGGGCGCGCATCCTGTGACCTGCGACGGCATCGCGGGCGTGCGCTTTGCCGTCTGGGCCCCCAACGCGGAAGTTGTCAGTGTCGTCGGTGACTTCAATGACTGGGACGAGCGCCGCCATCCGATGCGTCTGCGCTCCGGCGGCATTTGGGAGCTGTTCGTGCCGGGCGTGGGTGTCGGCACGAACTACAAGTATTCCGTGCGCTCGCGTTTGCGCGCGTACCGGCAGCAGAAGTCGGATCCTTACGGCTTCGCAAGCGAGGTTCCGCCGAAGACCGCCTCGGTGGTGTGGGATATCGGGCAATACCAATGGGCCGATCACAACTGGATGGAATCGCGCGGCCGCAAAGATCTGCTCAAAGAGCCGGTCTCCATCTACGAAGTCCATCTCGGCTCGTGGCTGCGCGGACCGCACAATTCCTATCTGACCTATCGCGAACTGGCGCCGCGGCTGGTCGAATACGCGACCCGCTTGGGCTATACGCACCTCGAGCTTCTGCCCGTCGCCGAGCATCCCTTTTCCGGCTCCTGGGGCTACCAGGTGATCGGCTACTACGCTCCCACCGCGCGCTTCGGCACGCCCGACGATTTCATGTACTTTGTGGATCACTGTCACCAGGCCGGGCTCGGCATAATCGTGGACTGGGTGCCGGGGCATTTCCCGAAGGACGCACACGGCTTGGCGCACTTCGACGGCACCGCGCTCTACGAGCACGCCGATCCGCGCAAGGGCGAGCACCGCGAGTGGGGAACGCTGATCTTCAACTACGGACGCAACGAAATTCGAACATTCTTACTCTCCAATGCGCTGTTCTGGCTGCGCCTGTATCACATCGATGGGCTGCGCGTCGACGCGGTCGCATCCATGCTGTACCTTGACTACTCCCGTAAGGCCGGAGAGTGGATCCCCAACATGTACGGCGGCAACGAAAACCTGGAAGCAATCGATTTTCTGCGCCGCTTCAACGAACTGGCGCACCAGGTGCCGGGCGCGATCACGGTGGCCGAGGAGTCGACCGCGTTTACGGGCGTTTCGCGGCCGGTCTACATGAACGGCCTGGGTTTCACCATGAAGTGGAACATGGGCTGGATGCACGACATGCTGGACTATTTCTCCAAAGAGCCGGTTCACCGCAAATACCACCACAACGACATCACGTTCTCGATGCTGTACGCTTTCACCGAGAATTTCGTGCTGCCGATCTCGCACGATGAGATAGTCCACGGCAAGGGCGCGCTGTTGAGCAAGATGCCTGGCGATATGTGGCAGAAGTTCGCCAATGTGCGGGCATTTCTCTCGTACATGTACGGTCACCCGGGCAAGAAGCTGCTGTTCATGGGCGCCGAGATCGGTGTGTGGGACGAGTGGAACCACGAGCACGGACTTCCATGGGCGATTCTGAACTACGACCTCCACCGGAAACTGCAGATCTTCGTCGGCGAGCTGAACAAGCTCTATCGATCGCATCCGGCGTTCTACGAAGTCGACTTTCACTGGGCCGGTTTCGAATGGGTCGACTTCCGCGATGTCGACGGCTCCACCATCTCCTTCATCCGCCGGCCCGAGGGAGGCAAGCCGTTCCTGCTGTTCGTCTGCAACTTCACGCCGGTACCCCGGATGAAGTATCGCGTCGGCGTCCCCGACCCGGGACTGTATCGTGAGATTTTCAACAGCGATGCTGAGATGTTCGGCGGCGGGAATCTAGGCAACGGCGGAGCAGTGATGTCGCAGCCGGTGGGGTACAACCATCACTACCACAGCCTCTCGATCACGCTGCCCCCGCTCGCGGTGGTGGTGTTCGAGTCGCCGGGTTCATAACACGAACTAAAGCGCAGCGCCGCGAGGCCCCAGCGCTGCCGTGCTCATCGATATAGTCACAGATGCCGGTAAGATCGCGGACAGCCGGTTGCGTCCATCGGATGGGCATCAGCCGGGATAGCGTCTATCGATTAACTTGCCAATCTCTTCGTGTTCGACAAACTCACCCTGGTCGGCCGCCGCCAACCCAGCTTCAATTTCGCGCATAAACCACGCATCGTAATCGACCAGTCGCTCAACTGCCTCCTGTACCAGCGCCTCGCTGTTTCGGCCCTCTTGCGCGGCTTTGCGATCGAGCTTGGACTGAAGTTCTGGCGACAACCTTACTTCCATACTGTCAGTCTCAAAGAGTGCGGACCGGTGCGTCAAACCACTACGGCACCATACCCGCAACGCTACAATCAGGACTTGAAAAAATACGACGCCATCATCGTTGGCGGCGGCCACAACGGCTTGGTCTGCGCGGCCTACCTTGCCCGCGCGGGCCGCAAAGTCCTGGTTCTCGAAAAACGCGAGCTCGTCGGAGGCTGCGCGGTCACTGAAGAGATATGGCCCGGCTATCGCATCTCCACCGCCGCCTACCTCACTAGCCTGCTCCAGGAGCGCATCATTCGCGACCTCGAGCTCGAGCGCTTCGGCTACCGCGTCGACGCCAAGGACCCCGCGTTCTTCTCGCCATTTCCCGACGGCCGCCATCTGTTCATGTGGCAGGACCGCGCCAAGACGCTCGTCGAGATCGCCAAGTTCTCCCGGCACGACGCCGAGATCTTTCCCGCCTACGAAGATCACCTGGAACGCCTCTCGGAAGTCGTCGAGAGCCTGCTGCTGACCACCCCGCCCGAGTTCCCTCCCCGCGGTCTGGGCGATCTCGTCGAATATCTGAAACTGGCCGCCCGTTTCCGCCGCCTCCGCCCCAAGGAACTCGTCAGCCTCGTCAAAATCTTCACGCAAAGCGCGGCGGATTTTCTCGACGAATGGTTCGAGTCGGACCAAATCAAAGTCACGCTCGCAACCGACGGCGTCATCGGCGCCAATGGCGGCCCGCGCTCCCCCGGAACCGCTTACATCCTGCTGCACCACGTGATGGGAAGCGTCGGCGGAAAGCGCGGCCTCTGGGGATTCGTGCGCGGCGGCATGGGCGCCGTATCGAACGCCATCGCGCAATCGGCCACCAGCCGTGGCGCCGAGATTCGAACCAAGGCGGCCGTCCAACGCATTCTCGTTAATAATGGCCGAGTGCGCGGCGTCGTGCTCGAAGACGGAAACGAGATCGAGGCCGCAATCGTCGCCAGCAATCTTACGCCGCAGACCACCTTCCTCAACTTGCTCGACCCGCGCGAACTGCCCGCCGACCTCCTAGAATCGGTGAAAAAATATCGTACCGAGGGCACATCGTGCAAAATTAACCTCGCCCTCGATGGCCTGCCCAACTTTCGCGCGCTCCCCGGTGCCCCCGCCCCGCAGCATCGCGCCACCATGCACATCTGCCCGTCCATGGACTACGTCGAGCGCGCCTGGGACGTCGCAAAATACGGCCGCCCGTCGCAATCGCCTCTGCTCGAACTGACCGTCCCCACCATGTACGATCCGTCGCTCGCCCCGCCCGGCAAGCACATCATGGGCATCTTCCTCCAATATGCCCCGTACACGCTGCGCGACACGAATTGGGACGACCTGCGCGAACCCTTCGCGTGTCGCGTGTTCGACTTGATTGAGGAGTACGCGCCCGGCTTCCGCTCTCTGATCGTCCACCAACAGGTCCTCACACCGCTCGATCTCGAGCGCCGCTTCAGCCTGACCGGCGGCAACATCTTCCACGGCGAGATGAGCTTGGATCAAATGTTCGTCATGCGTCCAGTAGCTGGCTGCGCGCGCTATCGCACGCCAATCCATGGACTGTATCTTTGCGGATCGGGTACTCACCCCGGCGGTGGCGTCATGGGCGCGCCCGGACACAACGCCGCGCGCGAGATTCTGAAACACGCGGCCTCATGATGCTTTTGACCGCATCCCAGATCGCACTCGCCAGTACGTTGTCGGAGTTCTTGGCGAGGCATTGGTTGATCGGCGGAATCCTTGCATCTGTGCTTTGGTTTGTCGCAGGTTAACAGTCTCTCTCGAGCAAGAAAAAAGATGCAGCCATCGGGTGGCAGTGCGTCGCTGTCCTCCTCATAGTCATCGTGTACGGCTGGGCAGTCGTGACGCGAGAGTGGTTTGGTTTAGTCTGCGGACTTGCGGCTCTTGTCTTTGAAATCCAATCGATCCGGCGTACACTCGCGATTCAAAATCGGTGCTAGATTTTGAATGCAGGCAATGATCAATTTAGTTTGCCGGAAGCTTTGGCTCGGAATTCAGCATAAGCCAGCGCGTCAGTTCATCCTCGCTGATCTGACCTGCTGATTACAGCCACTATCGTCGTCACCAAGTCGCGATCGTTGGCGGTCAACTGCCAACCATTCGCCCACAGGAAGTCTTCGGTGCTGAGAAAAGCAACACGCTTATTTCCGTCGACGAAGGGGTGGTTCCGGCAAATACTGTAGGCATATGCCGCAGCCAATTCATGGATCGTTGCTTCGGGCCTATAGTCGTGGATCATCTGCGGCCGCCCCAGCGCCGAATCCAACAGGCCGAGATCTCTGATCCCGCTGGTGCCTCCCCAAGCGGCTATGCACCACGCATGCATCTTGATCACTATCTCGCGATCAAGCCAAAGGGGCTCGGCCACCTGCTTGGCGAGTTCCTTCAGAACCTCGCTGTAAGTCTCCATCGCCTCAGCAGCGTGGCCTATCATCTTAGCCTTGATTCGATCTCTCATCGCGACGGCTTGCGCGACAGCTTTCTCAACGCTTGGAATCAACGCAGACGCCTTGTTTCGAAGCCTCTCATCCTCGGGAAGATCAGTCTCGCGGAGTGAGCAGGCTCTTTCGGCCAGTTGAATGAACTCAGTGAGGGAATCCGGGCGCAACCGACCAGCGAGAGTCTCCAGTTCCGTCTTCGTCTGGACCAACGCATCGAAGGAGTTCGGCTCCATGCAGAGTCATCATAAAGGAAGTGAAAACGGCAGTTAATCAAAACGTAACACGCATTCAGTTGTCTACAGCTCCGCCGGGCCTTCCAGACTCCGCCACAGATACCAGCTCGCCACCGAACAATACGGCCGCCAGCTTGCCGCCAGCTCCTCTACTTGCTTGGCGTGGGGCAGCTCATCTAGCCCATAAACCTTGCGGATCGCCGACCGCACGCCCAGATCGCCCGTAGGCAGCACATCCGGCCGGCGCAGCGCGAACATCAGAAACATATGCGCGGTCCACACGCCGATGCCTTTCACCTGCGTCAAATGCTCGATCACTTCGTGATCCGCGAGATCCCGCAAGGCCTCAAAGCGCACCTTGCCCTTCGCCGTCTTCCGTGCCAGATCGCGGATATAAGCGGTCTTTTGCTTGGAAAGTCCCGCCCGGCGCATCTTGACGGGCGTCAATTTCAGGATCGCCTCGGGCGTAATCTGCCCGTCCGGCAGCATCTCCACAAGCCGGTTGAAAATGACCCGCGCTACCTTTCCGCTGAGCTGCTGGTACACAATGGATCTAACGAGTGTCTGAAAATCGGGATCGCGGTACTCCATGCGGTACGCCCCGACGCGGTCGATCACCGAGCCGAGCTTCGGATCCGCTTTCTTGAGGTGGAGAATGGCCTTGCGCATTGGAACTAGATTTTGGAACGACGCATCTACCCATAATATGCGACTCGCTGCTGCCCTCCTTGTGCCGGCGCTGATGCTCGGCCAGGAGCCCGCCACAATAAAGGTCGACGTCGATGTCGTCAACATCCTCTTCAACGTCCGCGACAAGAAAAGCGGCCTGATCGGCAACCTCGGCAAGAGCGACTTCACGATTTTTGAGGACGGCAAGCAGCAAGAGATCAAGTCCTTCAGCCGGGAAACGGACCTGCCGCTCACCATCGGCCTGCTGATCGACGTCAGCGCGAGCCAGGGAAATCTGATCGGGATCGAGAAGGATGCCGCCTCGCAGTTTTTCGGACAGGTTCTGCGCAAACAGGACCTGGCGTTCCTGATCAGCTTCGGCGCGGAAGCCGAGCTTCTGCAGGATTACACCAATTCCAGCAAACTTCTTCGCGCCGGATTGGAAGGGCTGCAGGTGAACTCCTCCGTCGGCGGACTGCACCCCGGACCCGTGCCCACCGTCTACCAGCCCAAAGGCACCATACTCTATGATGCCGTCTACCTCGCCGCCAGCGATCAACTCAAGGGGCAGGTTGGCCGCAAGGTCCTG
>Ga0335070_10004273_pt1 | contig 16678 bp, 14 predicted proteins | sample Lox_Sample_13_FD_206722 | JGI IMG/M metagenome (GOLD analysis project Ga0335070, IMG submission 206722) | Soil microbial communities from Loxahatchee National Wildlife Refuge, Florida, United States - Lox_Sample_1.3 | ecosystem: Environmental > Terrestrial > Soil > Wetlands | place: USA... | reverse complement strand
GGACAGATCGTCTGACCTGTGCAATAAAAGTAGGCCCCTTCCCGCGCGACGGTCGATTCGCACACGGGGCAGTGCCGTGGCATGACGAATGGTTCAGGGCGTTGCTCACCTGGGATCGGCACCCGTTCCACGATCGCAGGAATCACATCGCCCGCCCGTTCAATTTTTACGGTATCGCCTATGCGTATGTCTTTCCTGGCGACTTCGTCCGCATTGTGAAGTGTCGCGCGACTGATGGTGACACCACCGACCTCGACCGGCTTCAACAGGGCAACGGGTGTGAGAGTCCCGGTGCGTCCGACCGACACCACGATGTCCTGAATCGTCGTGATTTCCTTTCGTGGCGTAAACTTATAGGCGATCGCCCATCGTGGACTTCGGGTCTTCATACCCAATCGCTGTTGCCACTCATGACGGTTCACCTTCACCACCACGCCATCAATTTCGTACGGAAGCGTGTCACGCACGGCCTCGGTTTCGTGATGGAATCGCACGACATCGTCGATTGATGGGCACAGCCGCCGATGAGTCGGAACCGGTAGCCCCCAACGGGACAATGTCTCCAATTCATCCCAATGGGTCAGCGGTTGGGAACCGGACGAGACCATCACTTCATAGCAGGTGACGACCAAAGGCCGTTGCGCGGTGATGCTAGAATCCAGCTGTCTCAGGGAGCCGGACGCTGCATTGCGCGGGTTGGCGAACGCCTCTCCGTCTCGTTCGGTGATGCGGCGGTTCAATACCTGAAAATCGTCCAGCCGCATGTAGACCTCTCCACGCGCGACCAAATGAGCCGGAAATCCCGAATGAGGCTGAAGCTGGAGGGGGAGTGACCGGATGGTTCGAAGATTCACAGTCACATCCTCGCCCGTTGTTCCATCGCCTCGCGTGGCGCCTCTTGCAAACACGCCGTCGTCATATACGAGTTCAACCGACAGCCCGTCGAATTTCGGCTCAGCGGTGTATTCAACTGTGGCAACACCGAGCTCTCGTTTCATACGCTGATCGAAGGCGATGACGTCACTTGAATCAACGATTGAATCCAGGCTCAACATGAGTTGTTCGTGTGATACTTTGCTCAGTTCGTCCAATGGAGGGGCGCCGACGCGTTGCGTGGGCGAATCCGTGGTTATGAGGTCAGGATTCGCCCGTTCGAGTTCAACGAGTTCCCGAAACAAGCGGTCATACTCGGCGTCGGAGATCTCTGGTCGGTCCTTGACGTAGTAGAGGTAATCATGCCGCTGGATGGCTTTACGCAAGGCGGTGATACGGGAGAGCACGTCGGAAGTGGCCATGAGGAAGGAACCTCGGTCGCTGGTCGACCGTAGCATAGGGGTAGGAAGTGGGTCAAACAATCGAAACAGCCCTATCCGCTTTGACTTTCGCAGCGTTAGCCACTATTCTATCCAATCCTCGGTAAGCGGCCCGCTGAGTCCGGCAGCCAGTGCGCTCTCCGAGCTGCTTAGGGGCAGAAATCCAAAGCTGTCGAAGGAGGTATTCATGAAGGAAGAGGGAGGCAGAATGGTCTTGAACCAGAACGTCGTCTACCACACTTTTCTGGTGCTCTGCGGAGGGCTCGTGCTCAGTGGATGTGTGCTCTCCGAAAAATACGAGGCGGAAAAAGCCAGGAGTCTGAACTTCCAGCGCCTGCTCGCTCAAGAAGAGAAACGTACCAGTGAACTCGACAGTGAAGTAAAACGGACCAAGAGGGAGCTGTCGGAATATGAAGCGCGGAATCGTGAACTGACGGCTCAGGTCCAGGCCGTGAGGGAACAGATGAGCCGGGTGCAGGAAGAGGCCGAAGCAATGAAAGAAGCCGCTTTGCTCGACCGGAAAGCCCGGTCGGACGTGAAACGATCGTCAGCAGCAGCCTCGGGACGAACGACCAAACCAGAGACCGGGCTGGAAGGAACGGATTTCTCGGGAGCTTTCACGGGAACACCATCGGACACCAAGGAAGCGGCTGAATCAGCTTCCATGGGCAGCACTCCGGAGGTGAAGCCCGGTGGCCTCGTTCATGTGGTCAAACCGGGGGAAACACTCTACCGCATCAGTCGCCGGTATGGGGTCAGCGTCGATAAGATCAAGAAGTGGAACAAATTGCCCGATGAGATCATTGAAGTCGGGCAAAAACTGATCGTTGGTCAGGAATAGAGACAGAGGTCGCTCACGTGTCGACACCACAGTATTCGCTAAGCTTGGACGAGTTCCGCCGTTACGCCCATGAAGGAAATCTCATCCCCCTTTACCGGGAGATTCTGGCGGACTACGAGACGCCTGTCTCGGCTTTCGCCAAGATCGATCACGGTCCGTCTGCCTATTTGCTTGAAAGTGTCGAGGGGGGAGAAAAATGGGCACGTTACTCGTTTCTCGGTGGAGGCACGCCCGTCGTCGTGTATGAAGATCGAGGGGATATTATTCTTCTCCGAGGAAAAGGGAAAACGCGCATTCCTAGCCTTGGCCAGCCTCTCGACCGTCTTCGAGAATTGATGGATGGCTACCGTCCAGTCACATTGCCGGATCTTCCCCGGTTCGTGGGTGGTGCTGTGGGGTATCTCAGCTACGACATGGTCCGTACTTTCGAAGAGCTTCCCACTCGCCGCAAAGACCGAGAAGCTCCCCCGGATTTTGCCTTCTTGCTGACCGATACCCTGTTGATCTTCGACAACGTGGCCCAAAAGATCAAAGTGGTCGCCAATGCCCATGTGAAATCGACGGCCGATCGCGACGTAAAACGAGCCTACCGCGCAGCCACGGTACGCATCGAACGGATGATCGCTCGACTAAAGCGACCGCTTCGACGGACACGTCCTCATCGCCGCAGCAGACCGATCACGTTCACCTCGAATATGAGCAAGGCCGACTTCGAGAAAATGGTTGTCGGGACGAAGGAGTACATTCGAGCGGGCGACATCATCCAAGCCGTGTTGTCCCAGCGGTGGGAAACCAGTCTCCAGACAAGTTCGTTGCAGCTGTACCGGGCTCTGCGTGTCGTGAATCCCTCTCCGTATATGTATTACTTGCGGGTCGCGGGGATCGAGTTGGTTGGGTCATCCCCCGAAACGTTGGTCCGGTGCGAAGATGGAGTGATTTCCGTTAGGCCCATTGCGGGGACGCGACGGCGAGGCGTGACTTCGGATGAAGATCAGCAATTGGAGCGCCGGCTGCTCGCGGATGAAAAAGAGCGTGCCGAACACGTGATGCTGGTCGATTTAGGTCGGAACGATGTCGGTCGTGTAGCCGAGCGTGGAAGCGTACGCGTCGACTCTCTTATGCATGTGGAACGATACTCGCATGTCATGCATATCGTGTCCAATGTGACCGGACGGCTTGACCCGTCCAAGACTTGCTACGACGTATTACGTGCCTGCTTTCCCGCCGGTACGGTGTCAGGTGCACCGAAAATCCGGGCGATGGAAATCATCGATGAGCTTGAACCGACCAGGCGCGGGCCTTATGCCGGTGCCGTCGGCTATTTTAGTTTCTCGGGTAACATGGACATGTGTATTAACATTCGGACGGTCGTCATCAAGAAACATCAGGCGTACATCCAAGCCGGTGCCGGGATCGTAGCGGATTCGAACCCCGAACATGAGTATGAAGAAACATGCAACAAGGCCCGCGCAATGATGAAAGCCGTTGAACTCGCTGAGCAAGGGCTGGAGTGATGGGTGAGGCATGACGACTGGCCGCTCCAAAGAAGGGCTAGGTCAGTGTAGCTCTGACACGTCACGCGTCACTGATCACATATTACGGGGTTTTCATGCTGCTTATGATCGATAACTACGATTCCTTTACGTACAACCTCGTGCAGTACTTTGGCGAGTTGGGCGAAGACGTTCGCGTCTATCGAAACGACAAGATCACCCTGGATGAGATTGAAGCGTTACGCCCGCGACGCATGGTGATTTCCCCCGGTCCCTGCACGCCGAAGGAGGCCGGCATCTCGGTCGAGGCGATCAAGCGATTCGGTGGGCAAATTCCCCTCTTGGGTGTGTGTCTAGGGCATCAGGCCTTGGTGGTGGCGTTTAGAGGAGAGGTCGTGCGGGCCGAGCGCCTGATGCATGGGAAAACATCCAAGATTCAGCATGACGGCAAGACGCTGTTCCACCATCTGCCCAACCCCTTCGACGCCACACGTTACCATTCCCTCATCGTGAAGCGCTCGACGCTCCCGTCTTGTTTCGAGATTTCGGCTGAAACGGCCGAAGGGGAAATCATGGGGATTCGCCATCGATCGCTCGGTATTGAAGGTGTGCAGTTCCATCCCGAATCGATTTTGACGACGGTGGGCAAGGACTTACTGAGGAATTTCTTGAAATTGTAGCCATCAGCGATCAGCGTTCAGCCAGTAGACCCACTGCGGAACTGATCGTCGCTAGCTGATCGGTGAGAGCTGTTGATCATGATCAAAGACGCCATCGCCAAGCTCGCCGACCACATTTCTCTCACGGAAAAAGAAGCCGAAGAAGTGATGGCCGAAATCATGGACGGAGCCGCCAAGCCGTCCCAGATCTCCGCCTATCTGATGGGGCTTCGCCTCAAGGGCGAAACCGTCGACGAAATCGTCGGATCCGTGCGAGCGATGCGGGCCCGTGCCGTTCGTATCGCGGTCGGAGATCCTAATGTGGTTGACACCTGTGGCACAGGCGGCGACGGAGCCCATACCTTCAACATCTCGACGACCACCGCTTTTGTGGCTGCTGGTGCCGGTCTGACCGTTGCCAAACACGGCAACACATCGGTCTCTTCGAAATCGGGGAGCGCTGATGTCTTGGCCGCGTTGGGTGTGAAAATCGATCTGCCGGCCGAACGCGTGGCTGACTGCATCAATGAGGTCGGGATCGGATTCCTCTTTGCCCCTCTGTACCATGGCGCGATGAAACATTGTGCGGGACCACGGCAGGATATGGGGATCCGGACGATGCTGAACATTTTAGGACCGCTGACGAATCCGGCCGGTGCCGCCATTCAAGTGCTCGGGGTATTCGATGGCAAACTCACCGAATTAATCGGGAAGGTTCTCTTACAACTGGGATCACGGCATTGCTTCGTCGTGCATGGGATGGACGGGCTTGACGAGATTACGCTGACCGACCGGACCATGGTGTCGGAGGGCAAACAGGGCGTCCTCTCGAGTTATATCCTGGATCCGCAGGAGTTCGGACTCACACGCGTGCGCCTGAAAGAGCTCGCCGGCGGACATCCTCCAGAAAATGCACAGATCACGCGAGACATTCTTCAGGGGCGTAAGGGACCGAAGCGGGATATCGTGTGCCTGAACGCGGCTCCTGCCCTGGTTGCCGGGAACAAGGCGAAATCACTTCAGGAAGGATTTCGGCTAGCCGCTCGGACGATTGATTCGGGGGCTGCGGCAGAAAAACTTGAACGCCTCGTCGCCTACACGAATAAATAGAGGGGTGCAAGGCCTGTCGCGAGGGAGGAGAAGAACCGCCCAAACGAGCTTGCGGAGATTCGCCCCAGACTGCTAACTCCCGACTACGAGCCGATTTGTATCATGATTCTCGACCGCATTCTCGAACATAAGAAAGCCGAGTTGCGACACAAGCAGAGTCGCGGGTACTTGGCCGATCTCAGGGGACGCATCAAGGACCTCCCTTGTCCAATGGGGTTTGCGGTCGCCCTGGATGCCTGCAGAACGGCGACCAGTCCTGCTCTCATTGCCGAGGTCAAGAAAGCATCCCCAAGTTTAGGGTTCCTGCGACCGGAGTACGAGGAACGGTTTGATTACCTCGCAATCGCTCGGTCGTACCATGCTTATGGCGCCTCGGCGCTATCCGTCTTGACCGATAAGGAGTTCTTTCAAGGCTGCCTCGAATATCTCCGTGAGATCAAACATGCGGTGCCTTTGCCCGTGCTCAATAAGGAATTCATGGTCGGGGAGGTGCAGTTTTTCGAAGCCCGTGCCTATGGGGCTGACGCGGTGCTCTTGATCGTTGCCGCACTCGAGCGGCAGCAATTGATCGATTTTCATGCGTTGACCAAAGAGTTTGGCATGGACACGCTGTTTGAAACTCACCATGAACGCGAACTCGATACAGTGCTGGAACGCATCCCGGATGCACGCTTGATCGGTATCAATAACCGTGATCTCAAGACCTTTTCGACGGATCTTGGTGTCACCGTACGCCTGGCCAAACGCATTCCCAAGGATAAGCTGATCGTGAGCGAAAGCGGTATTCACAAGCGAGACGATGTGATCAGACTTCTCGATGCCGGAGTGCACGCGATGCTCGTCGGTGAATCGTTGATACGCGCTGATGATATTGGCGCGAAAATGCAGGAACTTCGCGGAACGGACGACCGGACGCCCGCTCGTCGTAGTGGGTGAAAGAGGCAGCATCAGTGACCGTTCAAACCAAAATTTGCGGAATTACGAATATCGAAGATGCCTTGGTTGCCGTTGCAGCTGGTGCTGATGCGATCGGATTCATTCTCTATCGGAAGAGCCCTCGTTATATCGATCCGATCATGGTCAAGCAGATCGTTGCTCAGTTGCCGCCGTTCGTGGTGCCGGTTGGAGTGTTCGTGAATGAAGAAATCAAGATTGTGCGCGATCTCGTGGATGACTGCGGCCTGGCGCTTGCTCAACTCCACGGGGAAGAGACGGCGACGTATTGCCGTGAATTGAGTCGTCCAGTACTGAAGGTGCTCCGATTGAAGGATCGGAGCACCTTCCTGGCCTTGGCAGAGTTTCAAGGGAGGGCAGGGGTACGCGGTTTCGTCCTGGATGCGTGTTCGGACGAGGCCTACGGAGGGACCGGCCAGGTCATCGATTGGAGCCTAGCCCGGGAGGCGGCCCAAGCAGCGACGGTGATTCTCGCAGGGGGGCTTACACCGGAGAATGTCAGACAGGCGGTTCGGGCAGTCCAGCCGTATGGCGTGGATGTCAGCAGCGGGGTTGAAGTCGCGCCGGGAAAGAAAGATCACGAGAAAGTTCGGGCGTTTCTTCGCGCAGTGAAGGTTGTATCCTCATAGCGGCCCCGACTATACTGCCCATCTTCGCGAGGGATTCTATGGTTGCAGTTCCTGACAAGAGGGGACGATTCGGATTATACGGAGGGCGGTATGTTCCCGAAACCTTAATGCCGGCCCTTCTTGAATTGGAACGTGAATATGCGAAGGCCGCCAAGGACCGCCGGTTTCAGGAAGAATTTGCCGACTATTTGAAGCAATATGTCGGTCGCCCCACGCCACTCTACTTTGCCGAACGCCTGACGAAGAAATTAGGCGGGGCGAAGATCTATCTCAAACGGGAAGATCTCTGCCATACGGGGGCTCACAAGATCAACAATGCAATCGGCCAAGCGCTGCTCGCCAAGCGGATGAAGAAACCACGGCTTATTGCCGAGACCGGCGCAGGGCAGCACGGTGTGGCAACGGCGACCGTGGCGGCGATGTTCGGCCTGCAATGTGAAATCTATATGGGCACGGAGGATATGCAGCGGCAAGCGCTGAATGTCTTCCGTATGCGGTTGCTGGGATCAACCGTGACGGGAGTCGATGCGGGCAGCCGAACACTGAAAGATGCGATCAGCGAAGCGATGCGGGATTGGACGACGAACGTTCGGTCGACGCACTACATCCTTGGCTCCGTGCTCGGGGCTCATCCCTATCCCATGATGATTCGGGATTTTCAATCCGTGATCGGACGCGAGGCACGGAAGCAAATCCTGGCCGCCGAAGGGCGCTTGCCGGACTGCCTTGTGGCCTGCGTGGGTGGCGGAAGCAACGCGATGGGCTTGTTTCATGCCTTTCGTGACGACGAGAACGTGAAGATGATCGGAGTCGAAGCCGGCGGACTGGGTATTGCCAGTGGGAAACATGCTGCGCGTTTCGCTGGTGGAAAACCCGGCGTTCTGCAAGGCACGATGACCTATCTCCTCCAGGATGACGACGGCCAGATCAATCTGACTCATTCCGTATCGGCAGGGTTGGATTATGCGGCGGTAGGGCCTGAGCACAGTTATTTGCGGGATGAAGGTCGCGCAGAGTACACGTCCGCCACCGATGATGAAGCCCTCGCCGCCTTCGATCTGCTAGCTCAAGAGGAAGGAATCGTGCCTGCCTTAGAAAGTGCGCATGCCATCGCACACGTCGTCAAGCTGGCGCCAACGATGAAGAAGAGTCACGTGATGATCGTCAATCTCTCCGGTCGAGGCGACAAAGACGTGCAGCATGTCGCGAGAATGAGGGGGATTACACTGTGACGTCACGATTGGATCGGACATTTGCAGAGCTACGACATCGTAAAGGCAAGGCGTTGATTGCCTACATTATGGCGGGCGATCCCTCATTACAGGACACGGAGCGCCTGGTGTTGGAATTGGAACGGGCTGGCGCCGATGTGGTTGAGCTTGGCGTTCCGTTCTCAGATCCAATTGCCGATGGTCCCGTCATTCAACAGGCGGCGGAACGAGCCCTGCGGACCGGCACATCGTTGCGCAAGATCCTTCCGATGGTGAAAACGCTTCGTGGCAGGACGCAGATTCCAATCGTGTTGATGGCCTACTACAACACGATCCATGCGTTCGGTCCCGAGCGATTCTGCCGAGAGGCGGCGATTGCGGGAGTCGATGGTTTGATCGTCCCTGACATGCCGCCGGATGAGGCAGGACCACTCGAGGAGCCAGCCGCTGAGACCGGCTTGAACCTCATTTATCTGTTGGCGCCGACGAGTACGGCGGAACGCCGGTCGTACGTCGTCCGTCGATCTCAGGGCTTCGTCTACTACGTCTCTCTCACCGGGATCACGGGATCCAAACTCAGCGACCTCGCCGAGGTCCGAGCGAACGTCGAAAAGATCAGAAAAATTTCAGCGATACCGGTGGCGGTGGGATTCGGGATCGCGACTCCGGAGGGTGCGGCCAAGGTCGCCGCGTTCGCGGACGGCGTCATCGTGGGGAGCGCCATCGTGAAACAGATCGGTGCGCATCAGCAGAACAGCGGGATGGTGGCTCAGGTGGGTTCCTTTGTCAGGTCTCTGAAAGCAGCCATGGCTTCCTCCTCAATCTCAGCAGGCCGCTAACCCACGACCTCCCAGGCCATTGGTTACAGGGGAATCAACTAGACTGCGTGGTGGGAGCACAATACGCGGAGAGATTCGTGAGGAAGGCGGTCGACAGCAGCCACTACCGTCTCGGTTGCGGGGGCATCTCTTTGATCATTTCGTCGACCAGATCTCTGGCGACATCCTTAAGGTTCGGCCTAAAGAACATATAACTGCTGGAATTTTCATGACGGGCCTTCCAGACTGTGTTGCCGGTCGTCGCGTCGACGAGCCGGAGGCTGAGTCCGACTCGACCGACGTTGTCGCCCTCCTTCCGGATATACTCCCAGGAATTGACGCGGACCACCAGAAACGAATCGACGTTCAAGGCTTTTCCCAACTTCACCGCTGATTCCTTATCTGACTGGCCGGTCATTTCGAGGCGAGAAAAATAAAACACTAAGGCATCGAAGGCTTCCTTTGACGCCTGAAAGACATCGGTCACCTGTTCGGGCGCCACTACGCGTTCGATATGCGCAATACGATTGAGGGCTGAGGCGATGACCTCTTGGATGTCTTCACGGGCACTGTCGTACTGACTCGACATCGGAGGAAGCACAGCGATCGCCTGCGGACGAAATACCCTCGCGCCGGGCCCTTCCCAGACCTCTTGAAGCCCGCCACAACCGGCGCCGACCACTAATAAGAAGCCGAGTGCTATCCGAAGACCCGTATGACGCAAGACCTTGGTCATTCGCTCAGTATATCATTTAGAACGTCCATGCGAGGGCTCCGGAGGCGATCGCGCCCCCTTTATCGAAATCGTACCCTCCTGCGAGGTCGAGGCGGAAAGAATAGATTCGAATCCCGAGTCCGGCGGTCGGAGTAAAGATAGAGCCTGCGTCCTGAACGTTTTTATACGTTCCGACCCGGAGCGAAAGAAATTCAGACAGTATCGTTTGTTCCATGCCGAGGCTCAACACTTGGCTCTTTAGTCCCGGCACCAGCGTCTGGTTGGATGTGATGTCCATGTCCGCGGTAATGGTCATCGTCGACCAGGGATTCACCGCCACCCCCCCTCGTACCTGAGGAGTCAATTTGTATTGGAGGCCGCCTGGAGCATCAAAGCTCGGTTGATTGATGTCTTTGGCGACCACCCCGAAACGCAACCATGAAGACGGGCGGTACATGGCGCCGAGATCGATGCCATAGGTGGTGGAAATCATGGCCTGTCCAAAATTGTTGAAGGGATTCGGGTTCTCCCCGCCCTGAAGGTTGGTCGTATTGTTATACGCTGCACCTTGGATGATCTTCCCCGTGACGCCGACGGCAAATGTCTTGTCCGCGAAGGCATAGGCGTAGGAAAATGCCGCCTGCCGAGCCTCCAATCCTCGAAGTGCCATAGCCCCACTGATAGAAATCGGTCCGGTCCCGGCAGGCGTTTGAGACACTTGTACCGGCGAACTCACGAACCCCCCTGACGTCGCAACATCCGACACGTTGAATCCAAAGGCATGCTCGCCGAAATGCCCTTTGAAATAGAGTCCGCCGGCGCCGAGTCCGGAGATGGTGGCGCCGGGGCGGTTGATCTGATTCGCGATGCTCTGGGCTTTTGCCAGATTCGCCGCCGACGTATCGTTCGGATTGAAGTCGTTCAGATCGTCTAGTGCATTGACGATGCCGTTCCGGCCAGTGACCTGGACCGTCCCTTGAACTCGAATGTCCAGGGATTTGACCATGGCCAAGCCGGCCGGGTTCCAATAGGTGGCATAGGCGTCGGTTGTGACTGCCACTCCAGCGCCACCCATGCCCGCCGCCCGGGGACCCACAGGGACGAATTCCACGGCGATTACTCGCCCAGGTACAACCAAGACCATGACGGCTGCAGCTATTCGCAGAGCCGTATATATACGCATGAAAGAACGTCCTCTTTAGCGAATCAGGTCTTTTGCTGAGTCTATTGGAGGGATCGCATGCCGTCAAGAGTTAGATGATCCGACCGTCCTGCAGGTATACGATGCGATCGGCTTGAGCGGAGAGCTTTTCATTGTGGGTCACGATGACGAAGGTCGTTCCGCGAGACTTGTTAAGGTCGCGCAACAACGCAAAGAGGGCTTCGCCTGTGTGGGTGTCGAGATTGCCCGTGGGTTCGTCGGCCAACACCAAGTCCGGCTTCTGCATCAAGGGCCGCGCGACGGCCACGCGTTGCTGTTCACCGCCGGACAATTCGCCTGGTTTGTGATGCAGCCGTTCTCCCAATCCCACTTCGTTCAATAGCGCGATGGCATCGATCTCGACGTCGACTGGTGAGCGCCTTTGAATCAAGGCCGGCATGCACGCGTTTTCGAGGGCCGTAAATTCCGGCAAAAGGTGATGAAACTGGAACACAAATCCGATGCGCTTGTTGCGAAAGTCCGCCTGCGCCGCCTCGGAAAGTTGAAAGAGATCCCGCCCTTCAAACAATACTGTCCCACGTGTCGGGCGATCCAACAGGCCGATGATGTGCAGGAGCGTGCTCTTTCCGGCTCCTGATGCACCCATGACGGCGAGCAGTTCGCCTCGCCGGATATCGAGATTGATCCCGTTGAGCACGGTCAAATCGCGCTGACCGATCTTGAATGTCTTGTACAGGTCGTTGATCGTGATCATCACCGAGACCCTCGACGCTCGGCATGTCGCCATCGGTCGCAGCAACCAGTCGAAGACTCATTACTGAACAGGTCACTCATATCGCAACGCGGCCGCGGACTCCAACCTGGCGGCCTGGCGGGAAGGGAACACCGTGGCGAAAAAGCTGATCATGATAGCCGAACCTGCGACGAGCAGCACGTCGGAGGCTAGGACATGAACGGGAATGCGCGAGATGTAGTAGACGGTCGGATCGAAGGTCCAGAATGTCTGAATCAGCCAGAGGAACGCATAGCCGAGCGGAATTCCGATGGTCGTGCCGGTGAGGCCGATGATCAGGCCGTTCAACATGAAGATGCGGCGGATGCTGGTGCTGGTCGCGCCCATCGCTTTCAGGATGGCAATTTCCTTCTGCTTCTCGGTCACGATCATCGTCAATGTGCTCACGATGTTAAACGAGGCCACGATGGTGATCAGGACCAAGAGCAAAAACATCATCGTTTTTTCAAGCTTCAATGCGGAAAACAAGTTCCGGTTCATTTGCATCCAGTCTCTGGCTCCATAGGCAAAGCCGAGTGATTGTTCGACCGAACGGGCAATGTCTGCAGCGCGAAACACATCGGTCACCTTGATTTCGACGCCGGTAGCCGTCGCACCAAGGTTGAAAAACTTCTGCGCTTCGCCGAGGTCGATATAGGCCAGCGAAGAATCGTATTCGTACATGCCGGACTGAAAAATGCCGACGACTGCGAACGTCCGGATCTTCGGTACCATCCCAATCGCACTGATGGGGCCGGCAGGGGGCGACACCACATTGACCGTATCACCCATGAACACGCCGAGTCGCAAGGCGAGTTCTTTTCCGAGAATGATGCCAGGTTTTTCCGTTTCGACAGGAGGCCCGGTTGGATTGTCCGGGGGAGATTGTTTGACTTTGACGGGCTTTTGCAAGTCGGCCAATTTGCCGGCGGCGAGGTTTTTCGCCAGCTCGGTGACATTGCCTTCGCGTTGTGGATCGATGCCGCGAATTACGATCCCTTGCACGCCGGTCTGGGTCGTCAGGAGCACCTGCTTCAACACAAACGGCGTCGCCGCAACCACGTCCGGCACCTCTTGAACCCTCGTGGCCACGGAGTCGTAGTCGGCCATCCCGTCCTTCAACCTGTCTTGCACGATAATGTGGGCCGTGGTGCCGAGAATCTTCGCCTGAATGTCTTCCTTGAAGCCGGTCATGATGCCCACCGTGCCGATCAGGGCGGCGACCCCGAGGGTAATGCCGGCGATCGAGACGAACGTATTCAGCGAGATGGTTCGGTTCCGCCGTTTCGCACGCAAGTAACGGAGGCCGACGAAGATTTCGTAAGGGAGGGTCATGCGGAGTTATATCTCCGGCCTGCCAGGATGTTGAAACACACCCCTAGCTACGTTCTCCCATCGCTCAAAGCCTCGACGCGGAATCGGACTGATCCGGAAAGTGAAGTCACTGGAGGAGTCTATCCGTTCACCAGGACCCATACTATTGGTGAACGGCACACACAAAGTGCGGTGTGCACCTCCTCTGCTTCTCGCTCGCTGCGGCCTTGCCAAGGAAACGGCGCATCCCGGAAATTCGATTGCGGAGCAATCGGTGGGCGGGTGGGTGACAAAGACGCCGGGGTTGGGCTGGGTGAGAAGGTCAGCGTTGTGAACATCTTGGGATGATTTCACGATCTGCCTCGATGTCATTTCTCGGGCCGCAGCTGAGGAAAGAGCACCACGTCGCGAATAGACGCCTGGTCCGTGAACAGCATGATGAGCCGGTCGACACCGATCCCTTCGCCTGCCGTCGGCGGCATGCCATATTCCAAGGCGCGGAGAAAGTCTTCATCCACGAGATGCGCTTCTTCGTCGCCGGCTGCCCGTTGAGCTGCCTGTCCCTCGAAGCGATCGAGCGGATCGTTCAACTCGGAAAAGGCGTTGGCGATCTCACGCCCCGCAATATACAGCTCGAAGCGATCCGTGAGTGCAGGGTTGGAATCCTTCCGCCTCGCAAGCGGAGAAATTTCAATCGGATAGTCGGTAATGAAGGTCGGCTGGACGAGATTCGGTTCAACCGTCTCTTCGAAGATTTCGTTGATGATGTTGAAGAGGGGCCATTTGGGGTCGAGCGGGACACTCAGCTGTTCCGCCGCCTTGATGGCCTTGTCACGATCGTGAAGGACCGATGGTTCGAGTCCATTCACCTCGAGGATTGCCTGATGGTAGGACCAGCGTCGCCACGGCGGCGCCAAGTCGATTTCCTCGCCTTGATACGCGATGACCGTTTTGCCGAGAATCTGGGTGGCCAACGCGGCAATCAATTCTTCCGTCAGAATGATCAGGTCGTGGTAATCCGCGTAGGACACGTAGAACTCCAGCATCGTGAACTCGGGATTGTGGATGGTTGAGATGCCTTCGTTCCGAAAGTTGCGATTAATCTCGAAGACTCGCGGAAAACCTCCGACGATCAGTCGCTTCAAATACAATTCCGGTGCGATGCGGAGGTAGAGATCGACGCCGAGCGCATTATGATGGGTCACGAACGGTTTCGCAGCTGCCCCACCCGGGATCGGGTGCATCATCGGCGTTTCAACCTCGAGAAATCCCCGCTCGACCAGGAATGACCGAATCCCGGCGATGATTTTGCTGCGAACCTCAAAGATCGCATGAACCTCGGGATTGGCGATCAAATCCACATAGCGTTGGCGATACCGGGTTTCGACATCGGTCAATCCATGCCACTTCTCCGGTAATGGCCGTAGCGCTTTGCTCAAGAACGTGAGCTCGTGGACTTCCACGGTGAACTCATTTGTCTTGGTCCGAAAGAGGATGCCGCTGACGCCGATCCAATCGCCCAGATCGAGCTGCTCCGAAATCTTATAGGCCTGCTCCGATAAATGATCCTTCTTCAAGTAGACCTGCAATCGATCGGATCCGTCCTGCAGCACGACGAAGCCGGCTTTTCCGAATCGCCGCAACGCGACGACTCGCCCGGCAAACGTGCAGGAAATCTTTTCCTGCTCCAGGACCTCTTTCGTCTTCTCACCATGCAGCTTGATGAGCTGCCCGGCCCGATCCTTCACTTCAAATCGGGTGCCGTAGGGCGCGACTCCCGCCTCGCGCAGGTGATCGAGCTTCTTGATCCGTTGCTGACGTTGTTCGTTATGTTCGTCCATCGAGATCACGGACAGCGTGCAGCCATCAGCTTCAACGTTTACAAGTCGTCGCTCGGCTCGCTGACAGCGGACAGCTGATCGCTTCCTTTCGTGAGCCTCATCTTCAAATAGGCCTCGATAAACCCGTCCACATCGCCATCCATGACAGAGGCCACGTTTCCGACTTCGTAACCGGTGCGGTGGTCCTTCACCATCTGATACGGCTGGAAGACGTAGGACCGGATCTGGCTTCCCCAGGCAATGTCCTTCTTTTCTCCGACGATGGCGTTGAACTCCGCTTCTTTCTTTTTCTGCTCGACTTCGTAGAGACGCGCCTTGAGGATCTTCATCGCACCGTTGCGGTTCTGGAGTTGGGACCGTTCGTTTTGACATTGGACCACGATCCCGGTGGGGAGGTGGGTAATACGGATGGCTGTTTCGACCTTGTTCACGTTCTGGCCGCCGGCACCTCCAGCGCGGAACGTATCGATCTTGAGATCCTTATCTTCGATCACGACGTCGAGGTCTGCACTGAGTTCGGGATAAACAAACACCGACGCGAACGACGTGTGGCGCCGCTTATTCGCATCAAACGGTGAAATCCGAACCAATCGATGGACGCCCGCCTCGGCTTTGAGGTACCCGTAGGCGTAGGGGCCGGCGATCGAGATAGTCACACTCTTCACGCCTGCCTCTTCGCCGGGTAACAGATCCAATGTCTCCACGTTGAATTTTTTGCGCTCGGCCCACCGTACATACATGCGGAGGAGCATCTGCGCCCAATCTTGTGATTCCGTACCGCCGGCGCCCGGATGAATGGCGAGAATCGCGTTGTTGGGGTCCAACTCGCCGGAGAGCAGCAATTCCACACGAAGGGAAGCGAGCCTCGGTTCGAACTGATTGAGCTCGGTCGTGAGTTCTCGTTCGAGCGAGGGATCGCCGCTTTCGTCCGCCAACTCCAGCAATGCACCCAGATCGCTCAATTTGGCTTCAATGTCGCGCCACTGCTGGATCTCCCGCTCAAGGGCCGCCTTCTTACGGCTGATTTTTGCGGCAGCCTGAGCGTTGCTCCAGAATTCCGGTTGAGCGGTTTGGGCTTCCAACTGGCTGAGCTCGGTCGTCATGCGGGCGAGGTCAAAGATGCCCCCGGAGTTCTGAGACTTGCTCGCCCACTGTCCGAACGCGAATCCGTACCTCATCCAACATGGAACGATCCTTTCACTTTAGACCGGCGTGGCAGCCACGGTGCTATGCTCGGGTCCTTTTGTTCTAAAGATGCCGTACAGCCACACGAGCGCGCAGAGTATAACACAGCCATAGGCGAACACATCGCCGTAGCGGCTGTAAAATGTGCGATGGGCCCGGGTCGGAATGCTGTTCCGGAGTACCTGTTCGGTAAAGATCGGGGTTGCTTCGAGGATGCGGCCAAACGGGTCGATGAATCCCGAGATCCCGGTATTCGCCGAACGGGCAAAGGCCAGGTGATTTTCGACCGACCGGAAGACGACCATTGAAAAATGCTGCGCCGGCGCCGACGAGTCGCCAAACCAGCCATCGTTGGTGATCGTGACGAGAAATTCAGCACCGTTCATCGCAAAGCGGCGGACCAAGTCAGGAAAAATCACCTCGTAACAAATCAGTACACCAAATTTCACCGGTTTGGCCGCGGCGGAGTCACTCCTTGCCTCACTCGAACGCGTGCGCGGAACAATTGACAGAATCGTCGGACCGGGACCCGGTTCAAAGTCCCCTATGCCCTCGACCAACTTGTCGAGGAAAAAGAGCAGCGATGATTTGAGAGGAATGTATTCGCCGAACGGCACGAGGTGTTGCTTGTCGTAACGGCCGAGGAGGTGACCATCCGGAG
>Ga0335070_10004272_pt1 | contig 16678 bp, 15 predicted proteins | sample Lox_Sample_13_FD_206722 | JGI IMG/M metagenome (GOLD analysis project Ga0335070, IMG submission 206722) | Soil microbial communities from Loxahatchee National Wildlife Refuge, Florida, United States - Lox_Sample_1.3 | ecosystem: Environmental > Terrestrial > Soil > Wetlands | place: USA... | reverse complement strand
CGGCTCGGCAAGCCGCGCCCCACAAAAACTGCTCCAATTACTTTTTCGATCCACTCCAACTGGTTGGTCCTGAGATGAGGAACGAATGGTGTGGCGCGGGTCGGTGACCCGCGCTCGGCGGGCGAAGCCCGTCGACGAGCCCAGCGGGCCTCCTAATTCAACAAGCCTGACTCTCTGGTGCCCCTCCGGGACGCGGCACAAGTTCGGGAACGCAGGTTATGACGGGGCGACATCCTGTGCGGCGGCGAGGGCTGCGCGGGTCAACTGCTCGATCTGATGCCAGTCCCGGGCGGCGATCAGTTTTTTCTCGACCATCCATGAACCTCCGATCGCAGCCACCGATGGGCGCTCGAGATACGCGCGCATGTTCGCCATGTTGATTCCTCCCGTAGGGACGAAGCGGACGCCGGTGTGCGCGTAAGGGCCTTCCATAGCTTTGATCATCGGCGCGCCGCCGGCCTGCTCGGCGGGGAAGAACTTGAGCGTGCGGCATTCGACGCCCAGTGCCTTCTCCACTTCAGAGGGTGTCATTACGCCCGGAATCATTTCCAGCCCGGCTTGCCTGGCGGTTTCCACGACCCGCTCGTTCAATCCAGGAGCCACAGCAAATCGGGCGCCTGCTTCCGCAGCCCTCAAGACCTGGTCGGGTTGCAGCAACGTTCCCGCGCCCACCAGCATTTCCGGGAAAAAACCGGCGACCCTGCGGATGGCCGCCGCCGCCGCAGTCGTCCGAAACGTCACCTCCATCAAGTCCATGCCCGATCTGAGCAGTGTTTCGGCCAGGCATTCAGCCACTTCCTCCTGGTCCAGCACGACGACAGGCACGATCCGTTTGCGCGTGATTCTCTCGAGAACGCCCAGCTTCGATTCGCCCATGTTCATCACCGTGCCAGCCATCCGCCATCGACGGCTATGGTGTATCCATTGATGTAGGCAGAGGCATCGGAGGCCAGGAACACGACAATTCCCTGCAGATCCTCCGGGGTGCCCCAGCGACCCATGGGAATCCGTTCCACGATGGCCTTGTTGCGTTCGGCATCCTCGCGCAGGGCCCGCGTGTTGTCGGTCGCCATGTACCCCGGCGCGATGGCATTGACGGTGATGCCGTGCGGCGCCAGCTCGCAGGCCATCAGGCGCGTGAGCCCCATGACGGCGCTCTTGGAAGCAGTGTAGGACGGAACGCGAATGCCGCCCTGAAACGAGAGCATGGATGCAATATTGATGATCTTGCCCCGGCTCTGCCTGACCATCACGCGGGCCGCCGCCTGGCTGAGCAGGAACACGGCCTTGATGTTGACGTCCATGACCTCGTCCCAGTCCTTCTCGGTGAATTCGAGCAGGGGGGCGCGCCGGATGATTCCCGCGTTGTTGACTACGATGTCCAGCCGCCCGAAGGCCGCGAGTGCTCTATCGACCAGCCGCTGGGCCGATCCCGACTCTGCGATATCGACCGCAACCGTCTCGCACTTCCCGCCCGTGCTCCGGATGCAGTCGCGCGTTTCGTCGCACTCAATGATGTCGGCTGCCACCACCGCCGCGCCTGCACCCGCGAGGGCAACCGCCATGCCCTGCCCAAGGCCGCGCGCCGCGCCTGTCACGACCGCTACCTTTCCCTCCAACCGGAATTTATCCAGGATCGTCATGATTTGAACACTCCTTGCGAAGGGGGACATTCCGAATTTCCTCGCGGCATCACACTGCAACGAATCGACAGGAAATTCGGAATGTCCCCTCGATCCGGAACTCTCCCTGCAGAAAGCTTTACCTGGGCGACAGAGATATCTTTAGTGGGGAAGCAACCCTTCGCGCAAACTGCTGGACGTAAGCGTCCCAATCGCCCGCTCCTGAAAAATCGCCGCTTCTGTCCCAGCCGAAGCCTGCATAATAGACGGCGGGCTGACCCGCCGGAGTCTTCGCCACGACCAGATAGTTGCCGTCCGCCTCGGTGAAGTCCGCCAGCGCCGCCGGGTCGATGATGATGCCGCAGCCCAGGTTTCCGGCCTGGCCTTTCTGCAGCGGTTCCCAGGTGCGCAGCCAGCCGTCCTTTCGGCTGGATTGCAGGTTCGAGCCGGGCCATTTCTTGATTCCGATTCCGTAGGTGACCGGGGCGCCCGAATCTGTTTTGTAATAACTCTCGAACCGGTCAAAATTCTGGCCCGCGTCCAGGGTCACGCGCTTGACTTCGGAAACCGTGTGGCCGTTGGCGTCCCACGGAACGTAGGTCAGCTCAAACATCACCCGGATCGGGCCGTTGGCGATGACTTTGGTGTTGATGAAATTCCGCGACACAAACAGCTTTCCGTTCTCCCAGATCCCGGTGCCGCCGCAGCCACGGCTGGTGCCGGCGGAGTAGAAGTCAGCTCCCTCCCCGGTGTCGGTGTGGTAGTTGTCCACCATGTACCAGTCGTTGATCACCAGCCGGCGGACTCGTTTGGCCCACACATCCACGGCGCTGCTGGTCAGAGGTTCCAGCTTCCAGGTTTCCAGCGCCGTGCCGTACATGCGGTGGGCGATGCGGTCGTTTTCCCAGGCAAAATCGTCGGAACGTTCCCGCACGAAGCGGCCGTAAGCCTTGAACTGCTCCTTCGTGAGGACCTTGTTTGCTCCTGCCGCAAGAATGAACGATCTGGTTTCGCCGCCTTTGAAGTCCGACTGGAACAAGAGCAGGTCGGCCACTCCATCGCCGTCCAGATCGATGCCCTGAGTGAGGAGTTCCTGGCCCGAGACCTGATCGGTCACATGGACCTTTTTCCAGTCTGAGGTCTGCAGGGTTTTTGAGATGTCCTTCATGGATAGCACGATCGTCTCGCTTGTCCGGGCGGCGTCCAACTCGTTCTTCACCGTGGCGGCGAGTTGATTGGTTTGGGCAAGTCCGATCTGGGTTGCAACAGCGAGCGCAAACAATGCAAACAAAAGTGCGGTCATTCTTTTCATGACTCGTCTCCCGAGGCAAAATCCAGCCGGCATCACGAGATCAACAGCATGGAGTTCTGATCCTGTTGATCCTGTCTGCTCTTGTTTTTGAACCGTACGTCAAGCGCGAGAATTCACCGGCTGCTGCTCGGTCTTCGTCGCCACCCTTCGGGATTTATGCTCCGGGACCGCTTCCGCGACCGCCGGTTCCCCGACGCTGGTCAGGGCGCGGGAGATGGCGCGGCAGGAATTGATCAGTTCGATCGACAGGCTGCGCGCTCGCGCCATGTCCATGCGAAAGATGGGAGCCGAAATGCTCAGTGCAGCCACGATCCTGCCATCCTGGCCGGTGATGGGCGCGCCGAGGCAGCGGCCGCCCGGCTCGTTTTCCTCGTTGTCGATGGCGAAGCCCTGCTTGCGCACGAGGTCGAGTTCGGCCGCAAGGGCCTGGCGTGTGACAATCGTCCGCGGCATCAGCTTCGGCAATCCTTGGATCCGGATGAGCCGATCCACTTCCTTGGGCGCGAGGCCGCACAACAGCACTTTTCCCAGTGCGGTGGAGTGAAGATAGCGGCGGTTTCCGACCTTGGAGGTCATGCGAATCGACTGCGGGCTCTCGATGGTGCTGACGACCACCACTTCCGCGGCATCCAGTATACCCAGGTTCACCGTTTCACGGCACACTTCGACCAGCTGCACCATGATCGGAGGCGCCACCCGCATCAACGCCTGTTCGGTGGATTCATTCTGCTGCAGGTCGAAGAATTTCCGCGTCAGCTGATAATGCCTGGATCCCTGTCGAGCCAGGTAGCCGCGAGCCTCCAGAGTCGCTACGATGCGGTATGCGGTCGGCTTGGGCAAGCCCACAGCGCGGGCCACGTCGGAAAGCCCCAGCCCCGAGCGGCTTTCGCGGATGGTTTCGAGGATGTCGAGCATCTTGTGCAGGACGAGTATGCCGGATCGACGTCGTTTGGTTTCGCTCATCGTTTCGCATTATACAACATGCCGTTTCGCGTCACGATAAGATTACGGGTGTGCCTTTTTGCGCGAAGCGCCAGGGCCGGTTCCACCCATGGCGCACGAAAATGAGAGTTCCGGGTCGGCAGCGAGGGGACATCCCGATTTTCCACTCTCCCCGAACGATTCCGTCAGATCTCAGCCGGAAAATCGGAATGTCCCCTTCGCTATTTTCTGAGGAGATTTGCGAGGATTTGTCCTTTCACCGCAAACGCGGTTCCGTGCCGGGCTCCTTTGGGAAAGCTGACCCTGTCCGTGATGTCTTCCCAGTGCTTCAGATCCGTGGAGATCACGGCGCCGTAACGGTGTTCGCGGTACCGGTCGAAATAGACAAACCACGTGTTCGCAATCCGGATGGCGCTTGGGCCCTCGCACCAGAAGTCGCCCGTGATGGGCGCCGATGGAGGTCCGAACGGCCCCTCCGGCGAGGTCGCGACTGCCATCCGGATGTTCTTCTGCGGCTTGAACGGCAGATTGGTTTCGTCCTTCAGGAACAAGACGAATCTCCGGCCGTCCTGCACCATCGTGGCATCGATCGCGTTGAATCCCGGGTCGTAGAAAAGCCGTGTCGGGCTGAACGTCTCCATGTCCTTGCTGGTCACGGCGTAAATCCGGTGATTCAATCCCGGTTCCGGAGGTCCCTTGCTGCTTTGTCCGTCCGTCTCGGGGAATCTGCCCGGAATGGTTGTCGCCCAGAAGATCACGTACTGCTTTCGAGCCTGATCGTAGAACATTTCGGGAGCCCAGCAATTCCTGGCTTGCGGCTCGTGCTCCATCACCGGAATGTACTTCTGTTCCGACCATCGGATCAGGTCTCTCGAACGGGCGTATCCGATCCCGCTCTCCTGCCAGCTGACGGTCCACGTCATGTGGAACCAGCCGTCGGGCCCTTGAAGAATGCAGGGATCGCGCATCAACCGGTCGCGGCCGGCGGTGGGAGCGAGATAAGACCTGTCGTCGTTCAACGCTTTCCACTGGTAGCCGTCGCGACTGTAGGCGAGGTGCAGGCCATCCTCGCCGTTGTTCTCGAAATAGGAGAAGAGATACGCGTTTTGATCCCGTGCCCGTGTCCGCGCACCGAGCAGCGCAACTGCGACGAGAAAAGAGACCGTCACGAATCTCTTTCGTGGGACGCGGGTCGCCGAGCCACGCTGGCGGCCGAAGGCCGCCAGTTCGTGGCGCGGCGCAGAGCAATGATCCTGCCGGCGGGCTTCGCCCGCCGGGCGCGGGGCGCTGACCCGCGCCCCACAAATTCGTTCTAAGATGGATGCCATTTCTCTCCCGCCACGATTTTAGAGATCACCGCAGAAGCACACCTTGATCCCGAGTTCCTTCATGGCCGAGGCTTTGGCGAACAGGGCGCGGCGCGCGCCGGCTTCATCCGGCCCGTACGCCACCTGGATGTGATTGGCCTTGTGGCGCGCCATGAACTGGTCCCGCGTGATGCCGCGCATGACCAGGTGCATGATCGGCCATTGCGGCGTGGTCAGTATCCAGTCTTCGTGAGCGATCTGCTCGGGCACGGTAACTGCTTCGCCGAGTCCGATGTCGCAATTCAGGCTGCCGTTCTGCACGAAAATGCGGCTCCAGACTACGGGACCCGGCCTGCTCAGTCCCTTGATGGTGCCGCCGCCCATCGGAAAATACATGGCCGGCTGGCGCTCGCTCACGGCGCCGGCATAACCTCCGGCCAGGTGCGCGGGGGGGACTGCGCCCGAGATCTCGAGCACCCACACGAAGTCGTCGATGCCGTCGGCCTTAATGGGACGCCCCCACCGCACGTCGTGGAGGGTCGTTTCCGGCGCAAATCCCAGCAGCTTCCAGATGCGATTGGTCAGAAGGGCGTCGACGCCGGCGCACTCATCCACCTCGTTGAAGTGAGGCAGAGCTTCCCCGGCAAACAATTCCTCGCCAGTTCTCTCGTGCCGCACCGGCGGGCGGTCCGCATTGTTCAGGAGCCCCTCGGCGAGATCCGACGCGGGAGCCAGATCCTTGAGCCCTTGCTGGTATTGAATCCCGATGGTGGCGCAGCCGAACTCGTCGGCGATGCGCACCGCGGCAACGTACATCTTGCACTGGCCCAGGACCTGCGCTTCCGTAAGCTCGGTCGCCGCATCCGTCCCGAGTTCGAATTTCATCCCTTTTGCGAGCAGCCATTCGTACACGGCGCGCGCCTCTTCGTCCGAAACCGAGCGCATCCTGGCGTACAGCGCCGACTGGCTCAACCGTTCCTTGTAAATGCCGATCGGATTCAGGAGTTCGTCGGGAATGATCGCGTTGTACATTCCCATGCATCCTTCGTCGAAGATGCCCATGATCGCCTTGCTTTTCCGAAACTCGCGCGCGAATCCGGCGCCTGTCTTCGCAATCGCCGAAGGAACTTTGATATCCGCAAAGGCGCGCACGTGCGGCGTGGAGTGCCGCAGCCTGCCGGTCTGCAGCCATTTCCTCAGACCCTTGGCAAAGAACTCGTCGGTGAAATCCTCGCTCCAGAGCGTGCTGTATCTGACGCCCGCCTTGGTCAGCGAACCATTCAGGTTGAGCATTCCGACCAGTCCGGGCCAGGTGCCGCTCCAGTTGGCCACTGTCAGGATCGGGCCCTGATGGGTCATCAGCCCCGGCAGCACGTGGTGCGTGTACTGCCACACGGCCTCGGCCACGATGACGGGCGCTCGGGGCGGAATCGAACGGAACACCTCGATGCCATGCTTCTGGCTTTCAAGGAACCCGTGCTTTTTCTCGGGATCGTAGCCATGCGCGCGTTTGACCTGCCAGCCTTCCCTTTCGACGGCGGCACTCACCTGCTTTTCCATTGATTCCTGTGCTGGCCAGCAGCTCTGATTCGCCGACAAGCGCAGGTCGCCACTCGCAACGAGATATGCTGTTTTCATCGAGCCCCCCTTGAGTCTTGGGTCAATATACATCAGAAAGGCAGACAGGATCACATTGGATTGGCATCGACCTGTGATCCTATTTCTTTTGAGTGTAAAATCGGCCCGCAGCGAAATTCGTACCAAGGAGGTAGGAAAATGCCGGGTAACGGAATACTGGGAGGACGAAGGCCTTTCTTGCAGAAGCTGATGGTTCTGGCCGGATTCGCGGCCGCGCCCGCGGGTGCCCGATCACAGCAGTCCCGGACCGAACACGGGCCAGGCTACCTGCCGGATTATGTTCGGGCTCAGAATTACAAATCTCTCAAGCAATCGAGCTTTGACAGGACGGGCGGCAATTCCGACCGCTGGCCGATCAAAGGAGGCCAGACGCTGGAGGTTTTTCACGCCAACGGCCCGGGCCTGATTTCGCACATCTGGTTCACGATTTCCGCCCGGAGCATGAATCACCTGAAGGAACTCGTGATCCGCATGTATTGGGACGGCAACGCCAAGCCAAGCGTCGAGAGCCCCATCGGCGACTTCTTCGGGCTGAACCTGGGCGAATACGTCACATACGAATCGGAATATCTGGCATGCTCGCCCGGCCGCTCGCTGAACTGCTATTTGGCGATGCCGTACCGGAAGGAAGCGCGGATCACGGTTGCGAATGAAGGGAAGGATGATGTCGGATCGTTCTATTCCAATATCGATTACATGGATGTCCCGGCTCTGCCTGAAGACATTCTCTACTTCCACGCAAGCTATCGCCAGGCGGCGCCCAACAAGCCGGTGGTCGGGCCGGACGGCAAGGATGTGCTGAACCTCGATGGCAAGGACAACTATGTATTCTGCGAAACCCGCGGCCGGGGCCACCTGATGGGCGTCACGCTTGGGGTCCTGCAGAACAGCGAGTTCTGGATGGGCGAGGGCGACGACATGATTATCGTCGACGACGAGTCGAAGCCGCTGATCAACGGCACCGGTTCGGAAGACTACTTCCTCGGCAGCTGGGACTTCGGCGGACGCGATGGCGCGCGTCCGTTCGCGCACCGCATGTACGGCGCGCAGTACATTCAGCTTCCCGAGCGCACGGGCGGGCGGTATTTGTGCTATCGGTGGCACGGCGACAATCCGGTGACGTTCACGCGCTATCTCAAACACACGATCGAGCACGGCCACGCGAACGACCGGGGCGATAATTTCTATTCCTGCGGCTACTGGTACCAGAGCGAGCCCTACACGCAGTTGCCGGCCCTGCCGGCCGCCGCGGACCGCATCCCGGTGATGCACACAAAGCAATAGACGGCGCGGGAATCATGGAACCACTGTACCGGCGCGATCTCGCATACATTCAGGTTGTCGGATTCGGATCCCTGGCGGCCGGCTCGGCAGCTCAAATCGTGCGCCTCCTCAAGAGCGCCGGGACTCCGATTCGACGGGTAGTCGACGCAGGTTGTGGCGCCGGAGTGTTGACGAAAGCGCTCGTGGAAGCGGGTTTTGCGGTGACGGGAATAGACGCTTCACCGGAGCTTCTCGAAATTGCGCGCGCAGACAATCCCGATGCGCGCTTCATCCATGCATCCATTTACGACACGCAAATTCCGGACTGCGAGGCTGTCGTCGCGTTGGGAGAAGCTCTGACATATCACGAAGGTTCGGGAGCCGACCATCTGGTCGGCCGGTTCTTTCGCAGTGTATCGTCGGTTCTTCCCGTTGGAGGGATGCTCATCTTCGATGTGATCGAGCTGGGAGAGCCTTCACTGGCCGGCCGGTCTTGGAAATCAGGCGAGGATTGGGCGGTCCTGGTCGAGACGACAGAGAATCAGTCCGAACGAAGTCTGATCAGAAACATAGAGACGTTCCGGCGCGTGGGAGGACTTTACCGTCGCGGCCGCGAAGTGCACAAGGTGCGGCTGTTCGATACTCAGGAACTCTGCGCTGCACTCGCGTCATGCGGCTTCTCGACCGAGACGGCACAATCATACGGCGAACAGCAATTGCTTCCGCGCCGCCGCGCGTTCTTTGCCACCCGGATGAGTCGTCGCGACGGACGGGAGTAAACAACCGGGGCGTTTATTTTCAATCCGCAATCCGCAATCCGCAATCGGAGGAGCGCTCACGGATTTCCGGACAATCCGTGCGCGGGCGTCGTTGAGCGGACAAAGATGATTCCATCATATAGTTCAGGCCACGCGGCCCAACGGCTGTACCAGCGTTCGGAAAACTGACTCACATAAAAGAGCTCGTCTATGTCGCGAGACAATCGTTGCCAGCCGAGCCACTGTGCCAGAACAGGGATTTGTGCGGCTTGCTTGAAATCCAGGAACACGATCGGATTCGAAAGTGAGGCAAAGCTCGATGCATAATATTCAGGGCCGGCAGACTTCACGCAATGAGTGCGGAGGGTCATAAGGTTACGGGACCTAAAGCAGCCCTCGGAGAACTCGAACCCGACAACATAGAGAGAACCGCCGAAGCTCCGGCGCAGATAGCCTCCCATATGTTCCGAATCGGTGGCGACGTGATCGTTGTGCGCCCAAACGACCATGCGGCGATCCCGTCCCGCGGCCTGCCATGCCTGTTCGACGTTCTTTGCCATCATGAGATCACGCGCGTCCGCGACGGAGTTGATGCCCACAAAGCTGAGCATCTCGGCCGCCGGGTGCTGTACGTTCCAGGCACGCATCCATTGGACGAGCTCGAGCACCTCCTGGGTCTTCCACGTCCAGAATTCGAAGTGACGGAGCGCGTCTTTCGGATCCCCTTCGCCGTGCCGGACATAGCGATCGACGATTTGACCCGCCTCAGGGGAAATCTCCAGAGCAAAGGTTTTGAATCCCGCGTGCCGGACCAAGGCTCGAAGGATGCGATCCTTTAAACGGAAGAACTCCCGCGTTCCGTGGGTCGCTTCCCCGAGTGCGACGATGCTATGGTTGCGCAGCACGGTGAGGAGCGGCTCCATATCGTGATCGTCTGCGGCTGGATCGTCCGTGACAATTGGGACGGCGTTCTGATTGAGTGCAGGGATCACTGCAGCCGGCGTGGCTGGGACATGAGGAAGCCGCCGCGCCAGCCATACCAGCGCACAAACGGCAACGAAAAGAGCAATTGCTAGCCAGCGCAAGAGCCGTCGCATGTAGCTGCCTCCAGGGTGGTTCGAGCCTATTCCAGCGGAAAGACCGCGGCAAGAAGATTACGGACGCGGGCTGCGGAATCGAAGCACGAGGACAGAAGACTATTTGCTTGGCTGTTCTGGAGGTCTTTGTGGTTCAATGGACTTGAACTGAGGGGCTGGAAATGAATTTGATCAGGGGGGACCGTCTGTTCGCTGCCGGCACACTGTTATCGCTGGTGGTGCAACTGTCTGCCTTGTCCGCGGCGGATCGCGCGCCGGCAATTGAGGCGGATTACCAGAAACTGCGGACGGTCATCGTGATGTCCATCGATGACTCGATTTACAAGTCGTCGGAGATGGGAAGCTCCGTTCATCCGATCTTCAACAAGGGCCTTTCCCCCGCCGCGATCACTGAGCACGGAGCGCTTGTGAAGCTGCTCCGTAAGGCCGGAGTCAAAGTCTTGCAGGTCCGGGACCTGCTCCAGGACGCGGTTCAGAACGCGCGCCGGAAAGGCGAATTGGAGGCGTGGATTCGAGAGACCTATCCGGATCAGTGCGAACGGATCCTGCCGAACATCGCGCAGGTCACTGCGGACACGATCCTGCAAAGCGGTGACTCGCTGTTTTACCGGAAGAACGAGAAAGGGGAACTGGATCCTCTGTTTCTTCCCATTTCCTCGATGTACTGGTCGCGGGATTTCGCGATCTCGACTCCGAAGGGGATCATCATCGGCAACGACCAGCTGTTCAACCGCAAGCTCGAGAATGCAATCGCCCGCCTGATGTTCAGCTATGCCGGCGCGCTGCGCGATTTCCCGATCGTTTTCGACGCCGCCAGAGAAGGAGTGACGCTCGACGGCGGCGACGTGATCGTGCGCGACGAGAAAACGCTCTTCATGGGAGTCGGCCAGCGCAGCGACCGTCAGGCCGCCGCGCTCCTGTCGAAGAAGCTCGGGATGGACGTCATTGCCGTCGCCATGCCTCCGCGGGAAAAACCGAACGGCATGAGCCGGCAGCTGCTCCATCTCGATTCCATTTTCAACTTTGTCGACAAAGACAAGGTCCTGGCAGTGCCGTACTTCCTGGAAAAAGCGTACACGGACACGAATCCGATGATGAAGATCCTGGCTGGACTGGCTGCCGAAACCGATGCGCTCAAGGCGAGGCTGGGTCCCGACACCGCAGGGGGCGATTCCAAACAGCTGCGTGTCACCATCGATGCGATGCCGGGTGTCGGCTGGCTGACGAAGTACGATGCCGGCACCGGGAATGAGACGTCCTTGGGAATAAAGCTGGTCGACTACGCTCGGTCGCAGGGTTGGACGGTGGTGTTTGCCGGAGGCGACACACGAGGCATACCGGAGGACAAGTGGGTGATCGAGCGGGCGATGTACGAGTTGCGCTGGCAGGGCACGAACGTGGCGCAGCTGGCTCCCGGGCGAGTCATCGCATACGCGCACAACATCCACACGAACGAGGCGCTGCGGCGCGCGGGCGTGAAGGTGGAAACCTTTCCGGGCGAGATTCTGGCGATCCGGAACGGCGGCCCTCACTGCCTGATCCTCCCACTCGTCCGCCGGAGGTGATATGAATTTCCGGGCCTCCCAAATCCTTGCTCTAGCACGCACGCTGATATTCGCCTCACTCTTCATCGCCGGCGTGCTGGTTTATCTTCCCTGGGCAATTGGTGTCTTTCGCCGAGCGCCAAGCCCACAGCCGCTCTGGGAGCTGTCCGGTGTTGTGCCGCTGGTGTGTGGCTCTTGCCTGGGCCTGTACTGCATGTTTGCTTTCGCGTGGAAGGGACGCGGCACCCCGGCGCCGTTCGATCCGCCGCGCACCCTCGTGATCCAGGGAATCTATCAGTACGTGCGCAATCCGATGTACTGGGCTGCATTCCTGATTCTTGTCGGTCAGGGAATTTTGTTCGGAGTCGGGTGGCTAACTGTCATCTACATCGCCTGCTTCGCCGGGCTCACACATCTGTTTGTGCGCTTCTACGAGGAGCCGACCCTGCGACAGAAATTCGGCGATGATTATGAGGAGTACTGCCGGAACGTTCCGCGCTGGCTCCCCCGCCTCAAGCCCTGGAAGCAGGCCAGGTAGGGCACAGCCGCCATTTTGTGCGTGTGTATGCGATCCTGAATCCCTTACGCTCGGCGTTGCGCTGTGAATGGCTGCCGGGCTCGGCTACCATCATTGCCAGATCGCAACCACAGAGGAATGCATGCCGCATTCGGTGTTCAAGGAGCGCTGCCTGCAACCCACGGCGGCGCAGCTCCGGAACCGTAGCCGAACCGCCAAATAGTGCGACTCCGTCGTGCAGGCACAGCACGCCTGCGGCGCCCGGCTTGCCTTCAATCTCGCCGAGGAAGCACACGGTATTCTCGCGTGCTGCGGAGATGGCACCGCACTGGAGAAGAAACTCCAACAGTTCCGGATGTTCTTGAGACCAGCCCCTCGCGTTCGTTTCAGCCCAGAGTTGGACGTCCTCCGGCTCGATTATGCGTACCGTGACATTGCCATGATCTGCGGCCGCGGGTTTCCGGACAGGCTGGTACAGCACGTTGCTGATTTCGATCGGCCGGTAGTTACGCATGCAGAGGAGGTCCAGCGCCGCGGCTCCAGCCAGCGGGCTCACCTCGTGGAGTGCATGAGCCCCGCGTTCGAAAAAGAAAGCTTCGATCACATCCAGCGAGGCGGCGTTCAGTTCCTCGAACAAGCCAAGCCCGAAACTCTGCGTGACGGGGGAGTCGGGGCTATCGAACACCGCGTACGCTCCAGCATATTCGATCCACGTGGCTCCGCTTTCGGGGAACAGACGCCGCCGCGCCTCCGCGAACCGTGCGCACGCGTATCCTTCCGCTCGCTCCAGACGTCTCGCCAGTGCGACATCGGAAAACAACATGCCGCCATCGTACACGGCATGGCGGAGAGTAGCAACGGAAGCATCGAGATCGCCCGTTCATTGAACCAGTTCGGTGGGATTTCCGGATCTCCTTCACATTTTGCTCTTCCCCTTTTGTGCGTTTTTGACTATTTTATCCACATTGTGGAGGATATGTGGCGTCTCGCACGGAACGCGGCGCATCCCTCGGCGAATTCGAGCAACTCATCCTGCTTGCCCTGCTCCGGCTGCACGACAATGCCTATGGCGCGACCATCCACCAGGAAGTGCAGAAGCGCACCCGGCGTCCCATTTCCATAAGCGCCGTCTACACCACGCTCGACCGCCTGACCGAAAAGGGCCTGGTGGAATCCCAGGTTGGCGATCCTACGCCGCGTCGCGGGGGACGCCGTAAGAAATTTTTTCGTCTAATGCCTGAGGGAGCTGAGGCGCTTTCCCAGTCCTACCATGTCTTTCGTGAAATGACGCGCGGACTCGAGCGCCGGCTGGAAAAATTGTGATTCATCTGCCGATGGACCGCCGGCGCGATGCGCATCCGCCGCGTCTGGCATGCTGGCTGCTAACCCTGACCGCCGCCGCTCGAAACCGCGAATTTGCGTTGGGCGATCTCGAGGAACAATTTCAGGAAATGATTGACACCCCGGCGGGCTTGAGGGGCGCGCGGCGCTGGTACCGGCGACAAGCCTGGCGCTGCGTGGTGCATCCCGACGCGCCCGAACATCTGGAAGCACAACTGCCCGTCAGAAGGGGAGCAACCTTGCTGGACGCAATTCTGCAGGACGCACGTTATGGCGCGCGCTCACTCATCAACGCGCCGGGATTTACTGCAGTTGCGGTGCTGATGCTCGCCCTGGGCATTGGCGCCAACACGGCCATCTTCAGCGTGACGGATGCGGTGGTGCTGCGCCCGTTGCCTTTCCGTGATCCGCAGCAACTGGTTGCCGTCTGGGAAACCAACCGTGCCGAGGGCAATCAAGTCTGGCGGGTCGCTCCAGCCAATTTTGTCGATTGGCGCGCGCAAGCGGACTCATTCTCCGAAGCGGCTGCCTTTGGAGGATATGCTGCAACGCTCACCGGGACCGGCGAGCCGGTGCAAGTGAAAGGCGGCAGCGTCATGCCGGCCTTTTTTTCAACGCTGGGAGTTCAGCCTGTGCTGGGCCGTTCGTTTCAACCGTCCGATGAAGCTACTGACGCTCCGGTCGTACTTCTCGGGTATGGATTCTGGCAATCGCACTTCGGAGGCTCGGAAAGCGTTCTCGGCAAGTCCGTCACACTGGATGCCAAGCCCTACACTGTGATCGGCGTGATGCCCAACGGCGTCTATCCGGCGTGGCCGGTCAATGGCCCGCGGGTTCATTTCCAGCGGGAGTACCAGGATGTGTGGCGCATTTATCCGAAGGAGTATTTGAGCTATCGCGACTCGCACGTTATGGGGGTGGTCGCGCGCCTGAAGCCCGGGGTCACAGTCGAGCAGGCCCAAAAGCAGATGGACCTGATTGCTGCGCGGTTGGAGAAGACCTATCCGGCAGACAAAGACGAAGGCGCGCTGGTGCGCCCATTGATGGATGAAGTCGCGGGCTCAGTGCGCCCGGCATTGCTGATTCTGCTCGGTGCGGTCGGCGCGGTGTTGTTGGTGGCATGCTCGAATGTGACCGGACTGCTGCTGGCGCGTCTGACGGCGCGACGGCATGAAATTGCCCTGCGTTGTGCCTTGGGGGCCGGACGCCTGGCGCTGGCTCGCCAATTCCTAATCGAAGGCTTGCTGCTCGCGGTGCTTTCGGCAGCGGCGGGCGTGTGGCTGGCCTATGAAGGACAGGGGATGCTGCTGCGCCTGGTGCCCCAGGATATTCCCCGGCTGGCAGATGCCGGGCTGGATATGCGCGTTCTCGCATTTACGGCCGGCGTCTCCCTGCTGGCCGCGCTGATCTTTGCGCTCGCGCCCGCATGGTCCGCCGGCCGCGTGAATGTCTCCAGCGCTCTGAAGGAAACGGCGCGCGGCAGCGAATCCGGCCGCTCGCTGCACTTGCGGGATCTTCTGGTGGTCACGCAGATCAGCCTTGCGGTAACTCTAACGGTGGGTGCGATGTTACTGCTGCAAAGCTTCTTGCGCATGGGCCAGGTCGATCTCGGCTTTCGCAGAGAGAACCTCCTCATTGCCGAGGTGGGCCTGTCGGCAACCAAGTACACGAAGTGGCAGCAGGTCGTATCGTTTTACCGGCAAATACTGGAAAAGGTGCGCAACGCTCCCGGAGTCGCTTCGGCGCACTTTGCTTACGATCATCCGCTCGATTCCAACTGGCTCACCGGCTTTTCCATCGAAGGGCGGCCCGGCGAGAAGACCGACTCGGTGCAATTGAAGATCGTCACGCCGGGTTATTTTACGGGTATGGGTCAAAGGCTGCTCCAAGGCCGCGAATTCGACGAGCAGGAAGATCCATCGCGTCCCGGCGTCGCCATCATCAACGAGGCCTTCGTACGCCGTTATTTCCCCGATGGACATGCGATCGGCAAAACTATCCTGAGCGGCGCGGCCTCGTATGCCTGGCCCGGCCAGGTGCCACAGCGATTTGAAATTGTCGGAATTGTAAACGACATCCACCACCCCGGCTTGGAAACGAAAGCCGATCCCTTCTTTTATGTGTGTGCGTGGCAATCTCCGCTGCGCGAGATGAGTCTGCTGGTGCGTGCGAGCGCCGATTCCGCAGCGATCGGGAGGATGGTGCGCAAGTTCAAGTCGGAAGTGGATCCGGACTTGCCCATCGCCAAAATCACCTCGATGGAAAGCGTGGTTTCCGAGGCGGTCGCGCAGCCGCGATTAAACGCTGTGCTGATGAGCCTCTTCAGCGCTCTCGCGCTGCTGCTGGCGCTGGTCGGCGTCTATGGGCTGGTGGCGTTCTGGGTGGGCGCGCGCGTGCGCGAGGTTGGCGTACGGATGGCGCTGGGCGCAACCCGCACGAGCGTGCTCGCGCTGGTGCTGCGCCGCGGCGCCTTGCTACTCACCCCGGGAATTGTCGTGGGACTGGCGGGCGCGCTGTTCTTATCACGCGTTCTCCGGATGCAGCTCTATGGCATTTCGGCCGTTGATCCGCTCACATACGTGGTCGTTCCCGCGGCTATTGTATCTGTGGGATTGCTGGCGTGCCTGATTCCCGCCCGTGGAGCGACGCGCGTTGAGCCCATGGTCGCGCTCCGCAACGAATGAAGCGCCTGTCCGCCCATCAAGCCTGAAGATCGTGTGTGGATCCGACAGTCCACTCAGTAATTGTCTTCGTAAAAGGAGAACCTTGCAGAAACTCTGAGTTGCCAGGTTGCTCCAGTGAGAATCAGCTCACCCGCTCGACTTCCACCATGGACCATTCCATGTAAGGCTTCTTATCCCACCATTCGGTGGGGTAGGCGACTCCGTTCAGCAAGAGAGCCGACAGAACAAGTAGAATCGACCTTCGTGCCATTTTGTTCGCCCCTTTGCGCCTAACAAAAGGCCGTTGCAGGGTTCGGAACTGCGTCAGGTCTGATAGCGGATCTGCCGAATCTCGACGGTCCCGGCGGCAGGTTCGAAGAAGGGCCGGCCGGCTTTGATGCCGACCGTTCCGTAACCGGTCGCGGTCGCGAGGAAGCTCCGGAAGTCGGCGGGGATTTTTGGATTCAGATAAAGAACCTTCTCCACGGCGTCGTAGCGCGCGCCGGTCAGGCCTTGCAGCAGCGCATAGGAAGACATGGCCCGGGCATACCAGTGGCCGCACTCGTACTCGTTAAACGGGTTCCGGACGCGGCCGTCGTAACGGTCGCGGCAGGTGCTTACAATTTCCAGGCCCTCCTTTACCATTCCCATCGCCATCAGATGCGACGCGACCT
>Ga0335070_10004271_pt1 | contig 16679 bp, 15 predicted proteins | sample Lox_Sample_13_FD_206722 | JGI IMG/M metagenome (GOLD analysis project Ga0335070, IMG submission 206722) | Soil microbial communities from Loxahatchee National Wildlife Refuge, Florida, United States - Lox_Sample_1.3 | ecosystem: Environmental > Terrestrial > Soil > Wetlands | place: USA... | reverse complement strand
AAGCAACCAGCAGAATGCGGGTGCCCCATTTCTCGCGCAGTTTTGGCGCGAGAAGTGGGGATTTTTCTCGGAGACGATCTGACTGCGGCAGGCGGGACGGACAAGAGCTAGCCACGATCAACTTCTTATTTTCGAAATCGCCCCTAATCCAACGCATACGCCGTAAGCCCACTCAAAAGCTTCGGATAAAAATCCGTCGACTTCTGCGGCATCACTTCCCCCGCAAACGCCACATCGCGCACCTGCTGTACCCGGCACGCATTCATCAGGAATGCAATATTTGCCGCTCCCTTGCGCACCTGCTGCAAGGCCTCCCCGGCCTCGCGCAAGTAAGAGAGGTTTTCCTGATTCCGGATCGACTCTTCCGACAACTGCAACACGCCCTCCAACAGCACCTTGTGCAGTTGCACCACATCGAACTCCCGCTGCCGCTCCGAAAGCCCGCCCATGAATTTCGCCGACGCCGCCTTCGGCGAATGCAGAAGCAGAGCCCGGTTTGCCGCCACCGCCAGCAACGCTGTCCCGCCCTGCCCGTGCTCGCGCAACAGCGAACTCGCCTTCCCCGCATCGATCCTTCTTTCCACGGCTTCGATCGAAAAATACTCGCCCGCCGCCTTCTCAAACTCTTCCATCGAGAACGCCTGCAGCGAATGCACCACCCGATGTGTCGGCAGCACCAGCAATCCGGGGTTATTCATATTCACAAACGTCATCATCACGTACTCGTAGGGTGCCTTCGGATCCGCCTTTCCTCTCGCCGCCGCCCGGCATTCGTTGCGGAAGTTCAGCGCCGTCTCATACCGATGGTGCCCGTCCGCAATCACCAGCTTCCTATCTTTCATCTTCGATTGCACCGCCGCAATCAGCCCGGGATCCGCCACCTGCCACACCCGATGCACCACGCCATACTCGTCCGTCACCTCAATCGTGGGTTGGCCCGGGACCGCCAGCAGCGAATCAATCTCTCCCGAGTCCTCATACAACAAAAACAATTGTTCGTAGTGAGCCCGAGTCGCTCGCAACAAGTCCAAGCGGTCCGCCTTCGGCTTGGCCAGCGTCTGCTCATGGCGGTAGACGACCTTTGCGGAATAATCTTCCACCCTCCCCAACGCGATAAATCCCCGCCGTTCAAATTTCTCGCCCGAGGGAGCCGCAAAAATTTGCGAGCAGGCATATATCGACGGCTGCGCCTCCGGCTTCAGAACACCTTCGCGCCGCCAGTCTCGGGCATACCCTGCAGCCCGCGTATATACGTTTTCTGCAGTATTGTCAGCCGCTTCTTTGCGGCCAAGAATGATTCTGACGAGGTTATACGGGCTGGCCGCGTAGTATCCGTCCTGCATGTCCGGTGTAATTTTGTCGTAGGGTTGGGTTACCACCTGCGCGGCGGTAACCTTCTCCAGGTTGTAGCGGAGCGCCCGAAAGGGAAGTATGTCAGCCATAGGAAACCTTGCATTGTAACAAGTTAGCCGGGATCGCCGGGAACCCCGTCAGTCGGGCGTTTTGAACTGGCGCCTTGAACGTAAGTCACTCCCGATCCGGTTCTGGAAAATGTCTCCGAGTTTTGACAAATTCACTGCGCCGCGTGCAGAGACCTGTGATAACATCCGCGGCATTGAGGTTTTTTATGGCCCGCCTGATGCTTGATCAAGGCCGTGGGTCATCTCGCCCTGGGGCCCTAGTTCGATCCTGTGGTTCGCGTCCGTCTTCTGTCTCCCCTGGGAATGCGGCCCACTACCCCCTGTGTAAAAATCACAACCGAGTCTTTGGGGTTTCCATGCGCGTTTGGGGCATTGCGACTCTGTGTCTTGCTCTGTGCTGGGGGATGTTCGCTTCCGCGCAAACCGACGTCAACGATGTCCACATTGCCCCCCGCGACACCGATAAGGCCGCCCTCGAGAAAGCCAATCCCACGCCGCCTCCCAAGCCCGAGATGATCTCCTCCATCAACGCGGCTGCCGGACTCACGGCTCACGTTCGCCCCATGAAGGTTGATGTCGACCTGGTTCTGGTCCCGGTGACCATCACCGATCCCATGAACCGCCTCGTCACCGGCCTCGAGAAAGAAAACTTCCAGCTCTTTGAAGGTAATGTCGGTCAGGAAATTCGCACCTTCTCCAGCGAAGACGCGCCCGTTTCCCTCGGCGTCATTTTCGACTCCAGTGGCAGCATGACCAGCAAGATGGATCGCGCCAAAGACGCCGTCGTCGAGTTCTTTAAGACCGCCAACCCGCAGGACGAGTTCTTCATGATCACCTTCTCCGACGAACCGGAGCAGGTCAGCGATTTCACCAGTTCCGTCGACGAGATACAGAACAAGCTCGTCTTTGCCGTGCCGCGCCGCCGCACCGCCCTGCTCGACGCCATTTACATGGGCATCAGCAAGATGCGCCAGGCCAAATATCCCAAGAAGGCATTGCTCATCATCTCGGACGGTGGCGACAATCACAGCCGCTACACTGAAAATGAGATTCGCTCCCTGGTCAAGGAAGCTGATGTCATGATCTACGCCATCGGCATCTACGATCGATACGCTTCTGCTCAGGAAGAGCGACTCGGCCCGCAACTGCTCAGCGACATCACCGAACTCAGCGGCGGACGCGCATTCACCATCGACAATCCCAACGACCTCGGCGACGTCGCCACCAAGATCGGCGTCGAACTTCGCAATCAATATGTCCTCGGATACCGTCCCAACAAAGTTGTGCGCGACGGCAAATGGCGTAAGATAAAAGTCAAGCTTCTGCCTCCGAAAGGATTGCCGCCTCTACGGGTGTATGCCAGGACGGGATATTACGCGCCCGCTGAATAGGGCTCTTCTTTTTCTTGCACTGACAGTATTGGCCTGCGCCTTTGCGCCCGGCCAGTCTCCATCTCCCACCTCGGACAGCAAGTCCGCGCCCGACGCACAGTCTTCGCAATCTCAAAAAGAACGCGATCGGAATCTCAACGATCAGGGCGTGTTTGTCTTTAAGAAAGACGTCGACGAAGTCCTGCTCCACGCCACCGTTCAGGACGACAAGAACCATATCGTCACTAATCTCGACCGCGCGGCTTTCACCATCCTCGAAGACGGCAAGCCCCAGACCATCATCTCCTTCCACAACGAAGACATCCCCGTCGCGATGGGCATCGTCATCGACAACTCCGGCTCCATGCGCGAGAAGCGCAACAAGGTCAATCAGGCCGCGCTCAACCTCGTCCGCTCCAGCAATCCCAAGGACGAAGTTTTTGTCGTCAACTTCAACGACGAGTACTACCTCGATCAGGATTTCACCAACGACCTGCTGAAGTTGAAAGAAGCGCTGGAGAAGATCGACGCCCGCGGAGGCACTGCCCTCTACGATGCCGTCGTCGCCTCCGCGGATCACTTGAAGCGCAACGCTCGGCTGGAAAAGAAAGTCCTGTTCGTCGTCACTGACGGAGAGGACAACGCCAGCAACGAAAATCTCGAACAGGCTATCAAGCAGCTACAAGTCGAAAACGGCCCGCAGGTCTACGCCATCGGCATTCTCGGCGATGAAGAGCATCCCAAACGCGCCAAGCGTGCGCTGGAGACCATCGCGCAACGCACCGGCGGCATCGCGTTCTTCCCCAAAACGCTCGACGAAGTCGACGAGATCAGTCGCACCGTGGCTCACGACATCCGCAACCAGTACACCATCGGTTACAAGCCCACGACTCCGAAAACCGAAGGCGGCTTCCGCACCGTCAAAGTCGAAGCCAAAGCCAAAGGTCACAGCAAACTGACCGTCCGCACCAAGAGCGGCTACTACGCCCAATCCCAGGCCGCAAGCTCCGCCAGCAAATAAACAGTATGTTCGTATCAGGGCACGCCTTCAGGCGTGCCGTGAGCCTCAAATAAAGCGGAGCGGCTTCAGCCGGTGAAACTTGCTGGATCCCAATGACGCACAGTGTTCCACCAAATCTGGCATCCTGAGCGCAACAGAAGGAGTGCGAAGTGACCCTACCGCGCAGTCGAAGCATCCTTACCGAGATCACCGCTGCCGGCTGCTACTCCACAGACCACGTCCCGAGAAAACGAGGAGGCAAAAAACAAGCCCTGCGATCATCCGATCGCCGGGCCCAGTTTCCAACTATCTCAATTATCTTCCCGGATCAAACGGAATCGTCACATCCGTCTTGGTCACCGCAGGCCCCGCGGCATAAACCCACCGCTTCACCGCAGCCACCGCCGACTCCCCAAGAATCGGATTTCCACCCACCAATTCCGCCGCCTCCACACTTCCGTTCGGTGCGATTGTCACCTTCAGCCGCACCGTCCCGCCAATGTGGTTGTCGTGCAATGCCGACGGGTAGACCGGTTCGACTCGCGTAATCAGTTTCCTGACCCCATCGTTCTCCACGCCCAGCACAGCCAGCGTTTTAACGCCGTCCGTGCGCGTTTCGGAACTCACGTACCCGATGGCGCCTCGCGTCTTAGAAACATATTCCGCCAACTCGCTATCCGAGGCGATTGCCTTCGGCATCGATCCCTTGCCTGTAAATACCAGCGACCGGTAATAAGTCTGCAGGTCCGAGTCCGACTTGCCCAGATATTCCTTCAGGAAGGCTTCATGCGCGCTTCCCCCGCGGCTGATGACCGGTTCCACTCGCGACCCGTCGCTCAATGAGCCTTTCTCTTCCAGAAATACGCTCTTCAGTTCGCTCGCCGAGATGGAATCTGCTTTGACGCTTTGATTCGCAATGATTTTTACGTTGCCTGCAAACGCCGGCAGCAGCATTGCTATGCCGGCCGAGGCCACGAGGAGCGGAAAAGTTTTGAATGTCTTTTTCATCGTGTCCTCCGTTAGAAGTTGAATCCGCCCTTCACCACGAGCGCGTTCGTATTCGGTTTCAATCCTTGCGGATTGTTTGCATAGTAGAAGCCAATCGGCGAGACAGCGGGATAACCGTATCCGTCGATGAAGTGGCCTTCGATTTTCAAGTTGAAATAACGATTGATGTCAATCCGTCCGACGACGACTTTGTCGTAGTCGTGGCCGGATCCGGCGGGAAGAATGCTGGGGATCGGGAATCCGACCCAGTAATGCGAATAGTACGAACCGACCTGGACCCGCTTTACGATGCGATATGCTCCACCGACATACCAGCCATGCGTATTGATCTGGCTTTCGTTCACGCCTTTCGTCCCGGTATCTTCCCAGGACCGGCGGAATTCCGCATCCACCAGCAGCTTATTCCATGTAAATTCGCCATAGAACTGGTTGATCCAGTCGGAATTGTCCGAAGAAACAATCGGAATATTGCCGCCCGGAGTCGGGAGCGCGAAGTTCTCATCGTTGATTTGATTCTGGTGCGATGCACCCACCAGCAGTCCCTTGATCGGCGTCTGCCACCGCAAGTCGGCGCCGTATTGAATTCCTTCCAGGCTGTTGAAGATCAGCCCGTCGCTCTTGATCAGATACGCAACGCCTCCGTGCGGGCTGTTGGCGCGATGCCCAGCGTACGCGGTATAGGAAATCGATCCAAGCTTCTTTCCCAAGGCAATGTCACCAAAGAAATCACCACCGTCATGCGCGATGGTGGCATCGCGTATGTCCACTGAGTAGATGCTGGAGGGCAACAGTGCATACGGATGCAGGAAATCCAGATCCTGCGTGTCGTTGTACAGGCCAAGAACTGTCTTGACTCGGCCTCCGCGAATGCCGAACCACGGCGTGAACTTGTATTGCGCGTAGGCCCAATCCAGCGTGGGATACCATTGTCCCAGTCCGCCCAGATTGCGGTCGTAGAGCTGCGCTCCCACCCGCAACTTGTCCGTGATCTGCGTCGACGCATTCACGCCGAAATCGGTGAATTCCCCGCTTCCCACGTTGCTTGTGTACATCGTCAACCAGTTGTTGTCGCTGGTGTGGACGAATCCCTGAGATGCAAATCCGTGGATCTGCACGTTCCGGTCAAACACCTTGAAATCCTGAGCCAGCAGTGGAATATGCACCGCAAACAAACACACGCACACTAAGCCGACGATTCGGCGATACATAGTTGTCCTCGATTACGAGATTTAGTACAGCTGGGCTTAGGGTGGGCCCGCACGTTATGCATTAGGTTTTACTAATGTGCGGTACCTTCGCCAAGATGACCAATGGGGATGACCCAGGTAATGAGGCAACCATCCTGCTGCAAAATAATCGGGGTACGCGAGGCCGCGCATCCCATATCTCACTGAATTTGTGGGACAAGAAAGCGGGTTCGTCTCAGGGGCATGCCTTCAGGCGTGCCGCACGAGTCTGGGATGAAGCAAAGCGGCTTCAGCCGCTGACACCCATGCAGACATCCACCGCCACCGGCCCACCAGGAACCTCCGCCACGAGCGGGACGAACGACCAACGACGACCCTCACCACTTCTCCACCGCCCCAGCCGCCGCGTCAATCCAAGCCGCCTCGTCCTGTAAAGCCTTACCAACCCGAGCTATCTCCGACTCCGCCTCGGCATACCGTCTCTGCTCAATCCCCTCCCGCACCGAAGGGACGGTCTTCACCTCATACCCCGAATAAATTCCGGGCGCATAAATCAAGTGCTTGTACCATGGCCGCCTCGGCAGACCGTCCTCATTGGTCAACTTTCGCTCGCTCTCGATCAACTCCCGGTTTAACGCCTCCAACGCTGCCGCCTGTTCCTCACTCAACGATCCCTGCTTCGCCGCCAGCGCCTTTCGGTACCGTTCCGCACTGTTGGTCAGCGCCTCCACCGCATTCTGCATGGGCGCGAAATTCAAATGTGGTGGAAGTTCCTCATGCGCGGGGGCCACCGTCGGCCGTCGCGGATCGAGCGTCGCCTTGAATACTCCCTCTTCCAACTCCTCATTCCGCTCCTGGATCTCTTCCTGCTTATCCGCCAGCAACTTCTGCAGGTCTTTCGTGTACTTCGCGATCGTGTCCGCAAAATCTACAAAATCAAAGGGCAGCACTTCCGCATCCGCTAACCGCATCACCGATGTACCCACGGTCTGCGAAAGCGCTCGCCCATACACAAAATCCGTGTCCGAAAAATGCGTGTACCAGTAGAAATCGTCGTAGATTGAGTGATAAATCCCCTGCTCGGTTTCCCCTTCATACGCCAGATCGAGCGTCGCAATCCCGAGATGATCCAGGAAGGCCGTAAAGTCCGTCCCTGATCCCAAGGCATGAATCCGCAAATCCGCCCGATCCCGAATCTCTTTCTTCTCCTCCGCCGATTTCGCCGCCGCAATCCGCGACAGCCGCTCCCGCTGCCACACCGTCATCTTCGTTTCGGGATCTTCAATCTCCTTCGCCACTCCATTAATAAATTGCTCCAGCGAATGCGACCCGCCCATCGTGAGATTCCCGCGATCGTTTCCATCCGTATTGATGTACACCGCCGCATGCTGGCGCAATTCCTCCGCATGCGCTTCCACCCACTCCGTCGATCCCAGCAGCATGGGCTCTTCGCCGTCCCAGGCGCAGTAAATAATCGTCCGCCGCGGCTTCCATCCCTGCTTCAGCAGCGTAGCCAGCGCCCGCGCTTCTTCCAGCAGCGGCGCCTGCCCCGACACCGGATCCTCCGCCCCGTTTACCCACGCATCATGATGATTCCCGCGAATAACCCACTCCTCCGGCGCAACGCTCCCCGGAATTTTCACGATGACGTCGTTCACCGGCTTGATATCCCAATTGAATTCCAACTTCAAATGCACCTTCGCCGGCCCCGGCCCCACGTGATACGGAATGGGCAACGATCCGCGCCACTCCTCCGGCGCCATCGGCCCCTTCAACGCCGCCAGCAAGGGCTGCGCGTCGCCATACGAAATCGGCAAAGTCGGAATCGCTGCGATACTCTTCGCCTCTTTCAGCGCCAGCCGCGGATGCTGCGGCGAATCCACGTACCCCGGCGTCAGCGGATCGCCGGGATTCGCCGACGCAAAATCCATCACACTTCCGCGCTGCACGCCATTCGGATTGCGCATCGGCCCTTCCGGAAACACGTTGTCCACCGAATACCCATCGTCCCGTGGTTCCGAATAAATCAGGCACCCGATCGCTCCATGCTCCGCCGCGACTTTCGGTTTCACCCCGCGCCACGATTGGTAATACTTCGCGATCACAATCGCGCCCTTTACCGACACGCCCAGCCGGTCCAACTTTTCGTAATCTTCCGGCAACCCGTAATTCACGAACACCAGCGGCGCAGTCACATCGCCATCTGGCGAATACGCGTTATAGGTCGGCAATTGCTCCGACTTCTGGTTCGAGGTCGGGTCCACCGCAATCGCCGGCTCTTCCAGCTTCGCCGAATATTTCGTCGGCTCCGTCATCTCCAGCACGCGCACCTTCGGCGTCGGAAACAACACATGGAACGTCTCGATGTGCGCATCCAGTCCCCACTCCTTAAACCGCGCCAGGATCCACTCCGCGTTGTCCTTGTCATACGGAGATCCGACGTGGTGAGGCCGCGCGCTCAGCCGCCGCATATACTCCTTCAGATTCGCGGGATCCGGAATCGCACGAAACTTCGCCTCCCACTCGCGTTCCGTAGCACTAGACCGCGGTGAATAGCCAACGAGAGGAGTGTCCTCGGCGAACAAGCTGTAAGGGGCGATCAGCGTAAAAACCAGCACCACGGCGGCAATGCGTCGCATGCGTTTCCTTTCCCGATGGAATTGGAGGCGCAATTATAAGCGATGAAAGGAAATGGACCTGATCCTCCCAATTCCGAAATCCCGCAATCCAGGGCCAAACATCCCGCAAAATGGGATGCTCCGCAGGCGGTCCTGAGCGAAATAGGAGGGTCGCCTCTCTCTGCATCCTCCGCGAACCTTCGCGTCCTTTGCGGGAAAGGTTTGAAATCCGTCGGGAGCGCCGGAGCCTCACGACCTCCCGACACCCGATTGACCATCCACATCCCCTCCACGTACTCTGATAAGTGCGCTCGAAAGCCATGTCCCGCCTGCGCGTAGCCGACGACATCACCCAGTTAGTCGGTGAAACCCCAATCCTCCAACTCAAACACCTTGTCCCGAGCGGCTCCGCCGACGTCTTCGCCAAACTCGAATACCTGAATCCCGGCGGCAGCGTCAAAGATCGCGCCGCGATCGGCATCATTCGCCGCGCCGAAGCCGAAGGCAAACTCTCGCCCGGCGGTACCATCGTCGAAGCCACCGCCGGCAACACCGGCATCGGCCTCGCCCTCATCGGCGTCAATCGCGGGTACAACGTCCGCCTCTTCGTCCCCGAAAACTTTTCCCAGGAAAAAGTCATGATCATGCGGGCCCTCGGCGCAGAGGTCACACGGACTCCCGACGCCGAGGGCATGCAAGGCGCGATCAATCGCGCCAAGGATTTAGTCGCCTCCGACCCCAAAGCCTTCATGGCCGGCCAGTTTGAAAACATGGCCAATCCCGACTACCACTACGAAACCACCGCCCAGGAAATCTTCGAACAGATGGAAGGCCGAGTCGACGCCGTTGTCTTAGGATGCGGCACAGCTGGCACCTTCACCGGCGTAGCCCGCTACCTGAAAGAGAAGTCGTCCCACGTGCACGCGGTGGTAGTCGAAACCCAGGGCTCCATCTACGGAGGAGGCCCGCCCGGCCCGCACAAGGTCGAAGGCATCGGCGCCAGCTTCATCCCCAAAACATTCGACAAGACAGTCTGCGACGAAATCATCATGGTGATGGACGCCGACGCCTTCGCGACGGTGAAATTGCTAGCCGCGCAAGAAGGAGTCCTGGCCGGTTCCAGCGGCGGCGCAGCCGTCTTCGCCTCGTTGCAAGTCGCGAGGAAATTAGGAGCAGGGAAGCGCGTCGTAACCATCATCCCCGACTCCGCCGAGCGCTATTTGTCCAAAAAGATTTTCGAAGGCGGCATCTGAAGGTCGCAGTTCGCAACCCACTCAAATGAAGAAGCAGAAAGAACTCGGATTTGCCACTCGCGCCATCCACGACGGACAGCAACCCGATCCGCTCACCGGATCGGTCACTGTCCCGATCTATCCCACCTCCACCTACGTTCAGCAGGGCATCGGCGAGCACAAAGGATACGAGTATTCCCGCGTCTCCAATCCCACGCGCTCGCGTCTGGAAGAAAACCTCGCTTCGCTGGAGTGTGGAGTCGCTGCCCGCGTCTTCGGCAGCGGCATGGCTGCAATCAACGCCATCGTCAGCATGCTCAAGTCCGGAGACCACGTCGTCTGCGGCAACGACCTCTACGGCGGAACGCCTCGCCTGTTCAATCAGGTTATGACCAACTTCGGCCTCGAGTTCACTTACATCGACACGTCCGGCGCGAGCAACGTCGAGCGCGCCATTCGGAAAAACACGCGCATGGTTTACGTCGAAACTCCGACCAACCCGCTCATGCGCCTCAGTGACCTGAAAGCCATCAGTTCGATCTGTCGGCGCAAAAAAGTTGATCTCGTGGTCGACAACACTTTCATGTCTCCTTATTTCCAGCAACCGCTGGAACTCGGAGCCGACATGGTCGTCCACTCCACCACCAAATTCCTCAACGGACACAGCGACGGTCTCGGAGGAGTCGTCGTCTGCGCCCGTCAAGAGCACGCCGACAAACTCGCCTTCCTGCAAAAGGCCGCAGGCGCGATTCTCTCCCCCTTCGAATGCTGGCTGATTCTGCGTGGCGTGAAAACGCTCGCTGCCCGCATGGAAATCCACGACCGCAGCGGACGCATCGTCGCAGACTTCCTCGCCAAGCATAAAAAAGTGAAGAAGGTGTTCTATCCCGGATTGAAGGATCATCCGCAACACGCTCTGGCCAAGCGCCAGATGCGCGGTTTCGGATCGATGATCACTTTCGAAACCGGATCGCTGAAGAACGCCAATAAGATGCTGAAGAAAGTTCGTGTCTGCTCGCTGGGTGAATCGTTAGGCGGAGTCGAGACCCTGATCTCGCATCCCGCAACCATGACGCACGCCGCGCTGGGAGAAAAAGGCCGCAAAGCCATTGGCATCACCGATGGCCTGGTGAGAATCTCGGTTGGCATCGAAGACGTCGACGACATCCTCGAAGATCTGGACCAGGCACTGAATGTAATCTGATCTTCTGACTATGAGTGGCTTGGAGTCATCCCGAAGGCGCGCGCTTTCACCAGCGCGTCGAGGGATCTCCCGTGCAACAACTGCCGAGCGTAAGCCTGACTGTGACTGACACAATACAACCCGCACATCGCGAGTGGAACTCCGAGGTCTATCATCGTCTGTCAGCTCCGCAAGTAAGCTGGGGTAAAAAGGTGCTAGGAAGATTGCACCTGCGCGGGAACGAACGCATTCTCGACGCCGGTTGCGGCACCGGACGCCTCACCGCCGACCTTCTCGGAGCCTTGCCGCAAGGTCACGTCGTTGGCATCGATCTCTCGCAGAACATGCTCAACTCCGCGCGCGAACACCTGGCGCAGTACGGATCGCGCGTAACGCTTCTCGCCTGCGACTTTCTGCACTTGCCGTTCACTCAGGCCTTTGACGGAATCGTCAGCACTGCAGCGTTCCACTGGGTTCTCGACCACGATCGGCTCTTCGCCAATCTGTACCGCGCACTGGTTCCCGGAGGATTCCTCGAAGCTCAGTGCGGAGGCGGACCCAATTGCAAGCGTGTGCGTGATCGCGCCGACGCCTTAGCCGCGAGCACAAAGTTCGCGCCGTACTTTGGGGGGTTTCGTGAGCCGTGGTTGTTCGAAGACGCACAAGGCGCTGCCGCAAGGCTTCAACGCGCGGGATTTGTCGAAGTCGAAACCTCCGTCCAGCCTGCTCCCACGACGCTGGATGACGCCAGACACTTCAACGAATTCGTCCGCAACATCGTGCTGCGCACTCATCTGGAGCAACTCCCCACGATGGAACTCAAAGACGAGTTCATGAATGTCCTCACCGAACAGGCCGTAAACGACGATCCCTCGTTCACGCTCGACTATTGGCGATTGAACCTGCGCGCACGCGTACCTTAGCGAACTTCGCGACCTTGCGGCAAAAGTTTCCCGCATCGGCAATCAACTCTCACCCGAAACGGAGTCCGCAATCCAATCGAGATAGTCCGGACTTCCATCTTCGATCGCCAGCGCGATGCATTCCGGTAAGTCATACGAATGCATATCCATGATCGCGGCTCGCACCGCCCCGAATCGCTCGGATGTCGTCTTAATCACGAGCAACCATTCGCGGCTCGATTCCACCTTACCTTGCCAACGATAGATGGACTCGATCTGCGGAACGATGTTGACGCAGGCCGCGAGTTGCTTCTCCACTAGATGTCGCGCGATTTCGCGGGCTTCTTCCGCCGACCCCGCGGTCGACAGGACGATTCGTTTGTCAGTCATATAAAATCAGCCGTCAGCTTCTAAATCGATTCACCAGCATTGTTGACGACCGAGGACGATATGGCAACACCAAGCGCAGTGGCACAAATCAAGTTCGGCACTTCGGGATGGCGCGCAGTCATGGCCGAAGAGTTTACCTTCGTCAACGTCCGTCGAGCGGTGACAGGAATTGCGCGGTACGTCGCATCGCAGAAGCCGAAAGGCGCGCGTGTCATCGTCGGACGCGATCCGCGTTTCCTGGGCGAGACCTTCTGCTCCATGGCTGCTGACATCCTGTTGGCGCACGGAATTACCCCGCTTATCTCCGAAGATGCTGCGCCGACTCCCGCCTTTGCGTTCGCGGTCGTACAGAACAAGGCCGATGGCGTAATCAACTTCACCGCGTCGCACAATCCTCCCGAATACAACGGCATCAAGTTTTCCACGCCCGATGGATGTCCCGCGTTGCCGGAAGTCACAAAGAAGATTGAGGCTGAAATTATTGCGGCCGATCAGAAGGATATTCCAGCCACGAGCATCGCGGCAGGCAAGAAGGAATCCCTCGATCCCAAGCCCACATACCTCAAGCGCCTCGGCGAGATCGTCGATCTTGCCGCGATCAAAAAGGCTGGACTCAAAGTCGTATTCGATCCCATGTGGGGAGCAGCGCGCGGCTACTCCGACGAACTGCTCCGTTCCGCAGGCGTACAAGTTGCGACGGTGCACGATTACCGCGACGTGCTCTTTGGCGGACACGCTCCCGAACCGGATGATCATCTGCTCGAAGACCTCCGTAAGAAGATGAAAGAAACAGGAGCGCAGATCGGCATTGCGACTGATGGCGACGCGGACCGCTTCGGCATCGTCGACGCCGATGGCACCTTTCTTCAGCCCAATTACGTGATTGCCATTCTGTTCGACTATCTCGTCGAGAGCCGCGGTTGGAAGAATGGTGTGGCGAAGTCTGTCGCGACCACCAATCTCATCAACGCGCTAGCCAAACATCATGACGTACCACTGCACGAGACTCCCGTGGGATTCAAGTACATTGGCGAACTGATCATGCAAGACAAGATTGCGATTGGCGGAGAGGAGAGCGCAGGACTGTCAATCCGCCATCACGTTCCGGAAAAAGACGGAGTGCTTGCCGGCCTGCTCTGCTGCGAGGCGGTGGCGAAACGAGGCAAGTCCCTCGGTGAACAACTGAAGGCCATTAGTAACCAGGTTGGTTCCTTCTTTCCGCAAAGGGAGAACTTCCGATTGACGCCTGAGGTCAAGGGGAAGTTCACTGGAAAGTTAAAGCAGGATCCGAAGGAATTCTGCGGACATGCGGTACAAGAAGTAGTTCGCACCGACGGATTGAAGCTGGTCTTCGACGACGGATCGTGGGTTTGCTACCGGTTATCGGGAACCGAACCCGTGGTTCGCGTCTACACCGAAGCACGTAGCGAGCGCGGCCTGGAGAAACTCGGGACAGCCGCGAAGGCCTGGATCTTCGAGTAATGATTTTTGAGTAGCCAGTTGGAGTCGAAGTTTTCGTGAGCCCCTTCAAGAAAATCGTCGAGTTGGCGCGCCCCGAGGATCGCTTGCGCGCCGTAGTCGAACGCGCCCCGCAGGCCGAGGCGTTTGCTGCTTCGTGGATTGAGCGCGCGCGTCCTTACGCCGCGTCGATCTACAACATGCGCCGCCGCATCGCCACGGTTGGCGTCATGCTGCTCGCAGCGTTCCTGTTCGTGCACGTGATGTTCGGTGCGAACGGCATGGTGATCTACAAGCAGAAGAAGGCGGACTATCAGAGCTTGCGCAAGCAGATTGTGCAGGTACAGCAGGAAAACGACCGCTACACGCAGCAGGTCCAGGGACTGAAGAGCGACCAGAAGGCCATCGAGAAAGAAGCGCGCGAGCAACTCGGATATGCCAAACCGGGCGAATATGTCTACGTCGCTCCTGCCAAGCCCGCTCCGCCTGCGAATCACACGGCGAAAAAATAGCCGCGCAGCGTTTCCCGGGGTGCAACTTCCGAGTATGAATGTCTCTCTGTTCTGACAATGTTTGATTTTTCCTGTGGTATATTTCCCCAGCCTCATTTCACAATCGGACAAGGACCTGTGTGTTCCCGAGGGAACTCCGCCGTCCGTGGTTCTGCGGTGTGGGGCCGCAACTGAAATGCAAAAGGAGAAGAACCGGCCATGAGAAAAGTACTGGTGATTTGTATTGCGATTTGTTTCGTGCTCGGATTGACGGCATTTGCGTTCGACGACATGGGCAAAAGCACAACCGTAAATGGATGGGTAGTGGACGACAAGTGCGCCGCGAAGGGCGCCAACGCCGGCGCCGAAGCATGCACCAAGAAGTGCCTGGCAGCAGGCGCGAAGATGGTCATCGTCACCGATGGCGATCAGAAGATCATTGCCGTCGAGAACCCGGATGCGCTGAAGGGACACGAAGGACATCATGTCGCTGTCACCGGCGAGATGGGCAAGGATTCGATCAAGGTGGCCAGCGCAAAGATGCTCTGATAGTGAGTGGCTTCGCCGATGTGAGGGCGGCTGTAAAGCCGCCCTTTCTTTTTGCGAAGAAGATCAGAAGGATTGAGTAATTGGGTAATTCAGTAATTGTGTAATTGAAAAAAACCAATGGCATTCGGCTTTCAATTGCACAATTATCAATTACGCAATTTCCCAATTCACTTTACAACACCTTCGAGTGGGGAACTCGCGGTCGCATACAGTTTCTTCGGCATGCGGCCTGACAGATACGCCTGGCGTCCGCCCAACACTGCGTGTTTCATCGCCTCCGCCATCAGGACCGGATCCTGAGCATTGGCGATGCCTGTGTTCATCAGGACCGCGTCTGCGCCGAGTTCCATCGCGATGGCAGCGTCGGAAGCTGTGCCTACGCCAGCATCCACGATCAGCGGAACGCCGGAGATCATCTCGCGCAGGATGCGAATGTGGGCTTGATTCTGGATTCCCATTCCGCTGCCGATGGGTGCTCCGAGAGGCATGATGGTCGCGGCGCCGGCATCGATCAGGCGCTTGGCGAAGACGATGTCATCGGATGTATAAGGAAGAACTGTGAAGCCTTCTTTCACCAGAACGCGCGTAGCTTCGAGCGTGGCCTGCACGTCGGGATACAACGTAGCTTGATCGCCGATAACTTCGAGCTTGACCCAATCGGAGAGTCCGACTTCGCGACCGAGTCGCGCGGCGCGGATGGCTTCGTCGGCGGTGTAGCAGCCCGCAGTGTTGGGGAGCAGAAAATATTTCTTGGGATCGATGTAGTCGAGCAGCGATTCCTTGCTGCGGTCAAGATTGACGCGTCGCACCGCGACCGTGACCATCTCGGCGCCGCTGGCCTCGAGCGCGCGCGCCGTTTCCTGGAAGGATTTGTATTTTCCCGTTCCTACGATGAGCCGGGAGCGGAAGGAACGTCCGGCAATGACCAATGAGTCCGACATGAGGATATTGTATTTGAACGAGCGAGGCTTCGGCTAAGATCGTCAATGTATGGTGGGCAATATTGCCGCAGAGGATTCAAACGCTCTATCGATTGAGATCCAAGACTTCTACAACGGTTTCGTACCGCCTAAGTATGTGCGAACTCTCGTCGCCAACCTGCTCTCAAGCGTTCCGGCAAAATACACAGCTGGTCTTGAATCCGTTGTGCTCACGAACCTATCCGGTGCACCACGCCGGCAGCGTTTGGGCAAAGTGACTTCGCGAGGCAGGCGACTCCCACAGGACCGCGTCCTCGGACGATACCATCACGCGCGTTCTGGAACGCCAGCATGGATTGAGCTGTACGTCGACAAAATTTCGGCGGAGGTTGCCGTCCATCCTTGGGTTCCGCTGGGCAGAACGGCTTGTTTTGCGAATGTGTTATTTCACGAAATAGGCCATCACATCGATACAACGGTCCGACCGGAATTCCGCGAGAAGGAAGACGTAGCTGACGACTGGGGGAAGAAGCTAACCAGAAATTACTTTGTCACACACTACTGGTTTATTCCGCGTCCCGTTTGGAAGATTGTGGGTTGGTTCCTGAAAGCAATGGCTGCGCAACTTTAGAGGGCCGAACGATACGGGCGCTGCGCCCTTGGACAGCCGAGGCGGGCTGTCCCTACATGTACATACTCTGGGCCGCTGTCACTTCTGTGCCGCCAAATAACGAAAGAAGAAGTCGCGACTGTCGATGGCCAGTTGGCGGCGGGCTTCCGGGGTGCGGAAGGTGTGCTCGTCGTCAACTTTCGTGAAGGTGACAGGAACTCCTGCGGACTTCAGTTTGTCGTAAAGCTCCTGCGATTGGGCGATGGGCACGCTGTCATCTTTCGTGCCGTGGAAGATCAGGAATGGCGCAGTTGTCTTCGAGACGCGAAATGCGGGCGAA
>Ga0335070_10004270_pt1 | contig 16680 bp, 13 predicted proteins | sample Lox_Sample_13_FD_206722 | JGI IMG/M metagenome (GOLD analysis project Ga0335070, IMG submission 206722) | Soil microbial communities from Loxahatchee National Wildlife Refuge, Florida, United States - Lox_Sample_1.3 | ecosystem: Environmental > Terrestrial > Soil > Wetlands | place: USA... | reverse complement strand
TCAACATCGAGCAGGCGTTGGCCACGAAGAAACTGCGGGAAGACCTCTTCTATCGGATGAGCGCGTTCACCGTGCATGTGCCTCCCTTGCGGCAAAGGACCGAGGAGCTCCCGCTCCTGCTCGGGCATTTCATGCGTCAACTGGCGAAGCACTATGGTTTGGCTCCTCGGACCTTGTCTCCAGCGGTGGTGGATGTGTGCCAAAACTATCCGTGGCCAGGGAATTTGCGGGAACTCGAGAATTTTGTGAAACGGTACCTGGTTATGGGCGATGAAAAGCTGGCGCTTGGCGAATTGGGGCGCAAAGCTGAGCCCCACAACGGGAACTCAATGCTGGAGGGTCCCCGTCGAGCGTTTGCCGGCCATGAACCTGCAGAAAATGCTTCCAGCCTCAAGTTACTTGTACAGAATGCCAAAGGCACCGCCGAAAGGAATGCCATCACCGCAGCGCTAGAAGAAACCCGCTGGAACCGAAAAGCAGCCGCGCGGCTGCTGAAGGTCAGCTATCGGACGCTGTTGTACAAGATTGAGCAATACCACATGAGTCCGCCGGCATACCTCTCCCCTTATCAACAAGGGAACGGGGTAAAGGGAAACGGACACGTGCGCTGAAATGATGGTCATGGGCCAGGCACGTGAAAAAGATGGATGGGAGTGAAAGCCAATGAGAACCAGAACAACTAACTCTTATTTGCGAAAGTTGGCGCCCGCCTTGCTCTGCGTGTCGCTATCTGCTTCGACACTCGCACAGACAGCAGCTAATACGAAAGACGACGCTCCAGCGAAGTCAGCGTTGGCCAATACTGCCAAGGATGCGGACACACCCGGAGCAATCGGGAAGCCCCATGATGAGACCTTTATCATCGGCGCCGATGACATCTTGGCCGTGAATGTCTGGAAGGAACCGGATATCTCCCGCTCGGTGCCGGTACGTTCCGACGGCAAAATCTCACTGCCGCTGGTAGGCGAGGTACAGGCAAGCGGACAAACGCCGAAGCAACTCGAGGTGGAGATCGCCAAAAAGCTGCAGAACTACATCTCGGAGCCGGATGTCACGGTCATCATCAGCGAGATCAGAAGCCAGAAATTCAATATCATGGGGCAGGTCGTCAGACCGGGCTCCTATCGCCTGACCTCTCCGTTGACCGTGCTGGACGCGATCGCGTTGGCGGGCGGCTTCCGCGATTTCGCCAAGCAGAAATCCATCTATGTCCTGCGGCAAGAGCCTGATGGAACTCAAACCCGGTTGCCCTTCAATTACAAGGATGTGATCAAGGGTAAGAACACCCAACAGAACGTGCGGCTTGAAGCGCACGACACCATCGTGGTCCCGTGAGGAACATGATTACCTACAAGAATTGCCTCGCTGTTCTTGCGCTGCTCTCGATTTGCCCTCTGGGGATGCAAGCCCAGGAGGCATCTCCGTCGCAGACCGGGCAGAGCCAAGCTGCCGAAGTGTCCCCACAAGCAGACGAATCGGTGGCGTCTCCAGAGTCGCGCGAGCCCGCCCCAGCAGTCGATGAGCAAGCCCCAGTCCCGCCACCCGCCAGCATCGCCGGGCCTTCGCTGGCATTTTCGGGTTTGGAACGCGCGAACTACCTGCGTGGTGGACTGGGCTTGACGACGACCTACGATGACAATGTTTTTAACACGGCCAGCAACCGTGCGGGCGGTTTCACCTACTCCGCCCTGCCACACCTTGACCTGGACATTTCGACCAACAGGCTGCGTTGGACAACCTTGTACTCTGCCGGATTCACCCTGAACGAGCGTCTTAGCTCGCAAAATCAGGGCTCGCACAGCCTGGGCACGGACTTCGAATACCGTCTCAGCCCGCATGTCAGCTTGGCGGTGACCGAGCGCTTCCTGCTGACTACAGGATTCTTCGATCAGGTGCAATCCAGTCCGGATCTGTCGGGAGGCGGAATCCTGGGGCAGCCCAACCAGACGGTCATTACTCCCCTGGCGAAGACCATCGGCAACAACGTAAACGGTCAGTTGAGCTGGCAATTCGGCGCCGGGAGCATGGTTGGGTTCAGCGGCGGTTACTACAATTCCAGCTACCGGGATGTTCCCACGGGGACCACCAGCCTGCTGGATACGACAACGGAATCCGCGTCTGCGTTTTACAGTCATCGGATTTCCGCAAGGAACTGGGTGGGGGTGAGGTACGGGTTCCAGCATCTCAGCTTCGAGCCTGGAGGCGAGCAAACCAACACCCATAGCGTGATGTACTTCCACACCATTTATCTCAAGCCCACGATGCAGCTGTCTTTCTTTGCGGGACCAGAATATAGCGAAGTGGACAGCCAAATTGTGGTGCCGCAGCTTCAGCTGCCGCTGGTGTTGTTTGTCTCCTTTCCAATCTCGAACAAGACTTGGTCTGGTGCGGGTGGCACCAGCTTCAGTTGGCAGGGGCAGCACACCAGTATCAGCGCCGACTTCGTGCGCCGGGTGAGTGATGGCGGCGGCGTCCAGGGTGCGGTGTTCATGAACAGCGTGAACGGCGGCTTGCGCCGACAGATCACGCGCTCGACAACGCTGAGCCTTGCAGGGGCCTATGCTTCCAGTGATGCTCTATTCGCGTCGACCACGGGGATTGGTTCACTCAAGACGGCTACGGGAAGCGTAGGAATCAGCCGTCGCCTCGGAACCCACCTTGGGTTGGACCTCAACTATGTTCGAGCGTACCAACAGCCGGCTGCGGGAGCGACGGTCTCGCTACCTGCCTACCACAACCGAGGTCTGGTGACTCTGTCGTACGACTTTTCAAGGCCGCTGGGAAGGTGAGCATGGCGCAAAGCAAAGCATATGCCGGGCGGGTAGCAATTGATTTTGAACAGCAGCCGTTTGAAGGTCTGGACTGGCAACACTACCTAGGCCTGGCTCGCCGTCACACTTGGCATTTTCTAGTGCCTTTTCTCCTCGGGTGGCTGACTGTGTGGACTGCTAGTTGGTTCATGCACTCGGTGTATCGATCCGGCACTCTGATTCTAGTGGAGCAGCCGACTGTACCGCAGCAGTTCGTCATGCCGAACGTAGCGGGGGACTTGCAGGGTCGATTGAACAGCATCACGCAGCAGATTCTCAGCCGCACACGACTCCTGCACATCATCGACCAGTTTAATCTATACGGAAAAGACCGCCAGCGCCTGTCGCCCGACGACCTGGTCGAGCGCATGCGGAAAGACATCGGGATCGAGCTGGTTCGGTCGCCTGATCGTCAGGAGCTGACCTCATTCAATATCTATTACTCCGCCGGCGATCCTCACACCGCTCAACTGGTTCTCAGTGAGCTGACGAACCTCTTTATCAGCGAGAATCTGGAGGTCAGGCAACAACAGTCCGAGAACACCACTCGATTCCTGGAGAGTCAACTTGAGCAAGCCAGAACAAATCTCGCTCAGCAGGAGCAACGGGTTCGCGAGTTCAAGGACAGATACCTCGGGCAACTTCCAGGCCAGTTGCAGACCAATCTGCAAATCTTAAGTGGCTTGCAGAGTCAATTGCAGAACGAAGAAGATGCTCTGAACCGCGCCAAGCAGCAGGGCGTTTACCTGGACTCGCTGCTCAACCAATACCACACCATTCAGCGGACAGCGAAGAACGGGGACGGCACTCCGGTCGGGCTTCCCGCTTTGGACCAAGAACTCGATAGACTGAAGGCTCAATTGGCAGATCTGGGCTCCCGCTATACCGATCGCCATCCCGACGTACGAAAACTGAAAGAGCAGATCGCCAAGACAGAACAGCTCAAAGCAAGAGTCGCCGCAAATCTCAATTCGAAGGCGGACACTGCCAGTGGAGAAACTGGTACCGGAGATAGTGCGAAGAATTACACCGATGTTGCCAATGCATCCCCAATGTTCCAGATTGAGAGCCAGGCGAAAGCCAATCAGATTGAGATTGCCAATCGACAGCGATCGATTCAACAATTGCAGGCAAGAATTGCTGACTACCAGAGTCGTCTGAACCTGGAGCCCGTACGCGAGCAACAATTGGCCGACTTGAGTCGCGGCTACGACCAGTCCAAGGCGGACTACGACTCACTGCTAAAGAAAAAGAACGAATCGGAACTGGCGACCAGTCTGGAACGCCAGCAACAGGGAGAGCATTTTCAGGTGCTCGATCCGCCCAATTTGCCCGTGAAGCCAGACTCGCCCAACCGACTCAGGCTTCTGGGCATCGGTCTGCTGGTGGGAACCATGCTTGGAGTCGGATTGGCGGTAGTCATGGAAATGACAGATGAGCGCATCCATCGTAGTAAAGAACTGAAGGAGCTGCTGCCCGACAACGTGATTGTTGAGATCCCGCCTCTGACGACCATCAAGGAGCAAGAGCAGGTAACACGGCGAGCTCGGCTGCGGTGGGCAGCAGTCACCGCGGTGTTTGGCTCGGTTGTGATGGCCTTCGCAGCCACGTATCTTCGCGGCTAGGTCGCGAAATTCATGTATAAGCAGTTCTTCAATCTGCAACAAAATCCGTTCGAGATCACTCCGGATCCAGCGTTCCTTTTCCCCACCAAACGGCACAACGAAGCGCTGGCCGCCCTCTATTATGGTGTGCGCCGTCACAAGGGCTTCGTGGTCATGACGGGAGAAGTTGGAACTGGGAAGACTCTGCTGGTTCGCTGCCTGCTCGAACTGCTTAACCGTGGCAATGTCGCTTATGCCTACGTTTTCAACAGCGTTTTGTCTCCCATCGAGTTTCTGCGATACATTGCTGGGGATTTCGGGCTGCCCACGTCTGGAAAAGCCAAGAGCGAACTGTTGCTCATGCTGGGCAGCTATCTAATCGACCGTTACCGGAACAAGCTGACCACTGTTCTGGTAGTGGACGAAGCCCATCACCTCTCTTCTGAGGTGCTGGAAGAAGTCAGGCTGCTGACGAACCTAGAGACGGCGCAGGGAAAACTCTTGCAGATACTACTGGTCGGGCAGCCTGAGCTGGACCAGAAGCTGGATTCCTTCGAGTTACGCCAGTTGAAACAGAGAATCGCCCTGCGCTCTCGGCTAGAGCCGCTGGACCTGGAGGAAACCAAGGGTTACATCCAACGGCGGCTTCAGCTGGCAGGAGCGAATTCACGTGCCAGTGCACTGTTTCCGCTTGACACGATGACGGCTGTGTTTCGCCATTGCCGTGGAATTCCACGCCTGATCAACACGGTTTGCGAGAATGCCTTGATCACGGCTTATGCCAACCAGGTGCAGTCCATTACCCCGGAGATTGTGGAAGATGTTGCGATCGATTTCCGATTGAGCGTGTCGTATCCCCCTAAGGTGCGGGTACCCGCGCAAAGCACCAATCATGAGTTGGCCCACGCGGTGAGCACACTCCTGCAATTGCACGATTACCTGCAAGGCATGCGAGGCAAAGAAGAAGTGCCTGCAGCGGTGACCTCCGGAGCCCATAAACATGAGCCGTTTGTTTGAAGCCTTGCAGAGGTCAGAGTCCGAGCGCTCGGGTGCTCCGTTAACTCAATCTCCCCCCGTTCCCACAGCACTTCTCCGGGCCGCGGAAGCGCAGGGTGACGATTTCGGGCGGTGCCAGCCGTTGCAAGTGTCGGTGACGACGGAGAGCCGCCTGGTATCACTGACGGCCAAGGGGAGTTTGGGCGCGGAGAAATTCCGCTTTTTGGGCGTTCGCTTGCGGCAACTGCGCCAGAATCGATCCGTCAAGAAGGTACTGATTACCAGCAGCATCGCGGAGGAAGGGAAGAGTCTGATAGCGGCCAACCTCGCGCTCACGCTGGCGAGCCGGCAGCAGCAGCGAGTTCTGTTGCTGGAGGGGGATCTGCGGCGTCCCGTACTAGCTCACCGGTTTGGGTTGGACAGACAAATCGGACTGAGCGAAGCCCTGCAGGGAGAATTCTCTCCCGCTCGACACATTTGCTATCTGGAGGAACCGAAGCTTTGGTTCATGGCGGCGGGGCAGCCTCCGGAGAATCCCTTGGAGTTGTTGCAGTCGGGGCGACTGACGGAGCTGATGGAGCGATTAGCGACCGGATTCGACTGGGTCATCATCGACTCGCCCCCACTGTTGCCTCTGGCGGACACTACGGTCTGGGCCCGGGTCACCGATGGCGTCTTGCTGGTGGCTCGCGAAGGCAAGACCGAGAGGCAGGCGTTGAAGCAGGGGGTGGAAGCCCTTGCGCAGTCCAACTTTCTCGGCGTCGTGCTAAATAGTTGCTCCGACACCGACCATCGCAACTACTACCAGAGGTACAGTCCCAACCCGACAGGAGACACCCAAGGGGTCGGCGTTACTGGCCACAATTCCAACGGAAATTCAAACCCAGTTGAAGATCGTACGGCTCCTCCACGGAACCTACCATAAACGTCCTCGGGAGTATCCCCCCACCTCGGAATCATCACTTTCTGAACTTTGGGAAGCCCGTCACAACAGGAGAAGTGAGCTGTGAACTTGCGGCGCTCAGGCAATGGTATTGCGAACAGTATTTTCGAGGCGCAACCCGCGTCCTTCGCGGACCGCCATATACTTGAGGAAGAATCCTTCCACAGAATGATCTCGGTGGAGCGGAAGAGGACCGAACGTTCGCGGAAGCCTTTCTTGCTCATGCTGCTGGATACTGGGACGAATCACAGCAACGGCAAGACCGGCAAGACTCTCGCGCGGATCGTTTCTACGCTCTTGGCCGCAAGTCGGGAAACAGATGTTACCGGTTGGTACAAGAGCAACTCCGTGGTGGGAGTAATGTTTACCGAGCTCGGAATGGAAGATCGGAATTCCATTATGAGCACGATGCTGGCCCGGGTCAGCGAGAGTTTACGCCACAACCTGACCATGGAGCAATTCAACCAGATCAGCATCTCTTTCCATCTGTTCCCCGAAGACTGGGACTGCGAAACTCCGCAACGTCCAAGTAACCCCGCCCTGTACCCCGATCTGGACCGGCGGGACGAGTCCAGGAAGTTCTTCTGCGTGGTGAAGCGAGCAATGGATATCGTGGGCAGCTTGCTTGCCATCGTTTTGCTTTCGCCAATATTCGTTCTGCTCAGTCTAGCGGTCAAACTGAGCTCGAAGGGGCCAATTCTGTTCAAACAGCAGCGCATCGGACAATATGGCGTTCCCTTCACGTTCCTCAAGTTTCGATCCATGTGCGTCGACAATGATGCGAGCACGCACAAAGAGTATGTCAAGAGCATGATTGCAGGTACAGCTGAGCGAAAACCGTCCAACGGCAACGCGGAAGCGGTGTACAAGCTGACGGACGATACGCGGATTACTCCGATCGGTACCTTCTTGCGCCGGAGCAGCCTGGACGAGCTTCCCCAGTTCTTCAATGTGCTGATGGGGCAAATGTCTCTAGTCGGACCGCGGCCACCTATTAGCTACGAGGTGGAAGCCTACGATCTCTGGCACCGGCGCCGAGTGTTAGAGGCAAAGCCTGGGATTACCGGTCTCTGGCAAGTAAATGGCCGCAACCGCGTCAAGTTCGATGAAATGGTTCGTCTCGATCTCACCTATGCCAGAACTTGGTCCCCCTGGCTCGATCTCAAGATATTAATGCGGACACCGCGTGCTATGGCGGAGGGCGCGCACTAGGTTGACTCTTGTTCTCTCCTTCCCCATCGAGTATTTGATCGCTCTGATCTCCTCACCCAATCGTCTCACACTTCCCACACCCGGCAGTAAACAAGGCGGTAAATCATGGTCAAGTTCGGCGTAATAGGATACGGCTATTGGGGTCCCAACGTGGTCAGGAACCTGCAGACCTTGGAGGGCGCCCAGGTCGTAGTTGTCTGCGACAAGAGTTCCGCAGCGCGCCGGAGGGTTCATAGGAACTATCCGAACATCTACGTGACAGCAGATGCATCGGAGGTCATGAGCTCGCCGGATATCGATGCGGTGGCTGTCGTGACGCCCGTCTGGACGCACTTCGAGCTGGCCAAGGAGGCCCTGGAAAACGGCAAACACATATTTGTTGAAAAACCCTTCACCAGTAATGTAGCTCAGGCCGAAAAATTGATCGAGCTCGCTCAGCACAAGAATCTGAAGATTATGGTCGACCATACCTTCCTGTTCACCGGGGCAATCAAGAAGATCAAGCAACTCCTGCAGGAAGGAACTCTAGGCAAGCTTTACTACTACGATTCGACCCGGGTAAATCTGGGGCTCTTCCAGCACGATGTCAATGTGATCTGGGACCTCGCGCCCCACGATCTGTCGATCATGGACTACCTCATCGAGCGGAGCCCAGAAGCGCTCGTGGCTACCGGTCAGACCCATTTGAACGGATTTGAGGATGTAGCATTCATTACTCTGTACTTCCCTGAACAAGTCATCGCTCACATCAACGTAAACTGGTTGTCACCAGTCAAGGTGAGAACCACGCTGATCGGCGGCGAAAAGAAAATGCTGGTCTGGAATGACTTGGAGGCCGACGAGAAGGTCAAAATCTATGACAAAGGCGTAAACATCACAAACCAGGAAGGACTGTATGAGTTACTTGTCAATTACCGGTCGGGAGACATGTGGGCGCCTCAGTTAGAGCAAGTGGAGGCGTTGCGCCAGGAACTGGCCTACTTCGTGGATTGTATCTCCAATAATCGCACTCCTTTCAACGACGGCGCCGCGGGCTTGAGGGTCGTGCGGATGCTGGAAGCAGCCAACGAATCCTTAAGCAAGCGGGGAGCACTCGTGTACTTCTAGTGCTGCACCAATTTAATCCGCTCGAACTTCACAGGACTCGCGTCGGCGAGAGATGCGGGCCAAGCTGACGCCCTTCTTTTAGCATACCTCCTCTGAAAGCTCTTGAAAACCTTAGGGAAGTTATAGTTCTATGGACTCCCATCTGTGCATTGCACCCGATGTGAAGCTCGGGCGAGATGTCAAGCTTTCCAAGTTCATCAACCTCTACGGCTGCGAAATCGGGGATGAGACAAAAGTCGGGGCATTTGTTGAGGTTCAGAAGAACGCGAAGATTGGCAAGCGCTGCAAGATATCAAGCCACACTTTCATTTGCGAGGGCGTGACCATTGAAGACAACGTGTTTGTTGGGCATGGCGTCGTCTTCATCAACGACTCCTATCCTCGTGCCACGACTTCTGGAGGTGAGTTACAGACCGAGAAGGATTGGCGGGTAGAGAGCACGTTGGTTAAGGAGGGAGCATCGATCGGGTCGGGTGCGACCATTCTCTCCAAAGTGGTCATCGGCGAGAACGCCATTGTCGGCGCCGGCAGCACGGTGACGAAGGATGTGCCGGCGAATACGATCGTAGCTGGGAATCCGGCACGGGTTCTGCGCACCGTCGAACCTCAACTTTTCAAACTGAAATAAGGACTCCTAGACAAATGGACAAAATACCATTCTTGGATCTCATCACTCCTCATGCGGCACTGGAAGAAGAACTGGTCGCAGTATTTCGCTCAGCATTGAAAACCGCTGGCTTTATCGGCGGCCCGATGGTTGAGGGTTTCGAGCGGGAGTTTGCCGATTTCTGCGATGTTGCCCATTGCGTTGGAGTGAACAGCGGGACTGACGCGCTACGCTTTGCGCTCCTGGCGGAAGGCGTTCGTTCCGGGGACGTCGTCGTGACTGTGCCGAACACCTTCATCGCGACGACCGAGGCAATCTCGCAGGCAGGTGCGGTTCCGGAATTCGTCGATATTGACGAAGGCACTTACAACATGAATCCGGCGAAACTGCAGGAGTATCTGGAACGCCAGTGTGACCCGGACCCGGCCACCGGCCGCCCGGTTTCCCGTCGGTCCGGAAGGCCGGTCACCGCGATTGTGCCTGTCCACCTCTACGGGCAGATGGCGGACATGGATGCGATCATGGATCTCGCGGAGCGTTATCACCTAACCGTCATCGAAGATGCCTGCCAGGCGCATGGGGCTGAGTACTTCTCGCAGAAGACGCGAAACTGGCGAAAGGCAGGCAGCATCGGCCGCGCGGGGGCGTTCAGCTTCTATCCGGGCAAGAACCTTGGTGCTTGTGGCGAAGCAGGGGCAGTGACTACCAACGACGAAAAGATGGCAAACATGGTACGGATGCTTCGCGATCATGGCCAGGCGGAAAAGTACTACCATGACCTCGAGGGGTATAACGGGCGTCTAGATGCCATTCAGGCTGGTATTTTACGGCTCAAGCTGAAGCACCTACCCAGGTGGAACCAGCAACGCCGCGAGTGCGCAGCCCGTTACGGCAATCTGCTGGCGCCGCTGGCGGAAAGCGTTATCCTGCCCTCTGAACCATCCTGGTCCCGCGCCATCTACCACCTTTACGTCGTTCGCCACGCAAGCCGGGAAGAACTTCGAGTTCAGCTCGGCCGCAGAAACATCGGAACAGCAATCCACTATCCGATCCCGCTGCATCGGCAGAAAGCCTACCGAGGACTGGGGTACAAGGAAGGTGAATTCCCGGTCAGCGAGAGGGTCGCAGCAGAAATCGTCTCCTTGCCGATGTACCCGCAGTTGCAACCGGAGCAACAACAACGCGTGGCGCAGGCGATCGCTCAATTTGTTGAGAGCGCGCTACCCTCAGTATCCCTCACTTCCTAAGTCGAATAGAGCTGAGTTGGTATCCGAGCTCTTACGTGTCGACGGCCCTAGGGCCGAAGCCCGCATAACACATGAAAATAGTCTCTATCGTCGGTGCGCGGCCCCAGTTTATTAAGGCAGCTGCTGTGAGTCGAGTGTTGCGCCAGCAACATCGCGAGGTCCTGGTCCACACCGGCCAGCATTACGACTATGAGATGTCGGGGATATTCTTCGACGGACTTGATCTGCCTCGCCCGGACGTAAACCTGGAGGTGGGCTCGGGTTCGCACGCCACTCAGACCAGCGCCATGCTCAAAGGTATCGAGGAAGTCTTGCTCGCCGAGCGTCCAGATTACCTGTTGATTTACGGCGACACAAACTCAACCGTGGCCGGTGCTTTGGCCGCGTCCAAGCTCTCGGTGCCGGTCGCGCACGTTGAAGCGGGTTTGCGAAGCTTCAACCGTCGCATGCCGGAAGAGATCAACCGGGTCGTCGCTGATCATCTTTCACATTTGCTTCTATGCCCCAGCGACACGGCGGTACGCAACCTAGCGCTCGAAGGGATTACCCGCAACGTTTATCTAGTCGGCGATGTGATGCTGGATGTTCTGAACTGGGCAAGACAGCGCCTAGGAGACAAACAGCCCGAGATTCTGGGGCGCCTCGGTTTGAACCAGCGGCGCTACATACTTACCACCGTACACCGCAGCGAGAACACGGACGATTTGACCCGGTTCTCGCAGATCCTGAATGCCTTCAATTCGCTTGACGAACCAGTCGTATTCCCGGTTCATCCGCGCGCACGCAAGATGATCGCCGAAGCCCACTGCCGGGTCGACCCCCACGTCCAGTTGATCGAGCCAGTCGGATACCTGGATATGGTGACCCTGGCTAGTGCGGCGCGGTTGATTCTGACCGACTCCGGCGGACTGCAGAAAGAAGCTTATTGGCTCGCCGTCCCTTGCCTCACCATGCGGGAGGAAACCGAGTGGGTCGAAACGGTAGAAGCCGGATGGAACACGCTGGTGGGATCCGACTCAAAAAGGATTGTTGAAGCCGTGCATTCGTTCGCCCCAGAGGGTTCGCACCCAGGTCTGTATGGTGACGGATTCGCGGCGAGAAAGTGCGTGGATCTGGTGACAGGAACTTCGCAACCGGCAGTTGCCGGTCGACTGGCAGCGCATGGCGTTGTGATGGGGAGCACTCATGGGAAGCATACCGCTCAAGCAACCGAAAACTAGCGTCGCTGTTGTCGGAGTGGGCTACTGGGGGAAGAACCTGGTGCGGAACTTCAACGATCTCGGTGCCCTCGCCGCTCTGTGCGATGCGAGCGAATCGGTCGAAGCCAACTACAAGCGCCAGTATCCGAATGTCAGGTTTTGCCGCGAGTTCAGCGCTATTCTCTCGGATCCTTCGCTAATGGCAGTGGCCTTGGCGACGCCAGCGGCCACTCACTACGAGATGGCCAAGGCTGCGCTAGAGGCCGGGAAAGACGTTCTTGTCGAAAAGCCTCTCGCCATCGACGTAAAGCACGGCGAAGAGCTTGTCCGGCTGGCTAACAGCAAGGGGAAGATCCTGATGGTCGGACACATCCTCCGTTACCACCCTGCTATCCTCAAGCTGCACCGGCTCATCCACGACGGCACGCTGGGCAAGATCAACTACCTGTACTCCAACCGGCTGAACATCGGCAAAATTCGGACTGAGGAAAATATCCTGTGGAGCTTCGCTCCACACGACATCTCGGTAATGCTGTCGCTGCTCAACGAGATGCCGAATCGCGTGTCCTGCCGAGGGGGCGCATGGCTGAATCAGAACGTGTTCGATGTAACGTTAAGCCACTTCGATTTCCCCAGCGGCGTCCAGGCGCATATCTTCGTGAGCTGGCTGCATCCGGTCAAGGAGCAAAGGCTGGTTGTGGTGGGATCCGACAAGATGGCGGTGTTCGATGACACCGCCGAGCACAAACTCGTTTTGTATCCCCATAAAGTCGAATGGCGCAACCGAATGCCAACGGCTGTAAGAGCCGACGGCGAAGTTGTCGGACTCGAGAATCGTGAGCCGTTACGCGCCGAATGCCAGCATTTTCTCGAATGCATCGAATCCAGGACCACTCCCGTCAGTGACGGCGCGGAAGGTCTGCGTGTGTTACGGGTGCTGGATGCCTGCCAGCGCGCCCTGCACAATGGCGGGGTAGTGCTTGAGGAGCTAATTCATCAAAGCAAGAAGCAGGAACAGCCATACTTCGTACACGAATCTGCTTATGTTGATGAGGGAGCTGAAATCGGCGCAGGCACAAAGATTTGGCACTTTTCGCATGTGATGAGAGGTGCGCGGATCGGGCAGCGCTGCGTCATCGGTCAGAACGTGAATATCGACGGGGGGACCGTACTCGGGAACAACGTCAAGATTCAGAACAACGTGTCTGTTTACACCGGCGTCGTAATCGAAGACGACGTTTTTCTTGGGCCTTCCTGCGTTCTAACCAACGTCACTAATCCGCGCTCACAGGTGAACCGGCACAAACTGTATGAGACCACTCTCTTGAAGCGTGGATGCACGATCGGCGCCAACGCAACGGTCGTGTGTGGCACTACGATCGGCCGCTACGCTTTTGTTGGCGCCGGTGCAGTGGTGACCAAGAACGTTCCTGACTTTGCGCTTGTTGTCGGAAGCCCCGCCCGTCAGGTGGGATGGATGAGCCGGCACGGGCATCGTCTCGATTCCCCCGACGCGGATGGAGTAATGTGCTGTCCGGAAAGCGGCTATCGCTACCAGGAAGTTGAGCCCGGCCTGCTCCGGTGTCTCGACCTCGACGAAGAAGCCCCATTGCCCGCAGAGTTGAGCGTCGGCACCAAGTCATACAGGCAATTAAAAGAGGAATCAAAATATGAATGTTCCGTTGCTCGATCTTAGGGCGCAGTACGCGACCATCAAGGCTGAAGTGGACACGGCTATCGCCGAAGTCATGGAGTCCCAGCATTTCATCCTGGGGCCGAAGGTGGACCAGTGTGAAAAGGCCATCGCCGCTTATTCGGCGTGCTCGCACGCCATCGGGGTTTCCTCGGGCAGCGATGCCTTGCTGGCCTGTCTGATGGCCGAGAACATCGGTCCTGGCGATGAAGTCATTACCACTCCTTACACATTCTTTGCCACAGTCGGCGCGATTGCTCGCCTTGGCGCCACTGCGGTTTTCGCCGATATTGATCCGGCGACCTACAACATCGATACGTCTCAAATCGCCTCGAAGATCACAAGTAGAACCCGCGCTATCATCCCCGTGCATCTCTACGGCCAGATAGCCGACATGGATCCGGTCATGAGCGTTGCGTCCGCGCACGGCCTAGTGGTCATCGAAGACGCTGCTCAGGCGATTGGCGCGGAATACAAAGGTCGGCGGGCCGGTTCGATCGGGCATTACGGATGCTTCTCCTTCTTTCCCTCAAAAAATCTGGGTGCCACCGGCGATGCAGGAATGGTAGTTACGAATGATGCGCAGCGCGCGGAGAAGCTGCGTTGCCTCCGTGGTCATGGCGCCAAGCCGAAGTACTATCACCGGATCATCGGTGGGAATTTCCGCCTCGATGCCATTCAGGCGGCGATTGTTTCTGCCAAACTGCCGCACTTGGACGGTTGGACTGCCGCTCGCCAGTGCAATGCAAAGAGGTATGATCAGCTTTTCACTGAAGCCGGCTTGCCGGTCGGCCTTCCCGCCGTCGTGACGGATCGCCATATCTTCAATCAATATGTGATCCGTGTTTCAGACCGCGACCAATTGCAGGCCTTCCTTAAGACCAAGGGAGTAGGCACTGAGGTTTACTATCCCGTGCCTATGCACCTGCAGGAGTGTTTCTCCTATCTCGGATACACGGCCGGCGCATTCCCTGAGAGTGAGCGAGCGGCGGAAGAAACGCTGGCACTGCCGGTTTACCCGGAACTCACCGAAGGGCAGGCAAAGTATGTCGTGGAGTGTATTGTCGAATTCCTGAGCCAGAGAGCTGAAGCGGCCACCAGTACTCGCTCACATGCGGTGGTGGAGCAGTTTTCTTGATCGGAGTCATTGCCAAAACCGAGCAACTGGGAACGGTTGAAGAGTTTTTCGAACTCTTCAAGACACCATGGGAATTCTACCGTGCGGGGCAGGCGTACGATGTCATCGTCGCGACCGCCGACGAGGTCCCTCAGGTCAGTGCCAGACTACTTGTGCTTTACGGCCCAGCCGCGAAGGGTATTGATCCAAAGCTGGGAGTTGTCCCTCTCGCACGTAATCACGATGCGGTCTTGAGTGACCGGGACGGCTCGGTTCCCATTTACGGCGATCTACTCACCTTCGGGGACGGCGGCAAGGGAAACTGTTGCCTGAGGGCAAGAGAGGAGATTGCGGGTGTGAGGGTCAGCCAGTCTGGATTAACCCTGATAAGGCTTGGCTATGACCTTTTCGATGAGGTCAAATTTCTTCTTTCAGAAGGGCAACCCGTCGAGCATGCGCACATCCCCACGCTCGATATACACATCCGGATGTTGAGGAACTGGATTCTGAGCGAAGGCATTCCGCTGCTGGAGATTCCCCCTGCTCCAGCAGGCTACGCTTTTGCCGTTTGCCTGACGCACGACATTGATTTCATCGGAATACGGAACCACAAGTTTGACCATACCATGTGGGGATTTGTATACCGATCGACAATCGCTGCCGTTCAAAATCTCTTTCGCCGCAGGATCTCGATGACCCGGCTGTTGGAGAGCTGGCGTGCGGCGGCATCACTCCCCTTCGTGTACCTCGGCTGGGCAAGAGATTTCTGGGAGCCATTTGGATGGTATCTGTCGGCCGAGAAGAATACGCCCGCGACCTATTTCTTGATTCCCTTCAAGAAGCGCTCTGGCGAGAACGCGCCCGGGCCCCACCCGTCGTGGCGCGCGGCCGCTTACGAGATCGGCGACCTTCCGCAGTGGACAGCAACCCTGCTGAGCCAAGGTTGTGAGATCGGCGTTCATGGGATCGATTCCTGGCACAGCGCGGACAAAGGGCGGGAAGAGTTAGGGAGGGTCGCGGCCGCGACCGGCTGCTCCAGCATCGGCACACGGGTGCACTGGCTGCTGCGCGATGCGAACACCTTCTCCGCGCTGGAGCAAGCAGGCTATGCTTACGACTCCACCTGCGGTTACAACGAAACCGTCGGATATCGCGCCGGGACCGGTCAGGTCTTTTGTCCGCTGGGTGCGCAGACACTGCTCGAGCTCCCATTGCATGTTCAGGATGGTGCCTTGTTTTTTCCAGACAGGCTCAACCTTTTAGAGCCAGAGGCTGAACAGCGGTGCCGAGCTTTGATGGACAACGCCAACAAGATGGGTGGCGTGCTCACAGTACTCTGGCACGATCGAAGCCATGGCCCGGAACGGTTCTGGGGTGAGTTCTACGTTCGACTCCTTCAGGCGCTGAGATCTCGTGACGTCTGGTTCGGCACCGCCGGCCAAGTAGTGGGTTGGTTTCGAAAACGGCGTGAGGTACGATTCGAGCGAGTGGAGGCCCAAGGTGTGGCGCGCATACAACTCCGCTACCAAGGTGAGAAGATTCACCCGCCGCTAAGAGTACGAGTTTACGCGCCGCGGCCAAAGAACGATCGGAAATCCCACGAAGCCGCAAGTGCCGAAGTCACTGACGTTTCCTGGAACGGTGAGCCGACCTCCAAACCGGAAATCAAAGTAGCTTCCAGCCTTGCCCCGTCCCTCCCTGAACTCGCGCTCTCGTCTTTCTTATGACCACTATTTGCCTGGTCGTTCAGGGCGTTTACGACATCGATCCGCGGGTGCGGCGAAAGGCCGAAGCTCTGGTCGCGGCTGGATACTGTGTCGACGTGCTGGCGTTACGCCCGCCTCACGGCCAAATCACTTACTCGGCAAGCGGTGTGAATGTTCGAACGGTCTCGTTGGGTAAGAAGAGAGGCTCCCTTCCACGCTATGCCTTCGAGTATGTGGCATTCTTCCTGTGGGCGTGCGTTCGTCTGACGGTCGACACGTTTCGCAAACGCTATGCCGTTATCGATATAAATACGCTGCCTGATTTCCTGATCTTCGCTGCGATTTTTGCGCGATGGATGGGCGCCAAGCTAGTACTGGACATGCATGAGATCACACCCGAATTTTACATGTCGAAATACGGCGTCGCGGAGAACTCGTG
>Ga0335070_10004269_pt1 | contig 16682 bp, 17 predicted proteins | sample Lox_Sample_13_FD_206722 | JGI IMG/M metagenome (GOLD analysis project Ga0335070, IMG submission 206722) | Soil microbial communities from Loxahatchee National Wildlife Refuge, Florida, United States - Lox_Sample_1.3 | ecosystem: Environmental > Terrestrial > Soil > Wetlands | place: USA... | reverse complement strand
AGATCTTCCGGGGTAAAAGGACGGTCATAAGCGAAGTCGTAATAAAAACTGTCCTCCAAGGCTGGGCCGATGGTGAGCTGCGCCGTGGGGAATAGCTCTTTCACCGCTTGGGCCATAATATGGGTGCTGGTATGGCGGTAGATCTCTCGACCATCCGGAGAGTCAAAACGAAGCGGTTCGACCAGCGCATCTTCCCTGAGTTCTCGCGAGAGATCGACAATCACGCCGTTGACTTTCGCGGCGATGATGTCTGGCCCAAGGACCACACCGGTGACCGAGAGAGCTTCGCCAACGGTCTGTCCAGCCGGCAGGTCCCGAAATGTTCCATCTTTCAACGTGATCTTCATAAGTTATGACGATCAAGCACACCCAAAAACACGAAAGGCACCCCGACCGCCCGAGACGGTCAGATGCCCTCGGCAGGATGGTAGGCGCGGACGGTCTTGAACCGTCGACCTCTACCGTGTCAAGGTAGCGCTCTCCCCCTGAGCTACGCGCCTATCGTCCGAAGGCGCATGCTAATATAGCCTCAGCTGGAGTGTCAAGAAATGCAAAAGAGAAGGGGACATGCTCCCTCGTGGAGCACGCCGCCTTCTCTTTTGTGTCTCAGACGAGCGATCTCGTACGGGAGGGTTTTTATCTCACCGCTTTCTTCAGTTCCAAGCCCGCGGAGAACTTCGGGACCCTGGCCGCCGCAATCTTGATGGTTTCTCCGGTGCGAGGATTACGACCCAAGCGAGCTTTCCGCTTCGCGACGGTAAACGTCCCGAAGTTCACGAGGGTCACGCGATGCCCCTTTTTCAAGGAGGTGGTTACCGCGCCGGTGAAGGCTTGCAGTGCCGTTCCTGCGGCTACCTTGGTGATTCCAGCAGATGCCGCCATCTTCGCAATCAGTTCTTCTTTGGTCATTCTATCCCTCCCGTTTGAAGTTAAAGGTTTTTGACCGAGACTATCCCCACCGCCCAGTCGGGCATCTACGCGCTGCGACTTTGTACGGTTCGACCACGTTTCACAGGAATATGCAGATCATGAATCTTTTTGCGCAACGTGTTGCGATTCAGGCCCAGAAGTTCCGCCGCCTGAATCTGATTGCCCTTGGTTTCCTGGAGCGCCAGCGTGATGAGCGGACGCTCCATCGCCGTGATCAACATCGGATGGAGATTTCGCGCTGATCCGTTGCGCATCCCCTTGACGAAATCTCCCATCTTCCCTTCAAGATAGTCCTCAAGCGACAGGGCGCCCGCCCCGTTCACTGTCGGAGTCTTATGTTTTCCCATCACCTGCATGAATTTCGCAGCGCGCTTGAGCGCGCTGCGTGATCCGGTAATCACCAGACAATGGGACAAGTCCATATTGGTGGGGAACGCATACGCGCCAGGCGATGAACCGGGCTTTGACTCGACAATCACGGCATCGAAAGTTCGTCTTGTCGCGTCCTTCGGTATGGCGGCCAGATCTTTCACCATCGTGATCGATGCATCCTTGAATACCTGTTTGTACTGGGCTTGAATTTCCGGATCGCTTGTCAGCAGCAAGACACTGAACACAGATGAAGAGAGCGACATGAAGGCACCACGTGAAGAAGAGGGCCGGATTATTGCCCAGAGCCGATTTGATGTCAATCAGGAAATTTTACGAGCAGGACATGCAATACAAAACACACAGCTGTCTACGCCGATCAATGTCACTCAACAAAGATGATTCACCTGTACCGATGGTGAACGTTAAATTGCTCAAGCGGTGTTTGAGCAGCAAGACAATCATCTCGTATGGTCATGGACTCTGCGCCCGCGCTTGGAATGATTCGATAAGTCTATTACTGTCCGAAGTTCCTGCTCCATTCGACTTGATCACGCATATCCTCAGCACAGGAACGATTCAGAGCCCTGCCGAAATGCTGCCTGTCCACCTCCAAGAGACCTATTGACAGATGGGGGGGAGGCAGGCTATGAATAACACAATTCTAATTCCGACCGGAATACTAAGGTATGAAGGTATCTCTAAGGGCCACCTATGGAATTATGGCAGCCGTTGATCTTGCGATGGGAACAGGTGTAACACCGATCCAAGCCAGGTCTATCGCACGCCGACAAGCCATTCCTGCACGTTTTCTTGAGCAGGTGTTGCACGCGATGAAGAAAGCTGGTCTCGTCATGAGCCTTCGTGGGGCCCAGGGGGGATATGTGCTGACCAAAAAACCAGCCGACCTGTCCGTTGCCGAAATCCTCGAAGCTCTCGATGGCCCCCTCCTACCGTCGACCGGCATGAACGGCCAGTCACCTTCCAGGCGGCCAAGCAAACCCGAGCTCCTACTGGGCAAAGTCTGGGAGCAGGTCCACCAAGCAGAGCGCCAAGTGCTGGAGGCAATCTCGGTCGAAGAACTTGCCGAGCAACAACGTATCCTCGAACAACAACGGTCTTTGATGTATCACATTTGAGGTGATTCCCATGAGCCGCACACTGACGAGCACTATCTCGATCCAGACCCAGCCGATTCCGACGGCGATTGCTGAGGAGATTGAAACGTTTGAAGCTGAAGCAAACCGGATGATCGCAGGAGAAATCGCGAACGATCTGTTCAAGCCGTTCCGCCTGCAGTATGGCATCTATGGCCAGCGTCAGGCGGGCGTGCAAATGGTCCGTATCAAGATTCCTTTCGGGGGCCTGACCTCTAACCAGCTTCGCCGGGTGGCCGAACTGGCAGAACAGTACGCCACCGGTGTCGGCCATGTGACCACCCGCCAGGATATCCAACTGCATTTCGTCGAACTGAAGAACGTCCCGACGATGATGCGCGGCCTCGCCGAAGTGGGGCTTACCACGAGAGAAGCATGCGCCAACACCGTGCGCAATGTCACCGCATGTCATCTTGCCGGCGTCTGTCAGGGAGAGGTCTTTGATGTCACGCCCTATGCCAAGACGGTCGCGCTGCACTTGCTCCGCAATCCGCTGAACCAAAGCTTGCCTCGCAAGTTCAAGATCGCATTTTCCGGCTGCAGACACGACTGCGCTCTGACCCCTATCCACGACATCGGTCTGCTCGCTCTTCGACGAGAAGATGGCACAATCGGGTTCCGCATGGTTGCCGGCGGCGGGTTAGGGTCTGCTCCTCGCATTGCCCAAGTGCTCCGGGAGTTTGCGCCAATCGATGAACTCATTCCGAGCATCGAAGCGGTGATCAAGGTCTTCGATACGCTAGGTAATCGAAAAAACCGCAATAAAGCACGGATGAAATTCGTGATTGAGAAACTGGGCTTTGCAGAATTCAAGCGCCGTTGGGAACAAGCATATACGGACATGGGCTATGCTCGCCCGAATCATGAGCCTATCAAACTGTTGGAGTACCCCGATCAGCCTGCGCCACTCATCATGCCAACGTCCAATGGGACGAAGCGCGCCGCTGTCTCCCCCAACGGCAGTCCCAATGGGCACATGCAAGAATCGCCGTTTGAGATGTGGAAACGGACCAACGTCATTCGACAAAAACAGGATGGATACGCAACTGCGGCGATTAAGCTGTTCATGGGCGATCTCACGTCGGACCAGATGCTCTTTGTTGCGGATCTGGCAGACCGGTATTCCAATGGGAACCTCCGGACGACGATCAATCAAAATATGGTCATTCGGTGGATTTCGGAAGAGAGGCTGGCCGAGTTCTACCAGGACCTCCTGTCACAAAATCTTGCTGACCCTGGAGCGGAACTCGTAGAAGACATCATTGCCTGCCCGGGGACCGACACCTGCGGACTCGGCATCACGTCCTCAAAGGGTATGGCTCGTGCGCTTGCCGAAGTCTTTCCGCCCGGACGAGTGCCGGAGGACCTTGCCGGCGTGTCCGTCAAAATCAGCGGCTGCCACAACTCCTGTGCGCAACATCATATCGCCACGATCGGGTTACACGGGGTGGGGAAGCGTCTCGGTGACCATGTTGCACCCCATTATGAGTTGCACCTTGGTGGGAAAGTGAACGGGACGGCCAAGATTGGTCAAATGACTGTGAAGTTGCCGGCGAAGAGCGTTCCTGCTGCCATCACGCATCTGATTGAGGTCTATCGACGGGATCGCCAGCCGGGAGAGGGATTGCCGGCCTATATCGATCGGATGGGCAAGCACAAACTGAAGGACGAGCTGATCCCTTATACCATTGTCCCGTCATACGACGAGGACCCGACCTTCTACTACGATTGGGAAGGGGACAGCGAATTCGTGCTTGAAGACCTTGGGCCGGGCGAATGTGCTGGCGGAGCGCTCGAGATGATCGAGAACGGCATTCTCGAAGCGGATCAGGAACTGTATCAGGCAAAACTTTTGGTTGAGAAACATCAGTACTCAGTTTCCGTGAACAAGTCTTATCGCGCAGTCCTGGCCGCGACGAAGGCCTTATTGGTAACGGAGGGGATCGATCCAGCGACCGATGCGGACACCTTACGGGAATTCGAACAACGACTGGTGCCCAAGGGCATCGTGCCCTCCACTTATCGTGACCTTGGGAAACTCGTAGGAGACTTGGGACCAAAAGAGACCACCGCGGCTTTTGCCCAATCGAAGATGGCTTTTGCCAAGGGCTTCGTTGATGCCTGTCGTGTTGCGACAGAACGGATGGGAAAAGACTTGAAGCTCGCAGGAGAGGGCGAAGCGTCTCCTGTCCCCAAGGCGGTTGTGCTACCCGTGAAGGACATTGCAGCGGTGGCGTCTCCCCCTACGTCAAAGGATGCACCGGTCTACGATCTTCGCGGTGTAGCCTGCCCGCTGAACTATGTGAAGACGAAGTTGAAACTCGAGATGATGGACGCCGGTGAGCAACTGGAAGTCTGGCTCGACGCAGGGGAGCCGATTAAGAATGTCCCGATGAGCTTAAAAAATGACGGGCACAAGGTCCTCCTGCAAGAAGCCCTCGAACCGGAAGCGGCACATTATCGCGTATTGGTTGAGAAAGTAGAGTGATGCGGCATAGGGACAATGCCCTTGCTCGCCCAAAGCGTGGCTTGTTGGGAAGCGCGGCGTCCTGGCGCCGCGAGGGCGGGTGGGTGAGAAAGGGGCCCTCCTTGAACGCGCGCGCTCGGGCATTACCCCTATGCCGCGCGTTGTGGCAGATCGAAGAAGGGATCAGATGACGAAGTTGTCGCCAGAAGAAGTGAAGGCCTGGGGAGAATCGTTCGAGGCGAAGCAGCCGCAGGAGGTGTTGGCAGCGGCAATCGAACGATATGCGCCTGAGATCGTGCTGGCCTGCAGTTTCGGAGCAGAGGATGTCGTCCTGGTGGACATGATCCATCGTATCGATCCGACCGTCCCACTGTTTTATCTGGATACGGATTTTCTGTTTCCTGAAACCTATGCGGTCCGTGACCGAGTCATTGAGCGGTATGGATTGAAGCCGGAACAGATCATTCAGATGAAGTCGCTCCTCACTCCGGAAGCCCAGGCGCAACAATATGGGGAGCGCTTGTGGGCTCAACAGCCTCGAGGAAAAGGGCCGGATCAGTGCTGCAACCTACGAAAGATCGAACCGTTGAGCCGTATATTGAAGCAGTACGCAGCCTGGGTCACCGGCATCAGACGAGACCAGTCACCGACAAGAGCCCATGCAGATGTGATCGAATGGGATGACAAGTTTCAGCTTGTCAAAGTCAATCCACTCGCGAAGTGGACGTGGGACGACGTCTGGACCTACATCCGTCTGTACGAAGTACCGTACAACGAATTGCATGATCGCAATTACCCAAGCATCGGCTGCACTCATTGTACGGCGCCCGTTATGCCGGGAGAAGATCTTCGCGCGGGACGCTGGCGAAACTTCGGGAAGACCGAGTGCGGCTTGCACAGGACATAACGATGGCCATGCAGGAGTTCATCGCGAAAATCGGGAAGGGGCCCAAAGCGGCCAAGGATCTTACCTGGGACGAGGCCAAGCAGGTCATGAAGGCCCTCGTAGAGGGTGATGCGACGCAGGCGCAGGTCGGTGCCTTTCTTTTGGCGATGCGGATCAAGATGGAATCGGTCACGGAGTTGGCGTCGTTCACCGCCACGGCCCGCTCCTACGTGGCGCCGGTTCCGGTTCCGCGAGAATTGGAGGTGGTCGATGTCCCCACCTATGCGGGGAAACAGGAGACCTTCCATGCTCTCACGGGAGCCGCGATCGTAGCAGCTGCAGCCGGGGCGACGATTCTGATGCATGGATACGACGGGGTTCCTGGACGGCTCGGGACCGCTGGCATCCTCAAGGGGTTGGGCGTTCCTATCGATCTTGAGCCGAAATCCATCGGAGGCGAGCTCGCGAAGAAAGGGCTTGCCTATCTCGACATTGGACTCTATCACCCGCCCATTTACCGGTTTCTGGAAATGCGACGAGAGCTCGGCGTCAGGAACGTCTTTCATCCGATTGCGCGATTGCTTAATCCGGCGAGAGCGACGTCGCAAATCGTGGGACTCTCCCATCCACCCTATTTTGAGAAAACTGCCGAAGTGTTGAGGATGCTGGGCTGTCCCCGCGCCCTCATTATTCGGGGGGTCGAAGGCGATCCCGAATTGTCGCTGGCCTCGGTGACAAAGGTCTTAGAACTCCGGGACGAACGTATTACCCCGCTGACGTTGGCCCCGAAGGATGTGGGGTTGACGATGGGCGCGTCGCGCGAAATGGCGGGTTTTCCACCGGATCAGCAGGAGAAGGAGGGCGAATTGCTCAGGCGGATCCTCCAGAATCAAATCCAGGGCGGCCCACGGGAGTGGGTGTTACTCAATGCCGCAGTGTTGCTGTATGCAGCCGGAAAAGGCACGTCGATGGCGGCTTGTGTCCCGATCGCTCGACGGGCGCTCGAAGAAGGCGCGGCGGCGAGAAAGCTCGAAGAACTGATCCAAGAACCAGCCGGTATCTCGGTCGCAAACTCTGATGGAACGAGAGGAATGATCCGGTGAATCATCTTCGTCAGTTGGAAGACCAAAGCGTCTACATCTTGCGCGAGGCCTACAAACACTTCGATCATCTCGGCATGCTGTGGTCGATGGGGAAAGACTCGACCGTGCTTTTGTGGCTCGCACGCAAGGCCTTTTTCGGACACGTGCCCTTCCCGCTCTTGCACGTGGATACCAGCTATAAGATTCCGGCAATGATCGACTATCGAGACCGCTTGGCCCGTGAGTGGCGGTTAAACCTGGTGGTGGGGCAAAACAAAGAGGCACTGGCAGCAGGAATGAATCATACGATGGGACGTGTGACCTGTTGCACCGCTCTTAAAACCAACGGGCTTAAACAGCTCATCGAGCAGAAGGGCTACACGGGGATTATTCTCGGCGTCCGGGCTGATGAAGAAGGGACCCGAGCCAAGGAGCGGTATTTCTCACCTCGCGACAAACACGGGGATTGGGATTTTCGCGATCAACCGCCGGAGCTGTGGAATCAGTTCAAGACGACCTTCCCGCCGGGGACCCATATCCGAATCCATCCGTTGCTGGATTGGACGGAAATCAACATCTGGGAGTACATCAAGCTAGAGAACATTCCGTTCATTGATCTCTATCTTGATAAGGGTGACGGGACGCGTTATCGGAGCCTCGGCTGTGCGCCCTGTACATCTCCCATCAAATCCACGGCCAAGAGCGTCGACGACATCATCGATGAACTCCGGCACACGACCGTGGCGGAGCGATCGGGTCGCGCGCAGGATGAAGGGCGAGGAATGGAGTTGTTGAGGAAGGATGGGTATATGTGAGCGCGCCCGAGGCGCTTCCATGCTCACATTCAACAACTGGACATGAATTGAGATGAAGAATACAGAATCCAAACCATCCGAGAACTTGAATATCGTCATCGTCGGCCATGTTGACCATGGCAAGTCCACTTTGTTGGGTCGTCTCTACGCCGACACGGGGTCCTTACCCGACGGCAAACTGGAAAAAGTTCAAGCCATCTGCCGGCAACAGGGAAAGGAATTCGAGTACGCATTCCTGTTCGATGCGTTCCTGGAGGAGCAGGAGCAAGGCATCACGATCGATACGGCGAGAACATTCTTCACGTGGAAGGGTCGGCAGTACATCATTATCGACGCGCCAGGGCACAAAGAGTTTCTCAAGAACATGATCTCCGGTGCAGCGCGTGCTGAAGCGGCGCTGCTTCTGATCGATGCCTTGGAAGGAGTCAAGGAGCAATCCAAGAAACACGGGTACCTGCTTTCTTTATTGGGAGTCCGGCAGTTTGCCGTCGTCGTCAACAAAATGGATCTTGTCGGTTATCGACAGGATGTCTTCGAGGGTATTGAAAAGGAATATCGGGAGTTTCTCGGTCAGTTTAAAGCAGTGCCCGAGCGGATTATTCCTGTGAGTGCCAAGCTGGGTGACAACATCGCCAGTCGCAGTGAGAACATGCCTTGGTACAGCGGACCGACAGTGTTAGATATGCTGAGTCTGTTCCAGAAAGAGAGGGCCCAGTCCGAGCAGCCGCTGCGCCTGCCCGTCCAAGATGTCTATAAATTCGATGCTCGTCGGATCATTGCCGGTCGGATTGTGGCGGGGCGGTTGAAAGTTGGCGATCAGCTTGTCTTTTCTCCATCGAACAAACGCGCGAATATTAAATCCGTTGAGGCCTTTAATGTCGAGCCTGTTCCTACCGAGGCCCATGCGGGACAGTCAGTCGGTATTGCGCTCGATGAGCAGATCTTTGTAGAGCGAGGTGAAATCGCCTCACACCAGGGTGAGTTGCCTCTCGTCTCAACGGCATTTCGCGCCAATCTGTTTTGGTTGGGACGCCGGCCGTTGGAACAAGGGCGAAAATATATCCTCCGGGTTGCCACCAAAGAAGTCGACTGCGAAGTGGCGACGATTCATCGCATAATCGATACCATGGACTTGAATCAGCAGCAGGGCGCAGGGTCGGTCGGCAGGAATCAAGTGGCTGAGTTAACGCTCAGAACCAAGGCTCCTGTGGCGTTTGATCTCTCATCCTCGTTTGAAGCCACTGGTCGGTTTGTGTTGGTCGATGAGTACGATATTGCCGGTGGAGGAATCGTCACGGAAATGGTCCGCGACGATCAGGAGTTTCTGCGGGAAGAAGCTCGCCGCCGGGATTTCGCGTGGGTTAAGGGCGAGGTGGGGGTCGAGGAACGGGCGCAGCAATTCGGCCATCGGGCCGCGATCGTGCTCGTCACAGGAGGTCGCCATACCGGGAAGTCGTTCCTAGCAAAAAAGTTAGAGGCCAGGCTCGTCGCAGATGGTCGCCATGCCTACCTTCTGGACGGAGAAAACCTCCGGCGCGGGTTGGATGCCGACTTGTCTGAAGCGGAGCGAAGCCAGACTACGGAAATGGCTCGGCGGTACGGCGAAGTGGCAAGGCTCTTGATCGATACGGGGCTCATCGTAGTATCAACCACGAATCCCTTCGGTCTGGCCTACTCGGAGGCGGCGCAAGCCATTCGTACCCTCGTTCACCCGGCGCCGGTCATTGCGGTGCACATGAGCAAGACACCAGAGGAGCCTCCTCCTGGTACCGATATCGCTCTGTCCGGTCCGACCGACTTCGATGCGGCGACGCGTCAAATTTTGGATGAACTCAAGCGTCGGGGTGTGTTGGCACAGGCCATTGGAGCAAAACCGACGTTTCAGTATTCGATCTAGCAGGTAGGACATCTCGGCTGCTCGGATTCAGTAGAGAATAAAAAGAACATCGGAGTGCAGAGATCACGACCGACGCTCCGCTCCCTGATGGTTTGACTCTCCGGAAATCCGTGTGTTACCGTACCCCCCTCTTAGAAATCACTTGTTTTGGAGAGACTTAGAACTCATGGCCCCTGATAAAGACCTGAAGACGATTCTCGGGAAATTGCGGTATTCAGATGACGCGAAGGTGGTCCAGCAGATCACCGAGCAGACGAAGAACGTTCACGCCCGAATGGCCGGCATTAAGCACAAGCTGGTCGTGATGAGCGGCAAGGGCGGAGTCGGCAAGAGTATGACGACCGTCAATTTGGCGCTGGCCTTTGCCCGTCAGGGGGCTAAGGTGGGGCTCCTTGACGTGGATCTGAACGGTCCCTGTGTTCCGCGTATGCTGGGCCTCCACGGTCAGTCACTCCGGATGACTCCTGAAGGCGCCATCCCTCCTATCGGTCCGCTCGGTATAAAAGTCGCCTCAATGGATTTCTTCCTCGATGAAGCATCGCCGGTTCGTTGGAAGGGTCCGATGGATGTGAGCCCGGTCTGGCTCGGTCTCATGGAGATGAATGTTATCCGAGAGTTCTTGGCCGACGTGATCTGGGGAGAATTGGATGTGTTGCTCGCCGACCTGCCCCCTGGCGCAGCCGCCGACAAGCCGCCCGTGATCGCGGGCTTCATTCCTGACTTGGCCGGCGCCATCGTCGTCACGACACCGTCGGAAGTGGCTTCGGATGTCGTTCAAAAGTCCGTGACGTATGCACGTGACATGGGCATCAAGGTGTTGGGGATCGTGGAAAATATGAGTGAGTACCGTTGCCCGTCCTGCGGAGAGCAGAATGAGTTGTTTGAGGGCAATACCGAAGCCATGTGTGAGGTCTTGGACCTTCCGCTCCTTGGACGCATCCCGTTTGACCGGAAGTTGGCCCGCACCTTTGATAAGGGAGCCCCCTTGCTCGACGAAACATACCCGACCATTCAGCGATATCAGGAAATTGCCGGACGTATCCGCACTCTGTTGGACTACAAGAAAGTCCTGGCGGATAAGCTGTGAGGGGATCGACGCGAGAGGAGCAACTATGAAATTCGTCTGTCTGAACTGCGAAACCTATATGAACTTCGAGAAAGTCGAGAAGCCAGGGGAAGGATCGCTCGGTGTCTTTTTTGGGTGCCCTTCTTGCGGAGCGAAGTTCTCAATGGTGACCAACCCGGGTGAAACTCAAATGGTTAGTTCGTTGGGTGTAAAACTGGGTGGACGAACTGCAGCGGCGGAACCGTTCGAAATGACGCGCGGAACGCTGAAGGATGAAGCACTCGCCGGGTCCGGGCAAATGGCGGCCTATTTGAATGAAAAGATTCATGGTGGGCAACCGGTGGCCTCATCTGCGGCGCCCACGTCCGGTAAGGAAGGGGAAAAGACCGGCAGCGGCTGTCCGTTTTCTGCCATGGTTGCCGAGATGGGGCTCACGACGGGAGGAAAGTCCACCAGCGGCACTACAGGAACACCAGAGTTCACTTGGAGTTCGGATGCGAAGGAAAAACTGGATCGGCTCCCGGCATTTGTGAAGCCGATGGTGCAGAGCAGTGTGGAAGCCTATGCTCGCAAGCAGGGGTATAAGACGATCACGCTCCAAGTGATGGATGATTCCAAGAATGATTCGTCGAACGGCGTGACTTGGTCGCGCGAAGCTGAGCAACGGCTGGAGAATATTCCGGATTTCATACGTCCTATGGCAAGGAAAGAAATTGAACGAGTTGCAAAGGAACGCGGCGTCGCTACCATTACCGCACAGGTGATGGATGAAGCGAAAGACAAGTTCATGAAATTTATGTAAATCTGTGATATTCGTTGCGTGGGGGCAAAGGCCCATCCGATGAGTCGGATGGGCCTTCCTATTGAAGGAGCTCAGAAATTCATGGTTGCTGGCAGTTGGCGGCCCATAGTCGGTATGGCAGCGGTCTTAGGTGCTGTTCTTTGGTGGACCGCTCCTGTCTTCGCTCAAGATAGCGATGAGGAACGTCATTCCGTCCATGAAACGTCGACCTCCGGCCATGCTTCCCATACAGAGAGTCCCGGCGCTCTCGCTTGGGAGGGGTCGGTGGAAGGGATTGCCTACTCTGAATTCAACCATCATTTGGCGGGCTTTCTTGTTATGTTGATGGGCTTGGCTGAACTGGCTCAGGCGAGTCGGTTGCCCTCCCTCACATGGGCCAGGGTGATCCTTCCCCTGTCGATGCTTATCGCCAGCTCCTTTCTCCTGATCTGGAGCGACCACGAAGCGTGGCCCATTGGGTCGCTCAGTTTCGGTCAGACCTATTTCGGCGGGGATCACGAGATTCTCCAGCATAAGACATTCGGGATTCTGTTATTGGCGGTGGGCACCATAGAACTCCTGCGCCGGTACGGGTGGCTTACCCATCTTGTGTGGACAGTCCCGTTGCCGCTTCTGGCGACCGTAGGGGGGATGATGTTATTCGGGCATTCACACGGAGAACATCCATCAGCGCAGAAGATCGCCGTTCACCATGCGATGATGGGCACCTTAGCCATCGCGGCTGGGTCATCGAAAATTCTCTCAGGCTGGTTCCATTCACGCTCCGCTGCGACGCGTGTCACATGGGAATGGATGTGGGCAGGGCTCGTCTTCGCCCTGGGGATCCTACTTCTCTGGTATTCGGAATAGCGTTCCGCTCTCTTTCTCCAGTCGATCGGCAATTGACACCCTTCAGAGCCCTGTGCTACGAGTACAAAATTCCACATTTGACAAGTAAAGCAGCATGGTCGTGGCAAGCGGAACAACGCGAGCCACGAGGAGGTTCTCATGGGCGGCCACAGCCACTGGGCAACAATCAAACGGCACAAGGGGGCCCAGGATGCGAAGCGCGGAAAGATTTTCACTAGGATTATTCGCGAGGTTACGATTGCGGCTCGTTCGGGTGGGGACCCGGATGGGAATCCGCGGCTCCGATTGGCCATTCTGAAGGCCAAAGAGGCCAATATGCCCGGCGATACGCTGAAGAAGGCGATTCAACGGGGTACCGGTGAATTACCCGGCGTGACCTACGAGGAATTTTCGCTCGAGGCGTATGGGCCGGGGGGGACCGCCTTGCTCTTGGAAATCACGAGCGACAACCGAAATCGTACGGTTGCCGAGATACGAAATCTCCTCACAAAGAATCACGGAAATATGGCGGAAGCCGGCGCTGTTTCTTGGCAGTTCCACAAGAAAGGGCTCCTGACGATCGACAAGGGAAAGGCCGACGAAGATACCCTTCTGTCGCTCGCGCTCGATGCCGGAGCTGAAGATGTTAAAGTCGGGGACAAGAGTTTTGAGGTCATCACCGATCCTCATGACTTCGAGGCCGTGAAGAAAGCCCTCGTCGACGCGAAAATTGAGACCACGTTGGCCGAGATCACTCTTATTCCTCAGAACACGGTTAAGCTCGAGGAGAAGGCGGCTGAGCAGATGCTGAAGCTCATGGAGACGCTAGACGAGCATGACGATGTGCAGAAAGTCCACGCAAACTTCGATATCTCGGACGAGGTCATGGAAAAGGTGGTGGCGACGGCGGCGGGATGAGCGTCCCTCGTTGCCCTGGCCGTTCGTGAGATAGCGCGAACCTGACACAATGATCGCCTCACTGACAGGCCGACTGGCCTTCAAGGCGCCGACCCATCTGGCCCTCGACGTACATGGGGTCGGGTATGAAGTCTTTATTCCCCTCAGCACCTACTATGGGCTTCCCAACCTTAACGACACGACATCGCTGAGCATCCATACCCACGTTCGTGAAGATGCCATTCAATTGTTCGGCTTTTTGACATCGCAGGAAAAGGACACATTCGTGCTTTTGACCTCGGTCTCCGGGATCGGACCGAAACTGGCGCTGAGCGTCCTGTCGTCTCTTTCCGTGTCCGATTTGGTGTCAGCCATTCATGCGGCCGACCTGGAGAAACTCGCGACGGTACCTGGCATCGGGAAGAAATCTGCCGGTCGAATCGCGCTCGAACTGAAAGATAAACTGACCAAGCTCCATCCTGGGGCACACGCGTCATCCGGAGTGCCAGTGGGAGAGCGACATGATGCGACATTTGAAGACGCGCTTTCGGCCCTTATTAACCTCGGCTATCGGCCGCAAGACGCCAAAGGCGCATTACAGCACGTCAAGAAGGTGAAACCTGACATTGTTCTCCTCAAAGAGTTAATCCGCGACAGTTTGAAAGAGTTAGCCAGGGGGTAACACATGACCATGAGCGCAATGCACTACAGTCTCTTTCTTCGAGTTGCTCTAGGCTTGGTGTTCAGCGTCGGCCTAGGTCTGGAGGGTTCGACAGGGGCGGAGGAGGCTGCTCCACCGAAAACCGTGCATAAGACCTGCGGGAAATGTCCTGATGGGTTTGCCTTGACGGGAGTCACCGAAGCACCGGGAATTTGCAAGGATGGAGACCCGACATTGGTTCAGTGTGTACCGCTCGGTGCGAACATGTTGCCGGTGTGCGGGTCTTGCCCAACGGGCTATGTCGAAATTGGCAGTTCTTCCGTGCCGGCTCGCTGCGGGAAGCAAGAGGGAGGACGGCTGTCCCAATGCCAACTCCAGAATATGGAACTGAATCTGCCGGATCCCACGCAAGGAGGAAAAGTCTGCCCGCCTGATTGTGGCAGTACGCAGACACCGGGGCAGGGCGCACTTCCGCCTCCACCCAGATTTCTTCCGACTCCTGAAAAACAAGAATCACAACGGTGAGCAATAACTGATGGCTGATCGCATGGTGAGTACACAGTTAAGCGACGAAGAGCGCAACATTGAGAACGCACTTCGACCGCAGAGTTTGGCGGAGTATGTCGGTCAGGACCGGATGAAGGAATCCCTTCGTATCTGTATTGAAGCTGCGAAGCAGCGGCAGGAGGCGCTCGATCACGCGATTTTCTACGGCCCGCCCGGTCTGGGCAAGACGACGATCGCTCACATCATTGCCAGGGAAATGGGCGCCTCGCTACGGTCGACCTCCGGTCTCGTCTTGGCCCATGCCGGTGACCTCGCCGCCATCCTGATGAACCTCCAAGAGCACGATGTTCTCTTCATCGACGAGATTCACCGCCTCCCCGCGTCCGTCGAGGAGGCGCTGTATCCAGCGATGGAGGATTTTCAGCTCGATCTGGTCGTCGGGCAAGGACCAGCCGCGCGGACCGTCAAGCTCGACTTGCCACGCTTTACTTTGGTGGGAGCGACCACAAGAGCCGGGGCCCTGACGTCTCCCCTCCGAGATCGCTTCGGACTCGTTCATCGGTTGGAATTTTACTCCCCTGAAGAGCTCTGTACCATTGTGACTCGCTCCGCCGGTCTACTCGGAATTCCTATTGATCGCGACGGGGCAGCGGAAATTGCTCGCCGTGCTAGGGGGACACCTCGGATCGTCAATCGATTGGTCAAACGCGTTCGAGACTATGCTCAAGTGAAAGCGGAGGGGCGCATCACCAACTTGGTGGCTCAAGAAGCGCTCGTATGGCTCGGAGTAGATACAGCTGGATTCGATGAGATGGATCGTAAAATTCTCGTCACGATCATTGAAAAATTCGGTGGAGGGCCGGTTGGGGTGGAGTCCCTGGCTGCAGCGGTTCAGGAGGATAAAGGAACCCTGGAAGATGTCTATGAACCCTACTTGATCCAAGCAGGGTTTCTCGAACGGACCGGCCGCGGACGTCAAGTCACCAAGCTGGCGCATAACCACTTCAAAGTTCCGACCACGTTTCTTTTCTCGTAATGAATCCGTCGCAGGCAGCTCGAAATGCTTCCGTGGAAGGTGGTAAACCGATCAACCACAGTCGCGCAAGTTCCTGAAACACTGAGGATCTCCTTGCATTCCCGGGGATCGTTCTTGTATCATGTGTTGTTCTTCCTACACCTGTCTATCCTCTGGATGCTCGTCCAACTCATGAGGTGCGGGTGGAAGGGGTCCGCCCATGGCCGGAGACCTTTCTGACTACCGGAAAGAAATCGATCGGATCGATGACGAGATTCTTCGTCTTCTCAACGAGCGGTCGAAGAGTGTCATCGAGATTGGTAGGCTAAAGAAGCAAAAGGACGCCGACGCCAATCTGCATACCCCTGCCAGGGAAGCCGAAATCATTGATCGGCTCACGCACCAGAGCCAGGGACCGTTCCCGACCGAGGCGATCCGCTCGGTATACCGGGAAATCATGTCCGCATCTCTCTCGCTTGAAGGTCCGCAGAAGGTCGCCTATCTCGGACCGCGGGCAACATTCACGCATATGGCCTGCATGCAAAAGTTTGGTTCTTCGGCCCAGTATGTTCCTGTGAACAGTATCAAAGACGTCTTTAGCGAAGTGGAGCGGGGGCGAGCTCATTTCGGTGTCGTGCCGATCGAAAATACGACGGAAGGCGTGGTCAATCACACACTGGACATGTTCATCGATTCGAATCTGTTGATCTACGGTGAGGTGCTGCAAGAGGTGTCTCATCATCTATTGTCAAAGTCAGGGGTAGCCGACGAAGTGAAGAAGATCTATTCGCATCCCCATGCCATTGCCCAATGTCGCAATTGGTTGGAGACGAATCTCCCCCATGTTCCGGTCTCTGAGGTGGCGAGCACCGCAAGGGCCGCGGAGATCTGTGTGGACAACCCCTCAGCGGGGGCGATTGCGTCGGAGTTGGCGGCACAGCTATACGGGTTGAAGGTCATCAAGAGTCGGATTGAAGACAACATGAACAACTTTACGCGGTTTCTTGTCCTCTCGCAAAAGCCACCCGAGCGAACCGGGAAGGACAAGACATCACTGATGCTGTCCGTGAAGGACAAGGTCGGCGCCCTGTATGACTTGCTCCGACCGTTCGCCTCTCACGGGTTGAACATGACGAAGATCGAGTCGCGTCCCTCCCGTCGAAAGGCCTGGGAATACATTTTCTTCGTGGATGTCGAAGGGCACATGGAAGAAGAACGCGTGAAGAAAGCGATTGAGGAAATCAAGAGTCGCTGCCTCTTCATGAAGGTGCTCGGGTCATATCCGTCCTACAACTAACGTCAT
>Ga0335070_10004268_pt1 | contig 16684 bp, 15 predicted proteins | sample Lox_Sample_13_FD_206722 | JGI IMG/M metagenome (GOLD analysis project Ga0335070, IMG submission 206722) | Soil microbial communities from Loxahatchee National Wildlife Refuge, Florida, United States - Lox_Sample_1.3 | ecosystem: Environmental > Terrestrial > Soil > Wetlands | place: USA... | reverse complement strand
ACGGCCTCACTTCATCCAGAGTGCAAACAGATCTGCGCCGTCCACGCTCCACCAGCGTACACGCACAACTCAACCACATTTTCATGCCAATGGGTGGGCCACTAGGCCCATGCGGAACTCAAAACCAAGAAGGGGCCGAGTACATCGTTGCTCCGCGCCGGGCCGCGTACAGCCCTTCCACTCGACCTTCTTCGCCGCGAGCACCGGCTCGATTACCCGGTGGGCCAAGCCCTCAAGCGCAACCTGTAGTAAAACTGTAGTAGCGGAGGGATGCGTGAGCGGTCGAAACGGGCGGTCTTGAAAACCGCTGTACCCGAAAGGGTACCGGGGGTTCGAATCCCTCTCCCTCCGCCAGGGCGCGTTTATCGCAGCAGGGTCACGTAATAGGCGTTGTTGCCAGAACGAAGGTCTTTGCCATAGGAGAAGACCAGTCCCACTCCAAACACACGCACTTTCGCCTGTGCCCCCGTATCCCAGAGCCATTTATGAGAGCCCAGGCCGGGTGAGGTGTCGGTGATCTTGCCCGTGTCCAGGAAGGGCCCCAGCTTCACCGCGAGCAGGCCATTGTGAAAAATGTTCTTGTCCGCTTCCCAGTTCGACAGGAAATAGGTACCTCCCAGGGGAGCGCTGCCCTTGCGCCCGTCGCGGGTTCCGATGTGGGCGCGCATCCCGAGGTCGTTATCGCGCTCCACGCCGAGCATGAATAGTTCATCGAAGGGGACGTCCCCGAAGGTCTTGCCGGCGCGAACCTGCTGCTGCATCTCGTAGTCGTCGCCCTCGGGTCGCGGGAACCAATGCAGGCGCAAACCGCCCTGCAACTTGAGAAATCCGTGGCCCGGCTGCGACCAGATGCGTCCCAGTTGCGAGGAGGCCTGCCCGTCGAGAGTGAATCTTCGCTCCGGCAATCGCCACAGAGCGGCGCTTACCTGAGTCATTTGTTTGAGCTGGTAGCCCTTGGAGAGCAGCGCGGAGGTGAGAGCGGGCCCCGGGATGACGCTGCGGAAATCGCGATGTGACACTTCGGCGCCCACCGACCAGGTCCAGCGGCCGCTCTCGAAGGAGGTGAGTTCGGCGGCCACCGCTTCGCGGCGAAGGTTGAACCCGCCCAGAAGCGGCGCGGGGCCGGAGAAAGAATCCCGGATATCCCAGTTCTCGCTGCGCAGATCAACATTAAATCCGTAGCGCCATTTCGGATTGCCCGCCAGCGGAGCCGAGAGCTCCGCCAAGGCGCGGCGCTTCTCGGCATCCCAGCGAAAGAGCCCTGTGATGTTGATGGCTCGGCGATTCAGGTTGAAGTACTTGGGGTAGATAGTCTGCCAGGGGAGTCCGTGAAATACCTGAAAGAGAGCTTCCCAGGTGCTGCTGCCCCAGCCGTTGCGCTCATGGTTGCGGAACACGGCGTCGAAAGCGCCGTCGGGGCGCGCCTGGAGATCGAAGTGGTAGCTGGGAAAGACTCCGAGGCCGCGGACGCGGGTCTCAGAAGTCAGGAACTCGGGTAAACGCAAGGTGCTGGCCGGCGAAAAGGCAAAGGCGCGGTCGAGAAGTTCCGGGTCCAGGCGAGGGACCGGGTCGGCAGTCACAGCCTCGATGCGGGGCTTGTCCACGCGGTTCCAATACTTGAGCGCGGCTTCGAGATTGCTCTGCAGAAAATAGATGGTGGCAAGAAAATCGTTGGCGTAGGCATCGGCGGGGTCGAGTTGCAAGGCGCGGCGCAAGTAGCTGGCGGCTTGCGGATAACGCTTTTGCTTAAAGGCAACGCCGGCGAGTTCGATGGGGAAGCGCTTGTCCCGTGGGCGGAGCCGGGCGCCTGCCCTGAAGGCGTCGCGGGCGTTGTCCCAGCGCCCCAGGCGGGCAAGGGCGGTTCCGTAGCAGTAGTCGAGCTCCGCGGAGGGTGTGGGAATCGAGCGGACCAGGTCAATGATGGCCTGCCAGTTCTCCTGGGCCAGAAATTGCCGCGCTCGATCTTCGTCCGCCGCGGTCTGCCCGAGCACAGCGAGGGCATGGGACATCACGACGAGGAAGACGGTTGCGGTGCGGGTCAATGACCTTCCGGTTGCGGCAGCGCCAGCAGCGTCCAGTTGCCGGCAGCTGTCCATTCCTGATCGAAGCTGGAGCGATGCTGCTTGAGCAGTTTGCGCTCAGCAGGATCGTTCACCAGCACCAGTTGTTCCTGCCAGTTCAGTCCGGTGACTACCACGTAGTGGAGCGGAGCGTTGGCTGAAGGCTTCAGGGCGACAATCAGCGGGCGGCCCTTCTCCAGATGCTGTTTGAGGTCTGCCCATTGGCCGCGAAAGGCAAAAGTGCGAAATCCACGCTGCTGAAAGTACTTCTCCAGCTCCGAGGCGTAGATGCCGTGGGCCTGGCGGGAGAACAGGGCGCGCTGAATCCGGGCGGCGTCGCCGCCATCGTCTGCCCGCCCCTGCTGGCGCGCCCAGTACTGCATGACCATGGCGATGCTGGCCGAGCCGCAGCCGTCCTTCTGCTGCTTCACGAAGGGGACATCGAGCCAGACACCCGAGGGCTCGGCGGCGAGAAGGACCCCGCACACGCTGAGCAGCACCGCCAGCATTCGTGCTACGCGAACAAGCATGGATTTTACCGGACGGCGACGATGATCAGAATAAGCGCCGCGATGGCCAGGATGATAATGATCAAGTCGCGGTCACTGAGCGTGCCTGCAGCGAAGTCGGCCTGCGCCTTGTCGGCACGCGCCGCCAGTTGCGCCAGTTCCTGGTCGCTGAGTGTGGAAACCGCGTTCTTCACCCGCTCGGGATCAAGATGAGCCGACTTCAACGCCTTCTGCGCGACTTCTGAAGAGACAAATTGCCGGACCGTCTCCAGGTTGTGCTGCCGGAGCTGGGTAGCGGTTAACCGCGCTTCTTGCAAGTCGGCTGGGCTCACCACGTGGGCCTGGGCAAATAGACTCGGGGGAACCGCGAAAATGGTGGCCAGGATACAGGCCGTTACCACCCGGGCAGACTGCTTCAGATCGAAACGCATGCGTTGCATCCTCCGAATGGAATCCCGGCCAGAGGTGGTGCGAAACATTATACCGTCCACATTGGATGCCGGGAGCAGCCCGGGAGTTTTCATTGATGGGTAACACAAACGATAAACAGAGGTTTAGGGATGCGTCCGGGGTCAGAGCTCTTGCACTTTCGTCTGCAACTCGCGCGCAATCCGCGCCGGATCGCTGCCGGGCTCAAAGCGCACGGGCCGGCCAATCCTCACCGTGATGGCGTGGGGCCAGGCAACCTTCTTTCCTGCCTGCTTCAACTCGAACAGGCCATCAATGCGCATGGGGATGATCGGAACGCGGAGATTATTGGCCAGCAGACCAATGCCGGCGCGGAATGGAAGCATGGTGCCGGTGGTCGTGTGGCGCCCCTCGGGAAATACCAGCACGCTGTAGCCACGGTCCATGGTCTCTCCGGCAAAGGCAAAGCTTTGGCGGAACCCGGCTTCGCGGGGCAAGGGAAACAGGTTAAGCAGCGACACGCCCAGGACCCACTTCACGCGGTCATAGGCACGGAGCACGAAGTTGCGCGTGGGCGGGGCCGTGCGCAGGGCCTCGAGCGCCTCGCCACCAGCCGCCGTCGCCAGGCGATGCCGCAGGCGCGCCGGGAGCGCGGTCAGGACAAACCCCACATCTACGTCGCCAATGTGATTGCAAATCACCAGCACTGGCCCGTGCACATCGCGCAAGTTTTGCCGGCCTTCGATTCGCGGCCATCCCAGCAGGAATACCGCCGGACGCAACAGAAGGTAGTGGGAGATCAGCCGAATCCACGTCACCGGCCAGCGCTGCACCCAGCGCGGATAGTGGTATTGCGCCCGAGGTGGAGCACTTCCCTGGAGCAGGCGCTCCAGATCGCCCACCGTGCTGACAGCAGCAAAGCGGGTCTCGCTGAGATCAACCTGGTAGCGATCTTCGAGCGCGCCGAGCAACTCCACACGGTCAAGCGAACTCAGATTCAGATCGGCCTCAAGATTTGCCTCCGGAGAAAGCTGCGCCGACGCCCGTCCCGTGATCCGCCCGATCAGCTCAACCAGGGGGCTCGCGGAGCTTGCGGCTGAAGGCTTGCTTGTCAGTTTCGCCTGCGCGAGTTGCTGAATCAGATTGGTGCGTGGTTTCTGGGTGGAGGTGCGGGGGAAGTCTTCCTCCGGCCAGACCATCCAGGCGCGCATGCGCTGGTACTCGGCCAGGGTCTGATTGGCTTGCCGCACCACTGCCTCGGCGTCACTGTGGCTATCGCGCAGGATGATCACCGCACAGGGCTCGGCGTTCCCGTTGTGGGGCAGGGCGACTACGGCACAGTCTTTGACTTCAGGTTGCTGCCGCAGCGCGGCCTCGAGATCCTCGGGGTAAATGTTCATGCCGGCAGCAGTGACGATCACATCCTTCTTGCGGCCTTTGAAATACAGATTGCCGTCGGCGTCGAGTTCGCCAATGTCCCCGGTGCAATACCAGCCTTCCTCGCTGGCCACCGGTCGCAACTCCCGCCCATTCCAATAGCCGAAGGCGACGCCGCCGCCACGCACCAGGATCTCGCCGTCGGAAGCCAACTTGACCTCACGCCCCGCCAGTACCTTTCCGACAGAACCTTTGCCCAAGTGAAAGGGATGGTTGACGCTGATGAGCGAGGTGGTTTCGGTGAGCCCGTACCCCTGCACCGCCGCATAGCCCAGCCGTCCCCAGAATTCCTCGGTGCCACGGTCGAGTGCTGCTCCGCCTGAGATGAACGCCCAGAATTTCCATCCAAATCTGCGATGCACCTGCCGGAAAATCCACCAGCGGCGCAGAAAGTGCTTGCCTTCTGAGGCCCGCAAGCGCTTCTGGAAGTCTTCGAGACGTCCTTCATCCTGCAAATCGCGCTCAATCTTCTCCTTGAGCGATTGCAGCATGCGGGGCACCGCCACCAGCACCGAGACGCGCTCCTGCCGGATGGTGGCGATCACCTCCGCAGGGTTGAGCGCCGGTTGAAAGATGACCGTACCTCCCATCAGTTGTGGCAGGAAAATGCCGAGGAACTGGCCGAATACGTGGCTGAGCGGCAGCAGGTTCAGGAAACGAACCGGGTGCACAAAGCGTTCGTACTTGAGATAGCTGCGAATTTCCGTCTCCAAAGGTGCGATGTTGGCGAGAACATTGCCATGGGAGATCACCACACCCTTCGGCTCGGCGGTGGTTCCCGAGGTGAAGACAATTTCCAGAGGATCCTGGCCTGCGGTCGCAGCGGCTGGATAGGGGGAACGTGAATGGCAGGCCACCGCCACGGGCAACTCATCGAGGGGAAGGGCCGGCACTGCAGGCAGGATGTGTTGACGCGAGCTCACCAGCAGCCTGGTGCCGACCTGCTGGCAAACCCGCAAGGCAAAGTCTGGGGTCGCAACGTCGTCCATGGGGACGATAACAACGCCGCGCAGGGCGCAACCGAAAAATGCGGCTACCCACTCGGGGCAATTCGGTCCCCAGAGCAGGACCCGGTCGCCCTTGCCGATGCCGCGTGCCTCCAGTTCCCGCGCGAACTGGAACGCAGTCTCCGCCACCTGCTGATAACTCCAGAGTTCAGCACGGTATCCGCGGCGATGCGCGTAGGCGCACTCCCCTCCCCTTCGCAGGAAATCCTCCAGGTACTCGACGAGGGAGCGGCGCTCCATGAAGGAATGGTAGCAATCTGGCCGGTATTCTCAACCGGCCCGCAAGCGGCGTGCCTGCTTGGGGGAAAAATTCGTTAACAAGCTTAGAAACTCTGCTAGATAAGGTGGCGCCGGCTGGTTGCGCAGGGTGACCATCCACCATCGGCGGCGAAATCCACGACTGCTCAGCGGCCGGGCCACGATTCTTCCCCGTTCCACGTCGGGCGCAATCGCCCAGCGGTCGAGAAAGCCGATGCCCGTGCCGGTTGCCGCCATTTCAATAATCGCCTCGGTCAGCGGAATCTCAAGCACTCGCTTCGGCACAACCCCGGCCGGAGCCAGAACTTTCATCAACAGTGTGCTCTCCTGCCGCGGCGGGTAAATCATCACCGTCTCGTCCGCCAGGTCGCGGGGCCGGATGTACTCCGAGGACGCCAGAGGGTGGCCGGGCGACATGACCAGCATCACTTCATCTTCGAACATGGGGGTGACGCACAAGCTCCGGTTGCGGGGCGGGCTGTTCATAATGGCCAGGTCCAGCTTGCCTTGCAGCAGGGCGTCGGCCGGTTGCGAGGTGGCGCCGGCGTCAATGCTCACGTCCACATGGGGAAATTTGCCGTGAAATTTCTTCAACAGCGGAGGCAGCCAGTGGTAACAGGTGTAGCACTCGGTGCTCAGCCGGATCATGCCTCGCGTGCCGCCGTTCAGGCCGTCAATCCGGGTCTCCGCGTTGCGCAGGTCCTCTAATACCTTGCGCGCGCAGACAACAAGTTGCTCGCCCGCCGGCGTGGGAACCATTTTCTTGCCCAAGCGCAGGAACAGTGCCGTGCCCAGCTTCTCTTCCGCATCGCGCAGCTGGTGACTGAGCGCGGATTGAGTCAGGTGCAGCCGCCGCCCCGCTCCTGTGATGCTGCCTTCCCCGGCCACAGCGTCGAGCAGCTTGAGATGGCGAATTTCCAGTCTTACGTCGTCCATAGGTCATGAGCATATTTCATCGCATGGATGAAAACAAACAATAATTCTCATGGCCGCGGGGCTGAGTCCAATCTGCCATCAGTTTCCCTAGGAGGTCGTATGAAACACCTGATCGCACGCACCCTGACTTCACTTTCATTGGCTGTCTTGTTACTCGCGGGCATGGCTCACGCGCAGTACGCATCGGTCATCAAGTTGAAAGTTCCGTTCGAATTCGTCGTAGGTGGACAGACCTTTCCGGCTGGGGAGTACTCCCTGGTGCGCACCGCGCCTTACCTCCTGGTTCTGCGCGATGCGCAAGCACACTCCCTGATGAACGTGATAACGCGCTCCACAGAAGCGGCCTCGGCTCCCACTTCCCCGCGAGTCAGGTTTTACACCGACGGAGAGCGCCATGTGCTGGCCCAGGTGTGGCAGCAAGGGGATTCGATCGGGCAAGAGCTGTACCGGCCGAAAGCGGAGACAGTCATTGCCAGACACCGCACTGTGCACACTGAGGCGGAGGACGTGATTGTCGGCAGCCAGCCCTAACCGCGGTCAACCATCGAACACCACGGAGATGTCTATGCAAACCGGCAGCAACGGAAGCAACGGGAAGATGCCAGCGGCGGACCTGCACGTGCAACAGGTTGTGCGGTCCGCAGAACAGGAGTTGTTTCAACTCCTGCAACGCCGCGCCGAGATCATGAAGCGGATCGGCACCATCAAGCAGACGCTGGCGGGGCTGGCCAACATCTTCGGCGACTCGCTGCTCAGCGACGAGTTGCTGACGTTCCTCGACCGCAAGTCGACCAGCCGTCAGCCCGGCCTGACCCGGGCGTGCCGGCTGGTGCTGATGGAATCGGGCGCCCCGCTCGGCGCCCGCCAGGTTTGCGACAACCTGAAGCGCAAGTTCCCCGAGCTGCTGGAACGCCATAAGGACCCGATCGCGTCGGTGACCACGGTGCTCAACCGGTTGGTGGACTATGCCGAGGCGCGCTGCTTTCTGAACGAGAGTGGGCGGCGGGTGTGGGAGTGGATCAGCGAGCGGGGCGAGGGGATGGCGGCGGGGCTGCTGTTGCAGGCGGAAGGCCGCTCAACCGCTCGGACCCTGGACAAGAAACAATAAGAGGCCGTTCCTGAATTTGAGGACGGACGGAACGTAGGTATTGAAAACGCCCCGTCCGTCCCGGGCTCCCAGTCGAAAATGTGGGAAGGGAGAGCCCCAGGTCTCGAAACGCGCGAGACCTGGGGCCACCCATCCCGGGAATGGGCGCTTCAATGATCTTCGGGCTTGTTAGGCCAGTACCCACCACCCTTTCGGGGAGACAGGACGATGGCCATCACGATCAATAGGGCAAACAGGGCTGCATAGATGAGAATGCCCTTGCCAGTTGTCGGCGTCCACCGGAACAAGATCAGCGCTAAAATGCCCGCAAGCGAACGTGATCACACCAAGTAGAGCCTTCCGGCTTCTCTCGCTCAGAGTCACTGAGTAGCTCCAGCTAGTACCTCGTTATTCTCGGGGTATGCAGGACCGCAGTTTCTGTCACCCCTTCGGGACTTAGTCAATCCCGAACGTTTACCCAGGGCTTACGCCCTGGGCTGTAATCTTTCGCCCCTGCGGGGCTGACGCTACTCCCGCCCCACCCCCAGCGCGTCCGCCACGCGGTTGATGTAGTTGAACCACGACGCGATCAGGGTGATCTGCAAGATGGCCTTGTCGTCGAAGCCGGCGGCGCGCAGGCGGTCGTGGTCGTCCTTCCAGACCTTGGTGGCGTCTTTTGTGAGCTTGACCACGTAGTCGAGCATCACCCGGTCCTGGGGGCTGATGGGGGCAGTGGTGTAGTCCTTCTCCAGGGCTTCGACCAGGGCCTTGTCTAACGTCACGCGACGCAGAAACTCTGCGTGGGACTCGATTCAATAGACGCACCGGTTGGTGACCGAGACCAGCGTGGTGATCATCTCCTGCTGGCGGCGGCTGAGCGGCAAGTCGGGCGAGGTCAGCACCCCAAAGGTTGAAAATGCGTGGTAAAGGGCCTGCGGAATCAGGCTGTGGGAGGCGACGATGGGGGCGGGGCCACCATCCTCGGTTTTATGCACCGGAGTCGCGTATTCAATGGGATAGAGGGCTTTCTGGCTCTCCATCGCCTGGCGTAGCTCCGGGCTGGCTTCCTTAATTGGGACAGTGCGAATCCAGGTCATAAAAAGTGCTTGCCTTTTCTCCGAGGGTCTGCCGTAAAATCGGCGAATCGAACTAAGCTAAACGGAAATGCCGGGTGTGCCAAGCCCCGATTTTTGCCCAACCGGCCGGGGCGGGCCGACAGATTCCATTCGCGGACTCCCCCGCGCGGAGGATCAGGCCGATGAGCATCATGGTATGGAAGCTCATGCGCAGGCTGCCCAAGCCTTTGCTGCTGGTGGCACTATTCTTCCTGTTGGCGGCGGTGGCCCGCGCCTGACGGAGGTCCTGAATACCTCGGTTACTGTCCCAACTCACACGTGCGTGTGACCTGCCTCACTGCCAACCGTTCCCACACCGCCCAGAATCGCTAGGAAAGACATTTTTTTCCTTGGCTTTCATTCCGGCTTGGCCTGGTGCCGGTAGTAGCATCTAATTGAGCAGATAGCTCGACGGGCCATGGCTTCGGCAGTGCCGGTTCGCGGCAAAAGGAGCACTCTTATGGCGCAAGACACCCTCACGATTACCGACAATCGCACCAAACAAACCTATAACCTGCCCATCGAGCATGGCACCATCCGGGCGATGGATTTGCGGCAGATTAAGACCGGACCCGAAGATTTTGGACTCATGGCGTATGACCCCGCCTTCATGAACACCGCTTCGTGCCGCAGCGGCATTACCTTCATTGATGGCGACAAGGGCATCCTGCGTTATCGCGGCTATCCCATCGAAGTGCTGGCCGAGCACTGCACTTTTTTGGAAGTAGCTTACCTGATTTTGTTCGGCGACCTGCCCACGGAGCAGGAGCTCAAGGATTGGGTGGCCGAGATCACCCATCACACCATGCTGCACGAGACCACCAAGAAATTCATGGAAGGCTTCCGCTACAACGCCCATCCCATGGCCATGCTGGTGAGCACGGTGGCAGCTTTGTCCACGGTCTATCCTGAGGCCAAGGACATTCATGATCCGGCCAACCGGTTGCATCAGATCAAGCGGCTGATCGCGAAAATTCCGTCGATCGCCGCCCTGGCGTACCGGCACAGCGTGGGTTTCCCCTACGTTTATCCGGACAATGATCTGAGCTATTCCGAAAACTTCATGAACATGCTGTGGAAGATGGTAGAACCCAAGTACGTGGCCAACCCAGTGCTGGCGCGGGCACTCGACATCCTCTTTATTCTGCACGCCGACCACGAACAGAATTGCAGCGCCAACGCGATGCGCTGCGTGGGCAGCTCCCACGCCGATCCCTACCTGACCACCGCCGCCGCGGCTGCTGCACTATCGGGACCCTTGCACGGCGGGGCGAATGAAGAAGTCCTCAAAATGCTGGATGAAATCGGCTCCAAGGAAAACGTGCCGGCGTATGTCAAGAAGATCAAAGAGGGGCACGGCAAACTGATGGGCTTCGGGCACCGGGTTTACAAGAACTACGATCCTCGCGCCAAGGTCATCAAGTGGACGGCGGAGCGGGTGTTCGAAGTCACCGGGCGCAATCCCAAGCTCGATATCGCTTTGGAACTGGAGCGGATCGCGCTGGAGGACGACTATTTCATCAAGCGCAAACTCTATCCCAACGTGGACTTCTATTCGGGGATCATTTACCAGGCCATGGGTTTCCGGCCGGAGATGTTCACGGTGCTGTTCGCCATTCCGCGCACGGTGGGCTGGCTGGCACAGTGGCAGGAGATGCTGACCGATGCGGAGCAGAAGATCGCGCGTCCGCGCCAGGTGTGGACCGGTCACGAAGTGCGGCAGTTCGTGCCCCTCGGAAAGCGAAGCCCGATCGCCGCGGCCCGATAGCAACTCTCGCAACCAGGCCCCGCAGCATCGCTCGGTAGGGCACCCCAGCTCGGGGGTGCCCTTCTTCTCAGAGCAATATGTCCTCTCGCAGCCGCATTGACAAAGCCAAGGGGCGCAGCTACAGTCCTTCGCGATGCCCTCTCGGTCACACCAGCGTTTCCTCTTGTTGCAGATCAATCGATAGGAGATACGGAATGCATATACGCCGGCTAATTCATGCCCTGTCCATAGCCACGATTCTGGTGATTGGGACCCCATTGGTCCAAGCGGCCGCGCCGAATTCGAAGATTGCGGCCCGCGTGCTGGCTGATACCGCGAATGGTGGCAGCACCGAAGCTCTGGTCGTACTTGCGGAACAGGCAGACCTGCGCCCCGCCGCGGCTCTGCCCACCAAGCTCGCGAAGGGGCGCTTTGTGGTCAATGCCTTACGCCAGGCCGCGACCCAAAGCCAGGCGCCGATTCGTGCTTTCCTCGATCAGCGCGGGGTGCCGTATCAATCGTTTTATATCGTGAACATGATCAAAGTCACTGGGGACCGCGCCCTGATGCAAGAACTGGCCGCGCGCAGTGACGTCAGCCGGATCGATGCCAACCCCCACGTGCGCACCGCTCTCCCGGTGCCCACCGGGTTTGACTCCAAGACTGACTCAGTTACTACGGTGGAATGGAACGTCCAGCGTGTGGGCGCGCCGCGAGTCTGGGCCCATGGGTTTCGCGGCGAAGGGCGCGTTGTCGCCAGCGCCGATACGGGTGTGCAGTGGGACCACCCAGCCTTGAAATCCCACTATCGGGGTTGGAACGGCACGACTGTTGACCATGATTACAACTGGCACGATGCCACCAGCCAGCACTCCCCCACGCCGATCGATCCTTACGGTCACGGCACGTTTACCGACAGCGAGATGGTAGGCGACGACGGAGCCGGCAACCAGGTGGGCGTGGCGCCGGGCGCACAGTGGATCGCGTGCCGCAACATGGATGCGGGCGGCAATGGCGCCCCTTCTACCTACACGGAGTGCTTTGAGTTTCTGATGGCACCTTACCCGGTGAACGGAGACCCCAGCCAGGGCGACCCGAGCCTGGCCCCCGATTCCATCAACAACTCCTGGACCTGTCCTGCCAGCGAAGGCTGCTCGGTCAATACCCTGCTGGCGGTCGTCAACTCGGTGCGGGCCGCGGGCATCTTCCCGTCCATGGCCGCCGGCAATTCCGGACCGTCCTGCTCCAGCATCTCGGATCCACCAGCTGTCTACGACAGTTCGGTCACCGTCGGCGCCACGAACTCCGCTAACCAGATCTCCTCCTTCAGTAGCCGCGGGCCGGTCACGGCCGACGGCAGCAACCGGGTGAAGCCCGATCTGTCGGCGCCGGGAGAGAATATCCGCGGCGCCGTACCCGGCAACGGGTATCAATCGGGTTGGTCGGGGACTTCGATGGCGGCGCCCCATGTGGCGGGCGGAGTCGCGCTGCTGTGGCAGGCCAAGCCCGCCCTAGTCGGAGACGTGGACACGACCGAAGCCACGTTTGAGGCTACTGCCCACCACCAGAAAACCACGTCCAACTGTGGAGGCACAGCGGGGAAGTCTCCCAACAACGTGTTCGGGTACGGGATTATTAACCTGGTGCAGGCAGTAAAGGCGCCCTGACGAGCGCCGGCTGGTTAAATCAAGCCGTCCTTCACACGCCGCAGGAAATCTTCGGCATCGCGACGGGCCCGCTCCGCCGCCCCCGGCTCGTTGCGATGCTCCAACAGGATTTCCTGGATGGTGATCTCGGCGGCGTCTTTGGGCTTGAAACCCCGGACCACGAGCTTGCGCGCCCGTTCGGCGAAACCCTCTTCCGCGGGTGTGGCTCCGCGTTGGCCATGGGCGGCGCAGTCATGCTGCCGGAACTTGACCGCCGCCAGCCGGTCATAAGCCGACTTCGCGTCCGGGTCCGTCAACAAGGCGGGAACCGGGAACGTCCACCCACACTGGGAACAGGCCCACCCCTGGAGCCGCTGGTCGGAGACCCAGGTTAACCACCTTCCCATGGTCGTCTCGTAGGTAGGACGTAGAGTACCAGAACGTTTGTCTATTTGCGGAGAAGCGGCACGCGACGAGACCGCCTCGAACCGAGGTCAAACTGCGCCCGCGACAGGACTTCTCGCTCCCAGCATTCTACAAAACTTCCTTGACGAAAACAGTGACCGGCTTGGTATCCTCCAGCGTCTGCAGACTCGCGCCGATCGGGGCATCCCATGCTGGGCCGCTGCCGCTGGCGGCGACACGTCAGACTTTGTGCCGGTCGTGACCAGCACGGGTTCAACAGCAATCTGTTACTTCCTTCCGTATTGTTGTGTTTGGCGCGGTTGTGAAATTCTCAGCGCGGATCGGGCGCGATCCCATTTGCGCGAACGAGGTGACCCATGGCTTGCAACCCGGAAGTGTTAAGACAAGTTCCGCTTTTTGCTCTGCTGGACGACGATGAGACGGCGGTCTTGGCCGCACAGGTCGAGCTTAAGAAGTTTGTTCCCCGGCAGCGGATCTGGAAGATTGGCGACGCTGGCGGACAAGCCTATGTCATGGTCTCCGGCAAGGTGCGCGTCACCACCCGGGACGAGGACCACCAGGAAGTGGTGGTGGATGAGCCGGCGACGGGCGAGTTCTTCGGATTTGCCTCCATGCTGGAGCAAACCGCTCATCAGACCGACGCGATTGCGCTGGAAGACACGACCTGCCTGGAAATCAGCCGGGACGACATCGCGGTGTTGCTGCAGCGGAAGCCGCATGCAGGCATGGATATGTTGACCGTGCTGGGGAGGCAATTCCATGCCTCGCAGCAACTGGTGCGGCTGCGCGCGGCGCGTAATCCCAACACGGTGATCGAAGAAGAGGCCACGTTCGGGGAACGGATCGCGGACGCGGTAGCGGCGTTTGGCGGCTCTTGGACCTTTATTGTCACCTTCGCGATCGTGTTGATCGCATACACCACCCTCAACACCCGCCTGAACGCGTCGGCGTGGGACCCGTATCCCTTTATTCTGCTGAATCTGTTCCTGTCCATGCTGGCGGCCATCCAGGCGCCGGTGATCATGATGAGCCAGAACCGCCAGGACAAAAAAGACCGGCTGCGCGGCGAACTGGACTTCGATGTGAACCGGCGGGCGGAATCGGAGATACAAGGCCTGGCGCACAAGCTGAACCTGGTGTGGGACAAGATCGGCGACATCGAAGACGTGTTACGGGAAAAACCCGGGCAGGGACATGGGGCGAAGGGGTGAAGAGATATTCTTCTGGAGCGAAGGCCTGTGGGGCAGCGTTCGTAGGGGTCAATAGTGGAATGGCGCTTACACTCAGAACCCCGGCTGGGGTCAATGAGTGAGATGGGGATTTTATCAACAATTGTCCGTGTGCGGCTTGCCTAACTGCTCTGCATACATTGACTTGCCCTCGCGTCCCGACTAGCATGTCGCGACACCAGTGATTGGACAAGCCATCTCGCACTATCGCATCGCCAGCAAAATCGGCGGCGGCGGTATGGGCATCGTTTATGAGGCCGAAGACCAAAAGCTTGGCCGCCACGTTGCGCTAAAGTTCCTTCCCGATGAACTGGCCCACGACGCACAGGCTCTCAGCCGGTTCCAGCGGGAGGCCAAGGCTGCATCCTCTCTGAACCACCCCAACATCTGCACGATCTTCGAGATCGACGAAGCCGATGGGCGAACCTTCATCGCTATGGAACTGCTGGAGGGGCAGACGCTCAGGCACCAGATCGCAGGCAAGCCGCTGGAGATCGAAACGGTGCTCGAATTGGGCATCCAGATCGCGGACGCCTTGGACGCCGCACACGCGAAGGGGATTGTCCACCGGGACATCAAGCCAGCGAACATCTTCGTTACGAATCGAGGTCAGGCGAAGATTCTGGACTTTGGGTTGGCGAAAGTTGCTCCTGTGGCAAGAACCGCGATTGGCAGGCCAGGTATGTCGCAGGCGACTGTCGAATCGAGTGCCGAGCCATTGACCAGTCCGGGCGCTGCCTTGGGGACGATTTCCTACATGTCCCCCGAGCAGGCGCGTGCTAAGGAATTGGATGCCCGTACTGATCTGTTCTCATTGGGCGCGGTTCTCTACGAGATGGCGACGGGCTCGTTGCCCTTCCGCGGCGAAAGTTCTGCGGTCATCTTCAAGGCCATTCTGGACGGGACGCCCACGCCGGCGGTGCGACTAAATCCCGACGTGCCTGTCGAACTGGAACGGATCATCAACAAGTGTTTAGAGAAAGACCGTGGCCTGCGCTACCAGCACGCCTCCGACATTCGTACCGATCTACGACGGCTCAAGCGGGACACCGCGAGCGGTAAGACCCCTGCCACGCGGGCATTGCCTGACCACACGCTCAGGTTTCGCAAGCTCTGGATCGCCCCAGCTGCTTGCATCGCTGCCATCGGGCTGGCGGCGGGTGGCGCTTGGTACTTGCGATCTGGCAGGACAGTCCAGATTGATTCCATTGCCGTGCTGCCTTTCGCCAACGGGAGTGGAGATGCCACCACCGACTATCTCAGCGACGGCATCACCGAATCGTTGATCGACAACCTGACCCACCTGCCCGACCTGAAGGTCAAATCGCGCAACGCGGTCTTCCGCTACAAAGGTAAAGATATGGACGCGCAAAAGATCGGCAGTGATTTGGGCGTGCCGGCGCTGGTGAGCGGGCGAGTCGTGCTGCGGGGCGACAGCATCGAAGTGAGTGCCGAGCTTACCGATGTTCGGGACAGCACCGAAATCTGGGGGCAGCACTACAGCGGCACGAGCGCAGACATCGTTTGGTTGCAACAGCAGATTGCGGGCGACCTCGCGGAAAAGTTGCGTTCCAAGCTCAGCCCTTCAGAAAAGCAGCAAGTCACCAAACAGGGAACGCGCGATCCCGAAGCCTACCAACTCTATTTGAAGGGTCGTCACTCGTGGAACAAACGGACGGCCGCAGACCTTGAGACGGCAATCTCCTATTTCAATCAAGCCATCGCCAAGGACCCCGGCTACGCTTTGGCCTATTCGGGTCTGGCCGATGCCTATAGTGTACTGCCTCGATATGGCGGCACTCCCAGCGAGAACTATCCGAAGTCGAATGCCGCCGCCCGAAGGGCGCTGGAATTGGACCCGACCCTGGCTCGTGCCCACGCCGTTCTGGGCGGCAACCAGATGCAATACGACTGGGATTTTGCCGGAGGGGAGGCTGAGTTCAAGAAGGCTTGGGAACTTGATCCCAACTATGCCACGGCCCACCAATGGTATGCGGAGAACATTGGCATGATTGGTGGCAGGCAGCAGGAGTCCCTTGCCGAGATCAATCGTGCCCACCAGCTCGACCCTCTGTCACCGATCATCAACGTACAGGTCGGATACGTTCACAATCTGATAGGACAGTATGACGACGGCATTGCTCTGTGCAAGAAGCAGGCAAGTGGGAACCCGGCGTTCGCCCAAGCCCATTTTTGTTTAGCCTATGGGTATTGGGGAAAACGCATGTACCCGCAGGTGATTGAAGAACAGAAGGCTTTCGGCCAGATTTCCGGCGACCGAAACGAATCTGAGTTCGCTTCTGCCTTGGAGCAGGGATTCCGTTCCGCAGGCTGGAAGGGCGCTCTAACCAAAGGCATTGCAGCCCGACAGGCGCAACGCAGGACCGGTTACTATTCCGCGTTCATGATTGCCGCCCTCTATGCCGACTTAGGAAACAAGGATCAGGCTTTCCGCTGGCTCAACACCGCTTATCAGGAGCGCGATGGCGGGCTGGTCGCATTGAAAACCGACTTTCGACTCGACGTCCTGCATTCCGACCCACGGTTCGCCGAGCTGGTACGGAAAGTGGGACTGCCGCAGTAGCAAAGGCGATCCGATCTTTTTCTCGCCCTGTGGGAATACGCTGACCCGGCATTCCCATCATGAGGAAAGCCCGGGTGGAGTAGCGAAGTTGCAGTAGCGAGGTGACCCTGCCGATTCGTCGGTCCAGCCGCAAAACAGAAATTCGCAAGTGTTGCTAACAGATGGGATGAGAAGGCCGGTCTCCGACGGGATGCTGTACGCTCCCAAGGTATCGACGTGCTTGAAAGCACAGATC
>Ga0335070_10004267_pt1 | contig 16685 bp, 15 predicted proteins | sample Lox_Sample_13_FD_206722 | JGI IMG/M metagenome (GOLD analysis project Ga0335070, IMG submission 206722) | Soil microbial communities from Loxahatchee National Wildlife Refuge, Florida, United States - Lox_Sample_1.3 | ecosystem: Environmental > Terrestrial > Soil > Wetlands | place: USA... | reverse complement strand
GCTCGACAACAACTGCCAGGGCATCCTCGGCTATGTGGTGCGCTGGATCGATCAGGGCGTCGGCTGCTCGCGCGTGCCGGACATCGAGGGCGTCGGGCTGATGGAGGATCGCGCGACCTTGCGCATCTCCAGCCAGCACGTGGCGAACTGGCTGCATCACGGCATCGTCTCGGAGGCCCAGGTCCGCGAGACCCTGCGCCGCATGGCGGCGGTCGTGGATCGCCAGAACGCCGGCGATCCCGCCTATGCGCCCATGGCGCCCAGTTTCGACGGCGTTGCCTTCAAGGCGGCGGCGGATCTGGTCTTCAAGGGCCGGGCACAGCCGAACGGCTACACCGAGTTCATTCTCCACGCCCGCCGGCGCGAACGGAAGGCGGAGGGCGGAGCTTCAGGCGGCCGCGCCGCTGCGGGCTGACCGAACCGCCGCCACCGCCGCGCGGCAATTCGCGGTGATCTTGTCCCAGCGCTCGGCGCGGATGTCCTCGGTCCGGGCGATCCAGGTGCCGCCGACGGCGGCGACTCCCGGGACGGCGAGCCAGTCGGCGAGATTGTCCTGATCTACGCCGCCGGTCGGCACGAACTTCAGGCCGAGATGGGCGAACGGCGCCGCGATCGCCTTCAAGGCGCTCGGTCCGCCGGCGGTCCCCGCGGGGAAGAACTTCACCATCCGCGCACCGTGCCGGATCGCGGCCGAGAGCTCGCTCGGCGTCATCACGCCGGGCGCGAACGGAAATCCCATGTCGGCGGCATGACCGACCACCTCCGGGTCGAAGCCCGGCGCCAGGCCGAAGCGGGCGCCGCTCTGGCGCGCGACGTCGAGCGAGATCCGGTCCAGCACCGTGCCCGCGCCCACCAGCAGCGTGGGCCGCTCTCTGGCGATTGCCGCGATCACATCCGCCGCGGCCGCGGTGCGGAAGGTGATCTCGACCACCGGCAGGCCGCCGGCCAGCAGGGCATCCGCCAACGGCACGGCATGGCGTGCCTCCTCGATCGCAATGACGGGAAGGACTCTGGTCTCGGCGATGCGGTCGAACGGATTGACCATGGATGTCCCCAGATATGGCTCCGGTGACCGGTTATCGGCCGGCCTGACACCTTGGGCAAGGGGAGGGTGGAAGGATATCGAATCCAGGGAACGCTTTTCGGAGCCGAGGGTTGACCCGCGTCGATGGGCGTGAGGTGCCGCGGGAGTGCCATGCTGAAGTTCGTCGGGGACATCGGCCTTTATCTACCTGACCAGGACTCAATTCACTTCACCGCCTTGGACGGCCGGACCGCGGTCGGCTGCCGGGTCAGGCGTTCGGCGCTGGCCGCTCTCGGCGCCGCTGCCGGAGACACTGCAGCCCGCCTGATGGCGTGCTTCGCCGCGCACCGCAAGCTCGCGGAACGGGTGGTGCGGTGCAAGTGGAACAGCGGCCGGATCGCCCGAGGCCGGAATGCCGCACCGGTGGTGAATGTCGAAGAAGGCGATCTCTATGACTTCTTCGTCGGCCTCAACACCGCCGGTCGGCGGCCGGCGGGACCCGAAACCTCACCGTCCTGGAGCGAGCTGATGAGCGGAATCACGGAAACCTCCGCCGGCCCGGTCCGGACCCATCTCAGGGTGCTGGTGGTGGAGGACAACCAGCTCGCCGCCGACATCATCCAGGACATTCTCGAGACCGCCGGCTTCGAGGTGATCGGACCGGCTGCGGACGTCGCGGCCGGCCTCGCTCTGGTTGCCACGAGCGATCTCGACGGCGCAGTGCTGGACATCAATCTGCATGGTGCCGACTGTTATCCGATCGCCGCAGCGCTCTCGGAGCGCGGCGTGCCGTTCCTGTTCCTGACGGGCTATGACGACCTGCCGGTGCCAGGCGAATATCGCACCGTCCGGCGACTCAACAAGCCCTCCGACATGCGCAATCTCGCCGAGATGCTCGCCAGCTCGATCAAGCCGCAGTCCAACCTCGCGCATTAGGCGCGCCGTCGCGCGGCCCGGTGGCGCGCACACGGAATCACGCGCTGTAGATCCGGACAGATTGCGAGCAGAATTTCACAGCAATTCGGACGCTGTCCGCCTTCATGCTATGGCGTCGTGCGCCTGCACCGCGCGGGCTCGCATTTCATGTAACGCCTCGAAACTCCGGGGAACGTTCCCCCGGCGCCTCGGTTCAGCGGTCAGAAGTCATTTTGATCGGGGAACCCCACATGACCACTGCGATGACTATAGGCACCGAACGCTCTACGGCTGGCTCCGCGGGCGCTGAGGCCTTGGGGATGGCGACCATTGCCGCCAACACGGGCATTGGCACCACGGAGACGGGAACGAACTCTCAACCATTGCCGATCCTTCCGGACGCATCGATCGCCGACGGCCATCCGCCGGCGCTTCAGGTCTCGCCCGACGGCCAAGAGATGCGGATGCCGGTCGTACCCGGCGAGGTGGTCGAGCTTCCGCCTCCGTTCAATTCCGAAGCGGGGCTCGAGGCCAAGATCGGCGACGGCAATCTCGCAGTCAGAACCGGCGACACCACGGTGATCCTACAGGGTTATGTGGACGCGAATAGTGCTGCACCGATCACGGTGGAGACTTCCCAGGGCAAGCCGATCGACATCGCCACAGTCCTCGCCGAGACCGATCCGAATCTCGACATCCAGACCGCGGCGGGCCCGGCAGCCGGGCCGCAGGGTGCCGCCAATGGCCATCTGTTGGCAGCATATGGTGTCGCCCCCGGGCTCGGCGGCTTCACCGCCGTCGGCATTCTTGATCAGACCGCGCTCACCTATGGTTTGATCGACAACTCGATCCGGCAGGAATTGAACCCCGGGCTGCAGGGCGGCTCCAACGGCAGCGGCACCGGAAACGGTGGCTCCGATATCGCCGTCGGCAGCGGCAATGCCGCTGTCGATGAGTCCGCCTTGCCGAGCGGATCGAACCCCGGCTCCGCCGGCGAGACCGCGACGGGCTCGCTGCACATCGGATCGCTCGCCGCCACCACCAGCATCGCGATCGACGGCACCGCGGTCGATCTGGCGGACGTCGGCAAGACCGGCCCGATCGCCGGCACCCATGGCGACTTGACAATCATGGGCTGGGACCCCGCGACCGGCGAGCTCGACTACAGCTACACGCTCAAGGATCCCTTTCACCATGATCCGGTCCAGGGGCCGAACACGGCGATCGGCGAGGACTTCGGTGTTACGGTCACTGACAAGAGCGGCCAGTCCGGCAAAGGCGACATCACGATCACCATCGTCGATGATGTGCCGACTGCACATGATGATTCCGCAGTCACTTGCAGCTGCGGCCAAGCGTCGGGCAATGCTCTCGCCAACGACACGCCCGGCGCCGACGCCGTCACCATGATCGTCGCCTTCAAGGATGGCGGTCATAGCTACACGCTGGATTCGAGCGGCGCACTCAGCACGAACGATTCCGCGGCGAATTACAGCTATGACCAGGCGACCGGCGTGCTGGAGATCTTCAAGACCAGCGGCGGCGGCGCGCTGGAGATCGATCTCAGCGGCGACCATCTCGGTGACTTCAGCTACGAGCAGGGAAAGGCGACTGCCGCCGACGACTTTCAATACACCATCATGGACGGCGATGGCGACACCTCGACCGCGGACCTGAAGATCCAGCCGGACCTCACCCCGCCGGTGGCGGCGGACGACCATGTCTTCATGCTGGCGAACGGCGCCGCGGTGGTGAACTCCTGGCTGCTGTCCAATGACACGCCGGAGAACCATATCGCGGTCAGCGGAACCGGCAATCTCCACCAGCTCGCACTCACCGATGTCGGCTATGGCGAGCTGGTGACGCTCGACCCCGGGCAGACCGCCGGCAGCTTCGACTACGAGATCACGCGGGATAACGGCAAGACCGCCACGGCGACTGTCGCCGTCGATCTGATCTCCGATCCCGCCCATGCCATCGACCAGAGCGCCAATACCCATGATGCCGTCCTGATCGGCGACGGGTTCGACAACCTGCTCAGCGGCGGCAGCGGCAACGATGTCCTGACGGGTGGTAGCGGCAAGGATACCTTGGTCGGCAATGCCGGCAACGATACCTTCGACTACGACAGCCAGGACACGTTCAATGGTGGGAGCGGCACCGACCGCGTTTCGTTCAGCGATCCCGTCCACCTCGGCTTCGATGCGGCGACCACCGGCCGGTTCCATTCGATCGAGGTGCTGGATGTCCGCAACGGTCACGCCGATTCCCTCGGCGCCGGAGCCGGCGAGGCCCTGACCGTCGCCTCTGTGCTCGACATGAACGACGGCAAGGGCGAGCTCTGGATCGCGGCGGAGGGCAACGACAACGTCACCCTGGACAAGGGCTTCGCCCGCGGCGCCGACGTCACCAACACCGCCGCCGGCGACGGCATTCCGAACGGCACCTATGCGACGTACACCGCCAGCGACGGCACGCATACCGCGATCGTCCATGTCGATGCCGGCGCATTGATGCATCACGGGTGACGAGTGTCCGCCCGGGAGATTCGGGAGCAACCTTCGGAGGAGCTGTCGCTTGGTTAGGTGGGTCGCTGCTCGTCAGAGCGGCCCATTGTCCGGATCCTACCCCCGAACGGACAGATGATGCTCGATACCCCTCCGCGCCATCCCCCGCGCGGAGGGGCTTTCTTTCCCGAGCTTTAGAGCGGCTTGCCGAGATGCCTGGCTACGTTGGCCGCCATCGGGCCGACCTTGACCACGGCGTCCTTCAGCTTCTCCGTGCTGACCTTGAAGTGCTCCGCCCAATGCCGCAGCTCATAGGGCTCGTCGACGTTGATGCGGTCGCGATCGGGCTTGCCGCGTTTCGCTTTGTCATCCATGGGAATCTCCGATTGCAGTTCGGGCGCAGCGGTGAATCAAGCGTCACTCCCGGGACGCGTTCCTGCTGGCCGAATCAGCGATTGAGCCAGATCCCCGGCAGCGCCGCGCAGGACACGAGAAACAGGAAGCCGTTGACCGTGATCAGCAGCCAGGCCGGAATCCGCCGCGTATCGGGCGGTGACGGCGGTGCACCGGGCCGCAACTCGCGCCAGACGCCGGCAACGAAACAGAAGCCGCCGAACATGATCAGGACGCTGCCGGTGGCGACGATCAGCCATTCCGGCAGCATCTCCTCCAGCAGTGCCCGTGCGCCGATGCCCGAGGCCAGTGCCGCCAGCCCGGTGCGGACCCAGGCGGCATAGGTCCGCTCCGCGGCCAGCACGGTCCGGTCCGCTGCCAGCACGGTGCGACGGTCCGCGCTGTCGGTCTGTTCCCGCGCGCTCTCCGTCAGCACGCCGGCGCTGCGCGCGAGCTTGACCTGCGCCTTGACGGCCTGATGGTGCTCCGACGCCTGGGTGTTTCTTGCAGTCACGGAACGAGAACCGGCTCAACCGAGGTTGGTTGCGCGCGGCACCCTTGGATCGCTGCATGTTTTCTGCGAAGTTTGCACCATGCAATCTCGCACGGGAAATACAGAGTACACATCGCCTGCCATGCCGGCTGATTCCCATATCGACACCTATTATCGACGCACCGTCGTTGCAGATCCCGGCTTCGGCCGCCTCGCCGGTTGCCATGAGGTCGATGTCTGCATCGTCGGTGGCGGCCTCGCCGGCCTCTCCACGGCACTCGAGCTGCTGCAGCGCGGCCTCAGTGTCGCCGTGCTGGAGCGACATCGCATCGCCTGGGGTGCGTCGGGCCGCAACGGCGGCTTCGTCACCGCGGGCTATGCCACCGGTCTCGACCGGATCGCGCGCCACCTGGGTATGGGCGCGGCGCGCCAGCTCTATGGTCTCTCGGTCGAAGGTGTCGCGATCGTCCGTGACACAATCGAGCGGCTGGCAATTCCCGGCGTCCATCCGACCGCGGGCGTGCTGCGCGCGATCCGCTACGACGATGCCGCCGGGCTGCAGGCAGAGCGTGACCGGATGGAGCGGGACTATGGCGCCAGGCTCGAATATCGCTCGCGGCCGGAGATCCAGTTCGCACTGTCCAGCCCGGCCTATTATCAAGGCCTCTACGATCCCGACGCCTTCCATTTTCATCCGCTGAACTACGCGCTCGGCCTTGCGCAGGAGATCGCCTGCCGCGGCGGCTTGATCTTCGAGGCGAGTCCAGCGCAAAGCTGGCAGCGCCGGGGCGATCGCTTCACGGTCTCGGGACCGGAGGGCGCGGTCGAGGCCGCGCATCTCGTCCTGGCCGGCGGCGGCTATACCGATCGCCTGGTGCCCGCGCTTCATCGCGCCTATCTGCCGGTCGCGACCTATGTCCTGCTGACCGAGCCGATCACCCACCTCGAAACCGCCATCCGCACGTCGGCCGCCGTCGCCGACGACCGCCGTGCCGGCGACTATTATCGCGTCGTCGATCGCAACCGCCTGCTCTGGGGCGGCTGCATCACGACCCGCACCCGCGATCCCTCCGACTTGGCGCTGTTGCTCCAGCGGCGGATCGTCGCGACTTATCCGCAGCTGGAAGACGTCCGCATCGCGGCGGCGTGGTCCGGGCTCATGTCCTATGCCCGCCATTTGATGCCGCAGATCGGACGACTCTCCGGCGACCGGTCGGGCGGCGTCTGGTATCTGACCGGCTTCGGCGGCCACGGGATGAACACCACCGCCATCGGCGGCCGCGTCATTGCCGAGGCGATCGCCGGCGAGAGCGACCGGATAGATGCTTTTCGACCCTTCGGCCTTGCCTGGAATGGCGGGCCGATGGGCCGCGCCGCCGTGCAGCTCACCTATTGGGCCTTGCAGGCGATGGATGCCTGGCGCGAGCGGAAGAGCCGCAGCGCCGAAGAGGCGTGAGCGCTTGCCTGCGGCGGCATGGCAATGCGATATCTCTCGCTCCATCTCTTCGCCGAAAGTCCCGCATGCTCTCCGCCGACATCATCCGCGCCGCGATCCCCGATGTGCTCGCCGAAGCGCATTTCCCCGAGCTCCCCAACTATTATCGCGGCAAGGTGCGGGAGAACTACGATCTGCCCGCCAAGGATTCCCTGGGCGGCCGGCGCATCCTGATCTCCACCGACCGGCAGAGCGCCTTCGACCAGGTGCTCTCCGCCGTGCCGTTCAAGGGCCAGGTCCTGACCCAGACGGCGCGCTTCTGGTTCGAGGCGACGGCCGACATCTGCCCGAACCATGTGCTCGACTATCCCGATCCCAACGTGGTGGTCGGAAGGCGCCTCGCCATGCTCCCGGTGGAGATGGTCGTGCGTGACTATCTCACCGGCTCCACCGACACCGCGATCTGGCCGATGTATCGCGAAGGCAGGCGCCGGGTCTATGGCGTCGATCTGCCGGACGGCCTGAGGAAGAACGACAAGCTGCCGGCAACAATCTTGACCCCGACCACCAAGGCGGAGCAGGGCGGCCATGATGCGCCGATCACGCCGGAGGAGATCGTCGCCAAGGGCCTCCTGACCCAGGCGCAATGGGACGAGGCGGCGCGACTGTCGCTGGCACTCTTCGCCCGGGGCCGGGAGATCGCGGCGAAGAACGGCCTCATCCTGGTGGATACCAAGTTCGAGTTCGGCCTCGACGGGGAAGGGCGGATCACGCTTGCCGACGAGATCCTTACCCCGGACAGCAGCCGCTACTGGCAAGCGGCCAGCTATGCCGCGCGCCACGCCAAGGGCGAGGAGCCGGAGAGCCTCGACAAGGAGTTCCTGCGGCTCTGGATTGCCGCGCGCTGCGATCCCTATCGCGCGCCGATCCCGCCGATCCCGGAGGAGACACTGGTCGAGTTCGCGGGCAAGTACATCGCGCTCTATGAGACCGTGACCGGCCGCGCCTTTGATGCGCCGTCCGCCGGCGAGCCGGTCAAGGCGCGGATCCGCCGCAACTTGGCGACGTATTTCGGCTAGCGCAGGATGCGCGCATGAGCGAAGCCGCACAACGCGAGACCATCGCCTTCCTCGCCGACCCTGCGAGCCATGGCGGCCAAGCGGTCGAGGCCATCACCACCCACGCCTCGATTGTGTTCCTGGTCGGCGATCGCGTGCTGAAGCTGAAGCGCGCGGTCAAGTACTCCTATCTCGACTTCTCGACGCCGGAGCTCAGGCGGCAGTATTGTGAGACCGAGCTCGCGCTCAACCGCCGCACCGCGCCGCAGCTCTATCTCCAGGTGCTGCCGGTGACGCGGGAAACCGACGGCCGGTTGGCGCTGGGCGGCGCCGGCGCGCCGCTCGACTGGCTGGTGGTGATGAAGCGCTTCCCCCAGGAGGCGCTGTTCAGCCGCCTCGCCGAAGCGGACGGGCTGACGCCTGACCTCATGCGCCGCCTCGCCGACAACATCGCCGCGTTCCATGCGTCCGCGGAGGTCAGGCCGGATTTCGGCGGCGTGGGCGGTGTCACCCAGGTCATCGGCATCAACAGCGAGAATCTCCGTCGCGACGGGCCGCCGCGCATCGACCTCGCCGAGATCGATGCTCTCACCGAGGCCAGCCGCGCAGCGGAGGCCGAGCTCGCGACACTGCTGGAGCGACGCCGCGAGAAGGGTCACACGCGGCGTTGCCACGGCGATCTTCATCTCGGCAATATCTGTCTGATCGACGGCGCCCCGACCCTGTTCGACTGCATCGAGTTCAACGCGTCGATCGCCTCGACCGACGTGCTCTACGATCTCGCCTTCCTGCTGATGGATCTCCGTTACCGCGGCCATGCGACCGAAGCGGCGATCGTCCTCAATCGCTATCTCGACGTGACGGAGGAGAGCGACGGGTTGCCGGCCATGCCGCTCTTCCTCTCGCTCCGCGCCTGGGTCCGCGCCCATGTGACGGCGACCGCGGCGACGCTCGAGAGCTCCGCCGAGAGACGCGAAGCAGACCTTGCCGTCGTCCGTCGCTACTTCGATCTCGCCATGCACTTTCTGAAGCCCCGCCCGCCGCGCCTGCTGGCGATCGGCGGCCTGAGCGGCACCGGCAAGTCGACCGTGGCCGCCGTCGCCGCCGGTGTGGTCGATACCGCGCCCGCGGCGCGGGTCCTGCGCAGCGACGTCGTCCGCAAGCGGCAGTTCGGCGCCGCGCCAGAACAGAAGTTGCCGGCAGAGGCCTATGGCGAGGCGGCGACCGCTCGGGTCTATGCCGTGCTGCTGGAAGAGGCGGCGGCCGCGCTGAAGGCCGGCCGCAGCGTGATCCTCGATTCCGTCGCTGCGAAGCCGGAGGAGCGTGCGTCCTTCGCCGATCTTGCCCGGCGTCTCCGGGTGCCGTTCGACGGCATCTGGCTGGAGGCGCCGGCGGAGGTACTCATGGGCCGCGTCGGCGCGCGGCATGGCGATGCGTCCGACGCCGACCTCGCCATCCTGAGGAAGCAACTCGGCTACGATCTCGGGCCGATGGACTGGCGCCGCGTCGATGCCTCGCCGTCGCCCGAGGCGGTCGCCCAGGCGGTCCTGAAAGCCGTCACCCGGTGACAGCCAGCGCCTCGGTCTTGTCGCGGAGATAGCGGCAGAGCTGCCGCGGGTCGCGCATCTCCTTGAGGGACGCGTAGGGCAGCACGTCGCCGATCGTGGCGCTGAAGCTGCCGCCGATCTTGTTCGCCACTTCGTGCAACAGGTAGGCCATGCGTGCGGTCACGCCGACATGGCTGGCGATCTGGAACATGCGGCTGTTCTGACCGGGGAAGAAGATCGGCACGACATTCGCCTGCGCCTCATGCACCAGCCGCGCAGTGAAGTGTTTCCATTCGAAATCCACCGCCTTCTTTGCGAACAGGCTGGGCGTGGTCGCGACGCCGCCGCCGGGAAAGACGATGATGCAGCCGCCGCCCTTGAGATGCGACCGCGCAATGGCGCGGCTCTCGAGGTTGGTCTGCTGTGCCGTCGGCGTCGGGTCGAAGTCGATCGGCAGGATGTAGCTGCGAATCTCCGCATCCGGCGGGTAGAGCCGCGAATTGGTCAGCACCTTGAAATCGCGGCGCACGCGGTTGGCGAGGTGGCCGATCAGCAGGCCGTCGATCAGGCCGAAGGGATGGTTGGCGACGATCACCAGCGGGCCGGTGCGCGGGAGAGCATCGAGCTTCGTCGCGTCATAGGTGAGGCTGAGGCGCATCAGCCGCATCGCCGCTTCCCAGAAGTCGACGGTGCCGCGGAGCTCGGCCTGATAGACGTTGTAGAGCCGCTTCAGCTCGACCTGTCCGGTGGCCGCTTCGATGAGATGGATCAGCAAGCGGGTCAGGCGGCTGTCGCAAGGGCTGGCATAGCTGAGGTCGATCGGGGACGAGGAGGCGGCGGCCATGAGTGATACCCGGGGTAATGTCCGATCCGAGTCCTGTGACAGGATTCATGCACCGGTAACCCTGGTCGGTTACCGGCGTGCCGCAATCCTGTGACCGTTTGATGTCGGCTAGGAGGCCTGGATCAGCCGCGGCCGCCGGCGAGGCGTCGTGCCTCTGGCCGGGCCCGCAGCCGCGCCATGGCGACGATCCCGAAGAGCGGTCCGGGGGCCAGCACGGCGAAGGCATGGCTCCAGCCGATGCGGTCGGCGACCCAGGGCACGAGATGGATGGAGATCATGGTGAGGAGGAATCCCATGCAGGTCTGGATGGTGAGCATGGTGCCGATTCGCTCCGGCGCGGAGAGCTCGGTGATGCTGGCGGAGAACTGCGCGGAATCGGCGATGACACTGATGCCCCAGACGATGCAGAGGGCGACCAAGGGGCCCGGCGCACCGCCGAAGAGATATCCGACCAGCAGCGAGCAGCTGCCGCTGGTGGCAAGCGCAAGCATGGTGACACGGGTCCGGCCCCAGCGGTCGGCGGCGAATCCGCCGATGAGGCAACCGAGGGCGCCCGATCCCACCGTGGCGAAGGCGGCGAGCCGCGCCCAGGTGGCGGCCGTCTCGCCGTTGCCGGAAGCCATGAAGCTCGCCTGCAGGAAGACCGCGATCCAGGCCCACATGGCGTAGAGCTCCCACATATGGCCGAGATAGCCGAGATTGGCGAGCCGCAGCGCGGGCGACCGCCAGGCATCGAGCGCCGCGTCCATGTGGAAGCGCCGCGGCGCCGCGACGTTGGGGCCGAGCCCGGCGAGGTTGATCAGCAAGGCCGAGGCGAGCGCCGCAACGGATGTCGCGCCGATGGTCATGCGCCAGTCGACGCCGCCCAGGGCGTTGAAGAGATGCGGCGACGCCGAACCGAGCGTCAGCGCGCCGACCAGGATTCCCACCAGCAGGCCGAGATCGCCTTTGGCCCAGGTGGCAGCAAGCTTCATGCCGACCGGATAGATCCCGGCCATGGCGGCGCCGGTCAGGAGGCGCAGCAGCGGCACCGCCGCGGAGCTCGGCGGCACGAGCAGGATCAGGCTGTTGGCGGCGCAGGCCACCAGGGCGGAAAGGGTGAAGATCCGACGCGGATCGAAGCGGTCGGCAATGCCGAAGAGAGCGCTGAGGAACGTGCCTGCGACGAAGCCGGCCTGCACCGCGCTGGTGAAGAGCGAGGCGCTGAACTCGTCGATCGCCGCCGACTGGCGCAGGCTGGGGACGACCGCGGTCGCCGAGAACCAGAGCGAGAGCGCCAGGACCTGGGCGCCGGCCAGGGCGGCCAGCGAAGGCCACTTCGATTTCAACATGTTCCTGTCCAGCTTGCGGTCGCGCAAGGATCGGCTATTTTCCCTGTCCCGCCGGATCCGAATTTCACAACGAGGTCCTCCCCATGCCGCTCTCCCTTTACGACGCTTCCGTCCCGGTGTTCCGCCAGATTCTTGGCGCGCTCGCCGCGATCATCGACAAGGCCGCCGCCCATGCGGAGGCGAAGAAGATCGATCCCGCCGTGCTCATCAACGCGCGGCTCTATCCGGACATGTTCCCCTTTCAGCGCCAGGTCTTCATCGCCACCGACTTCGGCAAGGGCGCCAGCGCGCGCCTCGCCGGAGTCGAGGTGCCGAAGTTCGAGGACACGGAAACCACCTTCCCGGAGCTGAAGGCGCGTATCCAGAAGACGCTCGACTTCATCGCAACCTTGAAGCCGGCGCAGTTCGAAGGCGCCGAGACCCGCGACGTCACGATCCAGCTCCGCGGCGGCCAGGAGACCTTCAAGGGCCGCGCCTATCTCTTCCACTTCGCCCTGCCCAACTTCTATTTCCATGCGACCACGGCCTACGATATCCTCCGGCACAACGGCGTCGAGCTCGGCAAGCCGGATTTCATCCACCAGATCATCAAGGATTAGATCATTGGTGTGTCGCGGGCTTGGCCGCAAGTCCGAAAGTGGGACTTCGGTCATCCCCGTGACAGACCCGCCACAGCAGCGCTAATATCCCCGCCAACCGAGACCGGTGCGAAGCCGGCCTGAGTGGCGCGGGAGGGCGCGTGGCATGGATGACAGCGTGAAATCGACTCCGCCGGCAGCCAATAGGTGGCGCCGGTTCGCCGACTGGGATGAGCGGCCGCTGCGGCTCGACCGCTATGCGGTCGAGGATGCGGAGAACGGCTTCGCCGCCTTCACCTCGCCGCACGATCCGAAGCCCGGCCTGGAGATCAAGGGCGGCCGCGTCGTCAGTCTCGACGGCAAGGCCGAGGCCGACTTCGACATGATCGACCTCTTCATCGCCCGGCATCATATCGATCCCGAGATCGCGCCCAAGGCCATGGCCATGCCCTCGGCCGAGCTTGCGCGGATGCTGGTCGATTATCACGTCCCGCGCACCGAGCTGACGCGCCTCGCCCACGGCCTCACCCCGGCGAAGCTCGCCGAGGTGGTGGCGCAGCTGAACGCCATGGAGATCGCCTTCGCCTATTCGAAGATGCGGGCGCGGAAGACACCCGGCAACCAGGGCCATGTCACCAACGCCAAGGATGATCCGCTGCAGCTCGCGGCCGACGCCGCGACCGCGGTCGCCTTCGGCTTCGACGAAATCGAAACGACACAAAGAGTGGCGCGCAACGCCTGGTCCAACGCCGTCGCCTGCGCCGTCGGCGGTGCGGTCGGCCGCTGGGGCACCTTGTTCCAGTGCTCCTCGGAGGAAGCCGAGGAATTGCAGATCGGCATGGCGGGCTTCTCGTCTTACGCCGAGACCGTCTCGGTCTACGGCACCGAGCGGGCCTTTATCGACGGCGACGACACGCCCTGGTCCAAGGCATTCCTCGCCGCCGCCTATGCCTCGCGCGGCATCAAGATGCGCTGCACCTCGGGGGCCGGCTCCGAGCTGCTGATGGGTTTCCATGAATCGAAGTCGCTGCTCTATCTCGAGGCGCGCTGCCTCTGCCTGCAGCGCGCCATGGGCGTGCAGGGGACGCAGAACGGCGGCATCGACGGCGCTCCGGTCACGGCGACCGTCCCCGGCGGCGTGCGCGAGCTGATGGCGGAGAACCTGCTGGCGGTCTGGCTCGACCTCGAATGCGCCTCGGGCAACGACGCCCGGCATTCGGAATCCGAGATCCGGGTCGGCGCCAAGATCCTGCCGGTGCTGATCGCCGGCTCCGACCTCATCTGCTCCGGCTTCGGCACCATCAAGGCCTACGACAACTCCTTCAATCCTTCCTCCTTCAACGGCGAGGAGATGGAGGACTTCCTGGTGCTGCAGCGCGACTTCGAGGCCGATGGCGGCTTGATCCCGGTCGATGAGAGCCGGGTGCTCGACGTGCGCGGCCGCGGCATCGAGGCCCTGGCCGCGGTCTTCGAGGAGCTGAAGCTCTCGACCCCGACCCCGGCCATGAAGGCCAGCGTCCAGGTTGCTTCTGGCTCCGAGGAGACGGAGAGCTATCGGCCGCGCGACGTCACCATCATCAGCGAGGCGATCAAGGGCCGCGGCATCACCGTCGTCGATGTGATCCTCGCTCTTGAGAAGCGCGGCTTCACCGAGGAGGCGCGCAACCTGCTGAACGTGGTGAAGCTCCGCGTCTCGGGCGACTATCTGCAGACTTCCGCGGTCGTACGCGACGGCAAGGTGATCAGCGCGGTCAACGACCCGAACGACTATGCGGGGCCCGGCACCGGCTACCGGCTGGCGGAGGCGCGCCGCCAGGAGATCAACCATATCCGCGACGTGCTCGACCGCGAGGCGGTCCTGCGCGACCAGAGCCGCCATGCGAAGGCCGAGGGCCGGCGCATCGTCTATCGCGACGCCGGCCCGGCGGTGCCCGGAACGGATCCGGTGGAAGTCGTCGTCGGCATCAGTCCCGCCTTCGGACTGAAGCTCTACCAGACTACCGCGGGTCACTCGCTGGCTGCCGTCCTGAAGGAGATCAGCGCCGGCATCCGGTCGAAGGGCGGCAAGCCGCGCATCGTGCGCTTCCGGCACACGGCGGATACTTCGTTCCTCGGCTTGAGCGCCGCCGGCGTCGCCGGCTCCGGCGTCGGCATCGGCATCCAGGCCAAAGGCACCGCGGTCATCCACCAGAGGGGCCGCTTGCCGCACCAGAATCTCGAGCTTTTCTCCAACGCGCCCATCACGAAGCTCGAGCATTATCGTCGCTTCGGCGAGAATGCCGTCGCCTACGCCAAGGGCGAGATCCCCGATCCGGTTGTCGTGCCGACCCATGGCGAGGCCATGGGCGCGCGCTTCCACGCCCAGACCGCGCTCATCTATGCGATCGAGACGTCACTCACCGTCGAGGGCGCCAAGCCGGAGGAGGTCGAGGTGAAGCTGCTGGAAGGTGCGGCATGAAACGGCATCCGCATCTCGGGACCGCCGACTATCCGCTCTCGGAGAAGCGGCCTGATCTCATCCAGACCCGCAGCGGCAAGTCGCTCGACGCGGTCACCGTCGAGGCGCTGAAGTCCGGCGCGGTCGGCATGGAGGACCTGCGCATCACGAAGGATGCGCTGCTGATGCAGGCGGAGATCGCCGAGGCCGCCGGCCGCCCGCGCCTCGGCGCGAACTTCGAGCGCGCCGCCGAGATGGTGGACGTGCCGCAGGAGTTCTTGCTGAAGGCCTACGAGCTGCTGCGCCCCGGCCGCGCCAAGACCAAGGCCGAGCTGCTGGAGGCCGCCAAGACCTTCCGCGAGGCCCACAAGGCCGAACGCGTCGCCGCTTTCCTGGAAGAGGCGGCCGAAGTGTACGAGAGACGGGGGCTGTTCCAGTTCCGGTATTAGCAGAGAGGGGATGCATTGAGCTGGAAGACGCGCAACCGCTCCTTCTATTACGAAGGGGCACCGGAGCCCGACGACCTCGACTTGAAGCCTGCGGAGACGGCGCTCCTGGTCATCGACGTGCAGAACACCTATGTCGAGCGGCCGGACCGCGCCAAGCTGGCGCCGGCCGAGCAGGCGCAATACGACAAGTGGACTCCGTTCCATGAGCGCATGCGGAAGCTGGTGATCCCCAACACCCGCCGGCTGCTCGAGCTCTGCCGCAAGCGCGGGATCGAGTGCCTGTTCGCCCGCATCGCCTGCCAGACTGAGGACGGCCGCGACCGCTCCTTGAGCCAGAAGATGCCGGGCTGGAACAACCTCCTGCTGCCGAAGAACGAGCACGCCTCGCAGCTGGTGCCGGAGCTGTCGCCCCAGGGCGACGAGATCACCGTCACCAAGACCACCGACAGCGCGCTCACCGGCACCAATCTGCGTCTCATCCTGCACAATCTCGGCATCAAGAACGTGATCTGCTGCGGGATCTTCACCGACCAATGCGTCTCCTCGACGGTCCGGAGTCTCGCCGATGAGAGCTTCAACGTTGTCGTGGTGGAGGATTGCTGCGCCGCGGGGACGGACGATCTGCATGCGAAGGAGCTCGCGATCATTCACATGATCTACTGCCACGTGATGAACGCCGCCGAGCTGACGCAGATGATGAAGCTGGGCTAGGCGCGAGAGTCAGGCATGACCGGCAAGTTCCTCATCATCGTTCCGGAATCCGCGGCGCCGCCGGCGCTGATCGGCGCGGCTTTGGTCGAGAACGGCTTCGCCTATGACACGATCTATCCGACCGAGCGATTCGCGAGCCGGGAGCCGCTCCGGTATCCCGGCCTGCCGGCCGAACCGGGCGACTATCTCGGCCTCATCGTCATGGGCGGACCGATGAGCGCCCACGATACCGCGGAACACGCCTTCCTGATCGAGCTCATGGCGCTCATCCGCAGTTTCGCGCTCAAGAAGCGGCCGGTGCTGGGGGTCTGTCTCGGCTGCCAGGTGATCGCCAAGGCCTATGGCGGCGAGGTCTTCCGCCTCGGCCGGCTGGAGGCGGGCTACGTGGCGATGCACACCACGCCCGAGGCGGCCACAGATCCAGTGTTTGCGGACTTAGCCGGCGAGTTCACCGCCTTCCACACCCACTATGAGGGCGTGCGCGGCATTCCGGGCGCGGTCACCCTCGCCACGGGCGGCGCCAGCGCGGTCCAGGCCTACCGGATCGGCGACCGGGTCTATGGCGTGCAGTTCCATCCCGAGGTGACGATCGACGTGGCGCGGGACTGGATGCGCAAGTTCGGCGCCGTCTTCGCCAAGGACGAGCCGCGCCTCGTTACCGACCTCGACCGGGACTTCGCGTCATATTTTCCTAGCTCGGCCGCCTTCTGCCGCAGGCTCTTCGCGAATTGGACCGGACTCGCACAGATTGATGCCCGAAGTCGGGCATCCAGTTGTGGAACTTGACAGCTGGTGTCAATATTCCGACCGCTGCAGTCAAGTCCGGATGGCTTTGAAGCAGTAGTCTCGCGAACATGGCCGGCATCCAGGCTGCCGAAGATCGGAGTTCGGCGGCCGGACTCGGGGGCAACCGAGCTGGATCACTGGCCCAGGGAGAGCAGCGGCGTCGTAGGCGTCGCCGGT
>Ga0335070_10004265_pt1 | contig 16688 bp, 11 predicted proteins | sample Lox_Sample_13_FD_206722 | JGI IMG/M metagenome (GOLD analysis project Ga0335070, IMG submission 206722) | Soil microbial communities from Loxahatchee National Wildlife Refuge, Florida, United States - Lox_Sample_1.3 | ecosystem: Environmental > Terrestrial > Soil > Wetlands | place: USA... | reverse complement strand
TGGATAAGCAAATATTCGAGCGTTACCAGCAGGCGGGCAAAGGGCCGATCTACATGGATTGCACCGGCCTTACCGAATCGGACTACGCATATCTGGTGGAGGGGCTTCTTAATGAGGGGAATATAGGTCTCGTAGAGCACCTGAAAGAGGAAGGTGTGGATCTGAAGAAGAACGCCATCGAGTTCTCTACCTACGAGTTGAGATATCTCGGCCGCATTGTCACCAACGAAAAAACAGAGACCTCGGTACCGGGGCTCTTCACCACGGGTGATGAATCTACCTTCAGCATGTCCGGCGCAGCCGTTTTCGGCTGGCTCGGCGGCGCACAGGCCGCGGCGCACGCGCGCAATATTCGGCCAGAGTTCGGCGATAAAGAATATGGCGTAATCGATAAAGCGAAAAACAGTATCTCCTCCTTGCAAAGCCGCTCTTACGGTCATGATTGGAGAGACGCCAACCTTGCTTTGCAGCATACAATGGCCGATTATGGCGGCCCGACAAAATCAGAGGCAACTCTCTCTGCCGGCCTTGCGCATCTGCGCCGCCTGCGAAGTAAAGTGGATACGCTGCTCCGGGCACGAGACCAATGGGAACTTGTCCGGTGCCTGGAGGTGAGAAACCTCTATGATCTCGGCGAAACGGCTCTGCTTGCCGCTCGTGAGAGAAAGGAATCGAGAGGCATGTTCCAGCGGAGCGATTACCCCTATACCGACCCGCTCCTTACCGGCAAGTTGCTCATCATCAAGCAGGCCGACGGGAAGGTCATAACAGGATGGAGGGACGTGCCGAAGTGAGATCACAAGAATTTGGACCGTCACTCTATACCATTTCGTTGGAGGTCAGAATATGCCGCCTGAAATAGATTACGAGAAATGCTCAGCCTGCGGGGCTTGCAAGGAGGCGTGCGCCGAGGACGTTTTCTTCGGACCGGGTATCAGTCAAGAACGGGGTGAGGAACAACCACGCGTTACTTATCCCGAAGCTTGTTTTCACTGCTACCTCTGTGCGGAGGCATGTCCTGTCGGAGCAATCAGCATAAGGACGCCTCTCCTGATGCACGTACCTTATAAATGAGGGAGCAACCGATTTGCGATTGCCGAATTCCGCGACATGAACCCCGGTTGCGAAAGACAAAAATATAGTAATAGAGGAGGATGTCCGTATGCACGCAATAAAATTACTCACAGTCTGTGTCCTGGCGGCTTCCTGCATTTTTTCGCATGCCCTCACGGTCCGCGCTGAATATCCGGAAAGACCGATAACAGTGCTCGTAGCTTTTGATCCGGGCAGTCCGTCAGATTTGATTTCCAGGGCGTCAGGAACGGGAGCAGAAAAAGTGCTGGGCAAACCTCTCGTCTTTGAGAATAGAGGAGGCGGAGGTGGAAGTGTTGCCTTGGCCGTAGGAGCGAATGCCAAACCCGACGGCTACACGCTTGTCGCCGCGCCCAATGTCTCCGTCGTGGATACCGCGCTCATGCAAAAGGTGACCTACAAACCGCTGAAAAGTTTCACGCCCATCGTGGGGCTTGCCGCAGCCGAGCATACAGCGTTGCTCGTCCGAAGCGACTCACCGTGGAAGACCTTCCAGGACTTCATCGACTTTGCGAAGAAGAATCCGGGGAAGATTAAGTACAGCTCTTCGGGTGTGGGCTCAGGCATGCATGTGGTCATGGAATACATTGCCCACAAGGACGGAATCAAATGGGTCCATGTTCCGTACAAGGGCGGCCCTGCCGCGCGCACCGCTCTTCTGGGAGGACACGTTGACGCATGCTCCAGCGCTATAGACTGGCCGCCTTATGTGCTCTCAGGCCAACTGAGGGTTCTGGCTACTCACGGGCGAAAGAGATCGCCCCACTTCCCAGACACACCAACCATGATAGAGCTGGGATACAATGTCACCAACGATACAATCCATGGCATCTTGGCCCCTGCAGGGCTTCCCCCTGAGCTCGTGAAGAGATTGGAGGAGACCTTTAAGAAAGGCATCGAGACTGCCGAATTCAAGACAGTGCGAGAGAAGCTCTATCTGAGCCCCATCCCGTCGATGGGCAGTAAGGAGTTCGAGGCCCATCTGAAGGAGTACTGGGTTAAAGAAGAAAAGATGTTTAAAGAGACCGGCGTGATAAAGGAGCCTGCAACCCAGCCATACTAATCGGAATTCAGGGCTCATCGATGATCAGAAAGGGTACCCGCGCGGCGTGAGCTGCGTGCTGATCCAGCGCAGTTCTGTGAATTCCTCCAGAGCAGCCTTGCCGCCGAATCTGCCCCAACCACTATCCTTTACTCCCCCGAATGGTACCTGAGGCTCATCGTGCACCGTCTGATCATTTATGTGGACTATACCCGACTCGATGCGCTCGGCAATGCTCATGCCCTTGGCAAAATCACGGGTGAAGATAGCTGCTGAAAGCCCATACATGGTTTCATTGGCTACCGCGACAGCCTCTTCTTCGTTGTTCGCCTCAACCACCGATACGACCGGGCCGAACGTCTCCTCACATGCAAAGGGGCTGCCAGGTTTTACGTTGGTGAGTACGGTGGGGTAGTAACAGGGCCCCTCTGCCTTACCCCCGCACAAGACCTTGGCACCATCGCGCACCGCGGCGTCAACACTCTTCTTCACTTTTTCGACCTGCTGTTGATTGATGAGGGGACCAATGATCGTGTCGGGTTCTTTTGGATTGCCAACTTTGTAGGCTGAGGCCTTCTTCACAAATTTTTCGATAAATTCCCGGGCTATCGGCTTCTCGACGATGACCCGGCGTGTGGACATACAGATCTGGCCCTGATGCAGGAAGCCGCCAAATGCCGCGGCATTCACTGCAGAGTCAATATCAGCGTCGCGGAGGATAATCATCGGATTCTGCCCGCCCAGCTCCAGAGCGACACGTTTCAGGTAACGCCCTGCCTTTTCCGCAAGTTGACGACCCACTTCACTCGACCCGGTCATGTTGATACGGCGTACCTTCGAGTTCTCGATGAATTCGTCTCCGATCTCTCCGCTCCCGCCTGGCCCGTTCGTGACCAGATTCAGCACACCCTTCGGAAAACCGGCCTCGTGAAAGATCTCAGCGATAACAGTGCCTCCAGCTGCGGCTGATTCCGTAGAGGGCTTGAGGACAGCGGTGTTACCGTATGCAATAGGCATGCAGATGGAGCGCAGGGACAATATCAAGGGAGCATTCCACGGTGCTATGCCCGCGACAACACCTAGGGGCTGGCGAATGGCCATGTAGAATGCGCCCGGCAAGTCAGAGGGTATGACTTCACCGATGGCTTGGTGTACCTGGGCGGCAGCTTCGCGCAGCAGGCCCGGGGTAAACATGGTCTGGAACATCGCAAAGCCAAACGTACAGCCTGTTTCCTCTGCGAGAATCTGGACGATCTCCTTTTGTTTCTTTTCGAGAAGATCGGCAGCTTTCAAAAACAATGTCTGGCGCACAGACGGTAGTGTGTGCGCCCAGACCGGAAAAGCTTCTACTGCGGCGTCAATGGCGCGTTTGGCGTCAGCTCGTTTCCCCGACGGAACTTGCGCGAAAACCTCTCCTGTATACGGATTGCAATCATCGTACACCTCGCCGTCGAGGGCACCAACCCACTCACCATTGATGTACATCTTATAGGCTCTTGCCATAGTCGTTCCTCCTTAAACCAAAAAATCGTTCTTCTCATACTTTAGGTGCTTCGAACGGTTCGTAATATATAACCGGGGTGCAAAATTCCCGATCAATTGCAAAATCAATCACTGATGCTGTTCCACACTTTAGAACTCTGAGCTCCCTCTAGCTCGGGCACCTTAACGTCGAGTCCCTCATGACAAATTATCCCAAGGGTGATCGTTTTCGCTTCACGACGAACGTTAATATGGCCTTGCTATCCCCCTTTCCTTTTCCTGCTTGGTCCAGTAACCGATGCGTTCCTTGATGAACGCAATATACGCATCCACTTCGGCATCCTTGAAACCCAGGGCAACCAGCTCTTTCTTATAGTCTCCCACTACGGGCACTTCTGCCTGCTCCCACCTCTTGGCCTCAGCATCCGAAAGAGAAATCATCTGCCCACCGTGCTGCTTCAAGAAGGCGACGCCTTCAATATCCAGGTCCTGGGCAGCCATAGCGTACTTCTCTCGAAACTCCAGGCTCACCTCGTCGAAAATTTTCTTAATGTCGTTGGGAAGCTTCTCCCATTTCTCTTTGTTCATCACAACGTAAAAGAGGGGAGCGTTCCCCACTCCCCTCGCAATGGTCGAATACTTCGCCAATTCCCCCAGCCTCCAGCCTGTCAGCATCTCCGCAGGTCCAACCGCCCCATCCAAAACGGCCCTTCGCATCGATTCGTACATGTCTGAGGGATCCATGGCCACTGGCGTAGCGCCCAGCGCCTTGACCGCATCCGCCTGCCGACCTACCGATCTCACTTTCATCCCGCGCAGATCCTCCATGGTTCTCACAGGCTTCTTCAGAGAAATAACGATTACGGGACCGACGCACAACATGTCAATAACGTGCACTTTATCCCATTCTTTTGGCTTGAACTTTTCATAGGCGTCGTTTGCGACGTGGGAAGCTACCCACGCGCTCGGGAAGCCCAACGGAGAGTCAAATGCTTCGGCCATAGGGAAACGCCCCCGCGTGAGGGCTGCGGCGGCGAGCCCGAAATCTGCAATGCCCTCCAGTACGGAGTTGAACATCTTCGGGGCATTCGCGAGGGTCCCGCCTGGATAATGCGTGATCTCTACGCGACCGTTTGTCCGTTTCTTCATTTCGTCGCAGAATTGCTGATTCACAGTGCAGAACTTGTGGCTTGGCGGAAAGAAGGCGGCGAATTTGAGCTTTATGGTCTCCGCTGCATACGTCGCAGAAACAGCCATCGAAAACAAAGAAAGACCTACCACAACCACGAACAGTTTGCTCTTCATTTTTTCCTCCTTGTTCACTAAATGTACAAAGTCGAGTATGCCTCTGATTCGACATCACTACCTTGGCACATCGGACTGCTTCCATGCCATCAGAAAAAATCCTTCGTCTAACGCATCCTCCTGTCTTCACCTATCAAAAGGCGACAGAAGGGAGCCAGAGCGCGAGCTGTGGAAAGCAAAACAGCAGCGCTCCGAGCAGCACAAGCGCGATCAGGAAAGGCATAACGCCCTTGTAAATAGTGCCAAGCGGCACTTTGGTGATATTCTTGACGACGAAGACGCAGATCGCGACCGGTGGTATGACCACACCAATCATGATCACCACGGCAATCAGTATGCCGAACCATATTGGATTGAAACCCAGCTTGACCACTGCCGGGAAGAAGATCGGTGTCGCAAGGATCATAAAAGCCAGGTCATCGATGAAGGAACCACCCAGTTCGTACACAAGGCAAATCAGCAGCATAATGAGGTATCGATTAAGAGGCAGACTGACAATCCAATCTGCGGCGATCTGCGGAATATTGGTGGCAGTGATGAAATGACCCAGTATCAGGGAGCCTACGATCAACATCATGATCATGACCGAAGTCAGGAGCGATTCGATCAGTGAGTCGACAAATTTCCTGAAGGTTATATCCCTCTTAACGATGGCGAGGAGAAGAATGGCGAAGGTACCCACTGCTCCTGCTTCGCTCGGAGTGAAGATCCCCTGAAGAATACCACCCACAACCAGCAGAAATACAACCAAGACCCAGATAACCTCCGGAAGTGAGGCCCACCGTGCTCTCCAGCTGTAATGCTCGGATCTCGGGGCCACGGCAGGGTTGATTCTGGCCCATCCGTAAATGATCCCGACAAAAAACAGAGAGGCCATGAGTCCTGGAATGATGCCAGCGAGGAAAAGCTTTCCGATGGATTGTTCGGTAATGATACCGAATAGGATGAGGGCAATGCTCGGCGGTATGATGGCGCCGAGCGTCGCGACCGATGAGACAATGCCAGTAGATAATCTGACATCGTAGCCGTAGCGCTCCATCTCCGGGATGGCAACGCTGGCAAAGGTGGCTGCTGTTGCCGGAGAGGAGCCACAAATCGCCTTGAAGCCCGTTGCCCCGAGCACGGTTGCCATGGCAAGACCCCCTGGGATGTGGCCCACGAATCTGTGTGCAGAGTCATAAAGCCTCACCGCTATGCCGGAGGTAAAACCAATCTGGCCCATCAAGACAAAAAGGGGTATCACCGTGAAGCCGTATGTGGACAGAGCATCGAAAATGTCTCTCCCGAGCAGGTTCCACGCAGCATGGAACGAGTTCGTGTAGGCAAAACCTGCAAACCCAACCAACGCCATCGCGAAGCCCAGTTCAATTCCTGTCGTGAACAGGAGAAGTAACACGAAGAGAGCGATGATCCCAACCGTAACCTCACTCATAGGTGCCCTGCCAAATCTTCACGATGTCGCACAGGCAGACCACGGCCTGGATAAAACAACAGATACCTGCTCCGTAAGCAAAGGGATAAAACGGTATCCGGAGCGCCATAGTAACTTCCCTTGAGCTGGCAAATTCCGCCGCCATATGGAATAGGTTGGTACCCGCGAGCACGAAGAGAACGAGGCAGAGTATTCGCGTGGCCGTGTGCAAGCAGTTCTTTGCTTTTCGACCCAAGCGGTCGATAAGAAATTCCATGTACACGTGGCGTCTCTTAAACGAAGTTAATGGAACGGCAAACGCAATAGCGACGAGGCAGATAATGCTCACGACTTCGTATGTGCCGAGGATCGGATAGCCTCCGGCCCTTCCGATCACATCCGTAACAGTGAGACACATCATAGCGGCGAGGGCAAATGCGGCTATACCGCCCAGGAACCTGCTAACCATCAGGACAAGGCTAAGAACTTTTCCCACAGCCCCTCCTCAACAATCTCTCCGCCTTATCAGCGCGCAACTATACCATCATGTTCAGCGGAAACTCATAAGAGACCACCCCGCCCGGACAGGCAATCCGGCAGCACCCGCAATGCCAGCACTCGTCGTAGTGGGTCGGTTGCGGTCCCTGCGGCGTCATAGTCAGGACAAAGCCGGGACAGTTTTCCACGCAGCAACCGCAGAGGGTACAGTGGCCGCAGTGTAGGCAACGGCTCGCCTCTCGTGGCCCCCGATCATTTGCAAATCCCCTGTCAAGCTCTTCAAAGGAACTGATCGAGGTCTCGTGAGCAGGTTTGCCCGTGGCCTCCCGGCTTTTTTTCTCGAAGAACTGCACGTTCATCATCTCTTCAAAGGTCACGATATGCACAGAAGACTGAGGCAACGATGCTTCAGTCGCAAGACAACCGTCCTCTCCGATGCGCACGTTGACAGGCTCCAGGAAGCTTCGCCCGCTGAGATAGCCATCGATGGCAATGGCTGCCCGCCTGCCGCTTCCGATAGCGCCGGCAACAGTGGAAGGGCCTGTGAGCACATCGCCGGCAGCAAAAACGCCTGCGACAGAGGTCATCGATCTTTCAGGATCTGCCGCGAGCGTTCCCTTCGGCGTGAATTGAAAGGCGCCTGTTCCTGCGAGAAACCCGAGGCTCGGCTCCACGCCGACCGCCAAAAAGACCGTGTTGGCAGACAGCACCTGCGTGGTGTCGGCGACCGGGACTACCTTAAGAGAACCTTTCTCATCGAATTCAAAAGCGGTGATCTCGAAATACTCAACCCCAACCGCCTTTCCTCCTTTTTCGAGGACTTTCGAGATCATCCGGGAACCATGCACCTCTATGCCTTCTGCACGGGCCTGGATAAGGTCATCGCCGGTGGCGCACATGGCGCCCTCGCCCTCCACGCAGATCACGTGAATCTCACGAGCGCCGAGCCGCTTTGCCGTAAAGGCACAATCAAAGGCAACCCCGCCCCCGCCCACGATTACGACCTTATCGCCGACAGGTTCTCTTCGCCCGAGATTCACCTGCCGTAGGAATTCTACTCCGGAGAGGGCGGAGTGAGCTCCCGGCACATCCAATTGGCGCGCCTTCCACGTACCAGTAGCGATAAGACAAGCATCGAATGTTTTGAGAATCTCATCGAATGCGATGTCCTTACCCACGGCGGTGTTCGTTCTGACCTGCACCCCGAGTTCGAGCACCTGACCCATCTCCCTGTCGACCACGTCCTTGGGCAGCCGAAAATCGGGAACGAGGGTCCGGGGAATTCCCCCGGGGATTGGCGCCGATTCAAAAACAGTGACCGCATGGCCGAGCAGGGCTGAAAAGTAGGCGCAGGTCATTCCAGCCGGACCGGAACCGATAATGGCCAATCTCTTACCGGTGAGTTCCCGCCTCTTCGGTTTCATAAGTCTGGTCAGGTCTGCCCGGTCAGCGGCAAGCCTCTCCAAACTCCGAATGGAAATCTTTTCATCGTACTGCCCGCGGTTACACTGTTCTTCGCAAGGGTGGGCGCAGATACGCCCGGTGATGCCGGGGAAAGGATTTCGCGACTTGAGATAGGAGAGCGCTTCTTCCAGACGTTCTTCTTTTATCAGCGCATGAGACTTTTGAATCGGATTACCAGCAGGACAGTTGGCCTCGCAGGGTGAGGTTCTCGGCTGGGACTCGGGTCTCTCAGGACATATAATTCTTTCCGTGATTTCTTTGCTGAATTTCGGGGGCATCGTTCTCTCCTCTATAGCCAGGCAAGCAGGGGCTCTCTGCCCTCCTGCCATATAGCCAGCGTCTTTGCATATTCGGGATTGAGATCGGGATAATCGCTTCGCCGGTAGATAGCCCGCCCGGTTTCTTTTCGCTCCATGGTAACTTTTGTCGAGAGCTGGCACGTTTTCAGAAGATGCATCGACTCATTCGTCCGCATCAGTTCGCGTAAATCTTTTGCCCGCAGCTTGTCCATATAAGTCTCTATGAATTCGAGCCGTTCCAGGGCAGTTTCCATACCTTTTTGGTTTCGTACAAATCCCATGTAGTAGGTCATTACCTGTCGTATTGCCAGTTCAAACCTCCTGTAATCGACACCTTCGCCTTCCCTCTTCATCGGTGCAAACATTCGTTTGAACTCGGCCGCAACCTCTTTTTTGTCGATGGACAATTTTTCCTGCAGATTCGATGCGCCTTTACATGCCTCGATTGCCGCAATATACCCGCTGCACATGGACCCGGAAAAGGAATAGAAGACACAGCCATTGTAAAGTCCGGGAACCGTGGACTCGAAGGTATCGGACGTGAGGAGCATGCCGCCCAGCTCAATCTCGGACAGCTCCACTTCCATGGGGTACTTCGCAAAGTCGATTCCCCGCTGTTCCGCGTAATCGAGGAACGTGGCCTTATCGCCCGGCATCAGTACGTACTGAAGATGACGGACCTCATCTTTATCGCAATGTCTCATGTCCATGTGGAAGGGCGGCCCCTTTCCCTCCGTCAGCTCCGTATGCGTACCCATGATCTGAAAAATTCTGGGACCGTTCTCCATCATAGGATGGTACTTTCCCATGAATCGCTCGCCCAGAGCATTCAATTCATGGGCTCCTATGGCGTTGATCCCGTTCATGCCAGCTGAGCCGTAGCTTTTGGGCAGGAGCGTGGCCTGTTGTCCCAGGTCCATGTTGATCACTTTTGCCCCTGCGTCATAGGCGAGGATATACTGGCTTCCCGTGTTGTAGGGGCTGTGCCAGGTATTGTAAGGGTTGCCCGTAGAATTATGGGTGGCGCGGTTGGCGCCGTTGCCGAGCGCGAGCACGACGGATTTTGCCCTGAAGACGTAGGGCGTTCCGTCAAGCACGTGGAAGCCGACAGCCCCCACGACACGGTTTCCATCTCTGAGGAGTTTTGTGACCAGAACATAATCCACCACGTGCGCGCCTATTTGGCGTATCTTCCGGGCGAGTTTCATCTTTATGGTCTGGCCGTCTTCGATATTGATAAACCACGGGCCGGGCTGGCCGAAGCCTACGGTGCGCAGCCACGAGCCGTCCGGGTTCTTCACAAACCGAACACCGATCTCCTGCAACACCTTCAGCATGGGGGGCATGCTCTCTGCCCAACGTTTCAACATCGACTCTGAAAACCCGCCGGTCGGCTTCTTGAAAAAATTGATCAGCGCTGCATCGGTGTCAGTCTCGGGTCCACTGTTAAGAACGGCCATGAAATGGTCGTTTCCGCCTCCCAGCGCTCCGGAACTCTCCAGTTTACCTCTGTCCACAAGGACTACGTCGGCTCCCTGTTCCCTGGCCCCGATGGCTGCTCCGCAACCGGCGGCACCGGAACCGAGAATGAGAATATCGGTTTCGACTGTTCTGGCACTGCTATCAACCTCGGATATCATACGTTGTCTACCTCCTTTAAAAGCCTGGCGGCGATCCTTGTGGCATCGGCACCCGCCACCCGTCTTCCTTACTTGTTGAAGAGGATCTCTTTCAGCTTGCTCATCGTGGCCGCATCGAGCCTGGTCACGCCCATGGCCGCACTCGTCAATGCTTCGCCGGTGGCCGGCTCGAGATTGAGCTTCATCTTCTCTACCTCGGCGAGAAATTCTTTGTCCTTCATCGTCTCAGTGAAGGCCTCGCGCAGTATTTTTACGCGCTCCGCCGGTATCCCGGGCGGGCCGACAAAAGGCATGGAGTAGTCGTTCGCCTTTTGGACTATCACGTCGATCATCCTTTTTTGCTCTTCTGTTTTGGCGAGGTCAATCATTCGGGGAACATTAGGAAGTTCCCCAAGAGGTTTGGTAACGCACTGGAGGACAATGAGCGTGCTGCCGTCTTCGATCTGCCTTTTACGGTTCGTTTTAATATTATTCCAGGACCCGTTGCCGCCCGCGAGCTCGCCGCTGTCCATTGCCACGAGAATGTCCGTTACTCCTTTGTAGCCGCTCACGACGTGCGTGGGAAAGCCAAGGACACCTTTCATCACACGGTCAAGATTGTCCGGCCAGATGCCTGGCGCGACGCCCCCTACTTTAACGGGGGAAGACGAGGTCCGCCATTTTTCAGCCGAGACAATGCCGCTCCTCCGGTCGAAAAAGAAGACCGAATTTTCCTTTGTGGCCGCACCGATGTACACAAACTTCTGAGCGTCGAAATCGTAGCCGGGCTGTCCGAACATCTGGCTCAGGAGGAGGCTGCCGGTGATATGGCCGATGGTGAGACCGTCCGGTTTCGTTGCCTTGTAAAGATTGTTTATCTGGATAAGGCCCCCGGCCCCGGTTATATTTTCCACGACTACCGAGGGGTTGCCCAGAATATGCTCGCCTATGTGACGCCCAACGAGTCTGGCCCATAAATCATAACCACCTCCGGCAGAATAGCCTACGGTGATGCGCAGTGTCTTGCCTTTATAGAACTGGGCCAGGCACCGGTCTGCCGAGGCGAAGAGAAGCAAGCATATGAGCACTGCGGTTACGAAGAAAACTCGCTTCGTACTTGTTACCTCCGATACGCTATATTACATCACATCCGTCCAAAATCATACCCGTCCGACATACCGTTGAAGGGGCACCGTACGCGCTTGAGTTCAGCGAATCATTTCATCAAGGCGGGCAGGAATGTCGCGATCTGGGGGAACACCGTCAGGATAACCAACGCGAGCACAAGCATCAGGAAAAACGGGAATATCCCCCTGAATATGGTTTCCATGGGGACGTCCTTGACCACGCCGCTGATCGCGTAAACATTGATACCCACGGGAGGCGTAATGACCGCCATCTCGTTCGTCAAAACGATGACCACGCCGAACCAAATCGGGTCGTAACCAAGAGCCATAACCACGGGGTAGAAAATGGGAACAGTAAGCGTAATAAGCGCCAATCCGGGTATCAGACAGCCGAGAATGATGTAGGCAATGTAGATAAGAGCGAGAACCGCCACTCCAGGAACCTTTAATGCGACGACAACGTTCGCAAATTCCATGGGGAGCCTGCTCAGGGAAAGAAAGAGGTTAAGAATGAAGGCACCGATGAGTATGACAAAGGTCATCGCGATGACTTTTCCTGCCCCGACGACAGAGGTGGTGAAATCTTTCCAGGTAAGGTTTCTCCGGCTGAGGCCGGCCAGCAACGCACCGGAGGCCCCGACGGCTCCGGCTTCCGTAGGCGTGAACACGCCCATATAAATGCCTCCGATAACCAGCGCGAAGAGCACCACGACTCGCCAGGTGTCTCTGAGGGAAATCAACTTTTCCCTCATAGTCGTTTTCGGACCGGGTGGGCCCATGGTGGGATCCAATTGACAGCGTATCGTGATGTAGGCAATGAAAAGGCAGGCAACAAGAATACCGGGCACAATGCCCGAGATGAAGAGACGGCCTATGGACTGCTCGGTGAGCATTCCATAGATAATAAAAACGATGCTCGGCGGAATGAGGACGCCCAGAGTGCCACCCGCGGCAACAGAGCCGGTAGCTAGACCGGGAGAATATTTATAAGCCTTCATTTCCGGCAAGGCCACCGTGCCCATGGTGATCGCCGTAGACAGGGTGTCGCCGGAAATCGCCGCAAAACCCGCACAGCCGCCGACTGTAGCCGAAGCCAGACCACCAGGCAGCCGGCCCATAAAGGTATATACCGCCCTGTAGAGATCATGGCCCATTCCGGAATGGAGCGCCAAAAACCCCATCAGCACGAAAAGGGAAATCGCCGTCCAGTCATAGCTGGCCGGGGTCACATAGGGAAGCCGCCCCATCTGCCCGAGCGCGGGACCCACGCCGCGGAGGTAGCTCACACCCAGAAATCCCACCGTCGCCATCACAAAGCCGACAGGCATCCGAGTGAGCAAGAGCAATACCAAGAGGGCCATACCGAGGATGCCGGCCGTGGCCGGACTCACTTTGGGTAGACTGTAGAGCAGAGGGAAAATTAAGGATAACAGAACGGCGGCCGCTGCCACCCCTGAAACACGTAGCCAGACTTCTCGGCGACTGTCTGCCTCTGTCCGAAAAGACCCTATAAAATCGCTCAAAAGCACTAGGCTGAGGATCCCGCTGCCGAATGCCACGAGCAGAACACAAGGCCAGAGAGGGATTTCCAGTACAGGGGATGATCGAGTCGCTGCTTTGAAAACAAGACTTTGCACGACACTCTGCCATGCGATGAGAGCAAACAGCGCAGTACCCACAAGGCTCGTGAAACTAAAAAGAAAGTCTTGGCTCCTCTGACTCAGTCTATTGAAAAGAACGTCCACGGCCACGTGCCCCTTTTTGAGCGCCGTATAGGCAACCCCACAATACACAACGGTTACCTGTATGAATTCGGCTATCTCGTTGGCCCCAGGAATGGGTCTATTGAAAATGTAACGGCCGATCACATCGACTGTGGTTATAATCATCATGGCCACGAGAAACACGCTGCCTATGCTGTTCATACAGCCGCCTACCCAGGCCAATGCATCCAGCATCGATGCTTTTTGCACAGGCGCCGCTGCACGCATTTCGTGAACCAATGTGCTCATGGTTCCTCCTTCAACATCCACCGAACCTTACTTGGCCTTTTGCACAAAGCGCTTGTATTCCTCGAAGACCTTGCGGGCGGCAAGTCCTTTGCTCTCCATACTTTTTACCCAGTCCTCCTGGACGGGTTCAAGACGTTTATTCCACCTGGCGAGTTCAGCGGCAGGCAGTGTGTAGAATTCGACACCGAACATTCTTGCGCCGTCCTGTCTTGCTTCAGTTTCATCGTTAACCATGCCTTTCCCGAAAAACTCCGCACCATACATGCCCCCGAGGTCGTTAAATGCTTTCTGAACATCCGGTGGGAGCTTACCCCACTTGGCGGGGTTCATGACAATAATAAACGGCGCACCGCCTAGGGTCGGGCCGGAGGTGACGCGCTTCATAATTTCTCCGAATTTGCGCGAAGTGATGAGGCTGACACTGGAGATGACACCATCCATTACTCCCTTCTCAACCGCCAGATACACATCGGGGATGCTCATGTTGATAGGTGTGAATCCCAGCGCCTTCGCTATCCCCACCCCGATAGGTCCGCCGTATATATTGAGCTTTTTCCCCTTTAAGTCTTCCAGAGTATGAACGGGCACTCTGCTCATGATGCAGTTTGCGGCTCCCCCATGGCTATAGGCGGTAATGACCTTTACGTCGGCGCACTGAGCGGCAAATTCCGGGACGGTTTGAATCAGGTGATAATGGAGACGGGAAGACACGACGCTGTTCTGAATTGCCAGGCCGGGCAGGTTAAACAAGTCGGTAAGACGGAATCGACCCGGGGAATGGCTGGTAGAAACCTCACCCATGTCTGCGATACCCTGACTGATGGCTTCATATGTCTCGGAGCCCTTAGCTAATGTTTCGGCAAAGTAGGGGACAATCTTGACTTTACCCCCGGAGCGTTCTTCAACCATCTTGATCCAGGGGGCTATCGACCCTGTCCATCGTGTATGGGTGGGAGCCACGACCGTAGTGAAGCTCAACTCTATAGGCTTGACCTGGGTCGCGCCGGCTGGTTTTGACTGGGCGTACGCGCTCCTAAAAGGTTGCGCTGTCAATGCCAGGACCGCGCAAAGAGAGTAAACTACAACTACCATTCTCCTCTTGTCCATCGTGACACCTCCTCTTGAGATACGCAAGAACGTTTGTTACAGAGCAATAAATTCCACATTTCTGCATAAGAGGCTTCGGCAAGTCTTCATGTATGCAGCCACGGGAACGTTGAACTCGGAGGAAAATCAATCTTCGCACGCGAACATCTTCTTGCGCCTGCCAACGGTTGTATGATGCAACTAAATATCTCCTTTATACAGCCCTGCGTTTAGGCTTGTCAAGCATTTTTTCCTTTATCATCGAAGGAATGGATAGCGTTCATCACGCCTGACTCTTTTTAGCATTGCGAAATGGGAAATCTGGTCCTGCTGCGAACGCACCGGGCAGGCCGTACTCAGGCGCCTGGATGGCTGCTTTTTGGGCTCTTGAGTGCAGACCATTTGGCCGCTCGCTCGGAAAACTCCTGCAGTGTCCCGAAACGAAGGGTTTCGGCAGGACAAGGACTTCGCTCTTGAGCTGCGTGGGGATTGGGAATAGGTTACTACTTCTCCACCTGAGTCGTTTCGCTCTCAGGCGACATCACATAGATATGGGAGAAGGAGAACCCCTCAGCCGCCCCGTGCCAGTGTTTCTCTCCTGCCGGAATAAAGATAATATCGCCGGGGCCAACCGTAATTTCCTCTTTTTCAGTGGCTACGATTCCTTTGCCTTCGGTAACAATAAGTACTTGTTCAATCGTATGCGTATGCAGCTTATTTCTGACGCCTTTATCAAAATTGACCTGCTGAATAAGAAAGCGCTTGCTGAGGTCCGGGTCTACCAGGGCCTGCATGGTCACCGGCCCGGTGAATATCGGGCTCACCCTCGGCGTTTTGGGTACCTGGTCGATCTTAATTACCTTCATGGCTGGCTCCTTCCCTTGACTCACCTATGGTACATACCATTTCGGATGGTGGACGAAGATGCAAGCAGTCTACCACAGGTCTCTATAAGGTTGGAATAGCCGAAAGCCTCTCCGTCATTTGACTCCAGAGCACAACGCAACATCTCCACCGGCCTTTGGGAGACAGGCTCTCCAACCGGCTACCCTACTAAACAACATATCCTTGTCGAGATGCTCTAATGCACTACCCCTTCGCTCACGGTCGCACAAAGGCTCTGATTATCTCTATAATCAATAGGAACATCAACAATCACCGGACCAGTTAAGCTCAGGGCTTTGGAAAGGACAGGGGCAATTTCATCGGCCTTGTTGATTCGCAGTCCAGTTGCACCGAAGGCTTCTGCAAATTTCACGATGTCTACATGTCCGAATTCTACCCCGAAAGAACGGCCATATTTGAGTATCTGCTGTATTTTCACCAGATCATAGCTCCCGTCGCGCCATACGAGGTGGACGAAGCTGCACTTTTCACGTACCGCCGTTTCCAGTTCCATTGCCGAGAATAAGAAGCCCCCGTCTCCTGACATGGAAACCACCTTTTCTCCAGGACGTGCAAATGTGGCTGCAATGGCCCAGGGGAGTCCTACGCCCAATGTTTGCTGCCCGTTGCTGAAGAGCAATCGGCGAGGTTCATAGCTGTTGAAATATCTGGCCATCCATACATATATTGAGCCGATATCACAGACGACGTTGACATCATCACCTATGAGATTTCTTAGTTCATAGATGAGCCGCATGGGGTGTATGGGGAACCCTGATTGTCTTGCACCCAGCGCCTTTGCTTTAAGGAGAGCATCCTGAACCTCCATGACTAAAGGGTTTGCCGTGGGGTCATCGGCGCGGGGTCTGAGGTACCTGCCAAGTTCGTCAATATTCGTCGCAATTTCGCCCAGCAGTTCCATTTCAGGCTGATAATACCTGTCAATAACAGGGATATGATTGTCGATGCTGATAATAGTCCCTTCTCTGCCTTTGTTCCATGTTTCTGGGTCGTATTCAACGGGGTCAAATCCAACGGTGATTACTACGTCAGCCTTTTTTAGGAGCCTGTCGCCTGGCTGGTTCTGGAATAGTCCGAGACTGCCGGCATAACAGTTAAAAAGCTCTCTGGGGAGCACGCCGGATGCCTGGTAGGTGTTAACAAACGGCATTGGGTATTCGTTCAGCAGCCTTCTTAGTGCCTGTGCTATTTTTGGTGCGCTCGCAGAAACCCCCGCAAAAACAACGGGCATTTTTGCAGAATTGATGATCGCAGCAGCATTTTTCACAGCGTCTACACTGAAATCACCTCCGCCGCCTGGCTGGAAGAACTTGATCGGAGTGGTATCGACAGCGCCCACAAGGAC